>WNGM01005173.1_pt1 | contig 11676 bp, 10 predicted proteins | sample 5400571 | NCBI WGS metagenome assembly WNGM01 (sample SAMN13153378, study PRJNA577476) | soil metagenome | isolation source: 100 cm soil or saprolite under Garry oak tree replicate 2 | place: USA:California | collected 2016-06-15 | reverse complement strand
GGTTGCTAGCGGTCCTACGAGATTTTCGCTGTTGATTCGAGCGGACTGGTCCGCCGTAACGGCGGTTCCGAGCAGAACGAAAAATATGAAAAGAACGCCTAGGGTCTTTCTCAATCCAGTCCCTTGGCAACATGGCGTTCCCAATATTCAAACCTCCCTGTTTTACTCAATTGATTCGATAGGTTTCAATCCCCTGCGTTAGGAAGCTCGCCCAGTCTCAGGATCATAGTTCGAGTGTCAGTGTCTCAACGTCTTCATATCAAGACTGCGATTTCAATCGTTCTAATCATAAGGAAATCTGACGATATCAGCCTTCCCTCCAAGCGTTTTTACCTAGGAGTTGAATAAATACGAAGTCAAGAAAATTCCTTGTTGAACCCGCTATCGGAGACTTGACCCATATGGAGAAAGCAGGATTGCAAGAGGCGATCCCGATTAATCAGGGTTTATGCCGGTTCCGGGGAGAGTCAATGGAGGACTTGGGGTCCTTTGGAAATTGCTAAGCCCTTCGGATGGGTTGGAGTCGAAAGGGTAGCCGAAGTGGAACGTCTTCAACGGAATGCATTCGTGAGAGAACTGAATATTTCCGGGGTTCGCGAATATCAGACTCTGGAGATGACAAAGTGTTAACTCGATCGCGGAAACGTGAATCTGGACAACCTGTGGCGGGTCATCGACTAGGCGAAGCCCTTATCGACCTACAGACTATTATCATTGTTGGATTGTTGTACTGGTTGCTTCGAGAAGAACAGTCTAACGCCTACCTGCGCGGTTGGCTCTCGAGCAACTTTCCATTAGGATTGTATCTCCTTAGCCCTCTGACGGTTGTCGCGATCAGCGGAACTCTCTTGGTCATCACTGTGTTCCGGATCGCATTCTTCGTCACAGGCAAGGACTCGGCTCTAGTGGGTGGAGAGGTTCTTTACCTGCTGAGGAGGCAGGGGAAACATCTTCGAGAACTTGTCTCAACCGAGGTGACTAGCATCTCGGCCCTAGTACTCGCATCCTCTGGTGCGGCGTTAACTCTCTATTCCTATTTCATCATCCATGTTGTCCCATTTACCGCGTTGGGTATCTCGTGCATCATCCTGGGTTTTACCATAATATCGCTACCTCGCCACACCGGAGGCGGTCCAGGGATGAGAGCCATGCTTCAAGGAGCCAGCCTAGGTGTCGAAGCTCTACTCGAACAGTACAACGTCGAGAAAGCAACCTATCTTCCCCCAGTTGAGGGCGGGGAAGTCTTCGCCTATGTCCCACTAACCCCTGACATCGGGGCTGTCAGTCTGAGCGAGATGAGGCGGGCTCCCAAGACTCTCTCTGGAAACGGCCAAAGGGCCATGCTTGTCTACCCGGTCGGCTCGGAATTGGGCAAGATACCTGAATTTCAAGACGGGCTGTCTCTTGAAGAGAGGCTAAAGTATATTCTTATCGAGTCGACCGAGATTTGCTCCCGAGTGATGGTGGAGGAGACAGGAAACGCTATAGTTGTGGGAATGGAAGGCGCATATGTGGATATCCAAGGACAGAAATACCGGAAGTCGCTGGGTAGCCTTCCCTCAAGCATTGCTGCCTGCGTTATCGCGGCATTGCATGATAAGCCCGTGACCTTGCTTGAAGAGAGGAAGATGGGAGACAGACTTATTGCCCGTTTTCAGCTGCTTGAATGAGTTGAAAGGAGAGCTAGACGGTTGCGGCGAGAAAACGCTTTTCTTATGATTCTGGCGATCCTGCTTTTAACGTCTGTAGTTCTGCTTTCAGCGTGGGGAGTACAGAACCTTTCTGCTTACCTGAGCCTCTTCACACTGTGCTATTTCGGGGCTTCATTTGTTTTCAGGCCCAAGAGAAGAACAATCGACTTTGTAGGTTTAGGTCTCCTGTACTATAGTGCTCTCTTCATAGCGATAGCGTTCGGATTGTAGGGGTCTCATGCGGCAGCTCCTTGTCTTACTTCATTTGGCCACTTTCGGAGTATGCTCTCTTGTCATGTTGTTTCAAGCGTATACGCATGAGCTGCCCACGCTGGCGTATTATGCTGCCCTGGTCCTTTTCATCGCTTCTGTCGTATCCTCGATTATTCGGGGGAGCGAACACCTTGCTGTGGTGGGAGTCTTCTCCTTCTTTATCGTGCTTCGATTGATGTTTTATGTTTCTACCCTCTTTCTCGTCTTTCCCTTTGGCGATCCATATGGCCAGTTCGGTGTTTTGCGAGCATTCGACCAGACCTCTCACATTTCGATCGTGTTCCCTAACATTCCTCCGTTTGATGCGACCCTCTACCTAGCAGTTCTTACGAATCAGTATTCCCAATGGCCAGGATTCCAAATTCTAACACTAAGCTTCTCTAGGATAACCGGCTTGCAACTGCTCCAGTCGGCAATGGGGATAACGATGATTCTCGACGTCGGTTGGTTCATGGTTGCGTACTCGGTGGTCAGGAAGGTTCTTGGTAGAACGTTTGTGAATCTTCCGAACTCTGTGGCTCTCTGCTTGGCGATAGTATCGGCGCTACCGACAACCGAGATGCCATCTTATTTCAAATACGATTTTCCGGCGACACTGTTCCTCCTCGTTTCCCTCTTATTCCTGTTGCGGGTCTACGACAATCACGACCTCAAAGTCCTGATTCCGCTCACAATACTCAGTGTCGCGATGACAGTCACCCATAGCATAACCAACCTCTTCTGGGTGTTGTTGCTGCTACCCTTCGCGCTCTGGACAACCGCACCTCGGCTTTTCGTAGCTCTGTCTTCGAAGATCCCTTTCATTTTCGGGCGGTCGATTCTGTGGCCGAAATTCATGCGTCAACCTCCGCTGCACGCTCTCTTCGTCTTCGCTTTGCTCTCATTCTTCTCCTGGTCAGCGTTCTACGCTGTATATCTGGTAAGGTACACTAGCGTCTCGGCGGGAAAGGTTCTCTCCTCTTTTTCGTTTGCCGCTCTCTCAGGCTCCCGACTCCCCACCAATCAGAAGCATATCGCTATGCTGACACCCAAATGGCTGCTTGAGCTATTGACTGCCCGCGACTATGTGTTTCTCGGTCTTCTACTGGCAGGGCTGCTGACGTTGGTCTTAGTCCCGACTCTGGTCCGGAGGGCCCATGTGAAGATTCTGCTTCTGACTGTGGCTCTGATTATCGTCGTCACGGAGTTCTCGGAGGCCTTGAATTTCGGGGATCGTGCGTTTCTCCTTTTTGCCCCGCTTCTCGGATTTCTCACCTTCGTTCCCTTAATCATCCTAGGGTATCGCTGGCCCAAGCCGAGTAGGGTTGCCGCCGTCTCGTTGATGGTGTTGCTGATGTTGAGCCTAGGGCTCGGGTTTTGGGGATCCTCATACGCTCCCACCGGGCTCTATGCCCAAGGAACAGACCCCTCGTTGGCGAGCGGCAGGCCTTTGACATGGCCAGGGGTTGCTTCTTACCTATCCGTTTCTGGCAAACAGAGTTGTATTTTGACGAACGAGATCTATGTGACATCATTGGGCATTCCGGTGGAAGAGTGGAATATTTCCAAAGTGATTGGAAACGTCCCCCCTACGCCAGGCTGCCTCGTAGTAGTCTACCCGCATCTTTTTTCGGCCCCCGGTGAGAACGCGTCATCATTCGGCTTTGACGATCCCTACAAGCCTTATCAAGGGTTCTCGCGCATCTCGTTCTACGATCATCTCTACAATGATACGGACAAGATTTTTTCGACTAATGACGTGAGTACGGCGACAATCTACTACTATTCGTGACAACAACCAATTTCCGATCGGCAGCTTCTCGTATTGTCCATAGAGGTCGCCTCCCATTGCCGGTTCGTGGTCATTTCGTCGAGCGCGTCAAGCGAGGTTTTGTTACTCTCCCATCATCACCTTCGCGAGACGATAGTAGGAATACCTTCTAAAAACGGTTAGAAGTAGCAGCCCAATGGTCACGATCCCAAGTGACAAAGCCACGGGGAACAAGGTAATGCCGAACGGCGTGAAGTTCAGCGCTAGCCCAACTAGCGTCGTTAAAGCTAGGCTCATTACAAAAGAAACTGATATTCGAGTGAGGTAATCGAGATCGTCCCTTTTGAAGTAGATGAATTCGACAAGGGCATACCCGGGCAGAAATAAGACCAATACGGACCCGAAAATGTAACGTAGGAGGAGAGCTAGACCGGACGATGCAAAGACGAGGCCGAGCGATGCCATGGTTGCGACCGAGAGCTCCCAGAACCAAAAGGAGATGGGAGAGAGAAGATAATCCATAAACCGCTTGTAGGGGACTGGTTCCCTGATCACAATTTTCTTGCCGACCTGCAACCCTAGGATAATCGATACGATCCTATCAAAATTGTAGGGCAGCTCGTTTGATAATTCCTTAACGAGCCTCGCAAGCCGGATAGGCTGCGTGGCTGATTTCTGAAATACGAGAGTCTCGATCTGTTTCGCAACCTTCGACTCGTTGGCTTGGTCTCCTCTTCGACTCATCTTGCGATATAGTCGTGCGGCATTCTTTCTTATCGGCAAGGAATCGGTGGCTCTGTCTATGCCGTAACGTTTAGCCAAATGTAATCCCATAATCCTGTGTATTCGAAGTTGGAAGCGGGGACATTATAGGACCATAACTCGAATATGATCCTCGTATTGTTTCCCGCCTGGTTGACGCTAAGATCCATCGGGAGTGTCCATGTCTGATTCTCTCCGAGGATGCGCCAGAAGGCCGCTAGCACCGGCGCGTTAGCGTATGTTGCATTATTCACTACTGTTGTTTGGTTGCCGAGCTTAACAAGCAATTGATAGTTCTCGACGTTGCCCTCATGGTTTCCCACAAAACCGTAGAGCCGAAACAACTGATTCACGGCCACACTAGTTGGATATCCCTTGGCTGTTCCGTCGGGACCTAGGATACCTAGTTCCGAATATTTTGGTTCTCTCACTGGTATCAGGGGTGTCAGAGCAGCCGCTACGATAAGTAGGGTGATGGATGCTAAGATGATTGTTGCTGTCTGCTTATTCATCCTTCTTTTCCACAATGTGATTTCTGTAGACGTACAACCATAATCGTCTGTAAGCCCGGTCTCCCCTAAGATAGACAAGGGCAGCTATGCCAAGCGTGGCCACAGCGGTGCCTAGGGCTCCATACAAACGGAGTTGGCGCTCCATAGAACCGCTAGTTGAGACGAGGGTAGAATTCAGGGAAACCATTTGGGCTATTGCAGTTGCGTTAGAGAGGTCGGTGACGGCCGCATTTGGGTCTGTCGCATTTTCCGAGGTGGCCTTTTGGATAAGGGAAACGGCCGTGTTCAGTTTTTCGACAAGCGCGGTCACGTCTCCACCGTTCTGTTCAGCGTAATAGACTGAGGAGAAAGCGTTGTTAACGGAGTTGTTCGCGGTAGCTAACTGTCCTCCATCAGCTTCGTGTGAACGAATAGGACTAGTCGAGATCACCAGAACTATCAATGTGATGGTAATTATGCATCGCCAGAGGACTGAGAGGCTCAATCGTTTTCCACGTTACCTCGAATTCTGTCGCGCTGGGCTACATATCCTTGAGCATGAGTTTGGATGCAGTTGGTTAGCTCTCTCCTCTGGGAGGAATCTCTAATAGTCGCACCAGACGTTTCTGGGCCTCTGTTCTTGACGACCTTCCTAGCTTGGTTCCGTGGGATAATCTCGATCTCGCTTCCTAGATACTCCTTTTGAAGTGGGAAGAATCAGACGCCTTTCCAATAATGGACTTACCTCGGTTCAAGTGCCCTGAGTAGTAGTAACCAATATGGCGAAGGTAGTTATCGCTCGAACATGCTGGAGGACGGAATCTGGGACAAATTCTCGACTAGGCTGGAAGGGTGACTAAGGGTCGGTTCTTGGGAATCCTAAGCAACAAAAAGAATGATTCGGATACCAAATCCTAAATAGATTGCCTGTCGGCTTTACGTTTCGAAGCTAATATGGAGCTATAGAATATGGGAGGTGTCAAGAACAAATGAAGATAGAATTTACCGCTAAAAGAGTCAGACTGGCCAGGGTGGCCATAGCATTAGTCGCAATATCGTTAGCAGGCTACGTGGCGTACGCTGCAACTCAGCTCGCAGTCAGCAACACTGTCACTATCAGTCCCGCTAACGGAATAGGAGTTTCCATCAGTCTAACAAGCCCCGCTTCTTGTCCTGCTAACGGCAATGCAGCCTACCAGACTGCAAGTTTCACTAACACGAATCCATGGTCAATTAATGCTGGAGGCAGTAGTGTACAGTATTTCTGTCTTGAAAATACTGGTACTGGAATTGATGCTACCCCAAGTATTACAATGGGCACCATAACTGGTGTTACGTGCACAACAGCGCCCTGTCTAACACTTACCACAAACCCTGCAACAATTCCTGCAATCGAACCAGGGGCTGTCAGCAGTCCGATTGCTGTAACCGTAACTTCCACCGCCTCGTCTGCTGGTACCGGAAGCTTCTCGGTTACAGTGGCCTAACCTCCTGATGAGCCCGCGAAATTCGGGCGAAACCCACACACTTTTTCTGGGTCGAGGTAGCGGGGGCTGCGATCTGTGAGACCAGATTCATTGTCCGGCACTCATTCCGGATACGCTTACATGGATAGAATCGGTCCGTCAACCCGTTTGGAGAAGACCAATTTGTTAGGAGAGGGCATTTGCGAGTCAAATCATCGTCACTTTCTCTAATCCTCACCTGAAATAGGCAAGAAAAATGCGCACACCGATAATTTCCTTCCTGTTCCTGACGGTTATACTAGTTTCAGGTGCGCTAGCAAACACGACTCTGAGCGTAAGCAATTCAGTGTATATTCCTCTGACGGTGGGACGATGGTTCGATTATGTGGTGGTTATCATGATGGAGAATCATTTCCTCAACAACACATACGGGTTATCAGTCCTGCCTAACAGCTGGAACAGTAACAGTAAGACGTGTCTGGGCAATTGCACGTATTTCAACTTGCTGGCAAACTCGAATGGGCTTGCAGAAAACTACACTATTGACTCAATCCAGGCTGGTAGCTTAGGAGACTATATTGCAATTACATCAGGATTTGGTAACACCAACCCGGCCTGTAACTCAAACCCACCTGGCTCCGGTGGCTGCACACTTCTCACGAATCAAAATATTGTTGACACTCTAGAGAACTTCGGTCTAAGCTGGAAGGCCTACATGGAGGGCTACACACTCCAATCTGGCTGCCTCAACAGTGATCAGGGCCCTCCATACTACTACCGCGTTAGTCATAACCCCTTCATCTATTACAAGGACATTCACGACAATATGGCAAGATGTTCCAACATAGTTAACGCCAACTCCCACCAAGCCAATCAGACGCGAGCCTCTGATACATCAGTTTGCTGGCCGCAACCTGTGGACGACGATGATTTGTTTCTCAAGGATCTAAACTCTGTTACGAGCGCTTCAAACTATATGTTCCTGACGCCGAACACTGCGGACGATGCTCATGACTGCAACGATGTTTCTCTATCTAATGCATGGATGAACCGAGTCATTCCCCAAATCCTGAGCAGCGCGTTATTCATGACAAAGAAGGCCGCGCTATTCGTCACCTTTGACGAGCCAGATTGTACGTTCACTGCCCCAACTTCCCCGCCATGCCCCTCTTCGGCCCCCCAATTATACACAGTTTGGGCATCAAATTCCAACAATCCCACTACAGTGCCCGGATTCAAATCTCTTAATCCATATACGCACTATTCTGCTTTGAAAACTATCGAGGACAACTGGAATCTGCCGCATCTCGTGCCCTCGACCGATGGAAGCCCGAGTACGCAAAATATGCAAGAATTCCTCAGATCGAATCCAAATCCATAGAACCGGCAAGTGGCTTGGACCCCAGCAGATATACTTGTCAATCTTCGGAAATAATGCTCTTCATGAGTAATCCGCGCAATGTTTATTTCAACAGTTTGCGAATGGGAGGTAGGTTATCGAATTGGGTCCGACGCTTAGGCCATCAAGTCTAGCGATCCTTATTCTCCTAGGCCTCGGATTTCTGTGGCCGTTAACAATGTCAGTTGCAACAGTATCCGGACCTAAAGTTTCAAGAACTGTACCCGAGGCCTCCATTGATACGATCAACTATGCAGGGATAGGGCCAACTGCAATAAGTCTCTATTGGACCGAGAGCACCGATCTTACGTCATTTCGCTACTACGCGATAAGGCGGTCCACCGTCGGCGCAGGCGGACCTTGGAGCGTAATCGACAACATTTATGATCGGACAAATACGACTTACTATTATACGGATCCAATCGCAGGCGAAACCGAATGGTGGCAAATAGTATACCATAATTCGACAGGGTCTCATGATACTGGCGCGTTGATAGCGGCACACCCATCAGCTGCGTCTCTCACCGGGTCTCAACCAACGTCAACAAACGCTGATTTGCTATGGGATAATAATGCGAATTATGCCGGTCTTCTAACCTTCGCCTCGTACCGGATCATGGAATCCATAAACGGGGGATCGTCCTCAATATTGAGGACCATTACCGATGTCACCCAGTACAGTTACACGGTTGGAAATCTGATTCCATCGACCAATTATTCCTTTTACCTCAACACCACGGACCAATGCAGTTGCCCCGCATCTTCCCCGTCTAGCTCGAATTCCAACATTGTCAGCATCCAAACGCCAGGGCCCTTAACCAGTTCGATCATTCCTCACTTGACCAGCGTCGAGGTGGGAGAGCCGGCTTCATTCACCTGCACGGCCGCGGGCGGAAGGGGTCCCTATACCTATTCCTGGGCATTCGGCGATGGAATTACGGGCACTGGAGTTGACACAAGTCACAATTACACAACCACTGGAACGATGACTATAGTTTGCACGGTAATTGATACCCTCGGGGCCACGGCGGTATACTCTGTCGAAGTGCTAGTTGGCTCGGATCCCTCTATCACTGCTTTCATTGCCTCCCCCGCCAGTCTTTTTGCCGGAGAAAAGGTCACATTCACTGTTTCGACGAGCGGTGGCTATGGGGGACTATCGTATTCATACGCGAGCCTTCCTCTAGGATGCTTCTCCACGAACTCTACTACTCTCTCATGCACTCCGACCTCAAGCGGTAACTATAATGTAACGGTGACAGTTACCGACCATGCAGGGGAATCTGCATCGTCTGACGTAAGCATAACGGTCGGTCCTCAGAGGGTCCTCGGCTTGCCCCCGGCAATGGGGCTCGCAGTAATTTCCGGGATTATAGTAGGGATTATCGCCGTTGCGATCCTCTCGGTAGCCTTCGTGATGCGTCGGAAAAAGACTCGTGATGCCTCGTCAATGAAATAATGCAATGCTCCGAGGCTTTCTCTTCTTCGAGCGCGATTCGACTTACGGTCGGATTGACGCGTTTGAGAACGAGACGTCGAGGTTGATACTGAAAGTCTACGCTTCGATGGCCTTAGTCAGAAGAGGCTAGTCTCTCTATCGATTGTCGGCGTGTTAGTATTAGGGACGGCTCTGACTCCTGGTTTCATGTGCACCGTGATCGGTTCCTAAATCCTCAGGTTCTACCCGGGCTTACCTTCGGGTAGTATCGTTTCAGTTCTTCCATTTCCGTTCCGAGGCGTTGTCCTTTGCGAACGTCCGTCGATGCCCCAAGGAATGATTTCTCGTGAAATTCAAATCCGTAACTGTGAGAAACCAATAGGCTGTCCCGATTGTGAGGAGTAAAAACGTGGGTAGGGAAGGAGTCAACAAACACGGTATGCACATGCCGCCACCACCTCCCTGACTCTCGGGAGGTTGCGCCAGTGTAGTCAGTTTTTGCACGGTTGTAGCTGTTCGGTTCATCCAGTCCACGACACTCAATGTTACATTGTACTGGCCCGCGGAGTCGTAGGCATGGCTGACGCTCGACCCTGAAGCCATACCGCCGTCCCCGAAACTCCAGTCGAACCTGTAGGGAGAAAGTCCTCCCGTCCCCAGACCGTCAAAAGTGATTTTAGCTGGCTGCAGCGCACCATATGTCCCAGCACATGGAGTGTCCGTCCACGTCCCCGCGGGCCACCATATCCAGTCGATTCTTGGATTGCGACTATCAAACAATTGTGTTAGTGTTTGGATAAACGCCAGTGACACATTAGCATATCCAGCCGATCCAGGCAACATATCGTCCGGGGGGCATCCTGAAGTAGTGCCCGTCGGACCGTTGCATGTGGGGACTTGGGGATCAGGACCACCTTCAGTGTCCAGCGCATACCACCCTGTAACTTGTTCGCCCTTGAGCACCGCCTGGTAATCCTGTTGCGCGTGTCGTATCGCATCGGGTACGGTCCAGCCTGAAGAAGGGTAGGACATGTAGTTATGTAGACTTATCAGGACCTTTCCTAGAGGGTCAGTTACTGTCGGGTAGCCTTGGCTCAAGTCCGAGTACGGGCACTTGTTACTGCACTGGTTTTCTATAACTATGAAGTGCTGGTCGCCAGCTTTTCTTGTCATGTTAATCCATTGTTGGTAAGTCGAAGATAGTGCTGTCACTGTTGCATTTGGTTCGTTAATTGGTTCCCAGACAATCTGGCTGTAGAGTGGTCCCAGTTGTTGGACGATGGGTTGCCAGTAATTGAGCCAGCAAGTTGTTGCTGTGGATATGTCGTCATTGCCATCGTACCGCAGGGCGATCCAGAAATTGTAGTAGTTCGCGATCTTGATCATGTTTTGGGCATCGGAGAACGAGTACGGACTATCGTCTCGATCCCCAGCGGGGTTAGTACAGAACGGTGAGAAACTTACTCTGATAGTATTGAGCCCCATGGCTTTCATCCTGACAACTAGTCTTTCCATGTCGCTCTGATTCTGTGCGGGGAACACGTTACTCGGCACATAGGTGGAGTTGTGGTAGCAAACGCTTGAACAGGTCGTCGTGGCCGAATCTAACCTCAACCCGCCCCACCCAATCATAACGGGCGGTTCTTGCCCTTTCATTGAGTTAGAGCTTTGACCGTTCAGGCTTCTCAGAGTTGGCGCAAATACCATGCTCGACGCTAGGAGTAGGCAGATTAAGACGACCAGGAAAATACGTGCTCCCATCAACCTAAACACTCGACTAACCTTCTCCATCCATCGTCAGACGTTTCTGCTTCCTACCGGGCCGAAGTGGATGTGGACTCGGCTGCATTCTAGTCATAACTAGCGCTAGACCAAGGGCAGACTGACCGTAATGGTCACCGATGTTGTTGTGGTCTGTCCGTTCGCATCAGTAACAGTCAAGTTGACAGTGTATGTTCCTGGGAGCAGATAGATGTGGCTGACACTGGATCCGCTTCCTGTTGTTCCGTCGCCAAAGTCCCAGCTGTAGGTGTAGGGTCCAGTCCCCCCGGTCGCGCTGCCGGTAAAGGTGACGGGTAAGACGGTTGTCGGATTGGAGGGAGAATACGAGATGCTCGCGGAGAGCGGAGAGCTCACCGTAACCGTCTGGGACGAAGTCGCGGTCTGGCCAGAAGAATCAGTAACCGTCAACGCCACAGTAAACGAACCGACTGACTGGAACGTGTGACTCACAGAGCCTCCTGAACCAGAACCACCATCGCCGAAGCTCCAGGAATAGCTGTATGGAGAAACCCCACCGGACCCGGAGCCAGTGAACGAGACGGTCTGTCCAACATTAGGTGATGAAGGGCTAAAGCTGAAGCTTGCCGAGAGGGGCGGAGGTGGGCTTGTGACGGTGATGGATTG
>WNGM01019162.1_pt1 | contig 11677 bp, 13 predicted proteins | sample 5400571 | NCBI WGS metagenome assembly WNGM01 (sample SAMN13153378, study PRJNA577476) | soil metagenome | isolation source: 100 cm soil or saprolite under Garry oak tree replicate 2 | place: USA:California | collected 2016-06-15 | reverse complement strand
GCCTCATCGATGCTCGCGTTCCTGACCTCGAAATACAACGTGACGTACGACGTCATGACCATCGACGCAGCGCTTGCAACGTACATGCCTCGGGTGACGGGCCTGGCGGTGTACGCTCCCTCGAAGCCGGAGTCGGTGAACGTCGCGACAATGATTGCCGCACAGCAGGGCGATGCATTGGTGGGTCCGGATCTCGCGCCGTCCCTGAGTGCGCGGTTCGGCCTTCCGATTGCGTTCAACTACGCGGATCCTGCGTTCGGGTGGCCCTCCTTGGACGCGGTCGCGGCCACCGACCGTGCGTTGCACGATCTCTACGCGGGTTCGTCATCCACTCTCCTGTCGATCTTGCCGCCCGACCGTTGGGCGATCCGCGACTACCTGATCGCGACCCGCACGTTCGTGTTCTACGAGCCGCAAGGCGCGCTCGCCAGCCCGTTCGAGACCGCCGCGACGATGCGGGTTCTCCGCGCGACCCCGCGTGGCATCCCGATCCTCGGGTGGTTCAGAAGCCCCACGCTCACGGAGGAGAATGCGTTCATCCAGATGGCCTCGGCGGAAGGAAAGTCCGTCGTCGGAGTGCAGGACCTTCCCAACCTCTCCGTGCTCACGGCCTTCGGGCGAAACGCGACGCACCGCCAGAGCGCCCCGTCGACATCGACGAGGGCCTTGGAGGACAAGACGTACGTCGTCCTCGCGGTGCCGGACGGAGACAACCTCGATTTCGTGGCGGGCCGGATGCGGCAGCTCTGGGCCCAGCCCGAGCGGGGAACCGTCCCAATCGCCTGGAGTATGAGTCCCGTCCTGGCGGATATGGCGGCCGCGGACTTGGACGTCGTGTGGCTCCTCAACGCCTTCACCGCGTCCGAGATCCCGTACGGCGACGAGACGCTCTCCGAATATGCGAACGTTCTGCACCCGGCCGGTCTTGTCCTCGACTACGACGATCAACCGCGATCGGCGAGCACCTGGGTCGTCGCGGGGACGGATGCCGCCGCTCCCGTGATTCGTTCGACGCATTTCTGGTCCACGGCGGAGAATCTGTATGGCAAGTTGGATCCGGTCTTTGCCGCGCAGGACGGAGGCCCGCAATTCCTCTGGGTCACCATCTACACGTTCCGGTTCGATCTTCGCGATGCCCTGGCCGTCGTCGGAGAGATTTCGCGGCGGATTGGTGGGAACTTCGAAGTCGTCAGCCCGACGGACTTCTTCGACCTCTTGACGCGGGATGTTGTTGGCCGAGCGGACCTTCGCCTCGCCGGATTCGCGAACGACCCCCTTGCTTCGACGATCTTCGCCGGTTCACTCGATTCGGCGCGCAGGGCTCTCGCCTCCGCGCACGCGGAGATGTCGGCGGGGGCCACCGATTTCGCGGCGTACCACGCATTCGTCGCGGACGAGACGTTGCGAGGGATCTCGTCCGGCGAAACCCTCCTGCTCTCACTCCTCGTCCTCTTGGTGGCCGCACTCCTCGTGTACTACGCGGAGCGTTCGTCGAAGGATCCACGACCCGCACCCGAACGGATTTGCATAGGGCCATTGATCCTCGTGACGGCGGCGGTCGCATTCTTCGTCTTCGCACTCCGTGAATCGCTCGAGCAGAATTTCTGGACGTATCCCACCCGGTCGCCGCGGCCCTCGCGTGCCTCGTCCTCTCCAGCCTCGCGATTCGGACGAGCATCGGCTTCCCCCTCGCGACGATCGGGACACTCCTCGCAACCGATGCCTATCTAGCCCGCAAGCCCGCCACCCCGTCGACTCTGGTTGCGGCGCTGGCGTTCGGTTCCGCGATCGGCTTCGTTGGCGGTTTCGATCTTCCGACGTTCACCGCAATGGCGGTGTTGCTCGTCCTTCCGCCCCTCCTTCTACGGACGACCGCGCCGCCGAGCGACTCCGAGGTCGCAGGTCCTCGCGCCCTGTACACGGGGATTTTGCTCGCAGTGCCCCTCGCCGCGGTCTCGATTGCGACCGCGTACGCGCTGAGCCTTCGACTCGACCTCCAGGGAGACACCCTCGTCTTGATGGCGGGAGTCATGCTGGTCCTCGGTCCCGCGATCGCGATCCTGGCGGCGAGAATGCTGCCCAACCTCACCGGGCCCCAAGGTCGTGCCGGAGGCCTCGGCCTCGCGGTCGCGTTCGCGGGCCTCGTCCTGGTCGTGCGGGGCACGATCCCGACCGTCCTCGCGCTCCTCGGGCTCTTCGTAAGCCTCTCCTTCGCGGCGCTTGCGGGCCTCCGAGACTTCGAGAATCGCGGCGGCGACACGCCGCGCGCCCTTGCGACGTCCATCGTGTTCCTCCCGTTCATCGTCCTCTTCTTCCGCCTGCCGCCCATCGTATATTCGCTCACGCTCGTGCCCCTGCCGGAGGTCCTCGAGACGTTCCTCTACACGCCCACCTCCATGATTGCGGTGACCGCGCTCATCCTCGCCGTGCTCGGCCTCCTCGTCTCCCGCCGACCGAGCGTCGGAAAGGATTATCTCGGGGAGGCCCATGGTGGACCGGGCGGGCCATGAGGAAGATCCCGAAGAAGCGGTTCCTCCAGGTCGGGGGCCAGATCCTGCGGAACAAGATGGCGAAGGAGGCCATCTACCCGTTCTACTGTTCGTTCAAGCTCACGCGCCGCTGCAACTTCACGTGTTCCTTCTGCAACTGCTGGCACGTGAAGAACCGATGGAAGGACATGCCGACGGAGGACGTCAAGGCCGTCCTCGACAACCTCGCTCGCTCGTCCGTGATCGTCTGCAGCTTCGCTCTTCACGACGTCGGAGCGGGACATGCAGGCGCGCTACCCCATGCCGGAGTACGCGAAGTACATCGACTTCTTGCACATCTCGATCGACGAGGGCCACAAGAACCTCGACATGTACGACGAGCTCGAGGAGTACACGAAATGGGGCTCGATCGTCACCGTTCAGATCGTCGTGACGAAGAACGACATCGGGGCGCTCGAGCAGAAGATCAAACGATGTCACGACGCCGGGGTCAAGGCCGTCGTCATGTGCGCGGTCCACCTGAAGAACACGAAGGACCACCTGCCGGACCTCTGGCAGATGAGCCGCGTCGGGATGGAGATGAAGCGCAAATATCCCGGCGTCATCATCTCGCCCGACGGGTACTTCGACCGCATCACGTGGGACCACGGCTGCGACACCTCGTCGATCATCGTCGATGCGGACGGCTTCCTGTGGTATCCGTGCCGCGTCCTCGAGGAGAAGACGATCAACCTCATCGACTCGGACCTAATGACGTACGTCGAGTCGCCGGACGCGCGCGAGCGGCGGCAGCGAATGGCGGCGTGCGACATCCAGTGCGCGTGGTACCAGTATTACGCGACGCAGAGCTTCGTGAACCCGAGGGAGCTCCTGTCCGCGTGGATGCCATACTACCGGGACCTCCTGAATGGTGGCAAACAACCGACGTTCGCGGCCCCGTCCTTCGCGCCGAAGGACCCGCGGGACCTGATCCACGCGCAGATCCTCCAAGAGAGCGCGATGAAAGGACTCGACCCGGCCGAGGGCACGTTGATGGAGTTGCCGACCCTCGAACCGCCATCGATCCGACCGTGATTGCCGCTTAGTCAAAAGTGAGAAATAGCCGCACTCCCGATGCTACCCGCATGGGATGCACGTGCGGCGCTGCGCAGGTCGAGGATGATCGACTCCGTTGAAGCGGTCTTCCGCCTCCTGCTTGTCTTCGCACTCGCGTTCGCGATTGGACTCGAGCGCCAGGTGCGCCGCAAGCCCGTCGGCTTCGGGACGTTCATCTTCGTTTCGACCGGCGCGGCGACCCTATCGCTTCTGGCGATTACGATCGAAGAGGACAACCCGCTTCCCCTCCTCGGCGGCGTCATCACCGGGATCGGATTCCTCGGAGCCGGCGCCTTGATCCGCAGCAACGACCGCGTGTTCGGCTTCACGACCGCCGCATTGGTGTGGGCCATGGCGGCACTCGGCGTGGCGGCGGGCGCGGGGCTCTATCTGCTCGTTGCGGTGAACTATGGGATCGTCTGGGCCGTCATCATCACGGACCGCGTCCTCGAGGGCAAAGGCTTCGGTTCGCACGCGAAGGTCGTCCGAGTCACCGTCGCGAATCCGGTGACCCCGGAGGAACTCGACGCCTTGCTCCCGGTCGGCCTCACGCAGCTGGACCGGGTCCACGTGGACAAAGAGGCGCACCGGGTGAACGTCACTGCCGAAGTCCGGATTCGGCCGGCCGAGATCTCGAGCCTCCTCGCATCGTTGCGGGCGAACGAGAAGGTCCGGGCATTCGAAGTCGAGTGAGTCGTTGGTCAGGCCGGCTCGAAGAAGTCGCTGTACGACGAGGTCATGAGGTCTTCGTCCGCGATCTGGAAGTATCGGCGAAGGCCTTCGAGTTGCGCCAGCCCATCGGCCCGTTCGGATTCGTCGTCGAGGACTTTCTCAAACTCGATGAACTTGCCGAGTCTCTCCACCACGTCGAGATGGATTTGCACGCCTTGGAACCGGTAGATTTCGCGGGTCTTGCGAACCTCCGCCATGGCCGGGAACGCACGCAGCAGGATGTCCCGCACGGTCGCGGCATCGGGTAAAGGAGCCAGGAGGACTCGGCTCTCCTTCACACCGCCGACGTCGGGCCGTTCGTAATACACGAGCTGCCCCTCGGCGCGGCCGTCGATCTGCCGCAACTTGAGGCGCTTGGCCCCCAGGGAGAAGTAGGTGTCCGTCTGACGGAAGGTCCCGACCACTTGCGCACCTCGGAGGAGCGCGCGGGCCTTTCCGAGGTCCTCATATCGGGCCTTCAATTCGACCAACCGTTTCGCGCCGACGTCTGCAAGCGTCGCTGAAGGTTCGGCGGGACGCTGCGTACCGTGGACTCGTTTGATTTGTTTCTTCGCAGCTTTCAGGGGCGCGTCGAAATGCCGAACGGACTTCATCTCCCGCTCGAGTCGGTCGCGGCGATCCTCGACCGCATTCGATAGCGGGGCCTTGTAGCCGCGCAGCGTATCGCGGGCCTGCTCGATTTCTCCCTCGAGGGTCTGCTTGGCGTCGTCGAAGGATTCGTGATGCCGCTCGAGCGATTTCCTCGCATCGTCAAGGGCTCGGACGTCGGGTCGGTGGGGATCGCGGCGCGATGACCGGCGCCGTTTCCTCGCCACGCGCTCGAGACACGGTCCGCGTTATTCAACGCATCGTTCACGAGTACGCGGTAATGCGCCGCTGCTGCCGCAGATACGCGCGGAGCGCGCTTCCCCGCCACCAATTCTCGAGGGGGAGCCGCAGGCGGCGGCCGAGATCCGACTCGGCCTCGTCGAGCGTGGTGAAGCGGGAGGCCTTCTTCGCGAGGGCAGCACGGGCCAGCTCCCGATAGCGCCACACGCCGAGCGGGACCCAGTCCTCGTAGACCTCCATGAAGACGATCGCTCCGGATTGCCGACGGCGGGAGGCGAGGTGCTCAAGGACCGGCAGACGCGTCGCATGGTACGCTCCCGCGATCTGGTCCGGATAGGTCGTGCGCCCGCCGGCGAACTCATGGTCGTGTGCCGGAGTCGGACGGGCGTCGAGGTTCCCACATCCGTGTCGGAGACGAGATCGTCGACGCGCCGCGGGACGGACGGGTTCGAGGCGAGGTCGATCTTCTGGATGTCCGCGCTCGGGCCGCTCGGCGGGGCCCGCGCCGAGAACGGGCTCACGAGGGACGGCTTCTTCGTGAACCACATCTCCGTGTCAATCGGGCGGGAAGCCATCGCGGCCTCTTGGACCGTCGACAGGATCGAGTCAGGCCCGCGGGCCTCCGCGACGCGGCGCGGGGCCTTCCCGCGGACGAGGGACAAGCGGAACCGCAAGATCTCCGCGAGGTCGTACGAGAGCCAGGACTCCGAGGCATCGAGGATCGAGGTGTCCTCGTCGCGCACCGGGGGGACGAGTGGCCCGACGAGGACCTTCGGGTAGCCCCACGAGCCCACGAACGCACTGGGCGGGGACGCCCCGAAGAGATTCGTCGTCTGCAGGTCGCGCCGGTCCTCGAACCACTCGCGGACCCGCCCCAGATACGGGCAGACGGCGAGGCGGCATCGCTTGATATCCCCCTGACACACACGGCATGCGATCTCCCGCCGGACCTCCGCGAGGGTCTCGCGAATCCCGTCGTCTCCGTGCGAAGAGCCAGAGGTGGGCACGGTCATGGTCACGCGGACGGAGCGGTCGCGGTGGGCGCGGGAGGCGTCGCGGGCTTCGCCGGCGGCGCCGCCACCGGCTTGTCTTCGGGGATGACTTCCTCCCAGCGCGCGTAGCAGAGGGGGCAGATATGGATGATGCTCCCGGCCGCGTTACACGGCTGGGCGCCGTCGTTGGGACAGTGGTGTTCCTTCGCCATCCGGGTCCACGAATTCCGCGCCTCCTGATATCGTTTTCGAGCCGCCGGTCGAGGGGCTTTCCGACGCCAGCCTTAAGACGCCCATCGGGCCTTCGAGGGTCCGGAGGATGCGTCGCCCGGCGCGGGCGGTGGAGGCGGTCGGCGGTGTTCCGGAGCGCGGTTATCGCGGCGTTCGCGATCGTCTTCGCGTTCTCGATCGGAATCAGCTCGCCACCAATCGTCCGCGCGGACGCTCCAGGTCAAGGGACGTTCTTCGAGTACAACTACGACTGGTACGTCGACCAAGGGAGCGGGACGTACGATGAACGTGGCAATGGTCCGCCTCCGATGGAAATCATCAGAGCGGCGTGCTCGATCTGACGTTCTCGTATTACACGGACACCCGTCGCTATGTGAGCACCGTCGACGTCGAAGGTACCTACTCCGATCCGCGCGTCTGGTTCTGGGTCCCGGTGCCGCTGAGCCGGGGCCAGCAGGTGCGGATCCTCGACGACATCTTCACGGTCTCGGACCTCGACGCGACCGTCTGGGACGGCTTCGCGCCGCTCAAAGCCGCCGCGATGGTGGCGACGGGGTCGTACTACCGCAACGATGCGTACGGCCGGTTCGACGCGGCCTACACGGACACGTACTACTTCGACCGCGCGACCGGGCTGGTCGTCGCCGAGCGGTACACAGAGCAGGACACGAACGGTGAGGCCTCGTTCCGCTGGCACGCGAACGTCGACGTCACCTGGACCAGCTATCCTGTCCCCTTCGATTCCGTGGCGATCGTCCTCGTGTACGGAGGGATCCCCGCGATGATCGCCGCGGCGGGATATGGCGTCTGGCGAGTGCGACGCGGCCCCCTGACGATCCCGGTCACGGACCAGCGGCTTCTGGCGACGGCGCTCGTCCGGCGCATCCGGAAGACGAGGGACCTCCAGGGGCTCGACCCCGCGACGGGCAGCGCGTTCGACGCCTTCCTCCCGACGTTCGCGCGGCGGGCGATCCAGGAACGCGATCCGCTGGCGATCGCCACGAACGGCACGCGGCTCCTGGGGATCATCACGCTCGACAAGGAAGCCCACGTGGGCAGCGTCATCGCCGCGGACGGACTCGTGGCGCGAGGTCTCCTCCGTCGGGTCCGTTCAGCCCTATACTTCGCGGATGTGCGAGACGGCGGGTCGAAGCCGGGGACCGTGGTCGTCGACACGCTCAGCGTCCTGGCCCTCGACGACGTCCGCCAGATTCCATACGACGCGTCGGCCGTGCGACCCATGGCCGCGGGAGACATCGCCCCGGCGGCCGCCGTCTCCCAGAAAGTCTATCAGGGTCCCGCGGCCCACTGGATTCGATCGTGCCTCGAGGACGGGGACTTCGGCTTCGTGGCGGTGGCCGACAATCGCGTCGTCGGGTACGCCCTCGCGACCGTGGCCGACTCGATGGCATGGCTCCACGGGCTGACGGTCTTGCCGGAGTATCGGGGCCGGGGCCTCGGCTCCGCTCTGATGGCGGCCCGGCTCTCGGCGCTCAGCGCGATGGGCGTCACGCGCGTCATCACGGAGATCGCCACGACGAACGAACCGTCCCTCCGGGTCTCGCGTCGCGTCGGTTTCGGGAAGATCGGAGAGACGCAGTTGATCGCGAGCCGCAAGACGACGGCACGGCTGGCGGCGGAGAGGCGCACCTGATGTACATCCGATCCGCGTGGGTGCCGAACGAGACCGTCCACCTCGTGCGACTCGAGGAGGACGTCGAATTCATCGGGAACCCGCAGTTCCGCGACGCCGCCGACGAGTTCCTTCGTTCCGCCCACGTGCCCGCCTTGTTATGGGAACTCGCGGGAAAACCGCCTGGCTGGTCCCATCGCGGGGTCCGCGATGACAATCGCTCCGTGCTCCTGACGGACAGCCGCGTGGTGATCGACGATCGCGAGTTCGTCGCGTGCATCAAAGGCTGCGGCTCCCCGCTCGACGCATACGAGGTCGCGCCGCTGACCGCGGACCGTCTGCGAGTCCTCTGCCACGATTCGAATCTGCGGACGCGCATCCCCTCCGATGATGGAGTGGCGCCGGGGATGCTCACGGGGGAGCGCTGGTTCGGAAACGTCCCCTACGGCGGTCAGGCGCCGGACAACGCGCTCATCGGGCTCACCGCGAGTCTGCGCGCGAAAGGCGATTCGATTGCCGGATTCCGGATCTGTCCCGTCCTGGGTCTGGTGAAACTGCCCGAGGCCTTTGCTCGCATCGCGTCCTCGTTCTACTGGTACCGCCAGTACCACGGCGAATACTGGGAAGAGATCCGGTTGATGCCGTCGAACGTCCGTCTCTACTTCCACAGTCCGATCACGTTCGGCATCGACACCGGGAAGGCCCTCGGCTTGTTCGAAGTCGAGTCGCTCGAGGACGCCGAGCGCTTCCTGCGACGCATGGCGGGGTCCGCGCTCGCGGCCCTCACCCTCTTCGCGCGGACGCTCCGGGCAGACTCGTCGACGGGCGGATATCGTGGCCTCGGGTACCACGACGTGTGGCTCGACAAGGACGCGGTGATTGCGCGCGACGGCACGATGCACTTCGCGGACCTGGAGGGAATCGAGGACGTTCCGGCGCGCGATCCGGCTGCGGTCCGAGAGATGATCGCATCCCAATTCCATCGCAACGTGTACGAGGCCACTTACGCGTTCGAGGCCCTCGCGATCGAGGTCCACCGCCGCTTCCGGGTCCCCGGCTCCTTTCGACGACGGCGGGCGTGGATCCTCGAGTTGCTCGAGGACGCGGCCCATGCGGACCCGTACGTCGACGTGGAACGCCAAGGCGAGGCGATCACGGCGCACGTCGCTCCGGCGGTCGATCAGGGCCCGTGCGGCGTCGATCTGGAGCTCGCGAACACGGAGGCGACATAGATGGACGCGAATCGAGCAATGGAGGCGCTCTCGGCGCTTGAGCACCGGCAGACCATGTCCGCCTCCCCGGACGAGCAGGCCGCTTTGGAAGGCGAGGGGCTTGTCCGGTCACTGTCGAAGTCCGAGGCGGACGAGCTCGGGTCCCTCGTCGACAACCTCAACGCGCTCTCGTCCCGCATCAAGACGCTCGGCCGTGCGCTTCACGGGGAGCCGTCTGCCATCGCGTACTCCGGATTTCCTACCGACGAGGCAGGCATGCGTCGGGAGTTGCAGGCCTCGGTCCTCCAGCTCGAAGATGCGAGCCGCCACAAGGCGGAAGCCGACGCCCTCGTTTGGAACGACGGGACGGACCGATACCTCGAGCTCACGCTGCTCGGTCGTCAGACGTTGGAGGACCTTCAGACCTGGCTCCCCGCGATGCCGGGCAAGAGCCTCGCGGAATTCCGTGCCACCCTGAGCGGCACTCGCGCCGGCATGGTCGCCCAAGCGATGCGTGCGGCGCAGATCCTCACCAAGGCCGCGATGAACTCGGAAACGTTGAACCCCTCGGAGTTCCGGCCCTTAGCGGTCATGATGGCCCGCTCCTCGGTCGCCCCCGAGCGGCTTGCGGCCGACTGGCAGGCCCTCGTATTCACGACGCTGCGGGATGGCACGCCGCAGAAGGGCGCGCAGGTGGCCGCATCCTTCCTGGCCTCATACGGCGAGCCGAGGAAGGACATTGCGGAAGCCTTCCTGCGAGTCCGCCACGAGCTCGCGTTCCGTCGATACGCTCGGGATGACGAGGCGATTCTCGCCGCGGCGACGGTCCACATGAGCGATGCGGAGCGCACCGCGTGCCTGGACCGCGTCGACGCCCTCGTCCACGAGGTCGCCGGCTCGCCGCCCGTGCTCCTCGGTCCCGCCCTGTCGGCCTGGACGATCGAGGAGTTGGTCCAGCGGATCCGCGAAGCGATGGGCTGGTTCCGCGTCGACGGTCCGATGGATCAGGTCCGGATCGCCTCGGCGGCCGCGATCCTGGCGGGTTCGGCGCCGCCGCTCGACGTCCTCGGGCGACGCATCGAGGTCCTCCGGCCCGGGACCGCTTCAGCGTTCGCCCCTCCGGAGATCGCGATGGCGATGCTGGCCTCCGGTCCCTTCGAAGCGCCGCAGGCCCTCGAGGTGCTCCGGGAAGCGGCGATCGCGATCAGCCGCGCGAACTTCTACGAGTCGCCCATGGAGGTCGACGGCCTCGCACTCATCCTGATGCACGGGTTCGGCCCGGTCCCGTTCGTGTATCAACCGCCGGCCAGCGTCCCGCCGATTGCGTCCCGCTGGGCTGCGGCCGTGCCGATCGGGCTGGCGTTCCCCTGGTTCCTCTGGCAGTACTTCTGGATCCAGCAGACGTACGAACGATACGTCAAGGCGCATCCGGGCCACTACTACGGTCCGTATTACTGGGGCTGACCTCCGCCTCCGGGGTGATGCCGTAGAGCCGGTCGCGATTCGCCTCGAGCTGGTCGACCGCCTTCCCGGCGAACTCGGCCGCCGTGACGACCGCGACATCGTGCTCCTCCCCCGCCTTCAAGACGGACGCCATCCGGGTCCGCCAGTCCCGGTCTCGGAGGATGTGGTGGTCCAGGATCAGCGTCCGGACGTTCGTCGTGCGCAGGATGCGCGACAGATGGGACAGGGACCGTCTCGTGTGCTGCTCCGGATAGTTCTCCGGCATGTGGGTCATCGGTCCGTCGACGTAGAGGACCGTCGGCTGCGCGTCGATCAAGAACGCGAGGTGCTCCTTCAGCGGCGGACCGAGGACGTCCGCGGTGTGGACGAACACCTCGCTGCCGCGGGAGATCCGCGCCATCACGACGTATCCGAGTTCGTCGTTGTAGCCGTGCGGGAGGGCCGGTGAAAACAGGAGCTCCGTGCCGCCGAAGTCCATCTGGTTGCCGTCCGCGACCTGAATCTCCTTCGGATATTTCTTGAGCTTCCGGACGAACGCGCCCGCCCGTTCGCGCTGACTCCGGTTGATGTGGAATGAACGCGCCCCGAAGGACGGGTTAGCGCGGGACGGGACCGGATCGCGAGCCTCTGGTACTTAAGCGGACGGCTCCGACTTCGACGCCACCCGGGAAGTGATGAAGATCTGTACGGCTTCCTCCGGCGTCAAGGTGCCCGCGTGGACCTTACGGACCAGCTCGAGGAGCGTCGGGGCCTCGCCGTTTCGCGCAGGACGCGCGCCGTGCGCCGTAGGCGCGTCCGAGGACTCGGTCATGGCTCAGGGCCTCCGTCGTCGCGGATCGTGTCGTCCTTCGCCTGTTCCAGCGCCGCCCGCTTCCGGGCGTCCGGATGTCGTGGGCCTTCGTCCTCGTTGTAGACACTCCCCGGAAAGTCGGTAGCATCGGTCGCATCGGTAGCATTCGCAGACTCCCCCTCCATATGGAGAGACTCTTGCGAAATGCTACC
>WNGM01004012.1_pt1 | contig 11677 bp, 9 predicted proteins | sample 5400571 | NCBI WGS metagenome assembly WNGM01 (sample SAMN13153378, study PRJNA577476) | soil metagenome | isolation source: 100 cm soil or saprolite under Garry oak tree replicate 2 | place: USA:California | collected 2016-06-15 | reverse complement strand
CGCACGGATCGAGCGAGTCGACGGCCATCGCATCGCGCAACACGTTGACGTAGCAGTCGCGTTGCGGCAGCCCTTTCGTGAGCGCCTCCCACTCGTTGCCGCCCGTCCGGCTGCGGTACACCCGCAGCTTTCCCTCGGACACGTAGTGCTCCGAGTCGCTCTTGATCGGAACCACGTAGATGGTGTCCGGCTCGTGCGCGTGCACCTCGATCGGGAACCCGAAGTCGGTCGGCAGGTTCCCGCTGACCTCGTGCCATGACTCCCCGGCGTCGTCGCTGCGCATGACGTCCCAGTGCTTCTGCATGAACAACACGTTCGGACGGGACGGGTGCATTGCGATGCGGTGGACGCAATGGCCGACCTCCGCATCCGGGTCGGGAAGCTCATACTGGGACTTGAGACCCCGGTTCACCGGTCGCCAGGTCTTACCGGCATCGTCCGTCCGAAACACGCCCGCCGCCGAAATGGCGATGAAGATCCGCTCCGGATGGTTCCGATCCAGAAGGATCGTGTGCAGGCACATCCCACCGGCGCCAGGCTGCCAGAGGTGCCCTTTCGCGCCGCGAAGCCCGGGCAGTTCCCGCCAAGTCTGGCCGCCGTCGGTCGTGCGGAACAAGGCGGCGTCTTCCACCCCGGCATAGACGGTATCCGGGTCGGTCAGCGACGGCTCGAGGTGCCAGACGCGCTTGAACTCCCACGGATGCTGCGTGCCATCGTACCACTGATGAGTGGTGAGGGGTTTCCCGGTTTCCGGAGAGCTGTCGTACTCGAATTTGTTGCTCTCACCTTTGGGCATGCCGTCTGGCGTGGTCGTCGGTTGCCCGGGGGGTGTTCCGGGTTGGTGCCATGTCTTGCCGCCATCATCGGAGCGCTGAATGATCTGCCCGAACCAGCCGCTGGTCTGCGACGCATACAGACGATTCGGGTCAGCGGGAGATCCCTTGAGGTGATACATCTCCCATCCCCCAAAGTGAGGGCCATTGATATCCCACCGTTCGCGCTTTGCGTCCGACGTCAACACGAACGCGCCCTTGCGGGTCCCAACTAGTAGCCGTACCTTACTCATCCCTTTACTCCTTTCTGAGTTTCACCGAGTTCGCATGAAGGTCACACGTACCGATCATGATGGCGTACCCAGTCCATCGTCGACTCAGGATTCTCGTCTCTCCCCTTGGGGACGAGATCCAGCCAGTTGTAGGCGCAATTCAAAATATCCAGCCCACGCGCATAGGTTGAATACGTGTGAAACACGTCCTTGTCACGGCGGTAGAAAAAACTCGCGCCGGGCATCTCATCATTGATGTACGAACCCTCTGCGAAATTGTAAACGACGTGTCCCGAGCGTTCATCTTCCTCCCTGAACGAGACGCAGAAATCGAAGTTGAAATCCGACTCGAAGGAGGACACCCATTTAAAGGTCCAGCCCATGCGCTTCTTGAAGTGTTCGATCTTGGAAAGGGGAGCACGCGAGACGACAACAAAGGCCACATCGCGGTGGGCCAAATGAATGGGAATGCCTTGAAAGGTATCAGCAAAAAACGAGCAACTCTTGCATCCTTGGTCCCAGTCGGGACCGAGCATGAAATGATACACGGAGAGTTGCGTTTTCCCCTCAAAAAGATCCACTAAGCTCTCTTTGCCCTTGGGGCCATGAAAGAAGTACTCCTTTTCTATTTTTCGCCACGGTAGGGCGCGAATTTGAGCCGTCATTTTGTCTCTCAGCCGGGTGAACTCTTTCTCTTTCGCCAGGAGTTCCCTGCGGGCCTTCAGCCACTCGGCTTCCGATAAGACTTTTTGGTGTTTTATCGTGCTCTTGGTCATGATGAAGCCTCCTTTGATCTGGGTCGTGGGAGATTGTCCTTGCGCCGTTCTGGCGCATGAAGCCTCTTCGCGACGAGCGCAGTCACGCCACCCATCGAGGTCGCGCCAGCGGCCATCAGCATTATGGAAGTGATGCATGCGGGGCACATCGAACCCCTCCTCTCACTGCTTCCGCCCGTCGCGGACACTATTCAGTCGGCAGGCCTGGGATCTCTATCACCGGCCGGACCTCGACGGTACCCTTGCGCGCCATGGGAATCCGTGCGGCGATGGCGATGGCCTCGTCGAGATTCTTGGCCTCAATGAGGAAGTAGCCGCCCAGTTGTTCGCGCGTCTCCGCGAACGGACCGTCGGTCACGAGCCGTTTGCCGTTGCGCACCCGAACACTCGTCGCCATTGCTGTCGGGTGCAACGGGTTCGCGGCCAGATACTGTCCGCTCGAATTAATGTCGTGCGCGAGTTGCGTGGACTCCGTGTAACACTCCTGCCGCTCGGTCTCGCTCAACGCTTGCTCGTCATGGTAAATCAGCAACATATATTTCATGGCTCTGGACCTCCGCTTCGGACATGAACGCCTGCTGACAGAAGATAGTCGTCGGGGAAGGCCAAAATCGACATGGGGCCTACCGAGTCTGATGAGCCGAGATCAATTCCTGCCTAATCAATGACTTATGATACAGCGCAGACAGGTAATCAACTGGTCTGGTCAGACAGCGCAGCTAGCCGTCGCTTGAGAAACCGTTGCTCGGGCTCCTGCTGGGTGAGGCTCAGGGCCCGTTCGTAGGAGGTTCGGGCTTCTGCTGTTCGCCCCAGTCGCCGGCAGAGATCCGCCCGCGCCGCGTGCGCCAGGTGATAGTTCCCCAGGTCGCCCCGCGCGAGGATGGCATCGATGAGGGAAAGTCCCGCCAAAGGGCCGTCGCGCATCGCCACCGCTGCCGCGCGATTCAGCTCGACCACGGGCGATGGATCGGCCTGAGACAATACGTCGTACAGTCCGACAATCTGGACCCAGTCCGTGGCGGCGGCGCTGGGCGCCTGGGCATGCACCGCCGCGATCGCCGCTTGGAGTGTGTACGGTCCGATACGACGCGACGACAGCGCCCGTTCCACCTGCGACGTACCCTCCGCGATCTGATCCCGGTTCCACAGGGAGCGATCTTGGTCTTCCAGGAGAATCAGATCGCCCGTGGACGAGGTGCGCGCGGCGCGCCGCGAGTCTTGCAGCAACATCAGCGCCAAGAGTCCCACCGCTTCAGGCTCCGGGAGTAACTCGATCAGCACCCGCCCCAGGCGGATCGCCTCCCCCGAGAGATCATGCCGCGTGAGCGACCCACCGGATGAGGCGGAGTATCCCTCGTTGAACACGAGGTAGACCACCCGGAGCACCGCATCCAGTCGGTCAGGCAAATCGGTCTTGGACGGCACCACATAGGGAATGCGCGCGTCGCGGATCTTCGCCTTGGCGCGCACGATTCGCTGAGCGATCGTGGGTGGCTTCGTCAAGAAGGCGCGCGCGAGCTCATCGGTCGTCAGGCCGCAGACTTCGCGTAGCGTCATCGCGACTTGGGCCTCCGGCGGCAAGGCGGGATGGCAGCAGGTGAAAATCAGCCGCAGCCGGTCGTCCTCGACGCTCCCGTCGTCCCATTGCTCGGCGTCACTGGTCCTGGATTCCAGTTGCTTCGCGAGCTCCGTCAACGACGCGTCCAAGCGAGCGCGCCGGCGCATGCCGTCGATGGCTTTGAAGCGACCGGTCGACACGAGCCACGCCCGCGGATTGGCCGGCACACCATCCCGCGACCATTGCTCGACCGCCACGGCGAAGGCATCGTGCAGTGCCTCTTCGGCGGCATCAAAGTCGCCAAGCAGGCGGATCAACGTGGCAAGAACCTGGCGCGATTCGGAGCGGTACACGGCGTCCACCAGATCACTCACCCGTTCGGTCTCGTCCTTACTCATGTGTCTGGAATTACCTTCAGCCGAAGCTTCTTGACCTGGCCGTCTAATGAAGAGACGGACGCAAAACGGGGTCAGGCACATTTTCGCGGAAGAAAATGAGCCAGGCCCCCAATGGTTGTCAACCGGCAATGCGCTCCAGCGCTTCCCTGGCCCGTCCCCGTGCGTTGGCGTCCCAATCGTCCTCCACCATCTCGCGCAGCCGCTTCTCCGCCTGTTTCGCCTTCAGCTTGCCCAGCGCCAAGGCCGCCTCGGCCCGCACGAAGGCGTACTCGTCCATGGTGGCCGCCAGCAAGGGCCCGATGGCCCGCGGGTCGCTCAGGACGCCCAAGCCGTTGGCCGCCCGCGTCCGGTCCAGCTTCTCCGGATCCGACTTGAGGATGCGCAGTAACACATCCAATAGCGCGGAGCCGGCGTCGGCCAGCCGTTCGGGGTGGTCGCGGTCATGATCGACGAGCCAGAGGGCCGCGCGTTTTTGCAGCGCCGGGTCGGTCGTCTCCCGGAAGACTTTCGCGACCCGGTCGTGGGCGCGCTTGTGCTCGCGGCGCGCGAGCTCTCCCCGGACGATGGAGACGACGATGATGCCGCCGGCCACGACGACCGCCACGATCCCCCAGGGGCCGTTGCGCAGGAACTCCCTCCACGGTTCGGGGAAGATGCTCCAGAGGAAAAACCCCACCAGGATCGCGACCAAAAGGTGGATCAGGATGAAAATGCCGATGTTTCCGCGCTCGCCCTGCATACCCTCATTTTCGCCCAGCGATCCGGAAGGGTCAACTACGGGGAATCGCTGTTTCTTTGCGCGGGGCAATTCAGTATAATTGAGAGGTTGTGGACACAGACGTAGCATGATCAACGTCCTGCTCAACAAGATTTTCGGCAGCAAGAACGAGCGCGAGCTCAAGCGCCTCCAGCCGCTGGTCGCCGAGATCAGCGCCAAGGAGCCGTCCCTGGCCCGGCTCTCGGACCTCGACCTGGGCGCGAAGGCCGACGAATTCAAGAAGCGCCTGGCCGACGGGGCCACGCTGGATGACATCCTGACGGACGCCTTCGCCGTCTGCCGGGAGATGGCGAAGCGCAAGCTGGAGATGCGCCACTTCGACGTCCAGCTCATCGGCGGCATGGTCCTGCACGAGGGCAAGATCTCGGAGATGAAGACCGGGGAAGGCAAGACCCTGGTCGCCACGCTGGCCCTCTACCTCAACGCCTTGGAAGGCAAGGGCGCGCACCTCGTCACGGTCAACGACTATCTGGCCAAGCGCGACGCCCAGTGGATGGGCCCCCTCTACCACAACCTGGGCCTGGCCGTGGGTGTGATCCAGCACGAGGCCTCGTTCCTCCACGATCCGACCTACGAGGCAGAGGACAAGCGCCTCCAGCACCTGCGCCCCTGCACCCGCCAGGAGGCCTACCGCGCCGACATCACTTACGGCACCAACAACGAATTCGGGTTCGACTACCTGCGCGACAACATGGTAGGGGACCTGGCGGACTGCGTGCAGCGCGAGCTGCATTACGCCATCGTCGACGAGGTGGACAGCATCCTGATCGATGAGGCCCGCACGCCGCTGATCATCTCGGGACCGACCGAGGACTCGACCGACCTCTACTACCGCATCGACCGCATCATCCCGATGCTCAAGCGGGACGTGGATTACACGATCGAGGAGAAGACCCGGACGGCCGCGCTCACCGAGGAAGGCAACGAGAAGGTAGAGCGGGCGCTGGGCGTGACGAACCTCTACGACCTGGCCAACATGGACCTGGTGCACCACGTCGTCCAGGCCCTGCGGGCGCACGCGATGTACCGCCGTGACGTGGACTACGTCGTCAAGGACGGCGAAGTGATCATCGTGGACGAGTTCACGGGCCGGCTGATGCCCGGACGCCGCTGGTCCGACGGCCTGCACCAGGCGGTCGAGGCGAAAGAGGGCGTCAAGATCGCCAACGAGAACCAGACCCTGGCGTCGATCACCTTCCAGAACCTGTTCCGGATGTATCACAAGCTTGCCGGCATGACGGGCACGGCCGACACCGAGGCCAGCGAGTTCGCCAAGATCTACAACCTGGACGTGGTCGTCATCCCGACCAATCGGCCCCTCATCAGGCCGGACTTCCCGGACGTGGTGTACCGCACCGAGAAGGAGAAGTTCAACGCGATCGTGGACGAGATCATCGAGTGCCACAAGCGGGGCCAGCCGGTCCTGGTGGGTACCATCTCAATCGAGAAGTCGGAACGGCTTGCTGGCTATCTCGTCCGACACGGCATCAAGCACAACGTCCTGAACGCCAAGCATCACGAGAAGGAAGCCGAGATCATCGCCCAGGCCGGCCGCAAAGGCGCCGTCACCATCGCGACGAACATGGCGGGCCGCGGCACTGACATCCTCCTCGGCGGCAACCCCGATTTCCTGTTCAGGAAGGCGTTGTATGCCGACCCGGAGATGCCGCCCGAGCGGCAGGCCGCGCTGCTAGCTCAGATCAGGGCCGAATGCGAGGAAGAGAAAAAGGAGGTCGTCGCCCTGGGCGGCCTGCACATCCTGGGCACCGAGCGGCATGAGAGCCGCCGCATCGACAACCAGCTCCGTGGCCGCGCCGGCCGCCAGGGTGACCCCGGCTCCTCCCGCTTCTACCTGTCCCTCGAAGACGACCTGCTCCGCATCTTCGGCTCCGACCGCATCTCCAAGATCATGCTCAAGCTCGGCATGGAGGAGGGCGTCCCGATCGAGGCCAAGATGGTGACCCGGGCCATCGAGAACGCCCAGAAGAAGGTGGAGGCCCACCACTTCGAGATCCGCAAGCAACTCCTCGATTACGACGACGTGTTGAACAAGCAGCGCGAGGTCATCTACGAGCGCCGGCGGATGATCCTGGGCGGCGAGGACCTCTCCGAGGACATCAAGGCGGGCGCCGAGGAAGTCCTGGACGCGCTGCTGGACGTCTACTGCCCCAAGGAGACCTATGTGGAAGAGTGGGATCTCAAGGGGCTCGCGGACGCGCTCTACGCGCAGTTCGCGATCGACATCAAGGACAGCGTGGCCGAGCTCAAGGACATGGGCTTCGAGGCCCTGCGCGAGGAGTTGGTCCGCAAGATCCACGAGGCCTACGCCGCCAAGGAGCGTGAACTCGGCCGGGACCTTCTGCGGCAGCTGGAAAAGATGGTCATGCTCCGCACCATCGACACACTGTGGAAAGACCACCTGCTCGGCATGGACAGCCTGCGGGAGGGCATCGGGCTGCGCGGGTACGGCCAGAAGGACCCGCTGATCGAGTACAAACGGGAAGCCTTCGACATGTTCGCCGCGATGATGGACCGGTGCGAGCGGGAGGTGCTAGAGCACCTGTTCCGCGTCCAGATCGTGCAGGGCGAGCAGCCGCCCCCGGTGCAGGCACGCTCCCGCCGGCCGCCGCAGTTGAAACTGAACCGCGGCGAGGACGCCGGCGGCGGGAACGGCGACAAGACCGTTCGCCGAACGGGCGAAAAAGTCGGGCGGAACGATCCGTGTCCGTGCGGCAGCGGGAAGAAATACAAGAAGTGCCACGGGGCCTGAGCGCCAGCCGACGACGCTATGCCAACACTCCCGCAGCCCCCCGCCAGACGAAATCAGCCGCGCAAGCCGCCTTCCGGCGTGCAGGGCCGGACCTTCGCGCTGGTGCGCGAACTGCGTCTCCTGATTGAAACGACCCGCGCCCTGGCCTCTGCCCACGAGCCCAAATCAGTCCTGCGCGTGATCTTCGACAAGGCCAAGGCCTTCGTCCGGTGCGAAGCCTGGTCGCTCTTCCTGATCGATCCGTCCACTCACGAACTGGTCTTCGACATGGTCGGAGGCCCCAAGGCCAGACGGCTCAAAGGCTTTCGCATCAAATCCGGGCAGGGCATCGTCGGGTGGGTCGCCCAGCACGGCAAGCCCGCCGTGGTCAACGAGACCCGGAAGGACCGGCGTTTCCTTCCCTCTATCGACCGGGCGACCCGCTTCGTCACGCGATCCGTCCTCTGCGTGCCGATCTTCAGCCGGAAACGTCCCGCCGCGGTGCTGGAATTGGTGAACAAGATCGGCAAACCCTTCGATCGCCAGGACCTGCACCTCCTCACCCATCTGGCCGAGCAGGCCTCGATCGCGCTGGAGCGGTTGAACCTGCAGGAACAGGCGGCGAGCCTCGGGGTCACCGACGAACTGACGAAGCTCCACAACGCCCGGTACTTGGAACAGGCGCTGGATCGGGAAGCGCGCCGCTGCCGGCGTTACGGCTCCATCATGGCACTGATCTTTCTCGACCTCGACGAGTTCAAGATGATCAACGACCAGTACGGCCACCTGATGGGCAGCCAGTGCCTGACCGAGCTGGCCCAGATCATGATGAAGTGCATCCGCGACGTGGACATCCTGGCCCGCTACGGCGGCGACGAGTTCGTGGTGATCCTGCCGGAGACGACGGTGTCCACGGCCCGCGCCGTGGCCGAACGGCTCCACGAGGCCATTACCTCCCACACCTTCCTGAGCGAGCAAGGGATCAAGGCGCGTCTCACCGCCAGCATCGGGATCGCTGGCTTTCCCGACCACGCGCAGAGCAAGGAAGAGCTCTTACGTAAGGCGGACGAGGCGATGTACCAAGCCAAGGCCGCGGGCCCGAACAAGATCCACGTCGCCGAGTAGCGTCGTCCAGGTAGACAAAAACCCGGTCTTTCTGGTACCTGAAGACGCTCCAACCCCTTGTTCCGACAACGAGTTTCGGCTTGACTAACCCGAAGGACGTAGGCTATCGTAACGCCTTCCTCTTTCAGGAAATTTTGTCACAAGTTTGCAGCGGAGCGCCTATGGAACTCGGTCACCCCGGTCTGGTCGAAAAATTGGTCGCCCGTATCGAGCGGGACGGTCCCATTTCCTTTGCCGCCTTCATGGAGGCGGCCCTCTATGACCCTGAATTCGGCTACTACATGACGGCCGGACCGCGCATCGGACGCGAGGGGGATTACTACACGAGTCTTGACGTGCATCCCATCTTCGCCGAGTTGGCCGGCCGGCAGATCGCGCAAGCGGCCGAGGAAATTGTTCCGTCGGGCGAGTTCACGATCGTGGAGATGGGGGCCGGCAAAGGGCTCCTCGCCCAACATCTGTTGAATGCGTGTCGGCGCGACAAGCCGGACTTCCTCGCCCGCCTACGGTACCTCCTGGTGGAACGGAGCCCAGCCATGGTCGAAACGCAGAAACAGCGCCTGCGCGAACTCACGGGCGCGGGTGTGCGCATCGCCTGGATACCGGACCTGGACGCAGTATCGGCCGACTCGATCACGGGCGTGTTTCTCTCCAACGAACTGGTGGACGCCTTCCCGGTGCACCGCCTGGTCAAGCGGCCATTGGGCCTGCGAGAAATCTACGTTGGGTGGGAGCCAGTTGGTGCGGGAGGGGCGCGGGTACCCGTTGCTCCGCCGAATGCAACGGGTGATGGGCCCCCTCCCGCTATCAATGGTCGTTTCATCGAAATCGAGGCGCCGCCCTTCTCCCCTGACCTGGAAGCCTATTTTGCGCGGATCGGAATCAGCCTGGAAGTCGGCCAGCAGGCGGAGGTCAATCTGCAGGCGCTCGAGTGGATGAGGCAGGTCGGCACGCGCTTGCGCCGCGGCCTCGTCGTGACCATCGACTACGGCCACGCCGCTGCCGATCTCTTCGCGCCGGCCAGAAAGACCGGCACGTTACTCGGCTATTACCGGCACACCGTGTCCGACTCGCCGTACGTTCACGTCGGTCAGCAGGATCTGACGGCGCATGTGGACTTCACGAGCTTGGCCCTGGCCGGGCAGGACGTGGGCCTGAAAGTGACCGGCTTCACGAACCAACTGCACTTCCTGATCGGCCTGGGCATCGAATCGGCCTTTGCCGGCCTGGATCCGGAGTCGCCGCAGTCGGCCGCGATGCGAGAGCTGCTCCGGCCAGACGGCATGGGCACCACGTACAAGATCCTCATCCAGCACAAGGGCATGTCCGCGCCCCAGCTCGACGGCTTGCGGTCGAGGCCGTACTTCCTGGACGCCCTGCGGCTGCCGGAGCGGCGGCCCGGCTCGCCTCTGGAAAGTGTGACCCCCTAATGCCCGATCTGATCGTCCAGAACTACCTGCCGATCCTCTTCTTCCTGGTGATCGCCGCCGCCTTCGGCGTCGGTTCCCTCCTGGCGGGCTATCTCGTCCGGCCCTCGCGTCCCTACAAGGCCAAGCTCATGCCCTACGAGAGCGGCGCGCCGGTCTTTCACGACGCGCGCAGCAAGATCCCGATGCGGTACTATATCATTGCGATGCTGTTCGTGATCTTCGACATCGAGACGGTGTTCATCTTCCCCTGGGCCATCATCTTCAAGCAGCTCGGCCTCTTCGCTCTGATCGAGATGCTGGTCTTCATCGCGATCCTGCTCGTGGGCTACTTTTACGCCTGGAAGAAGGGAGCGCTGGAATGGGACTGATGGAGCGGTCGCTAGACGCCAACATCGTGACGACCACCCTGGACGCCGCCATCAACTGGTGCCGCAAGGGGTCGCTCTGGCCGATGACGTTCGGGCTGGCGTGCTGCGCCATCGAGATGATCGCGACGGTGTCGTCCCGGTACGACATCGACCGCTTCGGGGCGGGGGTCTTCCGGGCGTCCCCCCGCCAGTCTGACCTGATGATCGTGGCCGGCACCGTGACCCGCAAGATGGCGCCGATCATCCGCCGCATCTACGACCAGATGCCGGAGCCCCGCTACGTCATCTCCATGGGCTCCTGCGCGACATCCGGCAACCACTACAACTCCTACAGCGTGGTGCAGGGGGTGGATCAGATCGTGCCGGTGGACGTATACGTCCCCGGCTGCCCGCCGCGTCCGGAAGCGCTCCTGGACGGCCTGATCAAGCTGCAACAGAAGATGATGTCCGAGAAAGTCCTCGTCAAATAATTTAACCCCATGCACCCGTTGCTCACCAAGCTGAAGGACCGGTTCCCCGACGCCGTCCTCGAGGTCCGCGAAGAGGGCCCTTACAAGGACCTCGTCGCCCAAGTGAAGCCGGCAGCCGTGCCCGAGATCGCGCGGTTCCTGCACGACGATCCCGAAATGGCCTTCGATATGCTCTCGGACATCCTCTCGGTGGACTACCCGGAGGACGAGGACCGGTTCGAGGTGATCTACCAGCTCAAGTCGCTGCCGCGCAACCACAGGCTCCGGCTCAAGGCCCGCGTCCCGGAAGACAATCCGACCATTCCGACGGTCACGACCGTCTGGAAAGGTGCCAACTTCCTCGAGCGTGAGGTCTATGACCTCATGGGCATAAAGTTCGCCGGCCATCCGGACCTGCGTCGTATTCTGCTGCCGGAGGACTACGCGGAAGGACACCCGCTGCGCAAGGACTTCCCCACGGAGGGCCGGGGTTGGCGCAGCACGTTCCCGTTCCTGCCGCGACTCGATGAGCCGGCCTCGGCGGCGGTGGCCGCCGGCGAAATCCCGGAGGAGCAGCATCGCCCCTTCCTGAAGGAAGCCGAAGGATTGCCCGAAGGCGTCCAGCCCGTACGCCGACAGGAAGAGCTATTGCTCAACATGGGCCCGCAGCACCCGGCCACGCACGGGGTGCTCCGCATAGTGCTGGAGCTCGAGGGCGAGCGCATCGTGAAGGCCACGCCGGACCTCGGCTACCTGCACCGCGGCGTGGAAAAGCTGTGCGAGGGCCTGACCTACCTGCAGGTCATCCCGCACACCGATCGACTGGACTACGTCTGCTCGATGACCAACAATTTCGCCTACGTGCGGGCCGTGGAAAAGCTGCTCAACATCACGGTCCCCCCGCGCGCCGAGTACGTCCGGACGATCGTCGCCGAGATGCAGCGGATCATCGGGCACCTCTTCTGGCTCGGCACCCAGGCTCTCGACATCGGCGCCATGAC
>WNGM01004010.1_pt1 | contig 11678 bp, 10 predicted proteins | sample 5400571 | NCBI WGS metagenome assembly WNGM01 (sample SAMN13153378, study PRJNA577476) | soil metagenome | isolation source: 100 cm soil or saprolite under Garry oak tree replicate 2 | place: USA:California | collected 2016-06-15 | reverse complement strand
AGATCGAACAGGCCACTCGTGTGGCGACCACGCAACTCAACCTGCGGGCCAACCCCTGGGTCTGGGGACGTCCGCCCAAGGATCATCGCCGGTATCGCCGACTCTTTTGTTATCGTATTTAACGAACGGAGCACTAGTACCCACATTCCGCAGTTTGATTGACAGAAAATGTGAAAATTGATAGGGTAGAGTCCACTGAGCAGGAGGACTCATGATGGAAGGAAAAGAGGAATTCGTCAATGAACGGCTGGATCACCTGGGGATTGTAGCGGGAGTGTGCCAGGAGATTGGACTGGCGGCGTGGCTGGATGCTCAAGAGCCCGGGTATCGCCAACGGGTGAGCGTGGGAACGGCGACAATGGCGATGGTGCTCAATGGGTTAGGGTTCAGCAATCGACAATTGTACTTGGTACCTCAATATTTCGCGAACAAGCCGATTGAACATCTGTTGGGGCCAGGGATCACTGCTGAGATGCTCAACGATGATTGTTTAGGACGCACGCTAGACTGGCTGTATAAGCACGATCTGACGAAGTTGTTTGCGGGGATAGCCAGCCGGGCGCGTCGCATCTTTGGCATCAAAGCCGAGCAGATTCACGTCGATACGACCTCGTTTGCGGTCAGTGGCGAGTACACGCGAGAGAATGCCGAGACGTCTGGCGCTGAAGCTGCCGTCATTGCCATCACCTACGGCTACTCGCGCGACCATCGTGAGGATCTCAAACAGTGGATGCTGGCGTTGGCAACCACACAGGATGGCGATATTCCGCTCTTTATGCAGCCGCTGGATGGCAATAGCAGTGATAAAGTGAGCTTGCTCGCTGCCATTACTGCTATCCAGATACAATTGCGGGAAACGGATGGAGAGGGAAGCGTGTATGTGGCCGATAACGGGGTGTACAGTGAGGCGAATATGCGGCAGTTGAACCAAGCCGGAGTCAAGTGGATCAGCCGCGTCTCGGAAACCATGACCGAGGCGAAAGCGCTGCTGGAGGAAGGCAGCGAGAGCTGGCAACAGTCGGAGGATGGCATGGCCCACTGGTTCAGCCGCGAACTGACCTTGCCTCAGGGTCACGAACGGTGGACGGTTGTCTACACCCAGGCATCGGTGGAGCACGCTCGACAGACGATGCTGCGACAGATGAGCAAAGCGCAGCAGAGGTGGGAGCAAACGTGCTGGCATTTCTCCAACCGGCGCTTTGCCTGTGAAGCGGACGCGCGTGCAGATCTGGAGCGCGAACTGAAAGGCAAGCCCTCCTGGCTTGATGTTCATAGCGAGTTCATCGCTCATCCCCAGTATTCCGGCAAAGGACGTCCGCGCAAAGATGGCACCCCGACCGGCTACCAGTGGCAGATCGTGGCAGCCGTGAGTGTCAACTTTCTCCAGGTCACGCAGGAAGTCTTGCACAAAGCGTGCTGGATTGTTGGCACGAATGTCCTGGAACCGGCGGTCCTCTCCGATCAGGCCCTCATCGGCACCTACAAAGACCAGGGTGGCGTAGAGCGCAGCTTTCGCTTTCTCAAAGACCCTCACTTTCTCGCGTCTTCAGTCTTTGTCAAAAAACCGGAGCGCATCATGGCCCTGTGTGATTATTCCTATTTCTTTGCAGTGTGCTGGACGCATAAAATTGCAGTAAAATGCCTCTCGCACACTCAAAAATGGAAAGGTAAAAGAAGAGCTTTTTGACAGATTAGAGGCATATCATTGCAGAAAGTCAAAAATGGACACTTAAAGCTTCAGAAAGTTGTAGATGGGAACAATCGGAAAAACACTGATCTCTCCTCATTTTTCAGAACGGACGGGCTAAATAGCCAGTACAAGGGGTTAGGTATCATGATCATCCTCCTTAGCTAAGCACAGACAGTTATCTGATCAGACCAGGTAGTGCTCGATGGCGTAGCGGGTGGCACCGCTGCGTGAGGAGACCCTGATCTTGCCATAGATCGCGGTCAGGTGAGTGTTGACAGTGCGAGGACTGATGACCATTTGGTCAGCAATTTGCACATCGGTCAGTCCTTGTGCCAGCAGGCGCAACACTTCGACCTCGCGGGCGGTCAGGCTGTCAGGATAGGTGGGTGAAAACTTCGCTGGTGGAGTTAAGGATGGTTCCGCTAAGGTTGGTGTGGGTATGGTTGCTAGTCCCCGTGCGGCGAGGGCTTGCTCCGGGGGCATGGTGCGGCCTTCAGCCCAGGCGGCGGCAAAGGTCTGCTCTCCAAGTTGGGTGCGGACGGCAGCAACCGAGCGCTCATGGAGAGCGCGTTCAACAGGTGGCATTGGTATTGGCGCATAAGTGGTGTTGCGCAAGGACTCCGCTGCTCCCCAGAGCTGCGTCGCCCATGTGGGCTCTCCCTGTGCTGCAATTGCACTCGCCAATCCCTCCAAACATAAGACGATGAACCATCTATTTCCCGAAAGTGGCGGTGTGAGACTATCCTCGTATAGGACACGTGCTGCTTCAAAGTCACCCTGCCCAAAAGCAAGTCTGCCCAATGAGTAGAGAGAGACCGCAATGCCCTCCTTGTCATCCATTTCTTTATATCTCGCCAACCCCTCCTCTAACAAGGAACGAGCCGCTGTATCATCCCCTTGATAGAGGGCTATCCTTCCTAAAATATTGAAAGATCCGCTGATGCCTCCCTTGTCGCCCAACTCTTTGGATATCTCTAGGCTCTCTTGTGCGAGACCCCATGCCCGGATGTAATCCCCTTGGAAAGATTCTATATCCGCTATAATAGAAAGTATAGCCGCGATACTCGCCTTATCATTCAAATTCCTGAGTATCTCCAGGCTCTCCTCGTACAGAGCTTGCGATCCGGCGTAGTTACCCTGGAGAAAATACAAAGTATTTCCCAGATACATGAGTGTTTCGGCGATCCCTTCACTGTCTCCCAGCTCTCTGCGAATTTTCAGGCTCTCTTCATACAAAGCGTCTGCCTTGGCATAGTCTCCTTGAATTGAGGATATTTCGCCTAGATATAAGAGTGTTTTGGCGATCCCCTTACGGTCTCCCAGCTCTCGGAACAGTGTCAGACTCTCTTTGTACAATTCCTCCGCTCGACCAACATCACTCAGTTGGTATTGAGCCAAATACCCAGCTGCAACAAGTGCTTTCGCCCGCACTGAGGCCTCTACTCCATCACTTCCGATCAATGCTCTCTCCAACCATTGACGCCCTTCACTTGTAAAACCGCGCACCATCCAGAACCGCAAAAGTGCATCGCATAAACGCAGAGCCATCTCCCTCTTTTCTTGCTCAATCAGCCACTGTACTGCTCCTCGCAGGTTATCATATTCCCGCTCCAAGCGAGTGACCCACATGACTTGCTGTGGGCCTGAGAACTCTTGTTGCGCCTCCTCCGCCAAATGCAGGTAGTACTCTGCATGAGCAGCCTGGGTCTTCTTTCTCTCATCACTGGCAGTCAAGCATTCCAACCCATATTCGCGGATCGTCTCCAGCATCATCAGACGCGGCTCCTCACCTTCGTGTTCGATTTGTTGCAACAAGCTCTTGTCGAGGAGAGAGGTCACTCCGTCCAAGACCTGTTCCACTTCACCGTCCAGAGCAGTGCAAATTGCCTCTACTGCTTCCAGTGTGCAACTCCCGACGAAGACGGAGAGGCGCCTGAAGAGCCGCTGTTCATCGTCGTTGAGGAGATCGTAGCTCCAAGTGATAGTGTTGCGCAGTGTCTGCTGGCGGGTTGGGACATCCTGCGTTCCGTAAGTAAGCACCTGTAGCCGATGCTCCAGCCGGGTCAGGAGGGCTTGCGGAGACAGGAGTTTGATACGTGCCGCTGCCAGCTCAATCGCCAGCGGGAGCCCATCCAGGCGCACGCAGATCTCCGCAATGGCGGCAGCGTTGCCAGGGGTAAGCTGGAAATCAGGCTTCGCCGCCTGGGCCCGCTCGATGAATAGTGTGACCGCCGCGTATTGGGAGAGTGCTGCCAGCTCTGGCAGGTGGGTAGGATCAGGCAGGGCTAGGGGCGGCACCACAAACTCGTATTCGGCTCGCACGTGCAGCACTTGCCGACTGGTGATCAGCAGCTTGAGGTGCGGACAAGCGGCGAGCAGGTCTGCTACCTGCCACGCCGCACCCACCACCTGCTCGAAGTTGTCTAGTAGCAAGAGGACCTGCCGCTCCCCAAAAGAGGCGCCCAGTTGTTCCAGGGGCGCTTGCGTGCTGACTTCCCGCAGGCTAAGCGCCTGCAGGATGGTCGGAACCACCAAATCAGGATCGCTGATGGAGGCCAAAGAGACAAACCACAGCCCGTCAGCGAAGTGCTCAGCTAAGGCCTCACCGACGCCCAGCGCCAGGCGCGTTTTGCCAACCCCTCCTGGTCCGGTGAGGGTGAGTAGGCGCACCTTCTCACGCAAGAGCAGTTCCCGCACGAGAGCCACTTCCTGCTCTCGTCCAATGAAAGGAGTCGGTTGGGCAGGCAAGATCCTGGTTGGCAGGGGAGCCAGAGCCATCCCACTGGCTCTGGCAGAGAGGATCTCGGTTGCGGTCTGGCTCAGCTGCGACTGGGTGGCCAAGCCGACTTCCCAAAGCACGTTGGCAAAGTCCTGCACGTCGACGAAGCGGGCGGTGGGGTCCTTGGCCAGCGCCCCGAACACGGCATCTTCCACCGCAGCTGGCAGTTCGGGGAGGCGCTTCCGTAAGGAAGGCGGAGGCTGATGCAGGTGCTGGCTATACACCTCAAAGAGCGAGCCGCGAAACGGGGGCTCGCCCACCAGCCACTCATAGACCATGACGCCAAGGGCATACTGGTCACTGGCAGCACAGGGATGGCCCTGGATCTGTTCGGGAGCCATGTACAGCGGCGTTCCGGCTGGTGGCTGCGTCTGGAGCGAGGAGAGCGTGCGTTGCACCACCGCGATGCCAAAATCGCTGAGCAGCACCTCGCCCGTGGTGCTGACTAAGAGATTCTCCGGTTTGATATCCCGATGGATCACCTGCTGCTGATGGGCGTAGTCTAAGGCGGGAGCGATCTGCTTGACGTAGTTTGTAACTTGTTCGAGCGAGAGCCGACTGCCTTTGGGATGGCGGGTGCGCAGGGTGCCGCCCTGCACGTACTCCAGCACCAGGTAGGGGGTCTGACCTTCGATCCCAAAGTCGAGCACGCGTACGATATGGGGATGCTGCAGGCGAGCCAGGGTGCGTGCCTCGCGCTGAAATTGCTCCTGGGCCTCTTGGTCCATGCTCACCTGCAGCACCTTGATAGCCGCAGGCACCTCCAAATAGCGATGGTGTGCCAGATAGACCTCGGCGAAGGCCCCCCGCCCAAGCAAGCGCTGCAGGTGATAATGACCAAGCTGCTGTCCGACACGGTCACCCATAGCCAGGTTCTCCTCAAGAGGAAAAGTGCCCGAACACACGCGCACTGTCGCACGAAACCGATGCTACGTCGCTGCTTCCACGTTCATCATAGCACAGGCAGAGCTCCGTTGGGTAGATGGAGGGATGGCGAGGATATGCGCAAACATCGATCACAAGGCAACAGAGACATCTTCCACGTCAGGAGGCAGAGGCATCTCGGTATCTTTGTCTCCATACAAGAGCAGAACATACTTTTGGCATGGCTGTGCTGAAGGGCCAAGGAAGGACTTCAGACTGCCCACGTGACTCCACGTACTGATTGAGATGAAGTGCATAGTGCCAGGTCCAATAGCAGGGATGAGCCAGGTATGTTGGCTACGCGCCATATCCGTTCACCAAATGAGGCCTTTGAGAACACCTTCCCATAATTCTCGCATCTTGCTGATCCCCCTGAAGGAGAGTAGAATCGCAGTGCATTCACCTGCTCATCTTCAGAAGGGGAACGTCCCTGTGCTTGGGATTCTCACCTTCATCACACGGTTGACAGGCCTTTGCGTTCAATCACTCCACCAGCTCTTCGTCGACTGGACAAAACCAGACACTCCCTCACTCCTGTTGGGAACGGTGACAGACCTCAGCAGAAGCAAGTCCGAACTCGTGGTAGAAAACGCTTTCCTGCTGCAATAACTTCTTATCCCTTGCTTCGTAAATTACTTAAGTGGGATTCGAGACGTTTGCGCCATCGCTCATCTTTGTGGGCGTAGGAGTAGAAACCTTGATACCCATCAAAAAACCTCACCCGTAGGAATCGAGATAAAGGGAAAAATAAAAAAGCGCTACAGAGTTCTGGATGCGGAGAAGATCAGAAAAGAGTTGGAAGCAGAACTGTTGACGACGGGAGAGCTGCCCTCGCCGATGATCGCTGTTGCCAGACGGCTGAGATATGATCACTCGTACCTTCGCAGGCATTTCCTTGACCTCTGCCGGGCAATTTCGGATCGTTATCGGGTATATCGGAAAAAGCAGCGGGAAGAGAGGAAGCAGAGAATCCTCGATGAAGTACGGCAGACAACGTTTCGAGTTTACAAGCAGGGATTGTATCCTAGCCAGGAGCGAGTAAGACTCCTCCTTGCAAAACCTGGATCTATAAAGGAACCTGGAGTACTTGCTGTATGGCACGAGACGCTGGCAGAATTGGGACTGGAGAGAAGAGTACCTTAAAGGCTTTTTTTGCTCTCAATTCTCGGAAGCATAAAATTGCAGTTAAAAATTGGAAGCATAACCTTGCAGTTACTGCAATTTTATGGTTCCAGTAACACCCTGAGCTTCATCATGGTTCTCTGCCTGCTGGTGTACCGCCTGGCTGAGTTCCGGTTGCGCTCCCGGCTGGCCGAGACGCAGCAGACCATCCCCGATCAGGTACAGAAGCCGACGGCGCGTCCCACCATGCGCTGGGTCTTTCAATGTTTTGAGGGTATTGAGTTACTTCATGTCCAGACCGCTACCACATCACTCGTCCTTGTGTTACGTTTGCAGCCGGTTCATCGGCTCATTTTACAGCTCTTCGGGCCGCTCTACGAAAAATTGTATATTCTCTCAGGTTGAAACTGCGGAATGTGGGCTAGTACCATCGAGGGTGACCGTGATTTTGCTCAGCAGGTACACCTGCCGGGTGAGCTCACCTATCCGCACTTCTTGCGCTGCGAGCACATCGCGCACGCTGGTCAGTTGCTAATCTTGCTGCGCGCGTTCTTCTTGCAGGGTGGCAATCTGACTCATCAGGGAGCGCTCTCGCTCCGATTCACCGGGCTGCGCTTCTGAATACAGTATGTAAGAGTTTGGAGCACTACCCAAATGGCTTTAGGTTGGTGATGTCTACCTTGACAGGGACGGTAGAAGTAACAGAAGATGCACAGCCGCGAACTATAGAGGTATAATAATGAAGGAGTAAGAGCCATGAATACACACAACAACAATCATGAGTCAACAACACAAGTGGGCAACCCATACCTGGGGGATGGAAGCATACCACCTCCACCTCCACCAGAATGGTCTATGCACCAAAGGACAGGTAAGGCGTGGAAAATAGTTCTATCAGTACTAATCGCCGTGTCCATACTGCTCACATCCACATTCATATACATTATTAGGTTCGAGTCTGGCATAACTGCCCACAACAGTACATATAATACAATTAGTGTTGGTAAAGCAACAACGCCACTATACACACCAATCTTACCACCAACACCAACTAAAGTATCGTCTGCCAATAAAGGCTCTGGCTTATACGCCCAAGACTTCAAATCGTTCTATGGTGCATTTACACAGGATATCACGTCTGGTAAATTTGACCTACTAGGCAGTTCGGTGGTGGACACATCATCATTCCAGTTATCATGTGATAACTCTACATCGCCGCCGTGTACATATGCATGGATAAGTGTAGATAATATGCTCAATGGAAGACATCTAATATTTTCATCTGCTTCTGGCGGCCCCGGCCCCTCCTCATATGATGTCACCTACATAAACGACAGTTGCAAAAACATCCCCTATCCAGTAAGAGCGTACACATACACCATGGTACATTACGACCAAGATGGGTTACTAAATGCCCCAAAGGTAGGAGATGCCGTACTGGCGTTTGTAGACACAGCCATTAATTCAAATACCGACCAATGGATATGGGAAGAAGTAATACTCCAAGGCTCCTGTTAGCTCTCCTCTCTTTTTTAGCTGCTTACTTGCTTACTATATGTTACCTTGAGAAAATACACCTCAGCCCTGTACTGGCTACTTAGAGTATCCGTTCTAGAAAGAGGCTCATGGAGATGAAAGATCAGGTTTCCCTCTCCTTGTAGATGGCCTGATACGAGAGGGAACATCAAGCAGGAATGCTGCGCTCGATGGCCCTGCACTTCCCTCTCTTCAACACAGAAAAAGCTACAAGAGAGGGATCCCATTCAAGAAAATTGCCGAGTTTGGGAACGGATGTACTAAGTAGCCAGCACAACCTCGTGGGCCCCCTACCCTACTTCTCTCTTGAGTCCGACCTGGAGACTATTTCTATGTTGCCATCACTATTGTATCGCTTGTATAAGATCAATTACGGATTACTTTTCTTGCTCAAGCTTTGTAAGGCTTCATCGGCTAATTCTTTGGCACTTCTATTCATCTGGCCTTCATTTTTCGGCAGGAGGCTCTTATAAAACGCATCCAATATCAAAGGGTTACTGCAACGATTGTTGTAGATTTGATCTTGCAGCCCCCTTGATTTGCGTTCTATTTCTTCTACGGGCATTTGTTTTTTGATAGTGTCAGTCCATAGTTCCTCAGCATACCGTTTCAGGATGTCTTTTCTTCGAATGGCATCATTTTGTCCTCTGAACTCACGGATAATCCATCCAATTGCCGGAAGGAGAGGAGCTACAACGACGAGGAGAAAATTACCTACCGTCAGTCCTTTTACGAGTGCAACCGTCATTACGATAACACACAGAATGAAGAACATTATCCCCACCACTTGCGGGTATTTACGCCTAAGCTGAACATCCCATAAACAATTAATTCTTTGGCAGACGAGCCTCGCTAGATACAAAGGAAGCGTGTCAATTTCCGATGGGTACCAATTTTTCAGTGCTTTATAGGCTGGATCAGATCGTTTGTATTTCTCCGCAGCCTCCATAATCTCTACCGTATCTGGTATATTCCGCGCTATTAAGTCCTGGCGCGGCAAACCCAAAAGTTCACAATCGAACAGTTCTTGAACACCAGCTGCTTGTTCTCGTTTTGACGACTGGAGACTTTCAAGGTAGAAGTCGCTCACCAATATCAGCAACGCAATCAACGCCCCGTATATCCCGAAACCAGGAAACAGCGCGACAATAACCGCTAGTGCTATTGGAGATACAAGATCGAGAAACAGTTGTCCGGTGAGAAAGTGTTTTGCCGCCGAATAGAGATATCTTTGCGCTGCCAGACGCTCAAGTTGTCGAGGCGTATTTTGATCTTGGGAAATGGTGTTTTGCATAACTTATCCCTGCCTTCCTTCTCTAAGTAATGAGGAGAGCGCATCTCATCTATTCGTATGATGGGAACTTCCTGGCAAACACCACATCCCACCAATCGAACGCCTCGCTAATTTTTCCTGCTGTTTCCGCTTCTCGTGCTTTCTCGGCTCGTGTGAAGGCAAATTCAAGCTTCGAGAGTGCATGAGACTTTTGAGCCTTCGATGAACAGGGTGAGATATACTGAGAGATACCCTTTGGGTCTTTGAGCGCAGTAAGTTGGGTATCCCAGAGCACCCTGAGGATATTCCTGACATCACTTGCATAGGCTATAGACTTTTTTTGAGAAGCATAGTGTGCAACATATATCTCCAAGTAGAATGAGCGAATAGGCGCACTGTGATAATATTTCCACGCCTTCAAAAGTCTCACAAGTGGTTTGACCTTGCCACCCAACTTCCTATCAACTTCATCAACGTAGTCATTGTGGGCATCCGGGCTAGATAGTAACCAGCCTCCGGCACCGTCGGCAATCTCGTAAATGAGGTTGCCACTTTTATCTCTTTGAATAAAATCTGCGGGGACAATCTCTATAGACTCAGATGCATCAGCCCCAAAACGCACCCGCACAGCCGGTGGCCTAATGGAAATATCTGCATTCTGAAAACGGCCAAGAAGTGCCTCTCGAACTTCCTGTAATGTCGTGAATGAATTCTGTTGAAGATTTTCTGTGGGAATGCAGGCAAAGTAGTCGACATCGCTGTAGCCTCGGATACTGGTTCCATTTCCAAAAGAACCGGTGTGAACGAACCGTGTTATCTCGAAGCTCTTTTTTAAGCATATCTCAATGGATATCCTATAGCTTTTCGCTGCTTGAGATTCCCCGCGTGTTGGTGTAAGCGTCCCATGAAACTCACGAAATCCTTCATCGACCGTTTTTTCCATGTCTTACCCTCACCTTTTGACAGAAGAATGCCATTTGACAGACCCTTAACTCAGTGAGCTATCCGAATGCAGGGAAGTAATAGTCACCGAAGATATACCGCCAATTCGTGAAAGCTTCCTGTAGATTGCCCTGAGAAGCCAATTCTTGGGCTTTTTTAGCTCTCGTATATGCCGTTTCCAACCGGCTTAGAACAGCCTCTCTCTTCTTTTGAGTGTTTAAGTAGGCTCCCACATTTGAGTCGAATACAGCGGGATCGCGTACAGTGAATAGTACAGGGTAACGAAAATAGCGTCTCGCCTTGCCAAACGTAGACTGAACTGCCGAAGGGAAATCAGTGATTGACTTCCCTTTCAAAATCTGAAGCAAAAGACACTCGAGATGGAACGAGGTGAGCAAATTGCCATTGGTCTTGTTCCAGGCTTTCATCATTTTTATCAGTGGGATGAGGTTGCCACCGTGCTCTTGATTTGCCTTGCTCCATATTTCAATATGTTCTTTTGGGTTGGTGATGATCCATGTTTTCGTGATCGTATTTGCAATAAGATATCCTGGAAAGAAAAAGCGGAGCATTCTATGAAAGGCTGGAACGACGTCTACTTTGAAATCAAGAAATGAGATGGTTACGGCTTGCCCGTCTCGACTAATATCTGCTGTATTGGGGTAAGCCTTCTTCAGGGTGGATTTCACTTTATCGAGGAGTGAAGCTTGATCATATTGATAATAATAGCTCCGATCCAGCACGAAGAAAATGTCAATATCAGCATCTTTGAGCGGGGCAATCATCGTATTGCGTACATACGACCCTGTTAAGAAATCGCCGTTATCTTCCAATACAGGCAGCTCTTTCTTAAGAATTTCCCGTATATTCTGATGACGTTTGGAAACAGCGGATGATTGAAGATTTGTAATTTCAAGCCTTGAACGAAGTTCCTGAAAGCCCTGTGCCACTGTTTTTGCCACGAGAGTTAGCTCCTCGCAACTTCATAAATTTGGCAGTCCTTTGATAAGACTGCTAGTAATCGTGCTTGATAGTAACACATATGCTCATAAATGACAAGGTCGCATTACCCTACTGATAAATACGTAAAAATGTTTTTCGTTCCTTATGCCCAAAGTATGGTAGTTTCCAATGAGTCATGGCTGATGAGTTTGGCATTATAGCATTTCTGCATAATCACTGCTCGCCAAACGCATTTTGTCGCAGTAGTTCTACCCGCGTCGAGAGTTGTTCGACGGTCGGTTGGCTATAGATCCTCGTCGTATCGAGAGAGGTATGCCCGAGCAACGTTGCCAGTCCGACTACATCGCCGGGATACTGCGCCAGGTAGTTGCGTGCGAAGGTATGCCGCAATGTATGCGCACTCGTTTGCGTCGGCACTAATCCGCGTGCCGAGGCATCTCGCACCAGCA
>WNGM01011721.1_pt1 | contig 11679 bp, 10 predicted proteins | sample 5400571 | NCBI WGS metagenome assembly WNGM01 (sample SAMN13153378, study PRJNA577476) | soil metagenome | isolation source: 100 cm soil or saprolite under Garry oak tree replicate 2 | place: USA:California | collected 2016-06-15 | reverse complement strand
CGGGGTCTTTCCCGACCGTGACCAGATAGAGCATGTTCTCGCGATCCGGCAGCGCTTCGACCCGGCGCTTCCCCCTCGGGCTCTTGGCGCTGAAGCAATGCAGGCCCTTGTTGACGTCGACCACCTGGCTGACGCGGCAATCCCAGGACGCCATCATCAGCTTCTCGGCCTGCTCCTTGCCGATCTTGCGCTGCTCCATCAAAAAATTCGTGGTCTCGGTCTTGAGGATGTCGAGCGCCTTGTTGAGATCGCGGTCGATGCCGACCGTGATCCACGCGTTTTTCGTCTCGATGCGCGGCCACTCGAGCTTCATGTTCTTGAGCACCTCGACCGTGACGCTCATCTCCTTGTAGGCGGTCTCGAGCGCGGTCAGGTTGATCTCGCCGTTGCCCTGCGCGGCGTGGGAATCCCCGGTCCACAGCAGCGCGCCTTTGACGAACACGGGAACGTAGAGCGTGCTTCCCTCGGTCTCGTCGCGAATGTCCAAATTGCCGCCGTAGCGTCCGGGCGGTACCGAGCTGTACTGGCCGGGCTCGGCACGGGCGACGCCGAGGATGCCGGGAAACGGCGCCAGCGGAATTTCGATGCCGGGCGCGAACTCCGCGACCTTGCGGTCGAGGTCGAGATAGAAATACTTCACCTGTCCGTCCGGGAACTTGCCCGGGAACTCGCCGAACATGCCGGGCACGTTGAAATTGGTGCCGTAGGCCCGCGGCACGATCTTGTTGATCTGCACTTTCAGCACGTCGCCGGGCTCCGCGCCCTCGATATAGACCGGCCCGGTCAAGGTGTGCGGGCCGCGGCCCGGGAAATCGGTTCTCAGCTTCTTGATCTGCTCGATCGTGGTGCCGGGCACGACCTGGTTGTGCGAATGCATCATCGTCTCGAACAGGATGGTATCGCCCGAATCGACGTGCAGCACCGGCGGCTGGGCATTGTTGAACCAGCCCCATTGCGTCGTTTCCAATGTCGCCGGCAGCACGTGGACCTTGCCGGGATAGCGCTTGGCCGCGAGCAGGCGAAGCTTCTCCTGCTCGGGGGTCGAGGCCGGGACCGGCGGCACGATCGCGGGCGCGTTCTGCGCGGCGGGAGCGGGGGGAGCCTGGGGAGCAGCCGGCGCGGCTTGCGGCGCAGGCGCGGCCGGCGCAGTCGGAGCGGTTGGTGCCGGAGCCTGGGGCTGCTGCGCGCCGGCGAGCGAGGCGGCGAGCGCGAGCATGGAACCGGCAACGACAAGCTTCGCCGCGCGATACGGCACTTTCCGTCCACTCAGCATCGATGATCTCCCCCGTCTCTCTTCCCGACCGCTCGTCGCGTCTGGTTCGGCGTGCGAGCCGCTTCGGCCGGTCGTCCGTTCCTGTTTAATGCAATCCGCTTGTCTGCGCCAGGATGGGTGGGTTGGCGGCGGGCCGGCCGAATGCTTGAATGCGCCTCGACCGCAGCGTCGGGATCGCGGTCGGCGGGAGCCGCTGGCATGCAGATTCGGGTCGACACCTACGCCGGACATCGCGGCATGCCGATGCCGCAGCGCTTTCGCCTGGGCCGATCGCGCATCGGCATCGTCGAGACCCTCGATCAATGGTTCGGTCCGGATTACCGCTACATCAAGGTCAAGGGCGACGACGGCGCCACCTACATCCTGCGCGTTCACGATGGCCACGGCCATTGGGAGCTGACGATGTTCAAGAGTCCGCGCGTGCGCAGCTTCCCGCACCCATCCGCGTTCGGCCGCCGGCGGCATTGATCCGGCGCGCTCGGCTGCGAACATGAGGCAAGGCTGGGAGCGCGACCGCGCCGAGATCGCGCTCGATCGCGCCGCATTGGCAAAGCTGCTGGCTCCGGTTTTTCCCGGCGCCGCCGTCACTCGCTTCGAGCGGGTGAGCGGCGGCCTCGTCAACACCAATTTCAAAGTCGTGCCGGGGGCCCGGGCGGCTCCGCTGCTGCTGCGCATCTACCAGCGCGACGCTGCCCAGGGGCTCAAAGAGGCGGCGCTGATCCGCCAGCTCGGACCATGCGTTCCGGTCCCCGAGCTGTTCCATGCCGCGGAAAACAATCCGGTCACCGGCCATGCCTATTCGATCCTGAGCTGGGTCGAGGGCCGCCGTCTCGACGCGCTGGCGCTTGCGGGCGAAGACTTGCGCTCGGCCGGGCGAGCCCTCGGCACGGCGCTGGCAAACGTGCACGCGGCGAAATACGCGCGGTTCGGATTTTTGGGCGCCGACCTGAAGATCGTCCGCCCGATCGATCTCGACCGCGACGGGCTGTTGGCATACCTGGATCACGCGTTTGCGGGTAGTCACGGTGCCGCACGGCTCGGGCCGGAGCTGATGGCGTCGCTCCGCAAATTCATCGAGCGGGAAGGCGAAAAAATCTCGCCATGGCCGGGGGCGCCGTGCCTCGTCCATGGCGATTGCAACGGCTCCAATCTGCTGTTTCGGCGGGGTGCGAACGGCGCCTGGGAGCTTGCGGCGATCCTGGACTGGGAATTCGCGTTCAGCGGCACGCCCGGTTTCGACTTCGCGCATCTGCTGCGCCCGCCGCTCGGGCGGCATGCGGATTTTGCCGAAGCCGTGGCTTCGAGCTATCGCGATGCCGGCGGGGCGCTGCCGCCGGATTGGCGCTCGCTCGCGCGGATCACGGACCTGTTCGCCTGGATCGACGTCGCGAGCCGGCCGGATGCCGGCACCAACGTCATCGAAGATGCCCAAAAATTCATTCGGGCGATCATCGCCGGATCGGCGACCGACGGAAGATGACGGGGACAAAAACCAGAGTACGCGGCAAGCAACGGTGTTCTTTACGCCTTACGTATCTTTCGTCCTCCGCCGTGTGCCGTCTCTCTTTGCGCGCCGATGTCCGATGTGGTCCTTGAGGAGGTCGGCGGCGCGCCGCACCCGCGCCTTGCCGATGGCCTTGGGCACCTGGTTCTTATCGATGGCGGCGTTCATGCGCGCGAGCAGGTCGGTATCGTGCTCGTCGCGATAGGGTTTCTCGTCGAGATCGGCCGGCACCTGGGTCAGCCGCTCGTCGCCGATCTCCTTGACGTATTTCTGCATGAACCGGTCGTAGTCGCGCCATTCGATTCCGGCCGCGCGCACGGCGGCCTGCTCGGCGCGCGTCGCGATCTGATGCGCATGGAGGTAGTGCAGGTCGAGCTGGTCGATCAGGGTTTTCTCGACTTCCTCGTGCAGGATCAGGAAGCGATCGGTGTCGATGTCCCGTCCGCGGTAGCGCAGCGACGGCGGCATGTGGCGGTCGATGTAGATCGTCTTGCCGTCCCGGCTGTAGCCGGCGAGGTAGGGGATGTCGTGCTTGCGATCGAGATTCTTGACCCGGCGCACGACCGCATCGAGCGCGCGGTCCATCATCAGGCTCGAAACGTACCATTCCGGCAGCCGCAACTTCTTGTGCGGAGCATCCATATGACAGAAGTGCCAGGGCATCGCGCTCTCCTCGGGCTTGACGAAGCGAGCCGGCAGTATCGGCGATTCGCCGCCGGCCAAGAACCAAAACCGCCGTCCCGGCTCGCCCATGCGGGGCCGAGGAGCCGGTTGGGCCGCCATGCCCGGCCTTCATCGGGTCTGGTAGACTTGCACCCGATGGTCCGAGCGCGGGCCCCCGCCGCCGGGCTCGCCGTTTTGAACCCGATCCTCCGCCGCTGCGACCAAGGCTGAGACCCCCGGATGCAAGCCACATCGGACGAGGCGCTGATCGGGCGGATCGCGGCCGGCGATAAGCTCGCGATGCATCTTTTGTTCGCGCGGCATCACGTGCACGTCTATCGGTTCGCGCTGCGGCTCGTCGCGACGAGAGCGGTTGAGATTGCGCCGGGAGGCGAAGAACGAACGCCGGAGCGGAGGGGAGGGGTCGCGAAGGCATGCCCGCCCCTGGACCTTTGCCACAAAGCTTGCGACAAAGGCGGGCCGCAGGGGAATTGGCGCGTTCGATGGCCAACGACATCGTCCTCGAGACCGAGGGCCTCACCAAGGAATTCGCGGGCTTCGTCGCGGTCCGTGACGTCAACCTGCGCGTCGAGCGCGGGACGATCCACGCGTTGATCGGCCCGAATGGCGCCGGCAAGACCACTTGCTTCAATCTGCTGACCAAATTTCTCAGCCCCACGCAGGGCCGCATCGTCTACAAGGGCAACGACATCACCGGGCTTCGACCCGCCGACGTGGCGCGGCTCGGGCTGGTGCGCTCGTTCCAGATCTCGGCGGTGTTTCCGCACCTGACCGTGCTCGAGAACGTGCGCATCGCGCTGCAGCGAAAACGCGGCGGATCGTTCGATTTCTGGCGCTCGAAGCGCGTGCTCGACGCGCTCAACGCCCGCGCGCTCTCCCTCATCGCCGACGTCGGGCTAGCCTCGTTCGCCGGCTGGAAGGCGGTGGAATTGGCCTATGGCCGCAAGCGGGCGCTGGAGATCGCCACCACCCTGGCGCTCGACCCGGAGATGCTGCTGCTCGACGAGCCGACCGCCGGCATGGGGCACGAGGACATCGAGCGCGTCACCGCGCTGATCCGAACGGTCGCGGCCGATCGCACGGTGCTGATGGTCGAGCACAATCTCAGCGTCGTCGCCAATCTGTCCCACCGCATCACCGTGCTGACCCGCGGCCGCATCCTCGCCGAAGGCGATTACGAGACGGTCTCGGCCAACCCGGAGGTCCGCGAGGCCTACATGGGGGTCGGCCATGCTTGACGCCAAAACCGCGGCGCCGCTGCTTGCGGTCGACGCGTTGCAGGCCTGGTACGGCGAATCCCACATCCTGCACGGGGCGACGTTCGCGGTACTCCCCGGCGAGGTGGTGACGCTGCTCGGCCGCAACGGCGCGGGCAAGACCACGACGCTGAAATCCATCATGGGCATCGTCGGCCAGCGCCAGGGCTCGGTGCGGTTCGAGGACCGCGAGCTCATCGGCCGCACCTCGGACCATATCGCCCGCTCCGGGATCGCGTTCTGCCCGGAGGAACGCGGCATTTTCGCCAGCCTCGACGTCGAGGAGAATCTCTTGCTGCCGCCGCAGATCAAGCCGGGCGGGCTTGCCCTCGAGGCGATCTTCGGCTTGTTTCCCAACCTCAAGGAGCGCTTGCGCAGCCAGGGCACCAAGCTCTCCGGCGGCGAGCAGCAGATGCTGGCGATCGCCCGCATCCTGCGCACCGGGGCGCGGCTCTTGCTGCTCGACGAGCCGACCGAGGGTCTCGCGCCGGTCATCATCCAGCAGATCGGCAAGACCATCGGCACGCTCAAGGCGCAGGGCTTCACCATTCTCCTGGTCGAGCAGAATTTTCACTTCGCCTCGACCGTCGCGGATCGCTATTACATCATGGAGCACGGAAAGATCGTGGACCAGTTCGCCAATTCCGAGCTGAACGCCAAGCTCGGAACGCTCCACGAATATCTCGGCGTATAACGTGAGCACCAAACAGGGAGCAGACAGGATGAAGCGTCTTTTCAGCATTGCCGCCGTCGCCGGCGCGCTTGCCTGCGGCACGGCGTACGCCCAGACTGCCGACGACGTGACCAAGATCGGCGTCCTCAACGACATGTCGGGGCTTTATTCCGACATCACCGGCCCCGGCTCCGTCGTCGCCGCGCAGATGGCGGTCGAGGATTTCGGCGCCAAGCAGAAAGGCATGAAGGTCGAGATCGTCAGCGCCGACCATCAGAACAAGCCGGACGTCGGCACCAACATCGCGCGCACCTGGATCGACGTCGACAAGGTCGACGTCATCGTCGACGTGCCGACCTCCTCGGTCGCGCTCGCCATCAGCGAGGTCGTTCGCGAAAAGAACAAGGTGTTCCTGGTTTCGGGCGCGGCCGCCTCGGATCTGACCGGTCCGAAGTGCTCGCCCAATACGATCCACTGGACCTACGACACCTGGGCGCTCGCCAACGGCACCGGCAAGGCGCTGGTGAAGACCGGCGGCGACAGTTGGTTCTTCCTGACCGCGGATTACGCCTTCGGCCATGCGCTCGAGCGCGACACTGCGGCGACGGTCGAGGCCAACGGCGGCAAGGTTCTGGGCAAGATCCGCCATCCGCTCAACACCAGCGACTTCTCCTCGTATCTGCTGCAGGCTCAATCTTCGAAGGCGAAGGTCATCGGGCTTGCCAACGCCGGCGGCGACACCATCAACTCGATCAAGCAGGGCGCCGAGTTCGGCATCGTCAAGGGCGGCCAGAACTTTGCCGGCCTCTTGGTGTTCATCAGCGATGTCCATGCGCTCGGCCTTGCATCCGCCCACGCTGGTGAGCGGCTGAGCGGGCGGGTCCTTACCTCTCCCTGGAGGGGAGAGGTCGATCCTCGCCGCCCCAAGTCGGATGTTTCCGACTTGGGCAATCATAATGGCCGAACTCGGGAACACCCGAGTTCGGCAGGCGAGGATCGGGTGAGGGGGTTACGATCTGCGCCATCTCACTGAGATCCGATCCCCCTCACCCCATCCCTCTCCCCTACGGGGAGAGGGAGGAGAACGCGGCTCGTCCTGAGCCAAATGCGACTGGCTGATTGCGCGCCGAAGCGAAAGGAACGCGGGCTGATGTTCGAGATTTTCGGCATTTCCTCGCAGGCGCTGTTCGGGCAATTGCTGATCGGGCTGATCAACGGCTCGTTCTACGCGTTGCTGAGTCTCGGGCTCGCCGTGATCTTCGGCATGCTCAACATCATCAATTTCACCCATGGCGCCCAATACATGATGGGCGCCTTCGCGGCTTATCTGCTGCTGCAGTATTTCGGCATCAGCTATTGGTGGTCCCTGCTGATCGCGCCGATCGTCATCGGCTTTACCGGCGTGCTGATCGAGCGCAATCTGATCGCGCAACTCAACAGCTCCAGCAAGCTGCGAACCGTGGTCTTCCTGGGCTCCACCGCCGCGCTTTTCCTCCTCGCCAGGCCGAGCTTCGGCCCGACGCTGGGACTGGCCGTGGCCACGGCGGGCGGATTTGCCGTCGTCGAAGCGTGGGCTTATTTCAGACCTCCTTCGGAATCCGCCCAACACGTCGATCACCTCTATGGCTTGCTGCTCACCTTCGGGATCGCGCTGATCATCCAGGGGGTGTTCCGCAATTATTACGGCTCCTCCGGTTTGCCCTATCGCGTTCCCGACCAACTGCAGGGCACCCAGAACCTCGGCTTCATGTTCCTGCCGAACTACCGCGGCTGGGTGATCGCGGTATCGCTGGTCGTGTGCTTCGCCACCTGGTTCGTCATCGAGCGCACCCGGCTCGGGTCGTATCTGCGGGCCGCGACCGAGAACCCGGCGCTGGTCCGCGCCTTCGGCATCAACGTGCCGCGGATGATCACGCTGACCTACGGGCTCGGCGTGGCGCTCGCCGCGCTCGCCGGGGTCATGGCGGCGCCGATCTACAACGTGAGCCCGCTCATGGGCGCCGACCTCATCATCGTCGTGTTCGCCGTGGTGGTGATCGGCGGCATGGGATCGATCATGGGCGCGATCCTTACCGGCTTCGGGCTGGGCGTGGTCGAAGGACTGACCAAGGTATTCTTGCCGCAAGCCTCCGATACCGTGATCTTCGTCGTCATGGCGATCGTGCTGCTGATCCGGCCCGCGGGGCTGTTCGGACGGAGCACTTGAGATGGAGCGCGTCGCCGCGCCGATCGCGACCACGGAGCGGGCTCCAGCGAGCTGGAGCGTGCCCGCCGCCTTTGCGGCGATGACGCTCGCCTTCGTCGTCGCGCCGGCTTTCGTCTATCCGGTATTCCTGATGAAGGCGCTGTGCTTTGCGCTGTTCGCCTGCGCCTTCAACCTGCTGATCGGCTATGTCGGCCTGCTGTCGTTCGGCCACGCGCTGTTCTTCGGCTGGGCGAGCTACGTCAGCGCCTATGCGGCCAAGGTCTGGGGGCTCGACCCGGCGCTCGCGATCCTGTCGGGCACCGCGGTCGCCGCCGGTCTCGGGCTGGTGGCCGGCGCGATCGCGATCCGGCGCCAGGGCATCTATTTTGCCATGATCACGCTGGCGCTGTCGCAGATGATGTATTTCTTCGCGGTGCAGGCGCCGTTCACCGGCGGCGAGGACGGCATCCAGGCGGTCCCGCGCGGACGTCTGCTGGGGATCTTCGATCTTTCCAACCAGATGACGATGTATTTCTTCGTGCTCGCGGTCTTCCTGGCCTGCTTCCTGTTGATCTACCGTATCATTCACTCGCCCTTCGGCGAGGTGCTCAAGGCGATCCGCGAGAACGAGCCGCGCGCGATCTCGCTCGGCTACAAGGCCGACCGCTACAAGCTGGTCGCGTTCGTGCTTTCCGCGACGCTGGCCGGGGTTGCCGGCGCCACCAAGTCGATCGTGTTCCAGCTCGCCTCGCTCACCGACGTGCATTGGGGCATGTCGGGCGAAGTGGTGCTGATGACGCTGGTCGGCGGGCTCGGCACCGTGTTCGGGCCGGTGGTTGGCGCCATCACCATCATCGCCATGGAGAACTATCTCGCCCAGACCGGGCAGTGGGTGACCGTGATCCAGGGCGTGGTGTTCGTCGTCGTGGTGCTGCTGTTCCGCCGCGGCATCGTGGGCGAGCTCGCGAACGCGCTGAAGATCCCGTTGTAGCTAGGTCATTGAGGTCCGGTTTTGGCAGCCAATCGGACATTTTCCGAAAGGCGCTAGGCGACCGCAATTGACCCTTAAGAGACATCGAGCGGACGCCTCATTCGATCACCTCGTCGGCGCGGGCGGGCAACGAGAACGCACGCTGCGCAGGATTGGAACGTCAGCTCTTCGTTGCAGGAGAGCCACTGCCTTCGATCAGCCCTCTTTCGAGCAGTCGCGCGGCACAATGTTCATCTTGGCGGCGTACTTGGCCGAAAGTTCTTTGACTATCGGCTCAGTCACCGTCTCGTCCGCGGTATACCAGCCGGAAATCACTTTCCACGCGCTGCCGTCCCACTGCTGAATGCGTGCAGTCCTGGCGCCCTCGTGATCGGCGCAGGAAACCTTCACAGGCCTCATCATGCCCTCAAACCCGAGTTCTTTGAGGCGCGCCTCGTTAAGGTCGAGATTCTCGAGCCCCCATCGCACTTGCTCTCCCGTCAGCGGAATCTTGCCGAACTTCTCCTGGGCTTTGCGAATCCCCTCCACTCCGAGCATGGCTCCGATAAGCCCTCGATTGTAGAGGACCTCTCCGATCTCCTCCGCTTTGGCCAACCCCTTACCCTTGGCATAGACGTACCGTTGAATATCGGCATGCACCGTGAACTTGCCGGAGCCGTGCTGGAGCATCAGGGTCTTGTATCCCCTCGCGTCATCACCGGCCGGCCTCACGTCGGCCTCCGAACCGGACCACCACACGCCGATCATCTTGTCGCGAGGATAGCCCATCGCCGCGGCCTGCTTAATCGCGGCGCTGTTCATCGCACCCCAGCCCCAAAGCAGCACGTAATCCTGTTTGTCCTGACGAATGGCCTGCCATTGCGGTTCCTGTTCGAGGCCGGGATGGGGCACCGGGATCGACCTGAACTCGAAGCCGTGCTTCTGGGCGAGCGCCAGCAGCGCGGGAATTGGCTCCTTGCCGTATGGGCTGTCATGAAACAGCAAGGCGATTCTCTTGCCCTTGAGCTTGTCGACGCCGCCAATCTCTTTCGCGATGTGCTGGATCGCAATATCTGCGGCCGACCAATAGGTCCCGAGCAGCGGAAAATTCCACATGAACACGGAGCCGTCCTTCGAGGCGGCGCGTCCATAGCCTGGCGTCAGGAGGGGGATCTTGTCGGCGTTCGCCCTATCCGTAAGTACGGCGGCCACACCCGTTGAAAAGGGATCGATGAACGCCGGGCCAGTTGGGCCCTTGCCCTTGAGGCGCTCGTAGCATTCCAGACCTCTATCGGTCGCGTAACCGGTCTCGCACTCCTCGAACACGATCTTGATGCCGTTGATGCCGCCGTCCCTCTCATTGACGAGCCTGTAATAATCGACCCGGCCGTTAGCATAAGGCGCCCCGCTCACCGCGTAGGCGCCCGTCCGATACACGAGGCCAGGTATGAACTGCTCGTTCTGCGCCGAGCCTGGCGCGACCATGGCAAGCGCCCAAAGTGCGGCAGCCCACGACCGGTGAATATTTCGAGCCATTTGCTTTCTCCATGCTCTCTGGCCACTGACCCTGTGGGATGGGGGCAGCCAACGCGAGGTGCCATTGTCGGTATGCATCTCAGTCGATGACCTCGTTGGCGCGGAGAAGTACGGAAGGCGGAACCGTCAGTCCGAGCTCCCTTGCTGCTTTGAGGTTCACGATGAGATCGAATTTTGTCGCCTGCTCAATCGGAAGATCGTGCGGTTTGGCGCCCCTGAGTAAGCGGTCGACATACGAGGCCGCGCGGTGCTGCAAATGAGCGTTATCAGCCGCGTAGGTCAGGAGCAGCGCAGTCTGAGTGTCGCCGCGCCAGGATGCGGCGGCCGGTATGCCGCGCGCCAACGCCATGGCCGCGATCATGTTGCAGGTTCCGCCCAGCGCGCCCGTGTCGACGATCAGGAGCCCGTTTGCTTTCTTCGCGAGGGCTTCGGTGAAAGCTCTCTCGACGTCGCCGCTCCCCTTGGTGTCGATCCAAAGCGCCTCGATGCCGAGTGCATGCGCAATCGACTCAAGGGCATAGTAGGTCTCGCCGTAGTAGTAAAAGATGGCAAGCCGCGACATGCCCGGCACCATCTCCTTCAGAATCTCGACCTGCTTGGCGTCGATTTCGGTTTGTTGCAGAGCCAGACCGGTGATGTTGCCGCTTGGCCGGGACAGACTGGCGACGAATTCATAGGGATCGTCGACCGGTGCCATCACGACCGGTATGGTCGCGGTCGCTTCCTGGGCGGCCCTGGTCGCCGCCCGCCCGTTGGCGACGATCACATCCGCCTGCTGTCGGACGAGTTCTCGTGCGAGCGCGCGCAGTTCCGCGTTGTCCTGAGCCGAGCGCGCATCGACCCGTATCGAGCGTCCTTCAACATAGTCGAGCTCGCGAAGTCCCGCGCGGAACGCGTCAAGCGAAGGGTCCGAGCCGGGGGCGGACGTTAGCCAACCGAGGAAGGGGACCTTGTGGCCTTGCGCGCGAGTAACCTGTTGCAAACATACGGATAGCGCGGCGAACGGCCACGCCGCCGCAGCGCTGCCAAGCAATGAAACGAATTGCCGCCGCCTCATGGTTCCCCCGAAGTTGCGAGACGATAGCATGCCTGTGCAAATCCGCACTAGGCGGCTGGCCTGTCGGAGCGCGCTTTACTCACGGCTCAACGATAGGGACCTAGATTGAGGACCGCAGATGAACATGACCGCTCTTGGCGAGCCGGTCACCGCTGGAAATGTCCGTTCATTGGGGTGAAGCGGTCAAGAAGGCTCCTCGCTCGAAATGACGCGATTGACCCATTTCGGACATACACGCAGTTGAGAGGCTGGGAGCACACGCGCCTTATTCGATCACCTCGTCGGCGCGGCCGAGCAGGCTCAGGGGGAACGTAAGACCGAGCGCCTTCGCGGTCTTGAGATTGATGATCAGGTCAATCTTTGTGACCTGCTGCACCGGCAGGTCGGCAGGCCTTTCGCCCTTGAGAATCCGGCCGGTGTAGACACCGGCTTGCCGCCAACCATCATGAATGTTCGTTCCATAGCTCATAAGGCCGCCGACTGCCATAAATTGGCGCCAGGCGTAAATCGCTGGCACGGCATGGCGGGCCGCCAGCGCGAC
>WNGM01008852.1_pt1 | contig 11679 bp, 10 predicted proteins | sample 5400571 | NCBI WGS metagenome assembly WNGM01 (sample SAMN13153378, study PRJNA577476) | soil metagenome | isolation source: 100 cm soil or saprolite under Garry oak tree replicate 2 | place: USA:California | collected 2016-06-15 | reverse complement strand
CGATCGAGGTCGACCTCATCCCCGCGCTCCGCGTCACGGTAGACGTGCAGCCCCGCCAGCGTGGCGAAGGGGGGCGAGAGGGCCAGCGCGTCGCGGGTGAAGCCTTCCGCGAAGGCGGCGAAGCGCGCGATGGGGTCGCCGCCCCGATCCCCCCTCGCGCGCGGTTCCGGCGGCGGTCCGGGCTGCGGACGGGCGCAGGCGGCGGCCAGGAGGGCGCTCCCGAAGAGGGCGATCCAGAACGAAGGACAGGGCGGCATCAGCATCGGGACGGACGGAAGGATAGTGGCCGACCCCGGGCCTGTCAATTATATTGAGCCGGGCCGCGACCCAGGACCCGAGCAGGCTCCGGGGAGGAGGCCTGGATGAGAGGCGCCCGGACTCCGCATCCGCTCCGAACGATCCTGTCATCGATCCTCGTGCTCCTCCCCGGCAGCGTCATGCCGGACGATCCCGTCGCCCCACCGCCCGCGCCCCCCTGCACGGCGACGATCGTGGAGCCCGACGGGACCCGGGTGCTGTACGGAGCGACCGAGATTCGAGTGGAGGCCTCCTGTCCCGGCCTGGAGGAGTTGGCCCTCCTCGTGGACGGCGCGGTGATCGTTCGTGCCGCGCGCCCTCCCTTCCGCGCCGTCTGGGACGCCGGCGGGTCCTTCGCGCCACATCTGCTGGAGGCGCGCCTGCGCGACCGGGAGGGGCGGAGCGTCCGCGCCGCCGTGGCGACGCCGGGGGCCGCCCTCAGCGAGTCGGTCCTGGTGAGCTCGACCCCGCTCGACCTGGTCGAGATCTCGGTCACGGTCACGGATCACGAGGGCCGCGTGGTCCACGGCCTGACGCGCGACGACTTCGCGGTGGCGGAGGACGGCCGGGACAGGGTCCTCGAGCGGGCGGGCCCCGAGAGGCGGCCGCTCCGCGTCGTGGTCCTGGTCGACGCCAGCAGCAGCACCGTCGATCTCTGGCCCCGACTGCGGCTGGCCGCTCCGGCCTTCGCCCGCACGCTCGGCCCGCAGGACGCCGCCAAGGTGATCGCCTTCAGCGGGCCCGCCTGCCTCGTCCAGGACTTCACCCGGGACCCCGGGGAGATCGCCGCGTCGCTGTCGCGCTCCCGCGGCTGGGGGGGCGGCACCAGCCTGTACGACACGCTGGCGGCGGCGGGAGCGGAGCTGGCCTGGGGGGGCGGCGGCCGCCAGGCGGTGGTCCTCCTCACCGACGGCATCGACACCCTCAGCCGGATCGACGCGCCTCGCCTCCGCGACTACCTGCGCCACACCGACGTGACTCTCGAGACCCTCCTGCTGCGGCCCGGGGGTGCGACCGCAACACCGGGATACGCGCGCTTCGAGCGCGACATCGAGCTCCTGAGCCGCGAGACCGGGGGCTCGGTGCGTCCCGTCCCGGATCCCGACCGGCTGGAGGATGTCTTCCGGAACCTCGGCGAGGAGCTGCAGAACCGCTACGCCCTCGCCTACCGATCCGACCGGGCGGGCCGGGCCGGGATCTGGCGCACGATCGCGGTGCGCACGCGCCTGCCCGGCACGACCGTCCGGGCGCGCGCCGGGACGATCGCCGGCCGCGACATCGCCGCCTTCCTGATCGACGATCTGAGGAGCGGGGACGTGGCCGCGCGCCGCAAGGCGGCCGAATGGCTCGGGACCCTCGGCGGCGCCACCGCGGCCGCCGAGGGCACGCCGGCGCTGCTCGAGGCCTTGGCGGACCGTTCTCCCGAGGTGCGCGCCGCCGCCGCGCTCGCGCTCGCCCGGCGGCGCGAGACGCACGCCATCGTCACGATCGCGGCGTGGCTCTCCGGCGGCGACCCCGGCCTGCGGAGGAGCGCGGCGGAGGCGCTCGGGATCTTCGGTCCGGCCGCCGTCCCCGCGCTGCTCGATCTCCTCGAGCGCGGGTCGCCCGAGGCCCGGGTCAGCGCCGTGCAGGCCCTCGCGGAGATCGGTGACGCGCGCGCCTTCGAGACGATCGCCACGCTGGCCCAGCCGCCTCCGCCGCTGACCGCGGCGCGCGATCGCGAGGAGGAACGGGCGGCGCGCGATCGGCGGCCCGACGCGCGCCTGCGCGCCTGGGCGCTCTGGGGCCTCGGGCGCCTCGGGTCGCCCGCGGGGGTGCCGATCCTGATCCGGGCCTCGGCGGAGGATGAGCCGCGCATCCGCCAGGAGGCGATGCGGGCGCTCGACGCCCTCGCGCGGAGCGGCACGATCCGCGACTGGGCGACGCGGCCGGCGAACGCGTCCGCCTTCCTCGCGCTCGTGCAGGAGGCCGTGGAGGCGGACGCCGCGGCGGTTGAGGGGAGACTGCGGCCCTTCGGAGGGCGCGCGGAGGCGGCGAGGATCCTCGCGGAGATCGCGCCGCGGCTGCCCGCCGCGCGGGCGGAGCGGGCGCGCGATCTCGCGGCCCGGCTGCGCCCGGACGCCCCGTGAAGCGCCGACCTTGCAGCCGCCGGGCACGGGTCCGGGTCGCTGCGCGACCCTCCCCTCGGCTCGCCTCGCTCCCCCCCACCGCGCTGAGGATCGCGCGGCGGCGCCCCGGTCGCTCGGTCTCGCACGGCCCGGCGCCTGCAGGGTACGGCGCTTCACACCGGGGATCCGGTCCCGCCTCACTCCCACACGTCGTGGCGCCGCTCTCTCGAAGCGGGGGTCTCTCACGACCCGGCCCGGTTGACGCTGAGGCCGGACCGTCTTACCATCGGGAGGACGCCCGCTCCGAGCGTCGCGCGGGAGGGCGACGATGGACATCGATCAGAAGATCGATCGCGCCGTGCAGATCCTGCAGAAGGCCTATGAGAGGCAGCGGGCCGGGGACCTCCAGGAGGCGATCCGGCTCTACAAGGCCTCGATCGAGGAGCACCCGACCGCCGAGGCGCACACCTACCTCGGCTGGACCTACTCCTTCCAAGGCCGGTTCGACGAGGCGATCGAGCAGTGCAAGATCGCCATCACGGTCGACCCGCAGTTCGGCAATCCGTACAACGACATCGGCTCGTACCTGATCCAGAAGGGCCAGCTCGACCAGGCGATCCCCTGGCTCGAGCTGGCCAAGAAGGCGCCGCGCTACGAGCCGCGCCACTTCCCCTACTTGAACCTGTTCCGCGTCTACCTGAAGCTCGGCCAGCTGGACGCCGCGCAGCGCGAGTTCGAGCAGGCCCGCTTCATCCAGCAGACCCTCGAGATCGCCGCCGGCGCCGGCGACGAGGAGAGCGGCGCGCAGGTGCACTGAACGGCGCGGGCCGCAGGGGTCCCGTCTCAGCGGAGAGATCCCTAGAAAGCCACGAACGGCTCGGTCGGGATCACCCTCACCTTGACACCATCGAGCTCGGCCGGCAGCCCGCGGGGCCTGGCTCCATCGTGGCTCACGACGTAGACCACGATCGCCGCCCGCGTCGGGTCCCCCTCTGCGGACCCGACTCCGACTCCGACGACGCCCGGGCGTGCGAAGAGGTCGGGCTCGTGCCGTTCCTTGATGCGCCGCGCGAACTCGACCTCGCCCGCCGACGGGCCGAGACCGACGAAGGCCGCCGCCGGCGCGGCCACGGCCGCGGCGGGGCAGGCGAAGCCGGCCGTGGAGCAACTCTTGTTGCTGCCGACGAAGCTGAACGACATGCCGGTGGTGGTGAAGGCGTTGATGACGTCTTCGATTGGGTTGCCGATCGTCACGGTGCTGCTGCCGGCGTACAGCAGCGCGGTCGGCTTGAGGCCGTCGGTCGACAGGATCAGGGAGCCCGAGTCGCCGCCGGCGCTGATCCTGGTGGTCGAGATCTGGTTGGTGTAGGTGATCGTGAACTTCTTCCCTTGGTTACAGCCGACCTGGTACTGGATCTTCACGTTCACGTTGGTGGCCTGGACGGTCCCGTTCGAGCAGCCGGTCGTCCGCCCGCTCTTGACGACGCCCATGCCGATGGTCGGGGCCAGGAGAGGCGAGGGGCACGGGGGGCCGATGTCGAGGATCGCGCCGCTCGTGTCGACCCGTCCACCTGGCAGGCGCTGTCGATGAGGCCGGGCTGGAGGGTGTCCTCGCCAGGCGCCGCGCTGCCGGACTGGGCCAGGATGTGGTTGTTGCTCAGGATGTGCAGTTGGCCGCCGTAGAGGACCGCGGATCCCAGCGTGCCGCCGCAGCAGAAGGCTGGGCCGATGAAATCGGCGCCGCTGCCCGAGGTCCCCAGCTTGATCGGGGGGGTCTGCTTGACCTGGTGGGCCGGTCCACTGTCCGCCAGGAGCGCGACCGTGGCGGGACAGAGGACAGCCACTGGAACGATCCACACGCGACTGCGCCTCGTGACGGTTCTCATCGGAGTCCTCCTCTCGAATGCCGGAATGGTACGGCGGCCGGGCGCCCCCGGCAACATCCAAGTCGGGGCTCTTCCCTCAGGGGAAGACGCCGAGCTCGGCGTAGGAGCGCGCCACCTTGCGGATGGCGACGGCGAAGGCCGCCGTCCTCAGATCGACGAGGCGCGGATCGGCCGAGAGCGCCTCGCGGATCTCCCGGTAGGCGTTCTGCATCGTCCCCTCCAGCCCCGAGTTGACGAGGTCGATCTCGTCGGCGCCGCGCAGCAGCTCGCGGCGCTGCTCCTCCGGGAGCGGCATCTTCGTGACCTGCTCGATCGTCCGCACCATCTTGTCCCGGTAGATCTCGTCGAGCCGCTTCTCCATCCGGCCGTAGCGGATGTGCGACAGGTTCTTGGTCCACTCGAAGTAGGAGACGGTGACGCCTCCGGCGTTCAGGTAGATGTCGGGGATGATCATGACGCCGCGCCGGATCAGCTTCTCGTCGGCGCCCACCGTGGTCGGGCCGTTGGCCGCCTCGGCGATCATCCGGGTCCTGATCCGGTCGGCGTTGTCGAGGGCGATCTGGTTCTCGAGCGCCGCCGGGATCAGGATGTCGCACTCGACCTCCAGCACGTCGCGCGGTCCGGGGAGGTCGTGGCCGCCGGGAAAGCCGGGGAGGGATCCGGTCCGGGAGCGGTGCTCCGAGAGCTGCGCGATGTTCAGGCCGTCGGGGTTGATCGTCCCGCCGTTGACATCTCCGATGGCGACGACCCGGCAGCCGTCCTCCTCCGACAGGAACTTCGCCACATGGTATCCGACGTTGCCGAACCCCTGGATGGCGATTCGCTTCCCCTCGAGGGCGCCCGACAGCCCGATCCGCTTCATGTCCTCCTTGTTCTTGAACGCCTCCCGGATGCCGTATTGCACGCCGCGTCCGGTCGCCTCCTTGCGGCCGCGGATCCCTCCCTGCGTGACCGGCTTGCCGGTGACGCAGGCCAGGGAGTCGATCTGCCCGGGCGTGAGGGCGTCGTAGGTGTCTGCGATCCAGGCCATCTCCTGCTCGCCGGTGCCGAGGTCGGGCGCCGGCACGTTGATCCCCGGTCCGATGAAGTTCTTGCGCACCAGCTCCGCCGTGTAGCGCCGCGTGATCTTCTCCAGCTGGTCGCGGGTGTAGTTCTTCGGGCTGAAGCAGATGCCGCCCTTCGAGCCGCCGAACGGCGCGTCGACGATGGCGCACTTGTAGGTCATCAGTGCGGCCAGCGCCATCACCTCCTCCTGGGTGACGAACTCGCTGTAGCGGATGCCGCCCTTCGTCGGCTTGCGGTGCTGCGAGTGCTCGGCCCGCCAGGCCTGGAACATCTCGTACCGGTCGCCGAACCTCACGGGAAACTGGACGTAGTAGACCGCGTTGCACGCCTTGATCTGACGCAGCAGCCCTTCCGGCACGTCGAGCGTCGCCGCCGCCTTGTCGAACTGACGGCAGACGATGTTCCAGAGATTCAGGTCCTCCCCGACCGTCCCCGTCTTGCGCCGGTTGTTCTGCATGGCGCGATCCTCCACGATCGCCGCCCACCCTGGACCCATCCGCCGGACGACGGGAGATCCCGGCGGCCGGCTTGAGGGCGAGGGGCGACGGCCCCGATCCTCCCACAGTCGGGTCGGTGCTCTCAAGCGGTCAGGACAGTTGCGGGCAGCTTGCCCGGGCGCGGTGGGAACGACGGCTCACACAGCGACCGCGGCGAGGAGCGAGGCAGGAGCGCCTGGCGGCCGCCCATGAGGGCGCGGGCCAGCGCCGCCACCGGTCCGCGCCCCCAGGGTACCTTTGTTCCGGAACGTGCAATCCCGGTTGCGGACTTCTACCGGCAGTATTGTCGGCAGGGACCGTCCGGTTCCATCCTTCGTTCGGAGAGCGCGGGAACGAGCGACGGGACCGGGAAAGAAGCCGTCGCTGTTCCACCATGCGACCCGGAGCGGGCCTCCTTCCTCATATTATAATGTCCGGCGATCGAATCGTCGGGGGCCCATAGCTCAGCCTGGTGAGAGCAGCTGACTCATAATCAGTTGGTCCCTGGTTCGAATCCAGGTGGGCCCACGACTCCCCTCTCCCGGCGGCGCGTTTCCCATGCAGGAGCGATGAGCGAGAGCGCGCGTTTCGTGGCGGCGGTCGCGATCTTCGTCTTCCGCGGGACACGCCTGCTGGCGATGCGCCGTGCCCCGACGAAGGATGCCGCGCCCGGCGCCTGGGAGGCGCTCTCGGGGAGGATGCGGCCGGGCGAGCAGCCGCTCGAGGCGGCGGCGCGCGAGACCTGCGAGGAGTCGGGTCTGCTCGTGACGGTCACGCCGCGGCCGGTGACCGCCTACCGCGCGAAGCGCAACGAGGAGGAGATGATCGTCGTGGCCTACCGCGCCGAGTCGCCCTCCGGGGAGGTCGTGTTGTCGGAGGAGCACGACGCCTTCGCCTGGATGACGCTCGAGGAATTCGCGGCCGCCTGCCGCTTCCCGCCTCTGGTCGAGGCGTCCCGCCTCGCGGCGGCGGCGAGGTGATCCCGGCCCGTCAGCGCTTCAGCGGATGCCCTTCGGAGACGGCCACCCAGGCGGCGGCCGTCACGTCGCCGGTGACGTTCAGGACGGTCCGGCACATGTCGAGGATCCGGTCGACGCCCAGGATGATGCCGATCCCCTCGGCCGGCACGCCGATCGTCACGAGAAGCGCCGTCACCAGCGGCAGCGAGCCTCCCGGAACCCCCGCGGTCCCCACCCCCGACAGAATCGACAGCAGGACGACGGTGACCTGCCCCCCGATCGTCAGATGGACGCCGAAGAACTGCGCCAGGAAGAGAACGGTGATCCCTTCGTAGAGGGCGGTGCCGTTCTGGTTCAACGTCGAGCCGAGAGTCAGCACGAATCCGCCGATCGAGCGGGGGATCCCGAGATCCTCCTCGGCGACGCGCAGCGTGATCGGCAGCGTGGCGTTCCCTGACGAGGTCGAGAAGGCGGTGAGCATCACCTCGCGCAGGCGCCTGAAGAAGAGGCGGGGAGGATAGCCGACGGCGTAGCGCAGCACGAGCGAGTAGGTGACGAACTGGTGCAGCGCGAGCCCGGCGAGGACGGTGACGACGTAGAGACCGAGCTTCGCGAGGACGTCGAGGCCGAAGCGCGCCGTCAGGGTGAACAGCAGCGCGCCGACGCCCAGCGGCGCCAGGCGCATGGCGAGGCCGATGACCTTCATCACGACCTCGTAGAGCGCCTGCAGCCAGCGCACGAGAGGCTCGGCCGTCGCGCGGTCCACCAGCGTCAGGGCGGCGCCGAAAATCAAGGCGAACACCATCACGGCGATCATGTCGCCCCGGAACGCGTTCACCATCGACTCGACGGGGTTCTCCGGGACGAGGTCGAGCAGGATCTGGAGGCCGCTCTTGGCGACCGGCGGCCGCTTCAGGCCCCCCGGGCTCTTCCCCATGATGTCGAGCAAGGCGGCGCGCGATCCCTCGGACAGCCCGGCGCCCGGACGGACCAGGTTGGCCAGAACGACGCCGATCGCGACCGAGATCGTGCTCAGCCCGAGCGTCAGGAGGAGCGTCTTCAGCCCGACGCGACCGAGGCGGCGGACGTCTCCCAGCTCGACCACGCCGAGGATGATGGCCGACAGGATGAGCGGGACGACGACCATGAAGATCAGGCGCAGGAAGATCTGTCCGATCGGATAGGTCACGTTGGCGACGAAGCCGAGGAGCGCCGGGCTCGCGCCGAACGCGAGGTTGGCCAGCATCCCGGCGCTGGCCCCGGCGATCATCCCGTACAGGATCTGCGCGTGGAGCGGGCGGCCCGGCATCGGGCTAACGTATCACAGGCGGCCCGGCCGCGCGCCGGGGCCGGCTCGGGGGCGCGTGCTATAATGCGCGCCTCTGCGGACACGCTCGGCAACCTGCCTGGAGCAACCTGTGAGGCCACCCGTTCCCCCCGATCGCGATCTCCGTCGACCCCGGCGCGCCGGGGCCGGGGGTGCCGCCGCGAGGGGGCACCTCTTTTTTTATGTCCGCGCGTGCGCCGGTCCGACATGAACGAGGACCTCAAGCGGCTCGTACGGCTCCAGGAGACGATGCAGGCGGTCGAGGCCGTCGAGGAGAGGATCGCCGGCATCCCCGCGGAGGTGGCGCGTCTCGAGAAGGATCTCCTGGCGGCGCAGCAGGAGGTCGACGCGACGCGGGCCAGCCTCCAGGAATTGCAGAAGGACCGGCGCAAGCTCGAGGTCGAGCTGATGGGGATCGAGGCGAAGATCGGCAAGTACCAGACGCAGCTCCTCGAGGTGAAGTCGAACAAGGAGTACCAGACGCTCCTCCACGAGATCGAGACCTGCCGCGCGGAGCGGGCCGCGCTCGACGAGAAGATCCTGCTGGAGATGGAGGCCGCCGAGCAGCGCAATGCCCAGGTGCGCGCGTTCGAAGAGCGGCTGAAGGACAGGCGCCGCGCCACCGAGGAGGGGAAGAGACGCCTCGACGAGGCGCTGCAGGCGCTGAGGCGCGAGAAGGACGTGCGGGTCGAGGAGGGCCGCCGCCTGTCGGCCGCCATCCCCGCGCACTTCCTCGACCCGTTCCTGCGCGTCGCCCGGCAGCGCAAGGGGCTGGCCCTCGTGGCGGTGCGCGAGGAGCTCTGCGGGGGCTGCCACGTGCGCGTCATGCCGAAGCTGATTCAGCAGGTCCGCCGCGCCACCGGCCTGATCGCGTGCGACTCCTGCAAGCGCTTCTTGTACGTCCTCGACGAGTCGGCCGGCGGCGCCGGGCCGGTCGCCGACGCGCCCGCCCGGTGAGCCGCCGCGCACCGGCCCGCCCGTCCCCCGTCCCCTCGAGCCCGATGACGTCCGGGACACGCGCCTCGCGCGGTCCGGCGCTCGTCGCACACATCGACGGAGGGGCACGCGGCAACCCCGGACCCGCCGGCTACGGTGTCCATGTCCAGACGGAGGGCGGGGAGACGGTCGCCGAGCTCTTCGGCTACCTGGGGGTGGCCACCAACAATACCGCGGAGTATGCCGCCCTTCTGGCGCTCCTCGAGCACGCCCGCGCGGCCGGCGCCGCGTCCTTGCGCGTCCTCTCCGACTCGGAGCTGCTGGTGCGCCAGGTGCGGGGAGAGTATCGCGTCAAGGACCCGAAGCTGAAGATCCTGCACGCCGCCGCGCGGGGGCTCATCGCCTCGCTGGGCCGCGTCGTCGTCGAGCACGTCCCGCGCGAGGAGAACCGCGCGGCCGACGCCCTCGCGAACCGCGCCATGGATCTGCGCGAGAGCTCCGGTCCTCTTCCGGAGGCGCTGCGCTCCCTGCCGCGGACCCCGGCCCAGGGCACGCTCCTCCCCTGAGGGGCGGCGGCGATTTGACAGGCCCGGTACGCAACCTATATTTATGGCGCATGGCCAGCGCCATCGCGCGCAACCTCGAGGCCGTGCGGCAGCGGATCGCTTCGGCCGCGCGCCGCGCCGGGCGGGACCCGGAGGCGGTCACGCTGGTCGGCGTCAGCAAGACGGTGCCGGTCGAGAGGGTGCGCGAGGCGATCGACGCCGGCCTCCTGGACCTGGGCGAGAACCGTGTCCAGGAGGCGCGGGAGAAGGCTCCGAGCCTGCCCGCGGAGGTCCGCTGGCATCTGGTCGGACACCTGCAGAGCAACAAGGCGGCCCACGCGGCGCGCCTCTTCAAGGTGGTCCACTCGGTCGATTCGGTCGAGATCCTCGGGAAGCTCGACCAGGCGGCCTCGAAGGAGGGGCGGCGGATCGACGCCCTGGTCCAGGTCGACCTGGCGGGGGAGGCGACGAAGTTCGGGATCGAGGAGGGGCGGATCGACGAGGTGCTGGACGCGGCCGCGTCGTGCGGGAGCGTCGCCGTGCGGGGGCTGATGAACCTTCCCCCCTACGACCCCGACCCCGAGAAGGTGCGGCCGTACTTCCGGCGCCTGCGCCGGCTCCTGGAGGAGGCGCGCGCGCGGCACCCGGGCCTGGCCCTGGATCGGCTCTCGATGGGGATGACGGAGGACTTCGAGGTCGCGGTCGAGGAGGGATCGACCCTGGTGCGCGTCGGGCGCGCCCTCTTCGGAGAGAGACCCCGGCCGTAACGCGGATCGTGCGCGGTAGGAGGATCCGATGGACGACAGGAGGAGGGGCATGAAGATCACGCCGATCGACATCAGCGGGCACCGCTTCGCGAAGAGGATGCGGGGCTTCGATCCCGAGGAGGTGCGTTCCTTCCTCAACCTCGTGTCGGGGGAGTTCGAGAGGATCGTCATCGACAACAACGGCTTCAAAGAGGAGCTGGCGCAGATCAAGGCGAGCATCGCCGATTACAAGGAGCGCGAGCGAATCCTCAAGGAGACCCTGCTGACGGCCCAGAAGCTGGCGGAGGAGATCAAGGAAGAGGCCCGCAAGGAGGCCCGCCTGATCGTCAAGGAGGCGGAGCTCAAGGCGGCGCAGCACCTCGACCAGGCGGCACGGAAGGCGAGCGAGATCGAGGGGGTCATCCTGAATCTCAGAGTCGAGCGCGACGTCTTTGAGCAGCGGATCCGCGGCGCCGTCGAGGCGCACCTCCGCCTCCTGGACATGCACAAGAAGGAGGAGGAGGTCGAGGACCGGCTCCGCTTCATGAAGAAACCGCAGTCCGGGGAGAACGCCTAGACACCCGTCCCCTATAATGCCCGGGATGATCGAAGCCGACCTGGCGGTGGTCGACGCCGCCGAGCTGGTCACGGTCCCGGGCCCCGCCCCGAAGCTGGGCTCCCGCCTCGGCGCGATCGGCGTCATCGAGCGAGGATGCCTGGCCGCGCGCGACGGCGTCGTCGTCTTCGTCGGCGACGAGCGCGAGTACAGGAGCCGCGTGCACCTGGCGCGCCACGGCGTCGAGATCGACGCCACCGGACGCACCGTCCTTCCGGGCTTCGTCGATCCCCACACCCACCTGCCGTTCGCCGGGTCGCGCGAGGGGGAGCTGGTCGAGCGCCTGCGCGGGGCGACCTACGAGGAGATCGCCGCGCGGGGCGGCGGCATCCTGTCGACGGTGGAGGCGACTCGCCGGGCCTCGATCGACGAGCTGGTCGACCTGGGGAAACGGCGCCTCAACCGGATGATCCTCCACGGGACGACCACCGTCGAGGCGAAGAGCGGCTACGGCCTGACCCTGGAGGACGAGCTGAAGCAGCTTCGGGCGCTGCAACGGCTGGCGGATCTCCACCCCGTCGGGATCGTTCCCACCTTCCTCGGAGCGCACGTCGTGCCGATGGAGAGGCGCGGGGACCGTGAATCGTACCTCCGCGAGGTGATCGACCGGATGCTCCCCGAAGTGGCGCGGGAGGGGCTGGCGCGTTTCTGCGACGTCTTCGTCGATGAGGGGGCCTTCACGCCGGAGGAGGGGGAGAGGGTCCTGCGGGCGGCGCGC
>WNGM01006746.1_pt1 | contig 11679 bp, 17 predicted proteins | sample 5400571 | NCBI WGS metagenome assembly WNGM01 (sample SAMN13153378, study PRJNA577476) | soil metagenome | isolation source: 100 cm soil or saprolite under Garry oak tree replicate 2 | place: USA:California | collected 2016-06-15 | reverse complement strand
CCGATCCTGAGCGCGCTGGCGATGCGCCTGCCGCGTTCTGCCTGGAATACGCTGATCGTGCGCCCAGAGACGGTATTGGGGTGGAATCGGGCGCTGATCAGGCGCAAGTGGGCGGCTCACGGCCGACGGGCAAGGTCCGGGAGGCCGCGCCTACCGGAGGAGTGCCGGCAGCTGATCCTGCGTCTGGCCAAGGAGAACCCGAGCTGGGGCTACAAACGCATTCGCGGCGAGCTGCTCAAGCTCGGCTATGCGGCCTCGCCGACCGCGATCCGAAACCTGCTTCGCCGCCATGGCATCCCTGTGTCGCCTCACCGCTCCAGGCTCAGCTGGCGCCAGTTCCTGCGGGCGCAAGCGGCATCGATCGTGGCCGCCGACTACTTCACCGTGGAGACCTGGAGCCTGAGACGCCTTCACGTCCTTTTCTTTATGGAGCTGGGTCGGCGGCGGATCCTGAGCTTTGGCATAACCGACAGTCCCAACCAAGCCTGGGTCAGCCAGCAGATCCGCAACCTGACCTGGCGGCTGGAGGACCTTGAGATGTCGGTCAGGTTTCTGATCTGCGACCACGACAAGAAGTTCCCGTTCGCGATCGAGCACATCCTCGCCGCCGACGGTGTGAGAGTCATTCGCACGCCCATCCAGGTGCCTGTCGCGAACTGTTATGCCGGCACCTTGAGCGAGTGCTGACCGAGTATGCCGATCATTACAACCGCGCCCGGCCGCATCGCGGGTTACAGCTGCAGCCTCCCGATGGCGAGATCGGCTTGGTTAGACCGGCTGGTGAGGTCAGGTGCAGTCCAAGACTGGGTGGACTCCTTCGTGAATACTCCCGCCTGCCTGCAGCCGCCTGAGCGAACCGCCAAGCCGCCCTGGCTCGTGTACAAAGGCGACTCCCCACGATCGCTCGCTCACGAACATCACCCCGAGCCACTCAGATAAATGCACCCAACACCCCGCTGTCTGCAGTGGACCTCAAGAGAGCCTGGGCGAGACTAGTTCAGCGATCACCATCGGAGGACATCAAGCCAACCTGTATCACCGGAACCCGCCGTCATCGACTGGAACCACAGGCTCCGAGTACGTCCTGCAGATCGTTGTGAACGGTCGCTGCTACAGCATCTTCTGGCTGTTCATAGCTGTTCCAGACGTTCCGGTGAGGGCGCGATAGTCGAGCTGGTGTGGGGGACACACGTTCGTGGGTGGGCTGGATACTCGGAGTAGCTGTTGGCTGAGCGGTAGGATCGCCCTTCCGATGCTATTCGCCTTCGTCTACTCCGTCTTGCGCTTGCTCTCGACGTGGTCGACGTACGGCTGCGGGTGGGTGACCCCGAGGCGGAGTCGCTTCTTCTACGCCATCAGCTGCGCGTGGTTCGCCGCCAGGTGAACGGGCCAGCGCACGCTAAAGCGAGCAAAGCCGATTTGTGCGTCGACCGGATTTACCAAGCACAGATATGGCATTTCCTAGGAAGCGCTGCTAGGCAGCGATTATTGGTGAAAGCCTCTGCATTCGATCTCAGCGGAGCACCGATTGAGAAATCGTCCTCCAGCACTTCCTTGGCAAGGAAAAGGTCCCCGGTTCGAATCCGGGCGTGGGTCCGACCATCGGAGCTAAGGCGGTGGGCCAACTGTCCTGGTGTGGGAACCGTGTGTAACGCGCAGTTGCCCCGAACCCAATGTGACGCTATGCGAACAGGTGGCCTTGGAGGTACTTCAATCCGGAGTCGACGGCAATCGTCGCAACCCGGAGCTCTGGCCCGAGGCGAGCGGCGATCCGAAGTACGGCCCAGACATTGGCGCCCGTACTGACACCGCAGAAAATGCCCTCCTCTCGTGCCAGGTCGCGGGCGGTGGCTTCTGCGTCGTGGTCGGTGACGGCAATGATCTCGTCGATGAGGTCCGTGCGGGTGATCGGGCTGACCGAGCCGGGCGTGAGGCCCTCGATGTGATGTCCGGTGACAGGGCCGCCGGACAAGACGCGAGCGGTGTCGGGCTCAACTGCAACACATCGGATCTTTGGGAGGCGCTCTTTGAGCACCTCGGCATTGCCGGAGAAGCAGCCACCGGTGCCGACGCCCATCACGAAGGCCTGAATCTGCCCGTCTGTTTCGCGAAGCAACTCCTCTGCCATCACGTGGTAGGCAGAGCGATTGTCGGGATTGGAAAACTGCCTCGTCCAGAACGTGTCCTCACGAGCAGCCAGCTCCTCGACGCGCGCCTGCATTTGGGCCCGAAGTTGTGGCGTGATCAAGCCCCCGTCGCTCGGCAGGACCTCGACCTTTGCCCCAAACGCTCGCATGGTTTGCACCTTCTCGCGAGCGATTGCATCAGAAGTCACGAAGTGGGCGCGGTAGCCCTTTACGGCGCAGACGAGCGCAAGTGAGCTCCCCGTGCTGCCACCCGTGAACTCGACCACTGTCATACCGGGTCGCAGCTCATCCCGAGCTTCAGCGCTTTCGATCATGTGTCGGGCCATGCGGTCCTTCATGCTGCCCGTCGGGTTCGCGCTTTCCCATTTCAGCCAAACTTCTGCGCCGGCCTTGTCTGGGAGGACCTTGAGGCGAACCAATGGCGTGTTCCCGATTGCATCGAGGATCGTCATTGCGTTGCATTATGTGTTGAGCGTCGCCGTGTGATGAACTTCGACTTCTCGACTTCCTGGCTGATGCATCCGCGGACATTCAACAAGAACATCTGGCTGGGACAAGGGCTCGTGTAGCAACCGGGCGCCATCCGCCGTCACGGAGCGGCATTTTGGGGACTGAGGGCCCGGACGAGGTGGCCTCACGCGGCCTCTGCCAGCCTACCCTGAGCTTTGTGCTACTGCGGTTCGGGACTATGAGGTTCCAAGGTCCAAATGGTCGTCTCCCACACGCGCACGATCAGCCACATGATTGAGGCCGATTTAGCGGCAGATTGCGGAGAACTTCGCTCGCCGGAAGGAAGCGGTGCTTTGGACACTAATCGCGATAGGAAGAAAGGACGCACGGGTCAGGACCGTGAGGCTCTCGGTTCAAGTCCGAGGCACCTAGACCATTTCCGATCGGCGTTTGCGGAGTTGTCAGCTGGCCATCAGGGCGTGCCCGGTAGGTTCTTTCTGTCTTGTCGACGCTGGAGCAGCATGATTGTTAGCGTCAGCAACGGGAGCTGCCACACCGCGTAAATGACGTGGGCGGCGTAATGGGCCACGGTTTGATCCGGGATAAAGGGCAGCCAGCCCAGGGGCAGGATCGTCACCACCGCGCCGGCGAGGTTCACGGTCGCATATATCGCGAGAGCCCACGCGGCCCGGGCGCCGCGCGATCGAGACCACCAGAAGGCGAGGCCCGCCGCGATGGCCAGCATGAAAAGGTCGCCGTCTGGAGTGAATCCGATCAGTCTCGGGACGCGGTGGAGCTCGTGCGCCCACAAGCCAAGCCAGGAGACAGCAGTCGCGATGACGACACGGTCGACGTTCACGAGAGGAGCAGGCGCCGACCCGCCTCCCCGAGCCACCGCTCATATCGCTCCGGGGCCCAGCCCCTTTCGCGCACCAGTTGGCGGAACATCTCTGGGCCTCCGACCGCGTACAGGATGTCGGTCGCGCTCGCAATGTCCATGTCGCGGCGCAGCGCCCTTTTCTTGGCGAGGGATCGTGCCACTGCGCCCACCGCGGCCAGGTGGCGGTCCTGCCAGCGCTTCCACTCCCGGGAGACCTTGGGATCGGTGGCGGAGGCAGACCTCAAGACGTCGGAGACCACTTCGCTTCGCTCATGGAGAGCCCGCAGAATGCCGGCGCCAATCTCGAGCTGCCGCTTGGGGTCGGGTTCGGCGAGCACGTGCTCGACGCTCAGGTCAGCCGAGCTCGTGAATTGGTCAGCTAGGCTGCGAACCAGGTCGGGTTTGGATCGGAAGTACAGGTAAACCGTGGGTAGGGAAACACCGGCCGAATCTGCCACGCCTTGCATCGTGGCCGCGCCGTAGCCGCGCGCTTTGAATACCACCGCCGCGGCGTTAAGGATCGCGAGCTGAGTCTGGTTGCGCTTCTCCCGACGTGCCGGTGAGCTGTACCCGCGCGTTGTTACGCGTTCGGTGACCATTGGCTATATAGTACGTCTACTTGCCTAGAGATGTCCTATAGCCAATATGGATGAGGCAATGCCGCTGACTGATCCCTTCGGTCCTTTCACTGAGGTGCAGAAATGCCACGAACCGGCGATCAAATCGAAAACGTCCGAACAGGCCAGCGAATGACCTTCCAGGTCACCGCTGGGGACAGCGAGGGGGCCCTGGTCAGGTTCGACTCATACAATCGGCCCGGCTCCTCCGAACCGGTTCACGTGCACCCCGAACAAGAGCAGATTGAGGAGGTCCTGTCCGGGGCGCTTGTGTTCGTGGTCGGAGGCAAGGAAACCCGGGTCGGCCCTGGTGACCGCCTTGTGATCCCAGCAGGCACTCAGCACACGTTTCGGAACGAAGGCCCGGAGGAAGCTCATTCGGTTGCGGAGTTCCGGCCCGCCCTCAGGATTGCTGAATGCTTCGAGACTCTGTTCGCCCTGGCGCAGCGTGGAGAACTGAACTCGCAAGGCATGCCGTCCCTCCTGCAGCTGGCGCTGTCTGGACCGGCATTCGGCAGGGAAATGCGATTGCCCTCGCCTCCCTGGTTGATCCAGCGCCTCGCTCTTGCGCCGCTCGCCCCTTTGGCCCGACTCCGAGGGTTGCGCCCAACCTACATGTGCGAGCCGGTCGGCGCCGGAGTCGCCCAGCAGAAATAGCCGCCCATCCTGCCGGCATTGCAGGATTCTCATCAGCTCAATAACCACGGTGTTTCTCGCGACAGGTCCGTCAGGTCTTGCCCGGGCCGCGCTGGCCCAAGGCTCGGTCGAGCACGTGGCTGCGGGATTTGACGTGCGTTGTGTTGCCGCAGATCCTCACACCGCGCAAAACGTCTACGCGGGAACGCAGGGCGATGGAGTTCTGCGCAGCGACGATGCCGGCCGGACCTGGCGCCGTACCGGGCTCGAAGGGCGTGTCGTGAAGACCCTGGTGACGAGCGCGCTCATCCCCGGAAGGCTCTATGCCGGCACAAAGCCCGCATGCGTTTTCGTCAGCGATGATGGTGGCGGTAGCTGGCGGGAGCTGAGTGGGTTCCGCCGCATCTTGTCGCGCCGGTTCTGGTTGTCTCCGGCGGAGCGACCCTTCAAGGCTTACGTGATCGGGCTCGCGCTCTCGCCTGATGATCCCGATCTGATAGTGGCCGGCATCGAGGCGGGAGCACTTGTGCGTTCGACCGACGGAGGCCGCTCGTGGCAGGACCACCGTCACGGCGCGATGCGCGACTGCCACCAGCTGGCGGCACACTCCACTCTTCACGGTCACTTCTATGAAGGCGGCTACGGCGGCGGCGCTTATTCCACCGACGCGGGTGAGACCTGGCAGCGCCCCCCAGGGCTCGACAGGAGGTACGGCTGGGCCGTCGCCGCTGATCCAGTGAAAGCGGACTGTTGGTACGTCTCGGTCTCGCCCGGCGTCCAGGCCCACACCGACCACGCCCAGGCGGCAATCTTTCGCAGCGACGGGGGAGCTTGGCAAAAGCTAGGCGGCGGCCTCCCCGAGCCAATCGATTTCATGCCTTACGCGCTGATCAGTGGTCCAGCCCCTGGACAGCTGTTGGCCGGGCTTGCGTCCGGCGAAATGTGGGAGAGTCACGACCACGGCGACAACTGGATCAAGTTGGAGCTGAAGATGCCATCGATCGAGCGCTGTCTTGTCAGGTTGCAGATCTGAATAGGGGTTCGAAAATTACCGTCGTGTTCACATGCCCGGCGTGAGGACGGGTCGTCGCAGCGTCGCAGCGCATACATTGTATGCGGATGTATTAGAATCATCGCAGAATGCCAAAGAGTGAGCCATTCACCGTTCGTCTGAACCCTCGCATCGAGTCCCGAATCACGCAGATCGCGCGCGAGACCAAGCGGAGCAAGGGCGCCGTGCTCGAGGAGTTGGCCGACGAGGCGGAGCGAGCTCGACGCTTTCCGGGAATCGCATTTCGCGGGCCCAACTGGTCAAGGCGCGCCTGGGTGCTCGGCACTGCTCTGGACGTCTGGGAGATCCTCCAGGCCTTCAAAGACTATGGCGAAAAGGGCGACAAGATGCTGGCCGAGACCCCCCTCGCGCCGCGACAGCTGAGGATAGCGCTGGCGTATTACCGCGAGTTCACTGCGGAGATTGATGAGGCGATCGGAGCCAATCAGCGAACTACCGGCGAGATCGAGGCCGATTATCCATTCCTGGAAGTCATGACCAGAGCGGACTGAGTCCCTGCGCCTGCTGCTTGACGCACATGTCTCCGGCCGCGTAATTGCCGACAAGCTCAGGGAGCGGGGCCACGATGTCCTCGCTCTCGACGAGCGCCGTGATCTGGAGGGGATCGACGATGCCGAGGTGCTCGCTCTGGCTGCCGAAGAGGAGCGAATCGTGGTGACGTTCAACATCCGTGACTTCGCGCCCCTCCTCCGACAATCGGCCGAGGAACGGAGGCCGCACGCCGGCTGCATTCTGATCGCTGGCATCGCGCAGCATCAGTTCGGATTGATCTTGGATCGGGTGTCGGAAGTGCTCGCGGCTTGGCCGCATCAAGACGAGTGGGCTGACCGCGCTGCAGTGGTCTCTCGCGCGAAATGAATCGGATAGCGCGATGCGCTTTTGGCAGTGCTGCAACACGCCAGCGGGCGAGCAGTTCCCGCCGGGATTCTCGCCAGGAAGCCCTCAGCTGTCAGTTGAAACGGGGCAACGGGCGGCGAGGGTCACCAGCCATTTTCTAGCCGGCGAATCGATTTCCTAGGAAGCGCTGCTAGGCAGCGATTATTGGCGATAGCCCCTGTGTTCGATCTCAGCAGAGCACCACTCGAGAAATGGTCCTCCAGCACTTCCTTGGTAAGGAGAAGGCCGGCGGTTCGAGTCTGCCCGTGGGCTCCAAATTTCAATAAGACCATTTCCTCGCATCTTCTCGACGATTTCCTCTCGCAGAAATGCGGCACGGAAATGCTCTTCCGCAGGGCTTTGTATCCCAACTTGGTATGGCAGGGCCATAGCGAGTGGCACCACATTCATCGGAGTGGGGGAGACCGTAGTCGGCGATCAGTCGGTCCGCAGTAGCGCCCAGCTGGCGGTCGCACGGGTCAGGACCGTGGGGCCGACATTAAAGGGCCGAACCAACCAGCGTTCTTTTCGAAAGTCAGCTACACGGCGCCGGGTGCGCTCTTGGCTGGCTACCGGCTCGGGGCTCTCGCGCCGGTCTCTCGCGATGAGCCTGCTGTGAGGGCCATCCAGCGACCGGGCGTCAGACCATAGGTTCGCTTGAACTGACGTGTCATGTGGCTTTGGTCAGCGAAGCCGGCCTCGGACGCAGCTCGGGCAAGTGATTGCCCGCTCTCTATCGCAGCCCGCGCGAGCGCGAGGCGGCGCAACGTACGGTAGCGGTCGGGGCTCGTCCCAAATGCCCATCGGAAGTGGCGAGCGATCGTGAAGCGGTCAGTACCCGCTATCTTTTCGAGGATCGAGGCCGAGGTCTGCTCACGTGCGTGGGCCGCGAGATAGTCGCGCGCGAGCTCGACCGCCCTAGTATCGATAGCCGCTTTCCGGCGGTCGGGGTGGCCGCTCAACGAAACGAGGCCATCGGCGACCGCGACGGCGATCTCAGCGGAACTGAGCTCATTGATCGGCTCGTCGATATCGGAAAGCAGGGAGGCGATAAGTCTGGCCGCCGGTACCAGCTGCTGAATGGGATCGGCGACAAACGGCAGCGCGCGACCGGCCAAAGCGTCACGAACGAGCTCGGGCGGTATGTAGAGAATTCGGTAGCCGAACCCGCCGTCAGTTCCCGCTGCGCCGTCGTGCGCTTCATCAGGATGCAGGACGTGGAGCTGACCCGGCAGGCAGATGCGGCGCGAGCCGCGGTAGTGAAACGTTTGCACGCCGGCTGTCGTAATTCCGATGGCGTAGGTGTCGTGCCGATGAGGCTCGAATGCGTATGTGGAGAGGTAGATCTCGGCGCGTTCGATCCCGTGCGCACTCGGTCCGAACCTGATCGAGTCCGACCGCCGGCTGCGGGATTGTTCAAGACCGCCGGCATCGATACCTCCTAGCGTCTGCGGCATGGGACAAAGGTATAGCGCCCGCAGTGCCTGAGGTGCTTCTGGTCGATGGCATTCGTTGGGGATCGGTCGGGTCGCTACTGTTCATTTCGCTGGCAATCATGGGCAGTCCCGGTCCCGCGACCATCAGCCTTATGGCCGCCGGCTCGGCCTACGGCGTGCGGCGATCGGTCTCGTACCTGATCGGGATCATCGTGGGCACAACGATCGTGCTCCTGGCGGTCGCGACCGGAATTACGGCCGCGCTCCTGGCCGTTCCCGCGATCGGCTCCATCCTGATCTGGATCTCGGTGGCGTACATCCTCTGGCTGGCTTACCACATCGCGACCGCACCGCCACTCTCGGAACCGACCGCAGCCTCGAGCACGTTCTCGGTCGCGGGGGGAACTTTCCTCGGCATCGCCAACCCGAAGGCCTGGGTCGCCATCGCCGCAGTCTTCGCCAGCGGCCACCTCGCCGACGACACGGCAACCGACGCTGCCGCCAAAATCGCGGTGCTGACCGCGATGATCATTGCGATCTGCGCGATATGGCTCGTCGCCGGCACATCAATCGCGCCGTTGCTCCGCGACCCAGGTCGAGCCCGCGTGGTAAACGCCGCGCTTGCAGTGGCCCTCGTCGCCGCGACCGCGCTCGCGGTGCTTCATTGAAACAGTCGTTTCCAAGGGAGCAAGGATGGCTGCGGTAGCCCTGCCCGACTGGCTGGACTTCGGACCCCGGCTCTTTCCCAGCTGCAACTTCGCATGGCTGCGAGTGGCCCCAGCCCATCCTGGTTGACAGTGGCTTCGGCGCTGATCTTGAGGCGACCCTCGCGCTGCTGCCACACGAGCCGGCGCTGGTATTCAACACCCACTGGCACTCGGATCATGTGGGCGGAAACGCAGGCCTGGCGAACCGATTCGGGATGCCGATCGCCGCTTCTGTCACCGAGGGCTCGCGCGTCAACGCTGGCGATCCCGAGTCATTCGGCTCGGCCTGGCTTGACCAGCCGGTCGACCCGTTCCATGTGGACCGGCTCGTGGAGCCGGGCGAGATGCTCGACACAGGCGTAGTCAGGTTGCGCGTCGTGCCGGCGGCTGGCCACTCGCTGGGGCAGATCGCCCTTTTCGAGGATCGTTCAAGGGTCCTGATTGCAGGTGACGCCATCCTGGCCAGCGATGTGGCCTGGATCAATCCCTTCCTGGATGGCGGCGCTGCTCTAGAGGTGGCGATCGCCACGCTCGAGCGGATTGGACTCCTGGACGCCCATGTGTACCTCCGGGCCCGGCGTTGGGTCCACGACTTTGCCCCCTTGGCCGGCCTGCCATCCCGGGAGTTTGCAGAGCGGGTCGTCTCTGATCTCCTACGGTCCGGCGCCGCCTGCTGGCAGGATGACCGACTCATCTCAACCGTGCCGCACAGCCGTGTCGGGTCGTAGGGGCAGCGCCCGAAGTTAGTCGGGACGGTAGTTGCACGTCCGGTCGCACGATCGTTCAAGACAGTCGGTATCGAGAGCTACTACGGTCCGATGTGTGACTCGACGGTCCTATTCGAAAGCCCAAAACGGGAGGGGGGTGAATGAGTACCTATGGCGCAGCGCAGCTGCTGGCGGAGACGGTAGGAGTGAGTCCTGACGACGTGTTTATCAACTTGGTCGAGGTTCAAAGGGAGAACTGGTCCTTCGGAAAGGGAGTTCGCGCGAGACGAAATAGAGGAGGAGCGATTCATGGCAAAGACGGTCGGACCTTACAGCCCATGGTGTCGGATTGGACAGACGATCGCCACGTCAGGTCAGATCGGCCTGGGCGACGACGGGAAGATGGTCGAGGGCGGCTTCGGACCCGAGCTCGAGCAGACGCTCCGCAATCTCAGCAACGTGCTCGCCGACGCCGGTGTGACAAGAGAACAAGTCATCAAAGTCAACGTGTACCTGGCTGACCTCGCGGACTGGCCGGCTCTGAATGGTCCCTACGCTGACTTCTTTGGCTCATCGCTGCCAGCACGGACCGCCTTCGCGACCTCCGCGCTCCCGCTCGCTGCGAGGGTCGAGATCGAGGCCTGGGCCGTCGTCGAGGAGACGCGCTGATCGCGCTTGACCTTTACGTCGGCGAAAATTCGCTCGCTAACCACCTGTCGTCGCCGAAGGGGTCGGCGGGCACGAGGTGTGTGCAGATGAGCCTCCACCTGATCCCAGACGTCAACGTCGCGGGGAATCAGGGCCGGACGGCGCCACGGTTATAGATGTGTTCTCGCCAGTGCGATCCGACTGGAACGACACAACACGTCTTGCAATCACTGAGGGGCGCTGGCCGTGACGCAGGGGCGAACGCTCATTCACCGGCTATGGGTTTGATGCGTGCCGGGTGGGAGTGAGAGAACGCGCATGGATCACGAAGATATTCGGCAGCGGTTTGCAGCACTGACTACCGCCCATCTGGCAGATGCGTGCAATCGCGCTCAGACCCCAGTGCGCTGCGCCCCCGCGCTCTTGCAAGCTGTTGTTCCAGGAAGCCGCCTGGCCGGGCGTGTAATCCCTGCTCGACACGCCGGCAGCGTCGACATCTTCCTGGAAGCCCTGCTGGAGGCTGCTCCGGGCGACGTGCTGGTGGTCGACAACGGCGGACGGCTCGACGAAAGCTGCGTAGGCGATCTTGTTGTCCTGAAGCCCACGCGGCTGGACTCGACGGCATCGTGATCTGGGGCCTGCATCGCGATACGTCTGACATACGTGCGATTGGGTTGCCTGTGATCAGCCTTGGAGCGATCCCGACCGGCCCTCAACGTCTCGATTTACGTCCTGACGGCGCGTTGGAGCGTGCGACCGTGGGAGGTTGGACGGTGGACAGGGAGGATCTGGTCCTGGCCAATGACGATGGGGTGCTTTTCGTTCCATTGACCGTCGCAGCGGATGTCTTCACGCTCGCAGAGACGATCCGCGACACTGAAGCGCGTCAAGCCGAGCGCATGCGTGGAGGCATTTCCCTCCGCAACCAGGTTCAGTTTGATACGTACCTTGCTGAGCGCCAAAAGACGCCTTCGCTGACGTTCCGGGATCATCTGCGAGAAGTCGGCGGCGCCATTGAAGTATGACCACGCATCACCTGCTCGCGGCCGCTGCCGTCTTTCGCCCGCGCCTGCTCACGCGGTGTGGAGCCAATTGCACCAGGATCGGATCCAATGAACGTCACCCGGCTGCCCCGTACGACTTTCGCGCCGCGGCGACGCCTTTAGGCGGATGAACCGCCGCGTCTCACACCTCATCGCGGGTTGGCGCACCGGGCTCCCTCGCCCCGTGCTCATCCTTCAAGCGGGAAACGCCCTCAACTACTTCGGTTACGGGCTCGTTCTTCCCTTTGAGATCATCTATCTGCACCAGATACGTGGCTTTTCAACGTCGACAGCCGGACTGGTTCTCGCGGCGACCATGGGGACGGCCGCAATCGCCGCCCCGCCGACGGGAGGGCTGCTCGACCGGTACTCCGCCAAAGCGATCTTGGTCGCAGGACTCCTGGCGAGCGCCCTAGGCTACGCCGGCTTCGCCTACGTAGACAGTCCCTGGCAGGCCTTT
>WNGM01004009.1_pt1 | contig 11679 bp, 11 predicted proteins | sample 5400571 | NCBI WGS metagenome assembly WNGM01 (sample SAMN13153378, study PRJNA577476) | soil metagenome | isolation source: 100 cm soil or saprolite under Garry oak tree replicate 2 | place: USA:California | collected 2016-06-15 | reverse complement strand
AAGGCTACGACGCCTTCGTCGTCATGGTCCACGACCAGGGGCACATCATGGCGAAGACACACGCTTTCGCCGGCACCGCGGCGCTCACCATCGGCACGCCGGTGCTGTTTTCGTCGGTGGCGCACGGCAGCGCGCTCGATATCGCCGGAAAGAACCGCGCCGATCCGGGCGCGATGATCAGCGCGATCCGGCGGCTCGCCGGCGCTTCACTGGCGAGGTAGGCTCGATTCTTTAGAATTCGTTTTCGGAGACGCGCGGCTGGCGCGGATAAACGAGACGTTTTGGTACGGAAAACTGTACCAGCTTGCTCGGCGTGTCGCCGCGCCGACCGATGCTCTCGCCTCTTCCGGTCTGCTGAACGAACCGCCGCCGGGGGAAAGCTAGAGCTTCCCTTACGGGTCAGCGCTCCCGGCCACCGTGCGCGCTGAGCCGCGACCCGCTCAGCGAAATTCGGCAAGCGCCGGATCGTCGATCTCCTGTTCGGGCAGGCCAGTGATGGCCGGAAGCTGCGACAGGCGCGGCATGCCGATCTTGAGCTGCACCTTGCCGTCCGCGTCCTTCCATACCAAAAGCGGCGTACCGGACGCTCCGAAGCGCTTCATCAGGTGCAAGTTCGCATCGAGCTGCGCGACGAAGGCGGCGGGAAGACCCGTGGCGGGCGCGCCCCCGCCGTCTGACCTGCTGGCGCGGTCGCGTGCCTCGTTCTTGCGCCGCACCACCTCGTGCTCGCGCGCCTGCATCAGCTCGCGCAGCGCGGCAGCGCGATCGCTCGCCTGCATCACAGCGTGAGCGCGGTCTGCGGAGCTGTCCTTCTGGTAGGCGACCGGTACCCAGCGCACCTGCAGCCCGGCGCGCTCGTAGGCCTGCAGGGCTTTCCAAGTGAAATGGCACGGCGTGCAGTTCGGGTCGAAGAACGCGTAGAGCACGCGCTTCGGCGTGGTCGCGCCCTCGGTGACGACGGCGGTTTTCTCGAGCACCGAAAAAAGCGCAGGAAGGTCGCGCGTCTCCTTCGCGTCCGCGCCGACCGCAGCGGCCGCCCACACCGTCAGCGCCATGCCGGCGACCGCCAAGTGGGAAAAGCGTGCCGCGCCGTAGCGCACCGGGGAAAAGAGATGGGAGGAGTTCGGCGTCATGGATTACACCTCGGCATAGGTTATGCCAGTGCAGTCGGCACAACGCCGCAATGCCTCGCTGAGATCAAACAGAGCGGTCGACGAGATGCCTACGACCAGTGTATCGGAGAGATCAAGTGCCATAGCGCAGTCCCTCAGGGCTGATCTTTTACCTGGAGTTTCTTGCCCAGTGCACGCTCCCAATCTTCAAGGCGTGCGCAATGATACTTGTTGGTCTGGAGCTCCCGAATCTCTACCGCCCCCTCGCCGAGCAGCCTGTTTAGCAGTTCCTCCTTCAGTTGTTCCTCCGACTGCGTGTCAGAGGGTGTCTTGATGTCCTTGATCAGGTAGTAGAGCTGTCCCGTCTTGATGCCTACTTTCTCGCCAGTTGCGCCGGAGATTCGAACCCATCTGATATTCCCCTGCTTTAGGCCCTCGGCTAAATTTCTCACGAGACGATCTATGGCACCACTCAACGCTTTTTCGATCGACTGGGCAGTTGTACCGTCAAGCCGTATAGCTGCCTTGTTGCTGTTGACATTGCCGCGATAAGCGTCCTCGAAACTCCTGACCCGAACAGGCAAGACGAACGGCTGCTTCGGGGCACTCCACATGTAGCAGTTTCCTGGGATAGGTTCCCCGATAAGATGTGACAGAATGTCGTCCGAATAGTGCGAGTTGTACTTTCCCAGGGTTCCGGCGTCACCCTCAGAAAGGAGATGGAAGCAAAACCAGTTGTCCGCTTGACTCATGATCTCCGGCGCCATCGATCCTGGTTGCTGCGTGATCAGAATCGCGCCGAGCTCGTACTTCCTGCCTTCCTTCACCCATTCCACAAATGGGCTCGTGTCGTCCAAGTTACGACCGAGAACGCTCTGCGCCTCTTCAAGAACGGCAATGGTGGGAATTATGGGCTGACCACCTGTGAAATTGTCCTGATTGTGGGAGAACAGTCGGCGTAGAAGTAACCCGGCAAGAGAGTTGCCAGCTCCCGAGCTCAACAAACTCAGGTCAATGACGACAATGGAACCCCTCGAAAGCGCCTCGATAGTACCGGCAAGTAATCTGCTGTGCGGATCATGAAGAAGGTTTACGACGCCGAACATGTTGCTTCGCGCCGCTGCGATCTCTCCGGCGCTATTCTGAATCTGATTCGCGGGATACCCAAGCAATTGGCCTACCTGTTGGTCCGACGCTTGCAGGCGCTGCGTCTCAATGAGATCCACCAATGCGCGCCAGTCGTTGTCTGTAAGCCCCTTCAGCTTGATCACGTTCTGCTGTGTCTGCCGTTCGGCCGAAACCGCAACCCCGATGACGTCTCGGGCCCGGAGTTCCCTGATGTCGAGCTTGACCTGACCAACCTTCCAACTGCTGTAGTAGGGGCTCGGGGCATTCTTGTTCGTGAAGACGGCTAGTTTGTCCCGAAGGTGAGGCACGTCACAAAGGCCTGGCCGCCCCTCCACAACGTCAGGCCAGAAGTACTCTCCATTTGGGTCGAAGATCAAAGTGCCAACGTCTCTACCGGCTCCGGTCTTCGGCGGCTGGCGGTAAAGCTCCGAAATGAGGAACTTCATCAGGTTCGACTTGCCGTAGCCCGCCCGAGCGAAGATCACGGACCGTCGCGCTACGAGGTTTCGAATGTTGAATGTGACGGTGAGTTTCGGATCCATTGATCGAAACGTCGGGTCCGTCTGAACTACCCCGGCACCAGAATAGACGAACTCACCCAGAACGAAGTCACCAAGGTCGGTGTTCCCTTGACTCAACCGGCAGATCGCACCGAGAACGTCTGAGCTAGGTAGTGCGACTTTGGCCCCGAGGTGCGGCAGCCGACGTTGTGAAGGGACATAAGTAATCTTGCTGTCGATGACCTTCACTGCACCCAACAGCTTCACCTGCACGCGATACTTGAGCCTTTGTTCCTTCAGATCCTCAGGGACCTGTTGCTGTCTGCGCTGCATCGTATTCACGTAGTCCTCGCCTTCGGCCGTGGCAAGAAGCCCCGTCGGTACGAAGCGTGTAATTCGACCAAGGGCGGCTTCCTCGTTAGAGCCCAGCTCCACGAGCAAGAATTGGCCAAGCTGTGGTCGGTCCAGCATCGACGAGTGGTAAGGTGCCACGATCTCAGCAGCGAACTCGAGGCCTTTCTCGTTAAACCCTTTGAACGTTCCCATCAACTCCGAGTTGGCGAAGAGCACGTCACGCCTCCTTGTATCGCAGCGCCGCCAGCGACCGCCCCAAGTGCTTCATCCGCAACAAGCGCTCGGCCTGCTCAGGACTAAGCCCCATTGCCATAGCGTCAATTAACATATCTTGCAGAATCTCGACCTCGAGCCCAGTGATCTTCGCGAAGTCATGGGCTCGCTGAATGCACATGGGGTAATCAGGTATTGGGAACCCCTGCTGTGCGTCAACTGTGAGTTGCCCTAGGATCTTTTCCGCCTCGGGAACCTGCCACGCTGCGATGTCTACGGGCCACACAGGATCGAGTTGTCGGTCCCCGAACTTCACTAGGAAGAGGTTGCCAAAGGACTGGTAGAGTTTCTGGCCATCTTCGTTGGGTTCCGAACTCTCATAGGTGTCCAGCCACGTGCGATCGAAGTTGTAGCATTCCTCCTCAATCTCCATCGGAACTCGCACATAGCATGGATAATCCCGATCAAACGTTGTCTCGAGTTCCAGAGCTAGGGCCAGTTTGCCGAGCACCGCGCTCTGCTTCGCAACTCCGACTAGCGACAACCGAACATTTCGCGCCCGATGCTTGGCAACCCCGTCTCGAAGCTTTGCGTCGATCTTGGGGAACACTGAGCGCGTGAAGGACTTCGTTCGGAGCAAGCCATCCCGCACAAGAATCGTATCGGAACCCCACTGAAGAGCTGGGTTCGTCACCAGATCGTACAGAACCGCCCACTCCACTATGTCCCGATAGCATCGAATGGCTCCGGTGCTTTTGTCCGGCGAGCCGGCGGCGCGGAGCAAGTAAGAGAGATCCCGCAGCCCAACGCCGAGATCCGCGCAAAGGCGGTGAAGCGGCAGTACTAGGTTGGGAGAACCGACTTGTACGCGCTTCTCAAGCTCAGCAAGCGCCGCAGTGTTGGGAACAGCATCGAGCGCGCACTCGTTCCCACGAGAGTCAACGACGCGGACGAGTTCTATGACTGAAGGATTAAATGTAAGCCGGTTATCTCCGCCGTCGGCGGACACGAACGACACCGCGTTCACCGAGTAGGGTCGCAGGGGCTTGAGGTCTTGCTTCAGCCTGCGTGCGAAGTCTCGAAACTTCGCCAATATCGGGTCATTGCTCAATTGAGCCTCTCTGATCCTGGCCCTGAGCAAATCCAAATCGAGATTAGCAAGCGCCATCACCCCTCCTGAATCGCCTCTGTGGCCGTTCAATCCAGCAGCTCACCTATCGCTTCATCGCGGCAAGAATTGAATCTTGCGTAACATTCTGGTAGCTCGAATCGCGAACGCTGCGCGGTAGCATCCATCTGCCGATGCAGTAGTCAGCTATGTCTCGGGCCGAGAGCGGGCTAGCGCGAACGCGAGCGTGCTCACCCTTGAGGATGGCCTGCCAGTTCTCGGCGAGCGGCGCGGCATAGACCTCGCGTTGAACCCCGTGTCTGAGAATGCCGTCGGCCTCGAGACCAATTGATTCCAATGCCTCTCGCGCCACTCGAATTTTCCAGTTTGGCCCCATTCCAAACCGATGGCCGAAGGCGTAAGGGTGTTCTAGCGCTATCAAACGCGAACGCAGTCTATCAAAGAGACCGCCGGAGAGGTGGAAGTGGCCAAAGCCCTTCGTTTCTCCAATGCGCTCAAACCGAACCCCACCTGGGATCCGAAGGCGGTTATACAGCGACGAACGACCGAGAGCGGATGTGGTCGTCAAGAGGACAAGTTTTGAGGGCTTCACTTGCTGGCTTATCACCGACTCTGTTCCACGGTACTTCGTTTCGTAGGCCCTCATGACTTCGGCGCTGGTCATCAACGCGGCGACTAGCTTTCCGCCGATGAGCTGCGCGTACGGGGGAACGGCACCCACGACAAATGCGTCCATAACCCGAACGAGCCTGTCGCGGCGGTCGTCAACCGACCACCCGATCCAATCATCGCGAGCGGCCAAGTTAAAGACGGGGTCGGTGAGACCAAACAGACCAATCAGCTTCCCGTTTTGCTTATCGCGGACAAGAAAGCGAAGCCTTCGACCAAACCCCTGCGAAACGGGGACAGACCACAGTAGCGTCGCGAAGCGGAACAGGTCGCCTTCGTCCGTGCCTTTACGAACGGGGATGAGCTCCGGGTCAATGCGTTCGGGCACGACGTCGCCTCCGTTGGCGAAATTCGCGACAAGTCGTTGACCGTGCCCATTGATCAGCTCTCGGCAGCTTTCGAGTTGTTCCCTCCGGCTCAATCGGTGGAAACGCCGAACGGTGTCTTTCGTAAGGGTCCCAGGGATGAAGTAGCCATGCCCATTCTTCGAGAATCCAATTCGCAGAAGACGGTCGTGCACGGCGCGGCGCAGGGACTTCGTTTCGCCATGCTCGCCAGTCAGGCCATGCGAGCGGCCATTTGACTTCATAGCTGTGCCCCGGGCATCAGAGAAATATCAACGCTTATACAACCAGCACGCCACGCTGCGCGCGCTCGACAAACCAAAATTCTCCGGATACCGCTCCCGGCACTCCGCCATCGCCTTCGGGCAGCGGGGATGGAAGTGGCACCCGGAGGGCGGGTTTACAGGCGACGGCAGCTCGCCTTCGAGGCGTATCACCTCGCGCGTCCCTCCCGCTTCGATCTCAGGCACCGAGTGATAGGAAAATAAATTCGCCCGTTACCGGCGCCCCTGCGGCGGAAACCTTAGAGCGACGCCTGATCGGTGCGCCGCGCACTCGGTTGCGCTCGATCCAGGTTGCCGGCGCGCGTTCGGCAGCCGGATCGGCGCTCCCCGGGCGCTTCGCGACGGGCGTTGCGGCAAATCATGCAGTCGCCAGGCGCAGCAAGTCAAGCGCGCAGGCGCTTCGCCCGCGCTCAGGCGACGTCGGGAATAGGATGATAGGTGAGCGGCAGGCTCGCGTGCGGGGGCCAGCTCGCGAGTGCAGTCGTGTCCGCGATCAGGCGGCTCGCCGGCGCTTCACAGGCGAGGTAGGCTCGATTCTTTAGAATTCATTTTTGAAGACGAGCGGCTGGCGCGGATTAACGAGACATTTTGGTACGGAAGACTGTACCAAATCCCTCGAACCATCGCCGCGCTCGCCGGCCTGGTAACTCCGTCCCGCTCCCGATGAGATAATTGGCGCCCGACCGACCCGAACGGAAGAGGAACAGGTGGAGCCCAAGCTGACCATTGCCGCGCTTCAGCAGATGAAGCGCGACGGACGCAAGATCGTCGGCGTGGTCGCCTGGGACTACCCAATGGCGCAGATCGCGGACCGCGCCGGAGTGGATCTGATATCGGTGGGCGATTCCGTCGGCGTGAATCTCTGGGGGCACGCGACGGACACCGAAGTCACCGTGGACGAGATGCTGATTTGCTGCAAAGCCGTGTGCCGCGGCGCGAAGCGCGCCCTGGTGAGCTGCGACGTGCCCCACGGTCCGGTGCAAGCCGGCACCGAGGCCGCGGTCGGTGCGGCCGTGCGTCTCGCAAAGGAAGGCGGCGCCAACATCGTGAAGGTCCTGGGCGATCCCGGCATGGTGAAAAGCTTCCCGTCGAGAAGCTGGTGGAAGAGGCCAAGCGATTGCAAGACGCCGGCGCTTCGGTTCTCGACTTCAGACACTCGGGCCCCGTGGCCGGTCTGGCCGTTGCGCGCGCGGTTTCCATTCCGGTGATCGGGGGCTTGGGCGGCGGTCCGTGGCTCGACGGGCGCGTGCGCCTGGCGCACACCGCCATCGGCTATGCGGCGAAGTGGATCGACGCCGAGACCGAGACTTATGGCAATGCCGCGAAGCTGAGCCTCGATGCCTTCCGTGCACTGATCGATGACGTGCGTTCAGGCCGGCAAATCAGAGGGGGTTAACCTGCCCACCACTCTCATCGACGGCATCAAGACCCGCTACGAGGTAATCGGCAGCGGGCCGCCTCTGCTCATGTATTCGCCCGCCGGGTTCGATGCGACCCTGGACAAGTGGACCACGCAGGGCGTGTACGCGAGGATCAAGCTCCTCGACCACCTGCCGAAGAAGTACACCTGCATCATTTTCGATCGCCGCGAAACCGGCCAGTCGGGCGGCCGCGTCGAACGCATCACGTGGGCGCACTACGTGGCGCAGGGCAAGGGCTTGCTCGACCACCTGAACTTCAAGCGCGCGCATCTCATGGGCGGCTGCATGGGCTGCTGCTCAGTCATCGCATTCGGCGTCGCCTACCCGGATGCCGTGCTGAGCATGATTCTCTATTGGCCGGTCGGCGGTGCCAGATACCGCATCAGCACGCACAAGCGCTTCGCGGACCACCTCGCGTACGTCGAGCAGCACGGCCTCGCGGGCGCGGTCTCACTCGTGATGCAGGAAGGGAAACCCTTCAACGCCGAGCCGAGAGGTGGGCCCTGGGCTTCGGTCATCAGGAACGACCGCGCCTTCGCCGATTCCTACGCGAAGGAAGACGTCGGCAAATACAAACAGCTCGTCACCGGCATGTGCCGCACGCTCTTCGACCGCGACACATCTCCGGGCGCCGAGCCCGAGGACATGCTTCGCTTGGACATCCCCGCGCTCGTCATTCCGGGCCGGGACGCGTCGCACGCGACATCTGCCGCCAGGTATCTGGAAGAATGCCTGCCGCGTGCCGAGTACTGGGACGTTCTGCCCGACGGCCAGACGGAGGAAACCGCTCCGGCGCGGCTGCTGGAGTTCCTGGATAAGGCGACTGCCGGCGCTCGATAGCGCGTAAGCGGCCTTGTTGCGGTCGTTTCAGATGGCGGAAAGCCGTTCGACGGTGTCCGGAAAACGTTTCACCAGATTTGATCAGCAAGGCTGCCTGCACATTCGGCTTAGCCCGCCCCTGCTCCCAGTTCTCCAGCGTGCGGACATGGGGTGCGGAGGTATACCGCAAACAGCGCCCGCGAGATCTTGAGATGCTGCCAACGCGGACGAGATCCCGCGGTGTGACTTCCGGTGCGGGCTTGAACTCCACCGCATGCGTGCGCAATGTACGCTTGCCCTGCCGCGCTTCCGCCAGCACCGCCAAGGCTACCTTCACCTTGAACTCCGCCCCGTGATTCCGTCTCGACTTTCTCGTCATCTCGATCTCCGTCCAAACCGGGCGATTCCGTCACCCACACGGGCAGAGATTACACTTATCCGACTGTCTAGATTTGTGGGGCCACTTCTGGGGAAGTCCCTAGACACCCTTAAATCAGTCAACAGAAAAACCCATCTTCAAGCAGCCATCGCGCCAATGCTCACAGTTCGCATCACCATGAACTTCTGGACGTATATTTTCATATCAATATCAACTCTACTCCTCTGATCGTCTTCTCAAGCGGTTTGCTTCTTCCGGTTTCCCCAGAACCTCTAGGCACCTTGCCCAATTGCCATACAGAAACCTTAGGGGGTGCTTTCTTTCTGCCTTGTTAAATTGTTCAGTAGCCTTCTGACAATTCTTCTTTGCTTCCTCCGTAGCGACACCCGTTTTCCAATTAATTCCCTTGGTGGCCAACTCGTAATACAAATATCCGAGATTTGCCTGAGCGGGCCAATTCGCAGGATCGATTTGGATAGCTTGGTTGCACTCCCTTTCTGCCGCTTCAATCTTGTAAAGCCGCAAGAAGACATTGCATTTAAGATTGTGCGCGTAATACAGCTCTTTCTTATTTTCTATCATGTAATCCAAAAGGCTAATTGTCTTTGCAAAATTAGAAGATATATCACCCCTTTCAGCATTGTATAAACTCGCCGCAAGTACGTAAGGGTGGGTCAATTGCATGACGATTTCCGAAGCTTTCATCACGATATTGTCGGAATCAGCGCGATCATTATTTGATATAATTTTAGTGCTCAGACTTTCTCCACCAGAGATTCTAAGAGTTACCTCGAAGCTATTGTCAATTTTCGTTATCTCACCCGTTACCCGTTTACTTGGACGATTGAGAAGAGCAGATATGAACTGGGCTGCTGATCTCACTGTGAAGTCGGAGCCGGGTATTTTGGCTTCGACAGTTTGTATACCAACCCATTGCCGTGGATAGGCCACATCGAAATCACGTTCCGCGTTGCGGGCAATCCGCCGAGTTTCAGCAGATATTTTTTGGGCAAGGACATCGGGCGCGTAACCCCATTTCTGAACAGATTCAGGCGCCGATATGCTTTCGATCGTAGGCGTCGGCCATAGAACCTGGGCTCCCACAATAACAAGCAGCGCAACTATAACGAGGAACGAGATTATAGTAGCAATGCTTTTTATCCAATCAGCGATCATGCTCAACATGAGGGAACCTCTTTCAAGCTGCTTCATCCTTACTGCTCGACTGACCCTCATGTGAGCACTCAACGGTTGCGGGGAAACCTAAGGGACAGACCCCGTTTTTTTTCTGGAGCCTCTGTTCGCAGCCGGCGACATGGAAGTCAAGGCAATCGCACGCGCGCCTCACGATGCCAACTCCCTCATTCCGCCGGAGGAATGGGACCAGAATCTAGCGTGCCGATTGCATCAAGCAACGACTGCGGGGCCGGTACATAGGCATACGGATTACGCAGCACCCGCCACCGCGGCCAAATTTTTGATGTTGGGCCGACAAGCCCGCCTTTCTCGTACAGAACCACAGCGCCAATTCGCCGGTTACGCGTCGGTTGAAATCGACGCTGAATCGGGTCCACCCATTCCTTCATTCCGCCGGGTACCTGCGAAACATCTATGGCCAATAGATTCATGCTGTCCCTTGAGAAATGATGAAGCTCGGCCGTCAGCAGCCGCTCGGCTCGCCAATCGCCAGACGGTAGTCGCACAACCGCTTGAGTAATGTTGCCGGTGTTATTCATCATGTGCGCCGTACCCAACACGGGGCCCGGGGCTTCAGCCATTAGGCGTGGGATCACTACCGGCGCCAAAGGCGCTGCAAACTTTATGAACGCGCCAGCTTCAGGCCTCATGGCGCTTTAAACCTACGTCGGTCAGCCGAATGTAGTCTTCCAAATCCTTTGACTTAGCGAAATCGAAGCTCGGTGACAGCAGTACTTCAATCTCAGTGTCTGGGTTATCTTGGACTAAACGTGGCGCCATGGCGGTCATTTGGGCTTCCGCGTCTTCCATCGCATCAGACCGCTCTGGCGCAATGACTTCGCAGAAAACTTCCTGCTCGTCGAATACGAAACGCGTATCAAGTTTTTTCGCGCCTAGTTGCGGCTCCAAGCTTGGAATTAAGCCAATCCGCACGAGGCCGGCTGCAAACTCAAGCTCTGAGCGCGCGGAGGCTTCGCCCTTCTTCGCGCGTGCAAGGACTTCACGGAAGCCGTCGAGGGATTCGCAACATAGCAAAATCAATCCTAGATGGATCGCCGGATGTATGTACATCAGCCCCCTCCCGTGACTTTCCATCCGATCCAAGCGCTCAGGCCAGTGCCGTTCAACTGCTAAAAGGGCCTCGCGCGCTTCAGCCTCCGAATGCTCCGGCTCAATGCCCAAGCACCAATGAGCAACAAAATCAGCCCACGGCAGGTCGAGCGACGAACGTAGGACTTTCATCGCTGAGGGGTCAACCACGGCCACTTTCAGATCACCGAGTAGCGGAGTTCGGGTACCGAGCGTGGCGCGCCGCGCCGGTGCAATGCTTGCGATCTACGTATCGCGCACGTCCACTGGCCGACCGGCCTTCTGCCGCTCGGCGGCCAATGATGCAGCCTCACGAATGATCATTTACCGAAGTCGGCCGGCCGCGGGGACTGGCTATGTAACCCCGGCAGGTCTGCTGTCAGTCCCGCTTTTGCGAAGCGCGCTGAGATACGCGAGCCAAGCTTGGGTGGTGGCTGGTTCTCTTCCCTGAGTGCGTTGCGCAGGATGTGGCGGACTTCCTTTTCCATGCTGCACCCATGGTGCTTGGCTCGGCGTTTCAAGTGCGATTTCACGTCGTCTTCCAGATGGCGAACGATGACCTTCGGCTGAGCGGCCGATCAGCTCAGGGCTAGAGCGCCCTGATCTGCACCTTGCGCCACTTGATGGCGCCTCCGGGGGCGTCTTTGGGGCCGTTGCCGAACTGCAGGGCGAACGGTCCCTCCGCGTGCTTGCCGTCCTGAACGTCGACGGTCTGGACTCCGTTCAGCACGACGGTGAGCTGCGAGCCTTTGGCCGTGATCTCATAGGTGTTCCATTTGCCGCCGGCTTTCGGCATGGGCGCGACCTTGGCCACGTTGACGATCGCGCCGGTGCCGTAGTCCGGCTCCGGGCGCTGGTCGTAGATGTTCACCTCGTAGGCGCTTGTGGCGGTGACCTTGCCGGGATCGGTACAGCGGATGAAGACGCCGCTGTTGGTGGTGTGATCCGCCCAGAACTCCGCCCTGATCTGAAAGTCCTTGTAGGAGTTCTTCGAGACGAGATAGCCGCCCTTGCCCTTGTCGGCCACGATGGCGCCGTCCT
>WNGM01007924.1_pt1 | contig 11686 bp, 13 predicted proteins | sample 5400571 | NCBI WGS metagenome assembly WNGM01 (sample SAMN13153378, study PRJNA577476) | soil metagenome | isolation source: 100 cm soil or saprolite under Garry oak tree replicate 2 | place: USA:California | collected 2016-06-15 | reverse complement strand
CGCCAGCCTTCCTCCGATTGTTGGTAAACGGCGTCCAGGGCCAAAACACCCGGCATACGGTATTCCCGCTTCCCAATGGCCGACTGTGATGCAGCGTGTGGTGGAGCAGAAGGAACCCCTCCGCACAGTAGCAGCAGCATATGGTGTCTCGCATGAAACGATCCGTCGCATCGTGCTTCATGTCCAGCAGCAGCGTGGACAGAAAGAAGCGTAACTGTACAGTTGCTTGTCCTCCGAAAGAGGCACGAAGACGCCTTGGCAGTAAGAGAGCTTGCGGATGCGCATGGCTCCCACCTGCCCATTGACCTTTCCTTGCATCTTTCCTGCGGAGTAACTACAGGTGCAGGGAAGGGACGCAGATGGTCCACTGTGCGCTGCTAGTCCCATCGGCACAACACAAGCATAGCAGAGGCAGACGATACGACCACGGGTAGCACCTGGACAGAGGACGGGAAAAGGCGGCAAGCAGGACAAATTGTGGGGTTTACGCAGGCGCTACACCTGCACTCCAGGCAGAGGTGGGGTGGTTTCCTGGCAGTCGGAGCAACATGTGTGCCCACATACAATGAGAAGTGAACCATCACCTTCGTGAACGTCCACACGCACCAGCAGTGGGCTTTCCAGCAGGAGGTGACAACGTCGGGCATGGACGGGAAGCGTCGAAAAAAAGCGGGACCATCTGGGAAGCAGCCAGGAGTACTACAGCCGCACTTACACCGGAGAATGCTCCTAAAATGGCTCGTGAGGCTCAACTCTCGTTAAACCCTTATCCGGTGTTAATCTGCCATTGAAGCCATCTCACAGCCTAAGTGCGGCTGTAGTATAGGAGTGCAAACGAGGGTACTAAGGGGCCTCTTCTGCCTCCAACAGATAATCCGAGTAGCCGGTACTTGGGATGCAAACCCGCGACAGCCTGCTTGGAAGGCAGGGCGTCACAGGATCGCCGCTCGTTTGGTATAGATTGGCTGTGGGAGCCGATCAAACAGGTATTTCTCAAATTGACGCTGCGCTGACAAAAGCTTTCGCGTTCCCCTGGCATAAGAGTTCGCGTACTTTTCCCGATGGTATCGGCAAAGCCTCGGGCATAAGAGTTCGCCTTCTTCTTCAGGCAGGAGGTTACGCTCTCAGCGCTCCTAGAACAACTATACCAGAGCATTTGCGCAAACACAAGGGAGGCAGGTGGTCTACCCTCCATTCAAGACCCTTTCCATTGCCCCGGCTCACAAACGCCTGGCGATCGAGCCGCTCCCGCTCGGTTGTGCTTGCTCTTATCGGGCGGGATAGTGGCCAAGATCAATCAGCCCAAGTCGGTAGGCCACCCGTTCAGCATCGTTGAGGTGAAGAAGAGCGACCGTTGCGCGACCACTGGCGGTAATGCCTTCGATAAGACCACCGTTGAGGCGAAAATGGCGATTCCATCTCTGCTCGCGTGGATGAAAGAGGAAGACGACTTTCTGTGATGCAGGATCAACAGAAGCAAGGTCTGAGCCTTTGAAACGGTTACAGTACAAGCAGGCCCACGCCAGATTCTCAAGTGATGTCGGTCCACCGTGTTTTTCAGCAATTACATGGTCTGCTTCGTGCGGATAGTACATATCTGATTCGTGGATGAGGCAGTATTCACAGCGTCCCTGCGCACGCTCTTGCACCTGACGCCGTAAGCGTTCGGGGACGGAGGGTCTCCTGGTCATTGCCTTAGGATGCCTGTGGTCTCAATTGTCGCTGGGCTTCAAGTTTGACCAGCTCCATCAGGTATTCAATGACCATATAGCTCTCGAGTTCTTGGCGTTCCTCTTCGGCGAGCGCACCGTCACGCTCAGTCTGGATGAGCTCGTATGCTCGTTCAGCGACCTCGGAAGAGGGATGGAAAGCCACGATTTGTTCAGGAGTTGGATGATGCGCGAGAAACCGTGCAATTTCCGTAGCGGCTTGTGTTTTGAGAAGCATACCCACTTCCTTCTTCTATCGAAAAAGATGTCACGCTCACACGCATTGCATCGTTCGTCCTTGACGATACATCAAGAGCATATCACAAAAAAGGCTGTGTTGCAAAAACACGGGTAGGCAGGATGCTTACCCTTTCATCACGACCTGCACTATCTCACCAAAGCTCTTCCTCTTCTTACCCAAGATGTGCCATGCTGTTGAATCTTTTCCAGGGCATCAAGAAACCCGTTCGCATGCTTCTGATAGGAGGTGCCTACATGATGCTTCTTGCGCATGCACCACGGACCACCGATGATGTTGACGTGTGCTGGGTCGAAGAAGGCGAAGACTTCCAAAAAGCTCGTCTCGCAATGCGAGATGGAGTACAAGCCATTGCCAACAAGTATAGGCTCCCACCAGATTGGTTCAATTACCTCACACAGATGCTCATGTATGATAAAATGATCATGCCGAGAGGCAAGGTATGGAGACGATACGGGTCGCTGCATGTGTATGTCCCTCCCACAGCATTCATCTTTGCGCTGAAAATCCTGGCGGGACGTCAGAAAGATATCGCGGATTGCAGGATCCTCCTGCCACAAACACACATTTGTACACGCAAGCAGGCCCAATTGGTGTTAGATCGCTCTATTGTACCCGACGTACAACAGGACGAAGCCGAAACCATCGTGTACGCGACTCCACGTCTTTTCGGATCGGGAAGTGAGGGAGAGCCGGAAACCGATACGGAGCATACCCGACATTGGGCAGCCTTTTGTGCGGCGAAATGTCTTTTGCGGCAGGAGAAGCCTGCTACTCAATACCACCGTGTTCAAGGTGGGACCTGGAGGACCAGAAAGCCTGTCAGCTACACCAATCGCAAAGGACTGATGTACACGCTGTACCGGAGACAGACCAAGACCGGCAAGCCGCGCTATTACTTTGGTCGCGTGGGCCAGGGTCAAGGTGAACTGGTCACGGAACTCCCACCTGGTTTCACGATAGTCCGTCACCTTCGGTGATGCAGGAATCGCAAAGCTATTTTTTCCCAAATGCGCCGCAAGACCCCGTGCTTCAGCTATGGGGATGTCAGTGACAGTTGAGGGCTTCTATGCCTCCTGCACGTCCTCGTTTGAGTCATTGACTGACCGCCCCTGAACTTCCACCCAGCGCGAGCGCGATATCCTTCTGTTGCCAACCCTTCTCTTTCAGCTCCCACGCTCGTTTCCTTCGTTCTTCTCGCCAATTGGCTTTCTATGGTGCTACCCATACCTCCTAGTTGCTTAGCCACTCCCATATGCTCTTGAGATATTCACCAAACGCCATAAATTCATCCTGGTAAGCCCTGAGTGTCTCTTGATCCAAGAGCATACCGACAACAGCCCCTTGATTTACTAAGGTGTAGCTACCTAAACCGTTTGCTTGGATCACCAGGCGACAGGGCAAGGGTATTTGCCTTTCCTCATAAAAGCCGGTTAGGAGGCTCAAAAGGCGCTGGCCTAATTCCGACATTGCATGAACAATAGTGTTCTTAACCGTAAGGGCCGCTTGTGATAAGGGCTGGGCTTCCATGATACTCACATATCGGGGAACCAAACCGGACACTACTCTTTGGGGTATGATCGTGATATAAGGGGAAGCCGGTAAACCGTCCAGGTGCCCACTACAACTAAACAGCGTACCAATTCCCACGAGATTGAGCGCAAGCTCACAGTTGAACATATCACGATCATAATGCTCTCGGCCTTGATCCTGATCTACATCTCTAAAATGTTCCTCTGCTTGTGCCCATGAGTTGAGTTCAACGTGCAATACCATGCTTGCTTGCTCCTTTCCCTCCAAAGACTGCGTAGTCAATGGTTCTCACTACGGCATCACCGTTTCGCATTCGGCGAGAGCGGGGATGAGGGGAGGCGACTCATGCTTCTCCTGCGCCGCCAGCCTCAGACGACGGCAGGGCGGCGTGCAGCAGCTGCTCCAGCGCGGCGGCTCGCGAGGGCCCGACACCGGGGACTGTCGCCAGGGTGGCGGCGTCAGCATTCAACAGGTCGTGCAAGCTCCGAAACCGCGCGCATACAGCGCGCGCGGTGGCCCTGCCGACGCCCGGCAGGGACAACACGATCTGCATCTGCTGCTCGGATAGAGAAGCCCTGCGCCGCCCTGCCGCAGGGCCGTGAGTCGCATGCCCGATCTGGCACTGTTTAGCCGCAGCATAGACCAGGTGCGCGGAATCTGCCGGGCCGCTGCTGGGCAGGATCGGCACGCGCAGGATAGCGGCGATGTAGGTCAGCACCCCGCGGATGCTTTCAGGGCGCATCTGGGAGTGACCGACGTGCAGTGGGTTCCCTTCCAGCAATAAGATGGGCGCGAAGCGGCTTTTCCGCAGCTCGGTGAGTTGCGCGAATAAGCGTCCCTGCGCCAGGCTGCTGAGAAAGTCACTCGCGGTTTTGCGCTCGAACACCCGGCGGGGATCGCCGCCCACGTCATAATCGCCGATGCGCAGCGGGGTCAGTTCGATGTGCACCTGCGGCATGGCGGCCAGAAGGGCGGGGATGCCAGAACGCTGTTCTTGCGTGTCGATGCGAATATGGATCGGGGCTGGCGGCTGTTTCGGCATAGCAGGTGTCTCGTTTCTTGGTGGATGGCTCAGCATTCCGTGCGATATCTGAGTTCTTGCTGCTTTTATATCGCGGGGGCCTGCGATTGTGAGGCTTCCCCTCATTTTGATTGAAGCGCGTCGTAGCGCATGCGTCTTTCTCACCTATGATAGCAGGCAGGTCTCTTCCTCACCTCACGAACTTTCACGAGATCCTCACGAACATTCTGCGTCGCCCGCCGGAATGTGAGAATGGCACGAGCGTGAGGGGGGAGGGAGACGTCGTCTGCTGTTGGAAGTTCCCGCCTTTTTTCGTGAGGATCTCGTGAAAGTTCGTGAGTCAGGGCTGAGTTTGGTCTGCTATCATTGACGCAGAGGGCAGGACGAATGTCCCGTTTCCCTTTTTCACTCGTTGCCAGAGAATAGCGCTACAGGAGATAGTAGAGCTGAACGGCATTCCCAAAAAGGAGGGAGTCAGGCGTACTGCACTTCACGCAAGACAACCTGCAGCGGATCATCATCAATCCGTTCTACGCCATCACCATTGCCCAATCTCTGACCGAGGAGCACGATCCAGCCATGAGCGAGGCCGAGTGGGTGCAGGCCAATGCCTCTCTGATGAGGGAGATGGGAAGCGAACGGTGGCTCCGGCAACTGCTGGACGTACTCAACGGCGACATCGTGACGGCGGAGGAGGTCGGCGGGCTCTTCGGGTACGGCGCGCCCAGCAGATCTAAACCGCAGCGGCGGGGAAAAAAGAGACGGAAAACAAGACGCCACACTTAGGGGTATAGGCCTGGCTGCCGTGTCAGTTGTTTGAGCCCTCGGAAGGCTCGACGGTAATGCCGGTCGAACACACACCGAGGGGAACGCACGACGGGAGCGCCTGGCACGTCTTCCCGGCTTGGGACCGGATTAGCGATCAGGAGGAGGAATCGATGAAAGGCCTGGACATTTTAGAGCAAGTTGACCACAACCGTAAGGCCGCAATTTATGCGGCAGCGCACGACGGCAAAATGAGGAACTTCGCGTATCACGAGGGGCTCGGAGAGTGCCGTGAGACGTTTTCCCGATTGCTTCAGGATGTGCAAGTGGGCGAGATCGAGGTGATTCTGACCCCTGACGCCGCCTGCCTGGCGATTGAAACGTCGCCGGGCTGGATGGAGGCGTTCATCCAGGCCGTCAAAGAGCACGAGGTCCTCATTGGCGACCACAGCCACGGCCTGGTCTATGATCTGCGCGAGGAGGAGGATGAGGCGCAGTTTCGGGACCTGTATCCACAAGGGGAATACGAGAAAGAGAGAAGCGCGCCCCGCTCGCTCGTCGATGCCATCGCGCAGAGTCCTTTCGCGGCCGCCTACATCGAGCGGGGAGAGAACTGGTTCCTGGTCACCCGCTTCGAGGGCAAGGACCCGGACGCGCCCATCTATAGTCTTTCCAGCGGGGCGATAGGGCAAGACGTGGACATGCTTATGTTGGGGCACTGGAAAGAACTACTAGATATCCTCGCCCCCTATGGGATGAGCCAGGAGGGCGGATGGTGCCCGGCTCCCCCGGAACGCAAAGATTGGCTCTCCCGCACGCAGCAGCAAGAGGACGCCATGGCCGCGCAAACAGCCGCCGCGATGAAGCCGCACCGGGCTTCCCTGTCCAAAGGCGCGCAGGTGAGAGTGATCCTGCCAGGGAGCGGGGAGGCGCGGGGCAACAAAAGCCGGAAACGGGGAGGAAGAAACCGATGAGAGAGCCTACCGACTTGACGCGCGAAGAATACGAACTGACGAAAGTGGCGCTCGAACGCTCCGACGTTCCGGCCGAGGCCCTCGCCCTCCTCTCTACCTGGATCGAAGGGGAAGGCCTGCTGGTAGATGACCGGGAGGACGTCGGAGGGATCAACTTTTGCCGGATGGATGCAAGGGTCATGGCACCGCTCCCTCACATCGTCGCCTCTTTTTTCGCCCGCCGTCCCTACAAGCGCAAAGCCGGGCATTACCCCAACTGGAACGGCTTCTATCTGCTCCTGTACCGGGATGTGGAGGAGGGCTGGAAGCTGGTGCAGATACGAAGGAATACTTCCTACGCTCAGTTTGTCCCGCTATTCGCAGCGAGAATCAAGGCGGTGGAGGAGATCAACAAGCGGCTCGGCAAGGAATAGTGTCATGGCACTCGTCGGGGACGCAGTAGAGCTTTTGTTATGAACAAGCTGTTTGAGCCAATGGCTTCCAAACCCGATACAAGCGGAAATGAGCGAAAGGAGAGGCAGCGAACAGATGCCAGAGCAGCATTCCTTAACGATCAACGTCAACGATCGGTTCACCATTGACGCGGGGTACTGGCAGGAGTGCGCTGGAGAGGATCAAATGCCCTATCGGCTCGTCTCGTCCCCTCGAATCACGATGTACCAGCAGTCCCTGTCATATTTGGAGGAAGCCACCCGAGGCCAGAAAGTTCCACCTAAGTCTCAGGTGCACTTTGGTGAAGTAGCGATCGCGACCGTCGCAGTATGTATCCGCTGGGGATCGTACTTCGCCGTGCTAGCCGATCATGACCTGCCCCAGTGGACGGCCGCGTACGACCCAGAGGTCAGCTGCATCGGCGACGGGGAGATGGCCCGCATCAACATCGAAGCGTCTGCGGCCCTCTCCGGCTGGATCGACCTCATGCGGGCTGACCAGCAGCACTTCCGCAAGCTGGTCAAGGCCGCCGTCCAACTCCTCCCTTTCCCCATCACGCAGCTCGACGGGTCGACGTACTACAACCGCTTCCGGGCGTTTAGCACCATTAATTCTGTCAATGGAAGGCGCTACCTGATGGAGGCTTTTGCGCGAGACTTCGGCTCGGAGTGGTTGGAACGGGAGAAAGCGCGCCTCATTGTCAATCCCACGCGCGCCCTGGCCAATGGCATACTCAATGAGCACTGGCGCAACGGCTCGGGCATCGAGGACATCCACGCCGGTAGCGTCGCTCCAACGCGGCCACTGACCCTGTGCCGCCTCACGAAAGTGCAGGAAGCGTTGCTGATGCAGGAAGCGGCGGAGCTGTTTGTGCCGACCATGCGCGCCCTCTATCATGTCGTCAGCAAACCGAGCGAAGAAACGTGGTCGGAACAGGCGCTCCCGTACGCGCTTGCCTTCAAGCCCCCCGCCGATTGGTCGCTGCAGGAACCGACGCGTGCCATCGCCTTGCCAGATGCAGAGCCAAAGTAGTCTTTCACGTCCTCTTGTTCCAGACTGGTGAAAGGTGCTCGATAGGCTGTGAGGCTCGCACCAACCTGGGGGCTACTCCTGGCTCAACCAACTGAGAGCGCTGCCTGTCTGCGGGATCGGCGGCGCGGCAGGCAGTACCGGTAGGAGGATGGCGTTTGGCCCCTGCATGGAGCAGCAGTAATACAGCCCCTGCCGGATGCGCCGCGCGAGTTCGTGGGTGTAGACGGCAGGCTCGGTCTGCTCCTCCTGGAGGACATCCTCGGTGTACTGGTAGAGCTGGAGCGCCTCTTGCCGCCTCTGCTGCTCCACCAGCAGGACCATCAGTCGGCACAGGGCGTCTTCGTCGGCGGGATCCTCCTCCAGGGCGGCGAAGAGCAGCTCCTCGGCCACGCCCACCCGCTCACCGCTGAGGTAGAGGTCGACCAGCTTGAAGAGCACGCGGTGCCGCGCACCGTTGAGCGTGTGCCGCCGTGGCTGGGCCCACTCAGCATACAGGTCGTCCTCGAGAAACTCGCCCCTGACGAGGGCGTGCGCCTCCTCCAGCAAGGGGATCGGGTTCTGCCCCCGGCACTCTGCTCGCATCGCCTGCGACACGAGTGAGAGCAAGGCATCGGCGTCTACCCAGATGCGCTGCTGCCCGGCCAGTTTGAAGATCGTATCCCCGCCGCTGCGCAGCGTGAGCAGCAGGCTTCCCACCTCGCCCGTGCGCAGGATGTGCCGCCGGAGCACGGATGCCGCCGAGTCGAGCGCGTGGGCGGCGTTGATCGCCTCGTGGCAGGGCCAGATGGCCTCGATGAGTTCATCGCGCGATGCCCGGCGGTTCGCCCGGCACAAGAGCACTTTCAGCAGGGCCATCGCTGGTCCCCGGTTGCTCCACTCGCTCCGCGCCACGCGCGCGTAACGCGGTGGCTCATCCTCGATCCGCGAGGGAGTACGTACGAGCCGCTCGAGGACGAATTCCCCCAGCGTGGTGATCCGCACCAGCGGATGTTTTGTAGGATCGTGTTCAGCTGTGTTGTGCATCGCCTGGGTATCTCCTCTCCCGGCCTCCCTGGCTCGACCGACAAGGCGGGTGCGGAACCTGCCGGTGAGACCCCTTGGCTGCCCTGCCGCGCAGGGGCTCTTCGTCCACTGATTATACCAGAAGCGTCCGTTGGCTGAACGAGAAAGTCGTGATTCTTCGTGAGCCGTTCGTGAAACGGATATCCTGCTCTCGTCCCTCGCTCGTCTGCGCTCCCTCCTTACCTCTGGCTTATTCTTCCCGGGGCGCCAAAGAGTGGAAAGGAACCTTCTCATTCCACGCGCATCGCTTTCTCGCCCGTGGAAGGCGTGTGTATTCCCTCGTGGCCAAATGCCGTGAGCGAGTCGTGAACAGGCGCGTGCGCCCGGTGAACGCTCATGAGGAGCGCATGAGGGAGGCATGCTATGCTCGCTGTGGAGATCGGGAACGGCAGCTGAACACAGACATGCACGAAGCAGCAAGGAGGGCCGGACGTGATAGGGCAGTTGCGAATCATCATTCTGGACACCTCGCTTACGACGCGCAAGATCCTCGAGGTCATCCTCCACCGCGAGGGCCACCTGGTGGCCTGCTTCGATGATTCGCTCGAGGCGCTACGCGCGCTCTCCAGGTACGGCCCTGCTGACTTGCTCTTTCTCGGCCTGGATCTCCCTAAAATGGACGGTTACGAAGTGCTGAAGTACCTGAGAGGCGAACCGCGCTTCCACTCGATGGGAACCGTCGCACTCCTGGGCGAGCGCGACGGGATCCTGGTCCGCTTGAAAGCGCGCCTGGCAGGCGTACAGCAGGTGGCGACGAAGCCCCTGGTGCGGCAGCAGATCGTCGACCTGGTGTCCGCATACCTCTGCCGGAGGACAACAGCCCAAGAATCAAACCAGCGAGCAGGGAGTACCGACCTTGAAGGCGGTAAGGTGGCCCCCCGTATAGAATGGGAATGAGCCTGGTGGGACAGCCAGTTCGCGTGCCATATGAGATCTCGCCTGAGTCGGTCAAGCGTATCTCCTGGTTGCGCAGGCGGCTCCTCTCCTGGTTCACGCCAAACGGCCGCTCCTTTCCCTGGCGCGAGCCGGGCAGGACGCCGTACGAGGTCATTGTGGCGGAAATGCTGCTGCAGAGGACGACCGCGGCCGGGGTTGCGCGGGCCTACAGTGGGTTCGTCGAGCGCTACCCCTCGTGTACGGGCGAGCCGAGCCGCTCCTCGATGTAAATATGGCTCGCCTCCTGGTTCGGTTCCTCGGCTCATCCGAGGGCGCCGAGGCAAGCCCCAAACGCACGCTGCACGCGCTCGCTCTTCGGTTGGTACGCGGTAAACGCTGCCTCGTGGTCAACTGGGCGGCGCTCGATTTCGGGGCGCTCGTATGCCGTGCCAGGCGTCCACTGTGCCCCGAGTGCCCACTACGGGCCAGGTGCCAGTATGCCAGGGCGCGGCAGCTCCAACCTACTTCCAGCGCAGGTGTTCTTTGAGGCTGACGAAGCGCTGGTGGCCGATGATGATGTGGTCGACCAACTCGATGTCCAGAATGCGCCCGGCCGCCACGAGCTGCTTCGTCGCCTTGATATCCTCTGGCGAGGGCGTCGGGTCGCCGCTGGGGTGGTTGTGGCAGAGGATGAGGCCGGGACAGTTGCGGATGATGGCGGGACGGAAAACCTCGGCTGCGCGCAGCACCGAGCTGATGGCGGTGCCCTGGTAGAGGCTCACTTTCTCGATCAGCTGACTCTTGGCGTCCAGCAGCAGGGCGCGCATCTGCTCGGTGTCCAGGTAGGCCATTTCCAGCATCACCAGGTTGGCCACATCCGCAGGGGTGCTGATCTTGTAGCGGGTGTCTACCTGCACCAGGGCCAGCCTGCGCCCGATCTCCAGGGCCGCTTTGATCTGTGACGACTTGGCCTCGCCCATGCCGTGTTCGGCGCACAGCTCTCGGAAGTCGGCCCGCACCAGCCCAGGCAGTCCCCCGTACTTCGCCAGCAGCTTGTTGGCCAGCTCCAGGGCATTGTCGCCGCGGGTGCCGGTGCGCAGGATGATGGCCAGCAGCTCGGCCAGCGAGAGCGCCTGGGGCCCGAAGTGCTCCAGGCGCTCTCGGGGGCGCTCGTTGCTGGGCAGTTCGCGCACGGTCGCGTGGTAGTCCAGCCGGGCGTGTGTGTAGGTGTCGGCGTTGGATTCACGAGAGAGCATTGGCGGTTTTCCTCCTTCGCAGCGTGAGTGGTCTCCCTCATCTATTCTGAAAGAGATCGGGCAAAAGTGGAAATGCGGCCCGTTCATGGTCGCTGCTCGTTTGTGGCTGGGGACTGGGAAACGCTTATAGATGGTCCTGGAATGGAGGAATGCGCTCAAGTTCTGATGAAGCGGAACAAATTCTAAAGATAGTTGATTGCTCCACCAAAAATCTTCCCCGCCGACTTGCTCAAATGGCAGCGGTCAGGAAATCCTGGCTGGATTCTCTGCTGACGAAACTTGCGGGGGCGATGATCCACGGATCACTTCTTCCTGCCACTGCTCCTCCATAGTTCCCAGAAGATGGGCTCGGATCTTACGCATCCCGCGCTGTAAGGTGCGGATTTGTAATGGTTGATAGCGTCTTGGAGAGTGGCGCTGTAACTCCCGGAAGATGTCCCCGCTGCTCCGTTCAGGGTTAGTAACCAGCCAGGACAGGATTTGCTCCCACTCCCCTTCAAAGGGGTCTTTGTGGCTGCGCCGCCAGCCCAGTACGCGTTTTCTCCGCTCCTGTTCTCGGTACAAGGTGTGGAGCCCTGCTGCTGAATCAGGTATACTCTTCTCGGCGGAAATGTTACCTGCTGTACAAGTTTCCACAGAAAAGACGCGGATGGGGGCAGAAGGGGTGCTTGAAACAAAAGGAGCGCAACCGGCAGCACAGCGGAAGACCGCCTGTTGTAACAGCTCAAGTTGTTGAAAAGGCGGATGGGGTCGAGAGCCTGCGCCAC
>WNGM01006700.1_pt1 | contig 11689 bp, 11 predicted proteins | sample 5400571 | NCBI WGS metagenome assembly WNGM01 (sample SAMN13153378, study PRJNA577476) | soil metagenome | isolation source: 100 cm soil or saprolite under Garry oak tree replicate 2 | place: USA:California | collected 2016-06-15 | reverse complement strand
TGGGGATAAGAAACAGTTCCGGTTTTCACAATACCAACGTAGTTTTCGTGCTTCATGCATTGCTCCTTGTAGTCAGCACGCTGGCTATACCGTTGGACCGGGCCACCGCCCGCGATTACGGCTTGCGGGCTTGAATGAACGTCCCCGCGCAGGCGAAGTCATCCTCAGAGAGGCCTCTCCAACCCTGAGCAAGTTGTGAGCGCTTAATGCCATTGGTCCCGCTTTGCTTCAGGTGGCACACGACATCGAACCCGCTGGCGTGCAGCAACTGAAGGTGGTGGGAACACGGTTGCCGATTGATGTGAAAGGACCGCTTGCCCATGATGATCTTCCACATCCAGTCCGGGTAGGCCCAATGGTCATTCCATTCTTTCCCCAGGTAATGCGAGGTGAAGTCAATCTGGTGCGACATCCAACCGCCGGGCTTGAGCCACAGCGCGCAGCCCTGGTAAGTATCTTCCAGGTTGACGACGTGCTCCAGCACGGAGTGGGAAAGGTTGACATCCTCGCCGCCCTGAAGGACGGCGATTCCTGTCGCCCCTACCGGGGCGAGCAAGCGTTTAGCCTCTCTGTGTGCCCCACAGCGAGGATATTGATGGCCGCTACGACATCGGCATGGTAGCTGTAGCCACACTGTTCACAGGAGAACAAGGCTTGTTGGGGACGATTCGCTTTCGACACATGCCCGCACTCGGGGCAGGTCTGCGAGGTGTAGCGCGGGTTGACCGCAATCACCTCGCCACCACGCCACGCCTGCTTGTACTCCAGCATGCGGCGAAACGTGCTCCAGCCTTGATCCAGGATTGCCTTGTTCAGACCTGCTTTCTGAGCGACCTTCCGCCCTGGCTCCTCGACAGTGCCACGAGCCGACCGCGACATGTTGCGGACCTGCAAGTTCTCAAGACAGATGACCGCGTGGTTTTTGCTGGTCTCGGTACTGAGCTGGTGCAGGAAGTCACGGCGGCAATTGGCAATGCGGCTATCGAGTTTGGCGATGCGGTGGTGTTGCTTCTTCCAATTTTGCGAGTATTTGACCATGCCCGCAAGGCGTCGTTGCATGCGGGCTTTCTTCTTCTCGACACGTCGATAGGCATTGAGGGGAGGATGCAGACGACCATCCGAGAACGCCGCAAAGGTGGCAACACCCAGGTCAATCCCAACCTCAGCCGTGGCAGGATGTATGGGCTCAGGCACGTCCATCTCCACCTGGAAGGCAACAAACCAATGCTGTCCCTGTCTGGAGATGGTGACGTTTTTGACGCTGCCCTCCACCTCACGGCTGTGCCAAAACTCGACCCAGCCGATCTTTGGCAGGTAGACTTGGCGCCCATCCAGCTTGAAGCCCTGGGGATAGCGGAAGCTATCGGCGAGGAACTTCTTGCAGTACTGCGGCGGGGCAGCTCGGCCAGCGAAGAGGTTCGTATACGCACGTTCCAGGTCAATGAGGCACTGTTGCAGGACTTGCGAGTGGACGCTGTTCAACCAGTCGTATTCCTCGCTCTGCTTCCACAACGTCAACAAGCCGGCGGCATCGTGGTACGACAGACGAGGAATTCCTCCGAGATACCGGCCTTCGTTGATCGCCAGAATCTTGTTCCAGACAAAACGACAGGCACCGGCAAAGCGAACGAATTGCGCGCCATTAACACGATTGGTCTTCAGTCGGTATTTGTAGCCCTTGCGTATCTGCATAGACATATTATACAATTGGTCTATGGCAAATACAAACGAATTTCGTACAGGCAGACACTGCGTTTTCAAGCTCCATGTCCACCTGGTCTTCGTCACCAAGTACCGCAGGAAAGTGTTGACTGGAGTTGCCCATGAGACTTTGCGCGACCTCTTTACAAAGGTCTGCCAAGACTTTGAGGCAGTCTTGGTTGAGAGTAACGGGGAAGATGACCACGTGCATCTGCTGGTTGAATACCCGCCGAAAGTGGCGCTTTCCCATCTGGTTAACAGCCTCAAGGGCGTTTCCTCGCGTCGTCTCAGGCAACAGCATCCCGACATTGCTATGCGGTACTACAAGGGCGTTCTGTGGTCTCCGAGTTACTTTGCTGCCTCATGTGGAGGCGCACCGTTGTCCAGCATTCGTCAGTACATTGAAGAGCAACGGCAAAACCTGTGAGTGCTTCGCACTCAACCTCTTATATCCCCGCCCTCAACGGCGGGGTTTTACGAGGTATTCGATAACATTCTCTATGGACACCATACGAACGCTGGCCTGCAAGCTCATGCCAACCCAGGAACAACGCGCTGAAATCGACGCGACGCTTACCGCGTTTGCGGACGCGTGCAACTGCATCGCTGAGGTGGCTCGCTCCATCCATTCGAGCAACAAAGTCAAGGTCCAACATGCCTGCTATCAGGACGTGCGGGACCGCTTTGGTCTGTCGGCGAACCTTGCCATTCGTGCCATTGCGCGTGTCTGTGCGGCACTGAAGGTCAAGAGCAAGACCCATTCGACGTTTGAACCCACGTCGATTGACTACGATCAGCGCATCTTCAGCTTCCGCGAGTGGGATTGGACCTTCAGTCTGACGCTCTTGCACAGCCGAGAGCGGATTGAGACCACGCTTGGCGACTACCAGAAAGGACGGCTCAAGGGCCACACACCGACGAGTGCGACGCTGGTCAAGAGGCGTGATGGCACGTTCTTCCTGCATGTCCAGCTCAAAAGTACGGCCCCTATCCCTCAGACACCCACGGGCACGCTGGGTGTCGATCTTGGCAGGCGGCGTGTGGCGGTCGATTCCGATGCACGGCCCTACGAAGCCACAGAGGTGAACCGCCTGCGTGCCCACTACCCGAAAGTCCGGCGCTCTCTCCAACGCAAAGGCACGAAAGAAGCCAAACGGCTTCTGAAACGGCTGTCCGGCAAAGAGACACGTCATATGCGCGCGATTAACCACACGATCAGTAAACAGCTTGTCGAGAAGGCTCAGGCTACCCAGCGTCAGATTGCCCTCGAAGACCTCGAAGGCATCCGGCAACGGACGAAAGTCCGCAAACCGCAGCGCTACCACCACCACAGTTGGGCGTTCTATCAACTGCGGCAGTTTGTGGCCTACAAGGCGCAGACTGCGGGCGTCCCTGTCGTGCTGGTCGATCCTGCCTATACCTCGAAAACCTGCCATCTGTGTGGGCATCGTGGGCATCGCTCTGGTCTGAAGTTTTCCTGTACACGCTGCAACATGGTCATGGATGCGGATTGGAATGCCGCCATGAACATCGCTGCAGCCGGAGCCGCTGTAACCCGGCTTGAAGACGCCTCGCCTGAGAGTGTCAAAGCTGCGGCACTTTAGTGCCAGCAGTACGTTACGGGTGCTCCCGTAAAGCCGCCAGGCGTACGGCCAGAGGCGGGAGAACCTGCTCAGGGGCCTCATGGCGCCATAGAATACGCTGCACCGCCTCATCGACAAGCCGTTCGTATGCGGCCCAGTAGCTGACGTTGGTGCGAAAGATGCCGTGACGCATGGCTTCTCCCACCGCGGCCACATGCGGTTGCAGCCAGGTCTCGACGCTGGCCTCGACGTCAGAGCGCGCACTGGCCCAGCCGAGTCGGTTGGCGAAGATCGCCTGGACCTCCTGGCTCTGCAGGTGTCGAATCAAGGCCAGTGCCAGCTCACGATGTGGCGCTCCCACCGGGATCCCCAGCACATCCCCGCCGATGACGTGCGCCTCGCGGACCGGTCCAGCCCAGCCACTGTAGGTATGGATGGCCTTCTTGTCATATTCCTGGATGAGGAGGGGCACGCCAAAAGGCCAGTTTTGGGCCAGATAGGCGACTTCTTGCGCCAGGGCCTCATTGGTCGTATTCCACTTGGCGCGGCGCGATTCCGAGGACAGATACGGGCGCAGGGCGGCTAAAAAACGAAAGGTAGCTACCGTCCCCGGATGTGCGAAGTCAAACGGGTCGCCCCCGGCTGCGACAATCCACTCGTAGAGCTGTGTGGTCGTAGGCGCACCGCCGGCCCCGGTGAACAGCACCCGACCGGTCTGCTCTTTTTCATAGAACGTGCGGGCCACGGCGAGGAGTTCTGGCCAGGTCCGCGGCGGCTGGAGGCGGTATTGCGCGAACTTCTCAGCATTGTAGTAGGCGATCTGCACATTGGGCCGGAAGGGCAAGAAATACCGCACCCCACCGCTGACTCCTACGGCCATGAGGGAGGGGTAGATGGCCTCCTCCACTTGGCTCTCCTCAGGGGTGAAGGGGGCTGCCAGGGCCGTATCGATCAGTTCCTGGAGACGCATATTGTCCTGCGCAAAGAGATCGATCTCCATGCGCCCGGCCTGGTGCATCGCCCGCAGGCGTTGCACCAGCGTTTCCGGTGGTACGTCGATAGCCCGGACGCGGCAGTGGCACAGCGCTTCAAACCGCGGGAGCACCTCTTGTCTGACGACGTGCCATTCCGCCTCGGCCAGGCGCATCGTTACCGTCACTGTCGGTTGTGCATCAGTCCCTGTTACTGCCAGCACTATCGTCAGCACGCTCCAGAACACGGCCAGACAGCGCTGCCTTACGCTCATCGCCATTCGCCTTCCCGGTCGACATTGCGCAGCACCACCTCCTCGATCGCCGTTGCCTGGCTCCGTGGTAACTGCTTCTCGTCGACCAACGCCTCGAGCACCTCGATGACGGCGTGCGGGGCGCATGCGCCGTAGACCAGGTGATACGCCTCAGCCACTGGTGCGGCGTCAAAGAGGAGCACCGCCTGGCGTACGGCCAGGGCCCGTGTATGATGTGAGCGAGCCAGAGCCCGCCACCAGGTCACGGCCAGGGAAGCGGGCACTTGCCAGTAGTCCATGAGCATACCCCAGACGCGGGGTGGGGCCGGGGAGCGACGCACGAATACGCTTGCCATAGGCAATCTCCTCCTGCGTGTGGGGGCTGGCGTTAGGGTGACATGCAGGCCCCATTTCTCCAGGGAAAATAGAGAGCAAGAGGCATGCCAGAACTGCCGCTTTTTTCGTTGTAGAGGTTACACTTAAGCTGAGACAATTTTGCATTGCTTCATCTGCTGCCAGGCGTGATCTGTCCGCTGCGATATCTGGTCGTATCTCTGCGCCTGCGATGGCTCGACCAGGGCTGTCCAGGGCTCCCGCTCCGCAGGAGCGACGCGGTCAGCCGTCCTGTGTCCGTGGGGAGGTTCACAGGGAGGCTCTCAAGTTGATACGGTCTCTCTCATTTTGAGGCTGCACTCACCCCCATACCTCCTGCCAGCCATGAGGCTACACCTCCGCCACCAGAGCCAGATGGTATCAAATTTGCACCCTCAGAAGGGAATGTCTCCCACACAAACGGGACTGCTACGGCCTACGGCGAGCGGAGGCAAGGAGGGGCTACGGCCATTCGCTTATGTATTGGCAATTTTACGATCTCAAGCAGAATCCCTTCTCCCTCACACCAGACCCCGCTTGTTTCTTCCCGAATCCTCACCACGAAGACGCCTTAGCCACCCTCATTGACAGCCTGCATAAGCACCAGGGCATGGGCGCGCTCCTGGGCGCTGCTGGCCTCGGCAAAACGTTGCTTCTGCACGTGTATTTGAGGCTCGCCCAGCAGCGGCAATACAAAACTATCTATGTCGCGGAGACGGATCTGGCTTTTCGGACGCTGTTACAGGTGCTCTATGAAGCCCTGGGACTCGATTTCGCCACCGCAACGCTGGACATGTTGCGTGCCGCATGTCAGCAGCACTCGGTCATTCTCGGCATTGATGACGCTCATCTGATGCCGACGTTGACCCTCAAAAAGCTCTGGACTCTCGCCGAGTATATGGCCTCTGCGGGGGCCATCCTCCACATCGTACTGGCCGGCCACCCAGAACTCGACGCCACGTTAGACGCATTGGCCTTGCACCACCTGGCGCCGGCGCCTGTGGTACGTTATACCCTCTCGCCTTTCACGCTCAAGGAGAGCAGAGCTTACATTGACCACCGCTTGGCTCAAGCTATCGCCCAGGCCGAAACCGTCTTCACCTCCCGGGCCTTGACCCGCCTGATCAAGGCAGCCCAAGGCGTCCCTGGGACCTTGAACGTGCTCTGTACGCATGCACTTATCGCCGGCTTCTGGATGCAGCAGAGACCCGTGTCTGCCAGAGGTGTGCGGGAAGCAATCGCACAGATGCAGGGCTCTAGCCCATTCCAATTGAGACGCTGGTGGTCACGGGTGTGACAAATGCGTCGGCCATCGCTCGCCGCTGTCCTCTCTGTCGCATTTGGCATGGCGTTTGCTTAAAGGGTACAAAGAGAGGAGGCTGCATGCACCCTGACGCCGAGCGGAGACGAGTAATTATTGAGGGGATACAGCCAGCCATCGATGCTGGCCGTTTTCCCATTAAGCGCACCATCGGCGAGCAGGTCGTGGTTGAGGCTGACATCTTTACTGATGGTCACGACCTGCTGAGCGCTGTGCTGTGCTATCGTTGGGCACGCGATACGGTCTGGACGGAAGTCGCCATGACTCCCCTGGGCAATGATCGCTGGCAGGGGCGCTTTAGCGTGTCCCAGCTTGGACGTTACTCTTACCGTATCCAGGCTTGGGTGGACCATTTTGTCACCTGGTATGAGGCACTGGGCAAGCGGGTGGAGGCAGAACAAGAGGTACAGGTCGAGCTCCTGATTGGTGCCGAACTCATCGAAGCCGCCAGTCAGCGGGCTACCGGCGCAGATGCCGCGGAACTCCAAGAACGCGCGCGCCGGCTGCGCATGCCGCTCGAGTCAGGCAGCCTGGCACAGGCGCGCCTGGTCCTGGCGGATGCAACCTTACGCCGGCTCATGGCGATGTATCCTGATCGCCATTTTGCGACCACCTCCCCAGGCGAGTTCGCGGTGGTGGTGGACCGTGACAAGGCCCGCTTCAGCACCTGGTATGAGATGTTTCCACGCTCCTGCGCGGCGGTGCCAGGCCAGCACGGAACCTTCAAGGATTGCGAGGCCCGTCTGCCCTACCTGGCGCGTATGGGTTTTGACGTCCTCTATCTTCCTCCTATTCATCCTATTGGCCAGATCCACCGCAAGGGCAAGAACAATGCCACCGTGGCCACCCCTGATGATCCAGGCAGTCCCTGGGCCATTGGGTCGGCTGCCGGCGGGCATACGGCCATCCATCCACAGCTCGGGACCCTGGACGATTTCCGCCGCTTGATCACCGCAGCCCAGGAGTATGGGATAGAGATAGCGCTCGACATCGCCTTCCAATGCGCCCCCGATCACCCCTATGTGCAGGAGCACCCGGAGTGGTTCCGGTGGCGCCCTGATGGCACCGTGCAATACGCCGAAAATCCGCCCAAGAAATATGAGGACATCTATCCCTTTGACTTTGATACAGAGCATTGGCAGGCGCTCTGGGAGGAACTTAAGCGCGTTTTCTGCTTCTGGATCGAGCAAGGTGTGCGTATCTTCCGCGTGGACAACCCCCATACTAAACCGCTGCGTTTCTGGGAATGGGTGATTGACGAGATCAAAGCCGCACACCCTGAGGTCATTTTTCTGTCGGAGGCCTTCACCCGGCCTAAGGTCCAACATAATCTCGCCAAGCGCGGCTTTACGCAGTCCTACACCTACTTTGCCTGGCGCCATACCACAGAGGAAATCACCCGCTACTTCACCGAGCTCACGCAGACCGAGGTCCGTGAGTATTTCCGTCCAAACCTGTGGCCGAACACGCCGGACATTCTCACGGAGTATCTGCAGCACGGTGGCCGACCGGCCTTTCTCATACGCCTGGTGCTGGCGGCCACGCTCGGCGCCTCCTATGGCATCTATGGCCCGGCCTTCGAACTCTGCGAGCCGCGCCCGCGCTCCGAAGGCAGTGAGGAATATCTCAATTCTGAAAAGTACGAGATCCGTTCTTGGGACCTGGAGCAGCGTCATAGCTTGAAAGATTTCATTGCGCGGGTGAATCGGCTCCGGCAGGAAAATCCAGCCCTCCAGAGCAACCAGGGCCTGCGCTTCCACACGGTGGATAATCCTGAACTCCTCTGCTACAGCAAGAGTACCGCAGACCAGTCCAACGTTGTGCTCGTGGTGGTGAACCTGAGTCCCTATCACGTGCATAGTGGCTGGGTCGAGTTACCGTTCGACGCCCTGGGCCTTGATCCAACACAACCCGTCCAGATGCATGATGCACTCAGTGATGGGCGCTATATCTGGCATGGCGCGCGGCACTATGTCGAGCTGCAGCCCCAGGTGGTGCCAGCCCACATTTTCCGCCTGCGACGTCGCATCCGCACCGAGCAGGATTTTGAATACTATCTGTAGCCTGGAGCGTCTCGACCGAGGGAAGGGGGGAGCAATGGCCAACCGCAGACACACGAGACCGTCCGAACACCCTTCACAGGCCTTGGCACAACAGCCGTCAGTCACCTCTGGGATCACGCTTTTGAGCGAGAGTGATCTGCACTACTTCAACGAGGGCACGCACTCCCGTCTGTATGAAAAGCTCGGGGCGCATCCGCTGACTCTCGATGGGACGCGCGGGACGTATTTTGCTGTCTGGGCCCCCGATGCAGTGCAGGTCTACGTGATGGGAGATTTTAATGGCTGGAAAGACAGCCATCCGTTGCAGCCCCGCGGCCAATCGGGCATCTGGGAAGGCTTTATTGCCCAGGTCGAGGGGGGAGCCGTATACAAATATCATATTCGCTCTCAACACGGGGGCTATAGCGTGGACAAAGCCGATCCGTATGGCTTTTGCCATGAAACACCGCCCAGGACCGCCTCAGTGGTGTGGGAGTTATGGTACGACTGGGGTGACCAGGCGTGGATGGCCGAGCGCGCCCGGCGCCAGACGCTCAAGCCCCTCAGGCGGTTTACGAGGTGCACCTGGGCTCGTGGCGCCGGGTGCCTGAGGAAAACAATCGTTTTCTCAGCTACCGGGAGTTGGCCCCCAGGTTGGCCGAGTACGTGCAGCGCCTGGGATTTACACACGTCGAATTCTTGCCCGTCATGGAGCACCCCTTCTACGGTTCCTGGGGCTACCAGGTCACGGGGTTCTTTGCCCCCACACGGCGCTATGGCACGCCACAAGACTTTATGTATCTCATTGACACCTTACACCAGCACGGTATTGGCGTGATCCTCGATTGGGTGCCGTCACACTTTCCCAATGACGCGCACGGGTTAGGCTTCTTCGACGGCACGCACCTCTATGAGCACGCCGATCCGCGCCAGGGTTTCCATCCGGATTGGCACACCTATGTGTTTAACTATGGGCGCAAGGAGGTGCAGAGCTTCCTACTCAGCAGTGCGCTGTTTTGGCTGGACGTCTATCATGCGGATAGCTTGCGCGTCGATGCGGTGGCCTCCATGCTCTATCTGGATTACTCCCGTCAGCCGGGCACCTGGATCCCCAACGTCCAGGGCGGACGGGAGAACCTCGAAGCGATTGCCTTTCTGCGCCACTTCAATCAGACAGTCTACCAGCAGCATCCGGACGTCCACACCATTGCCGAGGAATCGACCGCCTGGCCTATGGTGTCGCGGCCGACGTCTGTCGGTGGTCTCGGGTTTGGGCTGAAATGGGATATGGGCTGGATGCACGATATGCTGGAGTACATGCACCACGATCCCATCCATCGTAAGTTCCACCATAATGCGCTGACGTTTCGCCTCCTCTACGCCTTCAACGAAAATTTCATCCTGCCCCTGTCGCATGATGAGGTCGTCTATGGCAAGGGGGCGCTGCTCAGCAAAATGCCCGGCAACGATAGGCAGCAATACGCCAACCTCCGACTCCTGCTGGGCTATATGTATGCCCAGCCCGGCAAAAAACTCCTCTTCATGGGCGGGGAGTTTGGCCAGTGGCGGGAGTGGAACCACGAGGCGAGCCTCGATTGGCATCTGCTCGAGAGTGCCCCGCATGCTGGTCTCCAGCAGTGGGTCATGGACTTGAATGAGTTCTACCGCCAAACCCCGTCGCTCTATGAGGGGGATTGTGAGCCAGGGGGCTTTGCCTGGGTCGAGTGCAATGATGCTGAGAGCAGCGTGGTGAGCTTCCTACGCCAGGGGCAGACTGCCCAAGCGCCTCTGCTGGTGGTCTGCAACTTCACGCCGGTACCGCGTCCGAACTATCGGGTAGGAGCACCATGCGGGGGCGTGTGGTGCGAAGTGCTCAACAGCGATGCCAGGACCTACGGGGGAAGCGGCTATGGGAACCTGGGAGCAGTAGAGGCTGCCCCGGTGCCGTATCACGGCCGACCCTATTCCCTGACAATGATGGTACCGCCACTGGCAGTGGTCTTTTTCACCAGCCTTCCAGGAGAGAATACATAACATTGACTCTGTAATGATTGTGGCATGAAGTTTGCTATGCACAATGTCAAGAGCCATAGATCGTTTGCATGTCGGCCATAAGACGGTCAACGTGTGATCTTTGGTGACACTACGTTGTTGCAAACCACTTGACATATGACATAGGAGAACAGTGTGCGGACAATCTATGTATTGATTGCTGTATTGGCGTGGAGTGCTGTACTGCTGGGTGTCTCCCCAGTCTACGCCAGCATGCAGGGCGATGTGGATCAAGCGGCCACGATTATTGAGCGCTTCCAAGCCGTGCCTGAGAAGGCTATTCCGCAGGCGGTGCTCAGAGATGCCAGAGGATTGGCCATCATGACGGTGATTAAAGCCGGGTTCGGTGTGAGTGGCCGGGGCGGCGCAGGGGTCGTCGTGGCACGCACCAGGAATGGCTGGAGTGGGCCGTCAGCCATTGGCACGGGCGGGGCCGGCTTCGGCTTCCAGATTGGTGCGAAGGTGACGGAATTCGTGTTCATCCTCAACACGGATGCCGCTGTGCAAGCCTTCTCGCGGAACGTGAACGTCACGCTGGGAGGTGACATTAGTGTGGCCGCCGGGCCCATAGGTCGGACTGCGGAGGCTGCGATTACGCCCGTAGCCGCCATCTACACCTACAGCCGGAGCCAGGGTTTGTTTGCCGGTGTCTCGCTTGAAGGGACGGTCATTGGCGCGAGAAACGACGCCAATGCCGCGTATTATGGCCGCGCCGTGAGCGCAGAGGACCTTCTGTCCGGGAAGGTCGCTCCTCCAGCCGGAGCCGAGAGGCTGCGGAAGGTGCTTGCAAAATACTGAGGAGTCGTGGCGTCATCATCTGGGCGCGATGGCATCAGCCACGCGCCCGGCAGGGCATAGAGCGAGCCATGAGGCGACTATGGCGATGCTGTCAGCGCCACTTTGACATGATACTTCCCCTGATTGCGAGTCATCGGGTGGTGTAATATTTCTCTCAATGAGCGCTGGTAGAGAGGCTCACCAGCGCCGCCCAGCGCCTAGTGCACCGGCGTCCCCAGCAAGCAATATCACCGACTTCGGCACAGGGGGTGCACACGTGGACGCGCCAAACCCTGACAAAACGACTCCAAAGAAGCCTGCGCACGGTGGTGAAAAGTAGTAGGTGTAATCGTCCTGCACATTACGGTTGCCAAACATGACGGCACCTGTGGGCTCGCGCGTGCTGAGGAACAGGGTTTCAAACATATTTTGTAAGCGGATATGCCTGCCGGTGGTTATGTCGTCAATGGAGAACCGTACTTGGTACCACAGCCTCGAATCCCCTCGTGATGCCCGTGAGAGGGTCGAGCCAAACAAGGCCTGTATCTGCTCCGGCGATAACGCCACAAGCAGGACAGCCACTCGCCCTTTCCACAGTTCGGCGTATGCCTGCGTG
>WNGM01004595.1_pt1 | contig 11691 bp, 9 predicted proteins | sample 5400571 | NCBI WGS metagenome assembly WNGM01 (sample SAMN13153378, study PRJNA577476) | soil metagenome | isolation source: 100 cm soil or saprolite under Garry oak tree replicate 2 | place: USA:California | collected 2016-06-15 | reverse complement strand
CGCAGCCGCTGCTCGAAGACCTCCGGGCGGTGTCGCGCCGCTGCGATCCAGCCGATGCGAATCCGGCGGTAGGATTCGGGGAAGCGCTGGAAGCGCTTCCACACCACTGGGTCCGCCTCGAGGCGCTCGCGGATGTCCGGCGGGAGGCGCCAGGCGAGCTGTTTCGTGTCTTTGGTGTGGTCGAAGACGTGGCGGATGCGCTCCAACCCGGCCCGGGTCATGCGGCGCGCCGCGATCAGGCGCCGCACGCGCTCGCGATTCATCTCGGAGAGCCGGCTGGTGGGCCGGCGGGGCGAGAAGCGCTGCGCATAGCAGGCGGCGTCGATCGGCTTCAGCGTACTGTCGATCCAGCCGTAGCACAGCGCCTCGTCCACGGCGTCGTTGTAAGACACGCGTGGCTTGCCGCTGTGCTTCTTATAGTAGATGAGCCAGATCTCGGGGGCCGTCTTGTGGTGGCGCGCGAGCCAGGCACGCCACTCGCGGCGGTTCCTGGCGTAGAACGTCTTTCCGACTTTCATTTACGGCTCCGTGATGAGAAAAAACTATCCGTCCTGGGGCAGAGCGGTGAGACCCACGAGCGTCCTGATCGTCCTGCAGCTGATTGGTGTCGGCTCCACCCACGCCGCGCCCTGCGTGTCGCGGCGCGCCGGCGCCGTGCCGGCCGCCTATCGGGAGACGGTGACGCGCATGCGCACGCTCGTGTGCGAGCGGCTCTCGTCGCACATCCCCGGCGTGCAGGTCGCGGTGGCGATCGACGGGACGCTGGTCTGGTCGGAGGGGTTCGGCTATGCCGACGCCGCCCGCAAGCGACCCGTCACGCGCGCCACACAGTTCCGTATCGGCAGCGTCTCAAAGCCGCTCACGGCCGCGGCCGTCGCCCTGCTGTACGAGCAGGGGAAGCTCGATCTCGACGCGCCGGTCCAACGGTATGTGCCGACCTTCCCCGACAAGGGATATCCTATCACCACGCGGCAGCTCACGGGGCACCTCGCCGGCATCAGGCACTACAAGGACCGCGAGTTCTTCTTGAACCGGCACTTTGCCACGGTGCGCGACGGGCTCGCGATTTTCCAGGACGACTCGCTCCTGTTCCCCCCCGGTACGCGCTTTTCCTATTCGAGCTACGGTTGGAACGTCGTGTCGGCCGTCGTGGAAGGCGCCGCGGCGGAGGACTTTCTCACCTACATCTCGGCGCACGTGTTTCGTCCTCTCGGCCTCACTCATACGGCGCCCGACCGAGCGGACAGCATCATCCCGGACCGCACCCAGTTTTACGATGCCGACTCGACCGGCGCGTATCACGTCGCGCCGCCAGTCGACAACAGCTACAAGTGGGCCGGAGGCGGGTTCGTCTCGACGGCCGAGGATCTGGTGAAGTTCGGGTCCGCTCTGCTCGAGCCCGGGTTTCTACGGCGCGAGACGCTGGACCTGTTGTTCACCTCACAACGGACCAGCGCCGGCGAGGAGACGGGCTATGGAATCGGCTGGTTCGTGAGGACCGACAGCCTGGGGCACCGCTGGGCGTTCCACGGCGGCAGCGCGGTCGGGGGCACGGCGGTATTCGGGCTGGACCGGGACTCCCACGTGGTGGTGGCGCTGCTCACGAATCTGTCGGACGCCCCGGTCGAGCCGGCCCAGGAGATCGAAACCGCGTTCGACGCGGCGAGCCGACGGGCGAACTAGCGGCTACGCCGCCAGCAGCTTGCGCACGTTGGCCAGGATCGCCTCCAGCTGACTCTGGACCTGGCGCTTTTCCCGCAGCCGGCCGCGCAGCCAGGCGATGACCGAGCGGGGTGCCCACACGTCTCTGATCGTTACCGCGGTGGATCCGGCGGTCTCGTCGAGCCGGAACAGGGTTTTCCAGCCATTCCGCTCACCGCGCTCCACCAGGCCGAACGCCGTGGGGGGCGCAAAGTCGACGACCTCGAACTCGGTTTCCCGGTTCCCGAAGCGCGCCTTGAAGCGCACGCCTTTTCGCAGCGGCACGGGGCTCTCCACGCCGCCACACCCTGGGAGCCATTGCGCGATGCGCGCCGGGTCCGTGAGTACGGCAAAGACGCGCTCGATCGGGGCGGGGACGGGATGGATGACGGTGTGACTGACTTGGCGCATCGGCGCAGGTAGCGTGGCACGGGGGCGCGGCCGTGTCAACCGGGGAAGTGCCAGCGCCGGGGGGCCAGCCTGCACCCCCCGGGCCCCGCACGCCCCGTCTACTCGTTAGAGACCACTTGAGGAGGGCAGCTCAACGACAGTGTCGTGCCCGTTGCTGTTGCCATTCCCGTTGCCGTTGCCGTTGCCGCCGCCAGTGGTGAATACCTTGGAGCGCCCACCGGTCACGGCCAGCCAGCGCCGGCGCATCGCGATCAGATCGTCGAGCTGCTGGCGCAGCTTGGCGACGTTCTGGTCCACCTGCTGGATGCGCCAATCGATGTACTGCTCTGCCTGGTCGGGCGTCCAGTCCGCCGGCCCCGTAAACACCAGCGGCTCTTTGGGTTCGACGTCGTGCACCAGGTGCGCCTCGTCGCGCTCGCCCCCCTCCATCTTGGCGAGCACATCCGTCACTTTGCGTCCCATCATGTCCAGCCTGCGTCCCATGCGGGCCTCCTTGCGGCTTGCTGCGGGTCCTTGTCGCGGGCGCGGTCACTCGGTCGTGCTGTGCTGTATCAGCTATAGATGGTATAGCGGATGGGTGTTATAATATCTCAAGTTGTTATATAACGCAAGGAGGGTAAGGATGTCACGGTACCGCGGCCAGAAGGTCCGCTATCGTCGCAGGGGTGTGGTGCGGCTGCAGTTACGCCAGCTGCTGGAGACGCGCGCGGTTTCACCCTACGGGCTGGCCAAGTTCACCGGTCTGAGCTTGAACACGATCTACCGGCTCACCCGGCCGAGTGGCCGCTTCGAACTGATCCGGGCCGACACGATCGAGCGGCTGTGCGGCGCGCTCCGGGTAACGCCGAGCGAGCTGTTCGAGTACGAGAAGCCGTCGTCCTAGGGGTGGTGCACCACACCATCCGGGACGTTGGCGTCGTGCCGCAGCGTGACGACAGCGGTGCGCTGCCGCCCGAGGTCGACCTCGATCACCACGTGGCTCTTGTCGCGCGCCATCCGCCAGCGCCGGGTCGCCCGCGACTCGCCCCCCGCGGCCGCGAGCGCCGCGGTGACCACGGCCGCGGGAGGATCGCTCACCGCCGCGAGCTGGGCGCAGGTGGCGCAGCGCTGTGACTCGGCGCTGAGCTCGGCGCTGCACACGCTGCGGCCGCAATAGCCGCATGCCGCGCGATGCTGCTCGCACGTGCCCCTGCCGCAGATAGGACACGTCGCGACCTCGTCGGACGCGAACAGCGCCGCCGGTTCCTCGGCACAGCCAGCGCGGTGCCGGGCGCACACCAGGCGTCGCGACCGGTCGACCCGGCGCAGGTGGAGCGAGCAGTGCACCTGTCCATCCACCGCGCACACCGCCTGATGCGCCGTGCACACCGACTTACCGCAGCTCGCACACGGCGCGACCTCGTCCACGCCCACCGGCTCGTTGGTTCCGCCCTCGCAGTACCTGAGGCACGCCGTGCACAGGCGGCGGCTCCCCTTCGGGGCTGCGGCGTCGCTCTGCTGCGCGTGCCGGTTGCAGACCTCCCGGCCGCAGCTGCCGCACGGCGCGAGGCACGCCGAGCACGCCGCGTGCCCGTCCTCCGCACACACGCCGGCGTGAGCGGTGCAGTGCTCGAGCCGGCACGACGTGCACACCTGCACGTGCTCGTCGCACGCCGGCAAGCCGTCCACCCGGCACTCGGCCGTCCCGTGGTCCACACAGAAGTCCTCGCCGCACACCGAGCAGCGGTGCGAGCAGGCCTCGCAGCCGCAGTGGTCGTGCCGGCAGATCACCAGCGTGGCGGGCGGGCGGCCACAGTGCGGGCACGCGAGCGACCAGCCCGATACGCCGCTGAGCGACCGCTGCGCGGCGAACGTCGCGTGACGCCCCCGCTCGGACTCGAGCTGCCACTCGGCGCGCTGCATCAGCACGGCGGCCTCGACGAGCTGCAGCGGATGCACCACGGCCTGCACCTGGCTGCGTCGGATCTCTTCGGCGCGGCGGCGCTCGGCGAGCGCCGAGACCGTCGCGATCGCCTCCGCATCGGCCTGCTCCTTCAAGACCGACTCGAAGTAGCGGTCCAGCCTCCCGAGCTCGGCGGCGAGCTCCTGCTGCGCCGCGGCGCGGCGGGTGGACACGCGCTCCGTCGCCTGCGCCCGCAGATGGCTCACGAGCAGCTGCAGCAGCTCACCAGGCTCCCGTTCCGGTACGCGGGCCGCCGCGACGCTCGCCGGATCCGCGGGCGCCACCAGGCCCGCCTCGAGCTCGCGGAACGCAGCGGCGACCTCGGCGCCGACCGGGGCGCCCGCCGCCAGGTCATACACGTCGGTTTCGACCACCGCCTCTTCCACCCCCGCTCCGGCGCGTAGCACGACGCGCGCCGCGAGCCGCCCCACCGGATGCACGGCCAGCCGCGTCGCGGCCGGCTTCGCGACGCCATCGCGAACCGGAATGGCCAGCTCGACCCTGTCGTTCCCCCTCTCCCGAAGGGAGAGGGGGACAGGGGGTGAGGACGGATCGCTCGCCGGCGAGCCCGCGGGGGCGATGAGACCGAGCGAGAGCCGCGCCCCACGCGCGCGAATCGCTTCCACGACCTGAGACAGGAACGGGCTGCCGGGCACCGCGATCTCGGCCTCCGGATCGCGCTCCAGCGCGTCGAGCGAGAACGCCACGCTCACTCGCTCGCGATCCCTGAAAAACGGGCGCTCGGCCGGCGGCAGCTTCAGCTCCGTGTGATCGGGACCGAGGGCGGTCCGTTTCACGCCCGCAAGCGCGCAGTAGCGCTCGAGCAGCGGCCGCAGCGCCGAGCCTGCCAGGGGATCGGCGTCCCGGGGGATCCGAGGGGCCTCGCGGGCCGTCGTCCGCGGCTTGCCGCGGCGCTTCGGCGCGGCTTTGCGCTTCACGCGTCGGCCTCGATGTCCACCAGCGCGAGGGGCAGGCGGTCGACTTGCGCCACGAGGGTGATCGCGCGGCCCGCGCTGGTCAGGCCGGTGAGCCGCACGAGGTCACCGTACTTGGGATGACGGCCGGCCGGGTGGGTGGTGGTGGCGCCCCCCACCGGCTCGATCGACTCGAGCGCCTCGAGCACGTCCGTCACGTGCAAGCCGAGCTTGAGGCGCTTCTGATCCCAGCCGGCCGCCTTGACCACCTGGCTCGTGCCGAGGCCGAGGCGCAGGCGTCCGGGCACCGACAGCGTCCCGAACCGGCGCTCGAGCCGCATGGCGTTGTCGTCGGGCGCGATGAGCGAGTTGAGCGCTTCCTGCTCCTTGGCTACGCCGCTGCTCGTTGCGATGTCGGCTCCCAGGACTTCCACGCGGCGGGCAAAGTCCGCCTCGTTCTCGGCGGCGAGCCATTCTTCGGCGAGCCGGCCTTCGAACTTCTGGGCGCCGCCGAATTCGCCCAGGATCAGGTCCAGCTCGCCTACGACCAGCTCGAACAGCTTGATCTTCCGGTCGAGCAGCTGAAGGATGTACGCTTCGATGGTGCCCGCCGCCACGAGGTTCACGATGTGGACCTCGCGCGTCTGCCCGATGCGGTGCAGCCGGCCGATGCGCTGCTCCACCACCATCGGGTTCCAGGGCAGGTCGTAGTTCACGAGCACATTGCAGAACTGCAGATTGCGTCCTTCGCTGCCCGCGCGGGTGGCGATGAGCACGCTGCGCGGATCCTGGTGGAAATCGCGGATGCGGGTGTCCCGCTCCGTGGTGGAGTGGGCCCCCCAGTAGACGATCGGTTTGCGACCCAGCTGCTTGACGCGCTCCTCGATCAACTGAATCGTCGGGCGGTGGTCGCTGAAGACCACCACGCGGTCCGGTGTTTCCTGCAGCAGTTTGGTCAGGACGTCCAGCTTGGCGTGCGTCTTGATGCGCTGCGCCCGTTGCGCGAGCTGCCGGGCGATGGCGCGATACGCGGGGCTGATGCGCTCGGCCTCTCCCAGGTGCTGGAGCGACTCGGCGAGCGCGCGCGCCGAGGAGCAGAGCCGCTGGCGCAGGTGGATGACCGCGAGCTGCAGGATGCCCTTCTTGGTGGGTCGCCGCCGTCGCTTGCCGTCCTCCGTCTCTTCCTGCTCGGCCGGCTGGATGAAGCCCTCGCGATACAGCCGTCGCAGGAACTCGGTGGTGCGCTCGTACAGGTCCGCCTCGGCGCGGGTCAGCTTGACCTCGGGGTGGCGCGGCCGCCGCGGCGGCAAGTCCAGGTCGAGGGCGACGCTCGAGCGCCGGGTGCGGATCATCACCGCATGCGTCAGGGCTCGCAGTGCCTCGGGGTCGCGTGGCTGGCGGTGGTCGCCCGAGACGAGGTGCTCGGCCTTGAACTCCTGCCAGGTGCCGAGCTGGCCGGGCCGGAGCAACGTGATGAGGTTGTACAGCTCGCGCAGGTCGTTCTGCAACGGCGTCGCCGTGAGCAGCAGGATGAAGTCACGCTCGATCTTCTCGATGAACTGGTAGGTCGCGCCGCGGTGGCTCTTCACCTTGTGCGCCTCGTCTACGATCACCAGGTCCCAGCGGTGCCGCAGGATCTCCTCGGCGTGGCGACGCGAGCGCGCGCGGTCGTGCGAGATGATCGCCTTCGTAACGTGCGGCCAGTCGTCGGGCTCCGTCGGCGTGTCGAAGCGCTCGAAGAACTTCTCTTCCAGCTCGCCCTGCCACTGGCCCACGAGCGAGGCGGGGGTGAGGATCAGCGCGCGGCGGGCCAGGCCGCGGATCGCCAGCTCCTTGTAGATGAGACTCGCCTCGATCGTCTTGCCAAGCCCGACTTCGTCGGCGAGGATCGCGCGGCCGCCCATGTCGCGCAGCACGCGCTGGGCCACATCGATCTGGTGCGGCAGCTCCTTGATGGCGTTGGCGTCGAGCGTGATCAGCCGGTCGAAGCCGGGAACGAGGGCGATGCGCTCCGCCTCGCGCCGCAGGTCGTACCAGGCGCGGTCGGCGGGCGGCTGCTTGAGCTGGTCGACGAACAGCTTCAGGGAGCGCTCGTCGACCGCCCAGGCGTCGTCGGGGAGAGGATTGGGTTGCGTCACGCGATGCCTCGATACCGGGCTCGCAATATAGGAAATAGAGCCGGTTGGGCGCTTGGGGGGACGCTGAGCCAGAAGGTCCTGCTCGGCGTTTCGACCAACGGCCTGGGTTACGATATCCCGGTGGGCCGCACTGTCAGTCTCACCCCGTATTGGGACGGCTTCGCGCTGAGCTATTCGGGTGGCGACGCCAACGTCGGCCAGATCGGCCTGGCGATCACGGTGCAACTAAGGGCCGGGACGTTTTTGCAGATCGGTTGCAGCGCGCCGGACCGGAGGACTGGTCCGGTGCGCCGTATTTGCGGTAGACTGCATCAATGGACTTCGCCCCGCTCCCGCAGCAGCGCCGCGCTATTGAAGCGCCGCCCGGCCCCGTCCTCGTGGTCGCGGGACCCGGCGCGGGAAAGACGTTCTGCCTCATCGCCCGCATCACCCATCTCGTCGACACCGTGGGCGTGGCGCCCGAGCGCATCTGCGCCGTCACGTTCACGAATCGGGCGGCGGAGGAGATCGCCCTCCGACTGAAGCACACGCTGCGGGACCGTGCCGACGCGATCACGCGGGGTACGATCCACGCGCTGTGCCTCGCCCTGCTGCGCGACCACGCGGAGGCGGCGGGCCTGCGGCAGGGGTTCGGCGTCGCCGACGAGCAGTATCAGAAGGTCATCCTGGGCCGGCTGCACGTGCCGCTCGAGCAGCGCGGCGCGCTCCTGAACCGGTTCAGCCGCCACCGGGTTCAGGACTACCGGTTGACGCCGGAGGACGCGCGCCTGTATCGGGAATACGCCGTCTGGCTGGCGCACCGCAACATGCTGGACTTCGACGACCTCGTCGCAAAGGCCGAGCAGCTGCTACGGACCCGGAGCGACATCGCCGACGCGATCGCCGCACGCTGGGACCATCTGCTCGTGGACGAGTTCCAGGACGTGAACCCGGTCCAGTATGACCTGCTGCGGCGACTCGCGGCGCCGCACGACAACCTCTTTGCGGTCGGCGACGACGAGCAGTCGATCTTCGCCTGGGCGGGGGCGGATCCCTACGTCCTGGTGCGGTTCGGCCGGGATTACGGGATCGAGCGACCGATCATCCTGGACAAGAACCGCCGCTGCTCACGCCAGATCTTCGAGACGGCGCGGCGCGTGCTCGCGCAGAATCCGCAGCTGTTCGAGAAACAGCTCAGCGCCGACCAGGAATCGCCCTACGAGGTCGGCGCCTTGGCGTTCCGCGACGAAGCGGAAGAAGCCGCCTGGCTGCTCGAGGACCTCCGGAGCGACCGCGCCGCGTCGGGCCTGGGCTGGGGCGAGTACGCGGTCCTCTACCGCAGGCACAAGCTCGGCGAGTACCTCGAGGGGCGGCTGCTCCGAGCGGGGATTCCCTGCCGGCTGGCGCGGGGCCGCTCGCTGGTCGAGGACGACGTCATCAAGTACGTGATCGCGGCGCTGCGGATCGTGCGCGACCCGGACGATCAGGTGGCGATCGAGGCGTTCGCGCGCTGCGTGCTCTCGCCGCACTTTCTGCAGGAGGTACTTGCCTCACCCCCTTTCCCCCTCTCGTCCTCACCCCCTGTCCCCCTCTCCGCTAACGCGGAGAGGGGGGACGGCGGCGATTTCCTGGCGGCCGTTCGCACCCTCGCCCGCCGCCGACCCCAGCAGGATCCGGATACGAAGAAGCTGTGGCGGCTGGTCTATCAGGTGGAGAACCTCCGCGCCTTGCCCCGCTCACACCGCGCGCTGGCGCCGCTGGTCGATGAGATCCTGTCGCAGAGCGTCGGTCCGTACCGGAACGCCTTGGAGGAGCGGCACGACGAGCTCACCGACCCCGCCGAGATCCCGGAGGCCGTGCGGCTCGCCGCGCGGCTCGACGCGGCAATCGTGGCGGAGCGGGACATCGTGATCGAGTCACAGGGAGGGTTGGAGATTGCGCTGCGGGGCATGCTAGCCGCCGCGGGGGTCCTGCACGTGCCGTCAGCGGCATCCGGCCCGTTAAAACCGCGGGGCACGGCCCCGGGGTTAACCCACGCGGGCGAGACGCTGGTAAACGCGGATGGCGGTGAGCGTGGTCTCGCCCTGACCGTCTTCAAGGCGCTACAACTGCTGCACTCGAAGGAGCTCGACACTGCCCTCGAGCGCTATGTCACATTCGATTTCGAGACCACGGACAACGACGTGGCGACATGCGGCGTGGTCGAAATCGGAGCCGCCCGCGTGGTGAAGGGCGAGATCGTGGACCGGTTTCACACGCTCGTCCAGCCGTACCAACCGATCTCGTCGCGCGCCAGCGCGATCCATGGGTACACCGACGGCGACCTGCGGGACGCGCGCTCGTTCGCACAGGTGTGGCCCGAATTTCGCGCCTTTGTCGGCGACGACGTGCTGATCGCGCACAACGGCCAGCGCTTCGACGTGCCGGTGCTGCGGCGGCTCGCCGCGGGGCTCGAAGGCGTCGACACACTCGTGTTCTACGACACCTATCCGCTCGCGCGATCCCTCTCGCAGGACAGTCCCCGGCAGGAGGACATCGCACGCCGTTTCGGGATTGACGTCGGGCGGGCGCACCATGCGCTGGACGACGCGGTCACGCTGGCGCGCGTGTATCTCGAGCTCGAGCGGCGGCGCGCGATTCGCGCGCGCAAGGCGGTGCTCGTCAACCTGCTCGACTACCTCGGCCTGGCCCTGGCGCTGGAGCAACAGGCGGGGAACGAGGAGCGGGACCTGCTGTGCAAGCTGGCCAAGTTTTACACGCTGGGCCGATACAGCGAGGCGCTGGAGTTCTACGAGATGGAGCGCGAGCGTACCGGGACCGCGGCGCCGTCGGTCGAGGCCGTGATCGAGCGGCTCGGGGGCCGCGCGCTCATGACGCGCCTCCGCGCCGAGCCCGACCCGGCGCAACGCTATCCCGCCGCGGTCGCCCGCTTGCGGGCGCTGATCGAGGGCGATTCCTCGGCCACGCTCTCCGACGGCATCGACCGGCTGCTCGACCGGGTGGCGCTCTCCACGTCGGAGGGCATCGAGGTCGCGCCCGATCGCGTCAACCTCCTCACGCTGCACTCGACCAAGGGCCTGGAGTTCTCGCGGGTGTACATCCTGGGAGTCGAGGACTACCAGATCCCGGGCTACCGCGAGTCGACCGAGAAGCGGCAGGCCGAGATCGAGGAGGCGCGGCGTCTCCTGTATGTTGGGATGACCCGGGCGCGGGAGCGGCTGGTCCTGACGCGGGTCGAGCGCCGGTCCGGAATGGAGGCGGGGGGAAGCACGTTCCTCGAGGAAATCGGACTGGAAGTACAGGCTGCGGCGGTCGAGTGAGCGGGCCCTAGTCTTTCTTCCAGGCGCCGAGCAGCCGTCGCAACAGCACGAGCTGGCCGAGATGGTACGCGTTGTGGTCGGCGAGCACCAACGCTTCGCGCAGCACGGTTTGGCCGGTGCCGTGTGGGATGCGGGCGAACAAGTCGGTCTTCGGGTCGGCCACGAGGCGCTCCATGGTACGCAGGTCCCGCTCCACCTGGGCCACGCTCGTGTCCCAGGCGGCCGCCTCGGGCAGCAGGCGCCACGGCGTGAAGGGCTGCCCCGCGGGCCGGGTGCCCCGAAGCGCGACCGGCCAATCGCCGATCGCCTCCCGGAGCGTGACATGGGCATGACCGCCGCGCAGCAGCTCGATCACGTGGTCGCGCAGGGCGCGGTGGGGATCGGTGCGCCGCGGCTTGCGTTTGACGGGCATGCAGGGCTCCTGGCCAGAGGCATCCCCGGGCTTGCGCCCGGGGTCAGTTGGTTTGCGCTACGCTGTGCCCAGTCGCAGCAGCGCGCCCTCGTGCTCGAGCAGCCAGCGCTTGCGGTCCAGACCGCCGCCGAACCCCGTGAGCTCGCCGCGCGCCCCGAGCACGCGGTGGCAAGGGACAATAATGGGGATGGGGTTTTTACCGTTGGCGGCGCCCACCGCGCGCGTCGCGCGCGGATCGCCGAGACGGCGCGCCAGCTCGCCGTAGTTGGTCGTGGCGCCGTAGGGAATGGCACGGAGCAGGTCCCAGACGCGATGCTCGAATGCCGAGCCGGTGGCATCGAGCGGCAGATCGAACGTCGTGCGCGTCCCCTCGAAGTACTCGGTCAATTGCCGCCGGACGCGGGCCAGCAACGCGCCCGCCAGGCCGCGGCCGTCGTCTTCCACCCAGCCGGACTGTTCCTCGGGTGCAGAGCGGTTGCGGCGGACCGGAAAGAACACTCCCTCTAGTGCGGTATCGGAGGCCGTGAGGACCAGCTCGCCGAGCGGGCTCGGGAAGCGGGTGAAGGTGGTGGGCATGGGCGGTGATCCTAAAGGTAGCGCGAGTCTCGGCCGGGAATGCAAAGAGCCGTCCGGCAAGCCGGACGGCTCCCACTACGATCGAAGGACCACCCCTGCTTCAGGGACCGACCGAGCTAGTGGCGGACCCGACGATGATCTCGCCGGTGGTCGTCGTGATACCGCCGATCACCTGGCCGGTGAGCGGATCCACGGTCCCACCCGTGATGCTCTGCAGGTACACGTGGATCATGTTCACGGTCAGGCCGCTGCTCGACACGCCGTCGCCCGAGGGGATCTGCTCGTTCAGCACCACATA
>WNGM01008387.1_pt1 | contig 11694 bp, 11 predicted proteins | sample 5400571 | NCBI WGS metagenome assembly WNGM01 (sample SAMN13153378, study PRJNA577476) | soil metagenome | isolation source: 100 cm soil or saprolite under Garry oak tree replicate 2 | place: USA:California | collected 2016-06-15 | reverse complement strand
TATATCCAGTACAACCCCGGTGGCAGGCCACGCTTTACCAACCAGGATCTCGACCCCAGCGCTCTCTCAGTGTTCCGGGATCCTGAAGGTCTACTCGCAATCAGTTGTACGATGAAGGGCGATGCGGTCAATCGCTTTCAGCTTTACACGGCCAATAACATTGGACACGCTCTGACAATCACCCTGGACGGAAAAGTCCTGGAATCAGGTATCATTGAAACTTCTATCGCAGGACCGTTCGAGGTCCCCGTTAACTCTACACAGCAACAAGCTAGCGCCCTCGTCTCTGTCCTCGAGTATGGACCTTTACCTGTTGAACTAAAAAAACTGGTCTAAGCGCTACTCTGGGCACCCGAGGGCCATGAACGAAGATCCGTGTGGCAAGCTCAGGAGAGGAGGAACCCGCGCCCAAGTTCATCTCTCGGATTAAGAATAAACTCGTGACGACCGGTGATGAATGCCCTTCCACTTACTTCGGGCACAATTGCCTCGTATGTCCCAACTCGTGTATGGCCAACGACTCGTCCACTGAACGTACTGGCTGCCCCCAAAATACTCTCAATGATGATGTTCTGACCCTCAGTTATTTCGCCCCTGGCAGAATGCAAGGCCAGACGAGCAGAAACACCCGTGCCTGTGGGTGAACGATCTACTTCAGCATTGGCGAAAATACACACGTTGCGGCTGTAGTGTGAGGGATTTTCAGGTGGCCCGGTGAAAATGGTGCCATAGAGAAAACCCAGGTCCTCTTCAAGCGGATGCTTTACAGGGAGAACTGCGTTGACTGCCCTGGTAATCATATCCCCTGCTGCCGCCAGTTGATTGGCATGTTCCGGTGTGATGCTTAGCCCTAGCTGTGCAGCAGGGAGAAAGGCATAAAATGCACCACCAAAGGCGACATCGACGGTCAGGCGACCATAGGCATGGACCTCAATTTCAACATCCTGGGCATACAGGAATGAAGGCACATTCAGAAAGGATACGTGTTCCACATACCCGCTACCATCAAGATGAGCAATAGCCCGTACCAGCCCCGCGGGAGTGTCCAGGTTGACTGCCGTTTGCAGGCCTTTGGCTGGTAGTGCGCCTGTTTCAAGCAGCGTGGTCACCAGGGCAATAATCCCGTGGCCACACATGGTGCTGTAGCCCTCATTATGCATGAACAGGACACCCAGATCGGCTTCGAGCGTCACTGGCTGAGTCAGCACAGCCCCATACATGTCTCGATGACCGCGCGGCTCCCACATCAGGGCTTTTCTAATGTAGTCCAGGTGTTGCTGCATGTAGCGACGTTTTTCCAGCATTGTATTGCCTGGTAATGGAGGTAAGCCGCCGGTGACGATGCGCAATGGCTCACCTGCAGCATGTGCATCGATAGTGGTAATCACCGTTGCATCTTCAACTTCGTTAATATGCTTCCAGTCCAGTTCCATGCTTTTCCTGCTCTCCCCAAAAAATCTGTATCGTGTAATGCTGAAAGAAGAAGGTAGTGCAATAAGAGTGCAGTAGATATTCTGCAATGGTTGCAGCAACGAGTCTATATTTGTTATTCTAGAGAAGAGTTTCCGTATCGTCAAGTGAGTTGCAGAGGAGCAATCCGTTGAATGTGCGCTTGAAGCTGATTAGCACTGGCATACTCTTATGTCTCGCGCTGGGCCTGACGATTTTTTGCGCCTTGCAGACCGTGCAGGCAGTTCAACGCTTCCAGCAGAGTCGTCATATGGCCCTCACCGGGGATGTGCGCAGCATTCGCTCCTGGATGACGATCCCCTACATCTCCAAGGTCTACCATGTTCCTGAAAGTTACCTCCTTCAGCGGCTGCATGTCTCCGATCCCAGATCGGTGAGCCATGTCACCCTGCTTTCCCTCGCGGAGCGCTTTCACCGCACGCCGGACGCACTCATCCACGAGGTACAAACGGCGATCCAGACTTACCGCAAACAGCACCCATCTCAGCCTCAACCAGGAAAACCCTACAGCGTCATACCTCCTCCGGTAGGGAGGAAGAAGATATGAGTATTTCCCTCACCAACTTGTTGGAGTTCCTGCAAGCATATGGCTATCCCATTCTCTGGCTCTACGCCTTTATAGCCGCGTTCGGCGTGCCGCTGCCCGTCACCTTGCTGCTGCTCGCGGCAGGCGCGTTCTCAGCACAGGGCGACTTCAACGTAGCGCTCCTGGTAGCAATTGCCACCAGCGCCTCGGTTGCGGGCGACTGCGCGGGCTACCTGGTCGGAAGGTTATGGGGAAGCAGAGCTCTGAACTGGCTGCCACGTTCACGTTTTGGCGGACGATTCATCGATCAACGAGCCATTGAACGTTCGCGCCTCTACTTTCAACGACGCGGCGGCTGGGCCATTTTCCTGACACGCTTCCTGCTCACCGCGCTTGGCAGCGTGACTAACCTCGTTGCAGGAACGGAATTGTTCCCCTTTCGCTCTTTTCTGCTCTGCGATTTTTCTGGTGAGGCGCTGGGGGCGATAATCCCCCTCGCGCTCGGCTTCGCCTTCAGTGCAAGCTGGGAGGCTGTAGGAGACATTCTTGGAGCCGTTTCACTCTTCGCGCTTGGCCTGTTGTGCGTTGTAGTGTTAACTCACCGCCTGTTGCGCTACCTCAAACGAGAAAAGGGGATGCGGCGACAAGAAAAACTTCAGGTCAGCGAAGCGCAGCCGGCAGCGCAAAAGAAGAGACTGAGGTGACTGGCAAGTCATTTGACCTGGATGAAATTGTGATCGTATTCGTCCTCCTCGCTCTTCACCATGACTCGTGGAAGGATGGCAAAGAAGATGCTGCCTTGACCAGGAGTGCTGTGTACGCCAACACTGCCGCCCTGGGCCTCGACAATGCGCCTGGTGAGAGCGAGACCAAGACCTGTTCCCTGTTCCCTCCTGGCGGGATAGGTGTCGAGTTGCTGGAAATCAACAAAGAGTCGCTCGATATCCTCAGGCACGATGCCGATGCCGGTGTCCTCTACCTCCAGGACGAAGGTCTCCTCGTCCTGGGGCCCGACCGTGACAGTGACCCTCCCCTCTTCAGGCGTGTTTTTGATGGCATTGGAGAGATAGTTGTAGAGCACTTGCTTGAACTTCGCCGGGTCGAGTCTCAGTTTGCTCAAGGTCGGATCGACCTGCATCTTCACGTGGATGCCCTTATGGGAAGCCAGGGGACGCAGGCTGTCACAGCCTTCCCCTGTGAGCTGCTCCAGATCGACCACTTCTGGGGAGAAGGTCATCTTGCCCGCCTCGACCTTGGCCAGGTCGAGCAGCTCGTTGATGAGCGCGAGCAGGTGCCTGCCACTGGCAAGGACATCCCCAAGATACTCTTTCTGCTCCTCAGAGAGGGGGCCGACCACTTCGTCATGCAGCAGTTCGGAAAAACCGATGATGCCGTTGAGCGGGGTGCGCAGTTCGTGGGACATCGAGGCCAGGAACGCACTCTTGCTCTGGTTGGCCTGCTGCGCAAGGGTCGACTGCTCCTCAAGCGCCTGTTGCTGCTCCTCGAGAAACTGGGCCATGCGGTTAAAGGTCTGGCCCACGGCGTTCAACTCCTCATAGCCCAGAGGAGGCACACGCGCTGCCCGCTCTCCCTCGGCCAGCTGGTTGGTGGTGTCCTTGAGCGTTTCCAGTTGGGTATGCAAGCGCCTGGCAAAGCGGGTGAAGGTCCGCCTGAACAGCACCATCGCGCTGGCTGAAAGCACCAGCGAGAGGACAAAGACGATCGCGTCCGTGAAGGTGATGCGCTGCTGAAGGTCGCCTAAATCCTGGGTAAGGGCCTGGCGTAAACGAGCGTACGTTGCGCGAAAGGTCGTGATGAGGCTTCGGCCCAAGAGTGTCATCTGATCTGAACGGGCCTCTGTGAATTTCCCGGACTGCATGGCGTGGATCTCGACGAGCGCGTAGTGCGTGTACCACACTTTGGCACGCGCTTCCACCTGCGCCAGTGTCGCTGAGGTAGCCCTGAGCTGGGTCGTGCTGACCTCCGTGTGCAGGTAATGCAGAGACGCCAGGTAGGCAGCCCGATCGTGAGAAAAGGACGCAAGCATGGCCGGGTCATTCGTGCTGATGTAGCCACGCAGGTCAGTGGCCTGGTCGAGCATCGTGTTGAGGATGTCGTCGAGGTTGTTGTCAAGAGCCGCCTGCTTTTGGCCCAGGTTGGCCTGCCTGACCACCAGCAGCACACTGGCCACCGAGAGCAACAAGAGCAAGGCGATAAGCACGCTCAGGACCACCAACAACCTGGTCCTCAAGTACTTGATCACACTCGTCTGATGTGTGTAGGTAACAAGACGTTTCATGTTTCTCACCGTTGTACCGCTTTTTGTGCAAATCAAAGGAGAGAAGCGCGTAGAGGATGAGATTACCTTATACTGCACCCAACATACACGTTTCATACTTTTAGTATAGCGGGATAGCAAAATGTGCAGGGAGATTGGCCGTCTTACTACCAGTTTCTCCTTCGCAGAAGGCTTATACGTCGCCTATGAGACAAACTGAACAGAAATACCAGGAGCATGTGATCTCTCTGCTCCTGGTATTTCTGCTGCTTGGACTTCCTTTTCCTGGCTTTCTTTTGCTCCGGTGTCTCTTCTCGAGGCGTCCCAGTGAGCTCATTTACCACCCTTCTCTATTTGCTGGTTTCTTAAATGCTCCGTTTCGATAGAGCCAATAGTTGACATAGACCCCGCCAGAGATAAGGAGTGTCACAATGATAAAAAACATGATTGCAGACTTATCCATAAGAAAACCTCCTTCCATAGAATAAAAACAAAAAACAAGCAATGAATATTTCAGACGTATGCGCACTCACTATAGAGGGTACACTGCATGCAATTGGGACGCTGCGCGTGGCAGACCTGCCTCCCGTGCCGGATGAGATTCACGTGCAAAGGATATATCCACTCGGGAGGCGTGATCGTGGCGAAGACCTCGTGAGCCTGGTCGGCATTCACTTTAGGCCCGATCAGTCCCAATCGTTTAGAAACACGGAAGACATGTGTATCGACCGGCATGATAGATCTGCCCATGTTAAACATCAGGACACAAGCTGCCGTTTTTGGTCCCACACCAGGAATGCCGCGCAGGTAGTGCCATGCCTCCTCTGGCGCGCGTTTCGTCAGTTCGTCGTAGAGATAGTCTGAAAGTGCCTTCGAGCCTCCTTGCGCTTGCTGCTGCTCTGTTAAGGTGAGCAGAGCGTCCTGGATACGAGGAGCCTTGATATTGGCGAGTCCACCAGAACGAATAGCGTTGGCTACCTCGTTCGTGTGCGCATCGCGTACCTCTTCCCATGTTGGGAAGGTTGTCATCAGCTGTTGATAGGCCCGCTCCGAATTGCTATCGGAGGTGTGTTGTGAAAGGATGGTGCCGACGAGACCTCCGAGCGGGTCGTAATCCGCTATCCATTCTGGTTTGCCATAGGTGGCAATGAGCAATTCGTAGACTCGTGCCAGGTGGGCGGGTGGAGTTGTGGAAGTAGTCATTCTTTGTTCCTATCCAGATGGTGTTGTTATGTGCAGGTATTCTACCTTTTTTGGCTCCAGTGTACAAGACGAATTGCCAGAGGAAATTATTTTGCACCAGCTTGTGTTCTTGCGCACGCTTTGGAGCAAGCACAGAGACCACTTCATCTGGTAACGGGACTAGCTCACCTTGATTGGTCGCCTCTGTCACTTGGTTGAGCAGTGGGTCTGGTTGGGGATGACCAATCCAGCAACGTACCAACGCTTCGGATCTGGTGGAGCTTTAGACATACTTTCCGGCCAGTTTTGAATAAATCGCACCACAGAAAATTCAGCCTCTTCATGCTCATGGACAATGGCTTGAATGGCATCATACGGAGCTTGGGAAGTCAGTTTGCTGTCAAAATGGGAAGCCATGAGAAAAGGGAAGAGAGGTGCTTCGGTTCGTGGTGGTTGTTCTGGTCTTCTTGGCTAGCATGGAATTATAAACACAACAATATAAGAAAAAAGTAAGAGGATCGGATGATACCACATCTGCTGCGCAAAAAACGTTGCTGAGCTTACCCACCGCATACTTCAAATTGGATAGCAACAACATGAACTTTCAAAGACTCGCCACTTTGCATGGCTATTTTTCCTTTCTAGTCATCTATTGTCTGCGGTATTGGCCCACTCTGTGCCGGACATGAACGAAGGCCCAACATCGTTGGTGGATTATGTACTGTTGTAAAATCAAAGAGCGGAAGCAGATCTCCTGCCGTCACATCTCGCTGCCTTCCCCGATCTTCACCTTACGATTGAGGATGAGATCGCCGAAGCAGTCAAAACTGGCTTTCATGAGATCGTCAAGCACATCAATCACCTTGACGAGCTGGTTGAAGAATTAGAAAAACAAGCAGGTATTCCGCATCCTCATAAACACTAAAGGGTAATCCACGCAGGCCACCCACACGTATTTCTTAGTATCAAGTGTCTACACCGGCACGAATAGCGGGTATCTGGTAGGGGGGGGAAAACCGATATCCGCTATCTATTCCATGCAGACTCATACTGAATGATCAACATACTCCCGATATTCCTCACTGGTTTTATATGCTTCTCGTTCCTGCTCCTGCCGGTGTTTGCTCTTCTGTTGCCTGATCTTTCGAGCCGCTTCTTTCTGTCAAGGGAAGAAAAGAAAAACAGGGAGATGAACCAAAGAAGAGGCAATGGTCATTGTACAACATAAGCAGTGGAGACAAGTAGATCGCGTGTATTGCAACCACAAAGAACTCGGCAGCCTCACGCCACCGAGTCCCTCGTCTCCTCAATGAACCGAGACGCAGAGAGCATTAACTTACCTATCCTGGTGTAGGGACAACGCCCAGTTGCTGGAGCGCACTGAGCCGGTCAGCGAGACCCCAATGCTCCACCACCTTGCCATTAACGATACGGAAGATGTTGATCCCCATCAGCGTGATAGGCTTGCCTGTGGGAGAGATCGACCTGAACGCACCTTGATGGGTGCCATGGTAGCTGACAAGGGCTACCACCTTGTCCCCGTCAGCAAGAAGGTCCTCCACGGTGGCTTTCACGTCAGGGAAGGCATTAAGGTGCATACTGAGAAATTGGTTCGGCTCCTGGGGAAAGCCCGAAGGCACGGTATGGTTGACAGCATTAGGGGAAACGAACTGGTCAAGTGCAGCCACGTTCCTTTGATTAATGACCTCCTGAAAGAACCGCTGAACAAGAGCCTTGTTGTCTGCTGTTGACATCGGGTATCCTCCTTTCTTCATGGGTATACCTGAGAATAGAGAGAGCAAAAGCGAAACCCCAACCTTGCGGGGATACCCTCTCACCCCTTACTGTTCTGAGTAGAAAAGCACGCAAAGGTAGACTCCTTTGATATGATAAAAATTATATCACCTGGGCGCCGTTTGTATAATCAAAAATGGGACCACTGGTAATGATTGCTCTCTATATTACTGGAACAGCATGTTCTGGAACAAGGGTAACGACTTATATTTCCTGGGTTAGTGGCTGTGGTTGTTGTATCATTCGTTTGAGACAAGACATACACGCGAAAGAAAGGGCAAGTAAGAGGAAATTATTTTGCTCGAGCATGTGTTCTTAATGCATATAGACTATCTCCCAACTATCTACGTCAAACCGGTCATGTCTCTCTATTGAGAGTTTAGAAGGAGTATATATGAGAATTCTTGCAACCATCGTCGGCGTTATTTTCATCTCTGGCTCGGAAGATGCGTCCAGGGAATCGTCGCGAGTTTTATCTGAGCTACTTTGGTCCGCTTTCGCTCATCTTCTTGCTGGTGATCTGGGCGGTCATCCTCGTCTTCGCCTTCGCACTGATCCAATGGGGGACCGGTTCAACACTCTCTGCACCGGAGAAAGATGTGACGTTTGGGTCCTATCTCTACTTGAGTGGGACAACCTTCATCACGCTCGGTATAGGTGATGTTACTCCACTGACAGGAATGGCCCGCTTTCTTGTAACAGGCGAGGCTGCCCTGGGCTTTGGCTTTCTTGCCCTCGTTATTGGCTATGTCCCTGTCATCTACCAGTCGTTTTCGCGGCGCGAGACCGAAATATCTCTCCTGGATGCTCGTGCCGGCTCACCCTCCAGTGCCACGGAATTGTTGCGCCGCCATTACCGGGACCAACATATCGAGGAACTTATCCAATACCTGCAAAACTGGGAAAGGTGGAGTGCCGAATTGCTGGAGAGCCACCTTTCCTATCCCGTCCTGACTTACTATCGCTCCCAGCATGAGCGCCAGTCCTGGCTGGCAGCACTGACCACCATCCTGGATGTCTGCGCATTACTTATTGTGGGTTTTGATGGTATTTCCACCCCGACCGTACGCTTCACCTTCGCGATAGCGCGTCACGCGGCGGTTGACCTGGCACAGATCTTCGGGACGCCGCCCATGAATACGAGACTTAATCGTCTCTCCCCGGAGGGTTTCGCCCGCATGCGCGACGCCCTCGCTGAGGTAGGACTCAACTTGCAACATGAAGAGGATGCAGAAAAGCGTCTCTATGAGATACGACTGATCTATGAGCCATTTGTCAATGCCCTGGCGAATCATCTGCTGGTGAACCTTCCTCCCTGGGTCTCGGCGACCAGGACGGTCGATGACTGGCAGACTAGCGCCTGGGATCATTTTGCAGAGTGGTCACCTGCCAAGCTCGATGAGATCACGCATATCCTCGCTACTCACAAAAAGAAAGTAGCTCTGCGGCCAGGCGACAGCTACCCCCCGGCGAGCAAGGTGAACCCGGCTCCCTCGATTGCAATGGACGAAAGACTGCTTGAAGAGCGGTAACATCAATATATATGAGATAATACTACGGGAGACGTTGTAGAGGTCGTCAAATATAGTGGTGAGCAGTGGAAAAGGAGTGAAAACCTGTAGGATGTATTTAGATAAACCATTACAACACTTTCTCGATGAACTGGCTTCATCGAAGCCAACGCCGGGAGGTGGCTCTGCATCTGCTCTGTGTGGGGCGATGGGAGCGGCGCTTGCCAGTATGGTGGCCCGGCTCACACTAGGGAAAGCTGCTTACGCCGATGTACAGCCAGAGATCGAGAAGCTGCTGTCAGAAACTGAAAAACTGCGCGAACGCTTTCAGCAGTTGATGCAGGAAGATATAGACGCTTATGGCAGGCTCTCGGCTGCTTTTAAGATGCCTCGCAGCACACCTGAGGAGAACGAGGCACGCAGTAAGGCCGTACAGGCACGACTGGTTGAGGCTGCCCTTGTGCCGCTTGAGATGGTCGAATCTGCCTCTAAGCTGCTACAATATTGCCGCAGAATCGCCGAGATTGGTAACGCTAATGTGCTCAGCGATGTGGCTACGGGATCTCTACTGGCTTCAAGTGCCGCTAATGGGGCTGCCGAGATGGTGCGCGTCAATTTGGGTGTCATGAAGGACCCTGAACTTGTGAGTGTATTGACTAATCGCCTGAATGTAGCTCTGGAAGACATCGCAGAATGTAGCCGGCAGGTAACAGGTATTATAGGGGGAAGAGGGTGACGGCAGAAATTCTGGATGGACGTGCACTGGGCGCGGAGATCAAAGCAGAGTTACGCGACGAGGTGAGTAGGTATCTTCAAGAGCGGGGGAGACCGCCAGGCCTTGCTATCGTCCGCGTGGGTGGCGATGCTGCCTCTGGCATGTACAGCAAGGCTATCTTGCGCGTCGCTGAAGATGTAGGTGTCCGGGCCAGCCTGGAAGAGCTACCTGAGCAGACCTCAGCTGATGAATTACTCGCCATGTTGCAATATCTGAACGTGGATGAAGCTACCCAGGGCATTCTTGTGCAGATGCCTCTACCTCCCCACCTTTCACAACAAATGGTCGCTGATACCGTTGCCTCGGAAAAAGATATTGATGGTATAAGCCCTCGTAGCGCTGGTAATCTCTTTTTAGGTTTGCCAAGCTTCCTCCCTTCGACCGCTGCCGCCGTGATGGAGATTCTTGAGCGCACCTCAACACCGCTGGCAGGCAAACGAGTCGTTATCCTGGGACGGAGCAATGTGGTGGGCAAGCCGTTGTCGATGATGCTCTTGCAGAAAAATGCCACCGTTACCATTTGCCACTCGCGCACTGCTCGCCTGGCAGACTTCACGCGCCAGGCCGATGTGCTTGTGTCAGCTGCCGGGCGAGCCAACCTGATCACCGCCGCTATGGTACGACCGGGGGCCGTCGTGATCGATGTAGGCATCAATGCCTTACCCGGGGGAGGTATCGTTGGCGATGTCGACTTTGCCTCGGTGCGCGAGGTCGCCGGCGCTCTCACCCCCACCCCCGGAGGCGTTGGTCCGCTCACCAACGTCTTGCTGCTCAAGCAGTGTGTGCAGGCGGCATGGCAGGAGGTAGAAAACTCGCCTGGCACACTTTTGTAGATCATTCAGGTTTGACCAACGTATCACTCTTAGAGATGCTGTTTCCAGGTGAAATAAACTGGCAAAAGTTCATTGGTCGAGACGTGAGGTATTCAAGATACGCTTATGCACGATTTTGATGATGACAGGCAAGGAAATAGACAGGATGATAGCGAGGTCGAGATCGTTGATCTGGATTTACCAGGCGAGACCTGGAGCAGCACTTCTCTATTGTTAGCCAGCCGCTTCCTGGTATGGCAGCGCACCCTCAATCGAAGACGAGTGCGGCTTGTTACAGCAACTGGCATTCTCTTCCTGGTAGCGTTGGTACTCCTGCTCAATATGCATATCAGTATCCCCATCTCATTCTCAATCAGCCCCCATAATAACAACACTGCGCAGTATGTGGCTCAGGCTCCTCCGGTCAAGATCAAGCCTTCAATGGTGGGATTTCCACGGGAAGACGGCTTTGCCTGTGTGAATAATGTCGCCTGGTCACCTGATAGTAAATACATTGCTTTCGTCGGCTACCAGAAAGATTGTGCGCAAGGTAATCAAATGTACGAGCGTGGCCTGGTAGCTGTGTATGATGCGCTTTCGGGTAAACAGGTCAGGCAATTGAGTCCCGATGATGCTATTTTGCAGGCCTTTCACAAGCAATTTCCTGCAACCCATGATGCGCTCGTTATTAATTACGCTTCCATTCTATGGTCACCTGATGGTAAGAACTTAGCGCTCACCTTTAGCCTTGGCTTTCCTTTACTGACAGGGCCAGGCAAATTTTTTGGAGTGATGCTTATACCTGATGGGAATGGAAATGCGCAAGTATTGTTGCACTTTCAGAAAAATAGTAGTTTACCTGTTGAGTGGGACTTAAAGCAGCACCAGGCCATAAACAATTCGCCTATTTCCTCTTTGCAACCTTTTGTATCTGCCGGAACTGCCATTTCTCCAATCTTTACCTATCGTTGGGGGACGAATGGCGCTCTGATTCCCACGCTATTCCGTCGTTACCGTTTAATTATCCTTCGTTCTCAGCTCGACGAGTCTCAATTCGGTAGTGTCGGTGACCCTGATGGTGGCCGTTCATTCACAATCTGGCAGCCGGGGATGAGTACACTGAATACTCAAAATGGTGGTGTATCAACGGATGTGCCCGGGATATATACCTGGAATACCCTTTTTGTGGCGTGGTCGCCCGAGGGGCGCTATCTCCTGGATGGGTTTTTCCTGGAAGGACGATTGCAGCTACTTGACCAGCCTCTTCCCAGCCGGCAGACGTTGGTTGACTTGCATTTGCAGCAATTGCCAGTTCTGAAGGTGCGTGATATGGCCCTCCAGCATCT
>WNGM01010394.1_pt1 | contig 11704 bp, 8 predicted proteins | sample 5400571 | NCBI WGS metagenome assembly WNGM01 (sample SAMN13153378, study PRJNA577476) | soil metagenome | isolation source: 100 cm soil or saprolite under Garry oak tree replicate 2 | place: USA:California | collected 2016-06-15 | reverse complement strand
GCGTGCTCCGACGAGGCGACGTCGACCGGCGCGCCCAACGGGTCCAGGTCCCAGCGGCCTCGCCAGTGGGCGAGCCCGAAGGCGACGCGCCCCCCGTCGAGGTGGCGGACGAAGACGGCGTCGGCGACCTCGCCGTCACTCCAGGCCACCAGCGGCTCGGGGGCAGCGCCGGTGACCTGCGCAAAGGCGACGGTGCGATCGAAGCGCACGCGGTCCAAGAAGCGCTGGGGCACCCAGCGCCAGGTGGAGCCGGTGAACAGATAAGCCCCATCCTTCGGGGCCGGGACCCAGAGCTGGCCCGGCTTCGCGCCGGCCGGAGGGGGATCCGCGGCGTCGGTATGGATCGCGGGGGTACCCGCCACCGGGGGCAGCGCCTCGAGTCCCGGCGGTCCCGCCCGGACCATGTCCTCGGGGATGAGAATGCCGGAGAAGCCGCTGAGGCCCATGGCCCCGTGCCCTCGCGGGCCCCGGGCGGGCCAGAGCCGGTTGGCGTGGACGGGACCGATCCGGGCGGCAAAGGTGACGGTCTCCCGCCCGTCGACCGCCACCCGCACGCTCCTGCCCACGTGGTCGAGGTCCACTTCGAGGTCGTAGAAGCGCCCGGGCTCCAGCCGCAGGGGGCGGCTGGCCTGCGGCTCGCCTTCCCCCGGGTCGAGCTCGAAGGCGAAGAGGCCGGGCCCCGGCTGCCGTACCCAGATCACGTCGAAGCGGTCCGGGCTCCCCGAGCTGAGGAGGGGTTCCCTCTCGTAGGCCAGCCGCTCGGGGAAGGCGACGCGCATCCGGGCGACGCCGCGGCCGTCGAGGACGAACAGGCGGCCGAGGAGGAGCCGCAGCGGCTCGAATCGCCGGCCGAGGCCTTCGAAGGCGGGGGGATTCTCCGTCCGCAGCCAATCGCTTCCCCCCGTGATGCTGAGGCAGAGCCCGGCCACGAGGGACCAACCGAGGGCGAGGGCGCCCGCCGCGCCCCAGAGCCAGCGCGCGGGGCCGGTCGTCGACCGCCCGGCCAGGAGCCACAGGAGGAGGGCGGGCAGGAGGAGGAGGGCCGCGAAGTCGGCCTGGAAGCGCATGGCGGCGGACGAGAACACGAAGCCGGTGAGGAGAGGGCTGACCACGCCTGCGCTCACCAGGATCCAAAGGGACCAGCGCAGGCGCTCCACCTCGGCTACCGAGGCGGCGCGCAGCAGGCGGGGCGCGAGGAGGAGGATCAAGACGAAGGGGGCGTGGAAGAGAAGCCCGGTCGTGTGGGAAGAGATGAAGAAGCCCTCGGGCAGCCGGCCTGGGTAGTCTGCGTCGGGTACGACGAACGGGAAGTCGAGACGCAGGGCCGGCGGGGCGAGGAACTGCAAGTAGAGGATGGGCGGCAATCCCCGCGGGTCCAGCCGGGAGATCGGTCGCACCCCCGAGAGCTGGTAGCCGGTGCCGAACTCGGTCCAGGACCCGAACCGGGCGCGGTTGTATGCTCCCAGCAGCAAGCCCACGACCACGAGCGGAGCGAGCAGGAACGCCGCGGCGCGTCGCCGACGCTCCGCTCGTCGCAGATCCGGCCAGGCGAGCAGCAGCAGGATGGGGACGACGAGGACGTGGTTCGGCCGGCAGGCCACGGCCAGGCCGAGGCCGGCACCGCCCAGCGCCAGGGCCAGCGGACGCCCCCGGGCGGTGAGAAGCAGCCAGGTGCCGGCTCCCAGGAAGAGTTGCCCTCCCGCTATGGCCACCTCATAGACCAGGGGACCGCGGAGGATGAAGGGAACGACATCGGTGAGGCCAAGAATCAGGAAGGCTCCTGCTTCCATCCACGGCGGTGTTCCTGGCAGGTGAGCGCGCACGAGATGGCGGAGGGCGAGGCTCCAGAAGACGACACCCAGGGAAGCAAGTATCGCGGCGGCGAGAGGGTCGGGCAGGTCACCCAGCCCCAGGAGCTGCCAGGGCAGATAAAGGAGGAGGACGGGCCCGATCCCGAAGTAGACGTAGTGCCTCCCGTGGTAGAGCGAGGCGTCATGGAGACGGAGGCCCGCGTTCTTCCCCGGCTCGTAGGGGTTGGTCATCTCGAACACCTCCGGCCGCGGTGCGACCAGCAGATGGAGCTGTCCGTGACGGAAAGCCTCCGCGAGGCGGTTGTAGAGGCTGTCCTCCCCCTGGTGCTGACCGACGGAAAAAGGGTATCCGCCCGCCGCCGTCCAGAAGTAGAAGACTACGGTGAAGAGGGCGGCGACGGCGAGCGGCGCGTCGGGGAGGCGCCGGTTCACGGCGAAGGGCGGCGGCGGACGCAGGACATCTGGTGAAGAACGCGCCCCTCTTCGATGGTTCTCATCTCAGCTGCATCCCATTGTGTGCCATGGCTTTCGGCGCGCGGCCACGACTGACATCATTTTACGCTCCCTGACTTGGAATCCGGCCGGCCGTCGCAGAGAATGGGGGCTGCCTGGCGCCGGCGCGCCTCCATGCAAATGAGGACAGACGTGAGCTCTCCGAACCGCTCCCACCGGCTGCTCGTCGGCGCCTTCAGCGCGGGCCTCGCCATCGGCGGCTGCAGCGGCACCCAGGGCGCCGCCGCCAAGCCCGGCCGGGCACCCCTCATGGTCCGCGTCGCCCCCGCGGCCGTCCGGGAGGTCGTGTACCAGATCAAGGCCCTCGGCTCGCTGGAAGCGGAGGAGATGGTGCAGGTGACCGCGGAGGTGGAAGGGGCGGTGACCGAGGTGCGGTTCCACGAGGGGGACAGCGTGAACCCGAAGACCCTGCTCGCCCGGATCGACCCCGACCGTTACCGCCTCGAGCTCGAGGGCGCCCGGGCCGCGCTCGACCAGGCCATCGCCGAGCTCGGCCGGGCCCAGGCCGACCTGAGGCGCCGCGAGGAGCTGGCCCGGAACCAGCTCGTGGCGGCGGAGGAGATGACGCGCTCGCAGGGCGAGAACGCCCGCCTCTCCGCGGCGGTGGCGGTGGCGCGCGCCGCCCTCGGCATCGCCCAGCAGAACTTCCACAAGGCCGAGGTCCGGGCCCCCCACGCGGGCGTGATCAACACCCGGTCCGTGGACACCGGCCAGTACGTGAAGCTGGGCACGGTCCTCGCCACCCTGGTCGACACGGGCCGGCTACGCCTGCGCTTCAAGGTCTCCGAGGGCGAGTCGCTGCGCGCCCGGCAGAACGGGACCGCGATCTTCCGCGTGGCCGCCCTGGGCCCCCGCGACTTCCAGGCCTCGATCTACCACGTGGGCTCGGTGGCCGATCCCACCACCCGCCAGGTCGAGGTGCTGGCCTGGGTGAAGAACCCCGGGGTGCTCAAGCCCGGCTTCTTCGCCGAGGTCACCCTGGCGGGGGAGTCGCGGAAGGAGGCGATCGTGGTCCCGGAGGGGGCGGTCCAGGCGAGCGAGCAGGGCTTCGTCACCTACGTGGTCGAGAACGGCAAGGCCCGGCTGCGGCCGATCGAGATCGGCCTGCGCACCGGCACCGGGGTGGTGGAGATCCTCTCGGGGGTGAAGCCGCAGGAGATGGTCGTCACCGAGGGCTCCGACCGCCTGGCCGACGGCATCGACGTGCAACCGGTCGCCGCCTCGCCGGTCGCCGCCGCGGACAAGCCATGAGCGGCCCCTCGCGCCCCCCCGGTCCGGAGCCCGAGGAGGACGCCCGCCAGATCGCCACCGGCTCCACCCTGGCGGACATCTCGATCCGCAACCACGTCTTCGCGTGGGTGCTGATGTTCGGCCTCATCGGCTTCGGCCTCCTTTGCTTCACGGGGGCGGGGACGGTCTTCCGGGGCCTCGGCATCAGCCAGAACCCCGACGTGGACTTCCCCCTCGTCAACATCTCGGTGACCTACGAGGGAGCGTCCCCCGAGGTCATGGAGACCGACGTCGTGGACACCATCGAGGACGTGGTCACCTCGGTGGAGGGCGTCAAGGAGATCTCGTCCACCTCTCGCCAGGGCGCGGCCAGCATCAACATCGAGTTCGAGCTCTCCCGCAACATCGACGCCGCCCTGCAGGACGTCCAGACCAAGATCGCCCAGGCCGCCGCCCGCCTCCCCAAGGGCATCGACCCGCCGGTGGTGTCCAAGCGGAACCCCGAGGACCAGCCGATCATCCGCCTCTCCCTGGCCGGCAACCGTCCCCCCACCTTCGTGGCCGACTACATCCGCAACGTGATCAAGCCCCAGCTCCAGACCGTGCAGGGGGTGGGGGACGTGCAGCTCACCGGCTACCGCGACCGCTCGGTCCGGGTCTGGTACGACGCGGTGCGGATGGAGGCCCAGGGGCTGACCGTGGCCGACGTCAACAACGCCATCGCCCGGGAGCACCTCGAGGTGCCGGCGGGGCGGATCGAGGCCGCGGAGCGCGAGATGAACGTCCGGGCCGAGGGCGAGGCCATCGACATCGAGGCCTTCGCCAACCTGGTCATCACCTACAAGAACGGGGCTCCCGTGCGCCTGAAGGACGTGGCGGTGGTGGAGGACGGCCTGGAGGACCGCCGCCGCGTGGGACGCACCCTCGGCCAGCCCTCGGTGGGGATCGGCATCACCAAGCTCCGGGGCGCGAACGCGGTGGCGGTGGGCCGGGCCATCAACGCCAAGACCGAGGAGCTCGGCAAGCGGCTCCCCGAAGGCTTGAGCCTGGTGGTCAACTGGGACACCACGATCTTCGTCGAGCACGCCATCAACGAGATCCTCTTCACGCTCCTCCTCGCTGGAGAACATCTACCGGCACCGCGAGCACGGAGAGGGGAAGATCCGGGCCGCCTCGGTAGGGGCCCGCGAGATCACCTTCGCCGCCGCCGCGGCCACCCTCGCCATCGTGGCCATCTTCCTTCCCGTCGCCTTCATGAAGGGGATCATCGGGAAGTTCTTCTTCCAGTTCGGGGTCACGATCTCGGTGGCGGTGCTGATCTCGCTCCTGGAGGCCCTCACCCTCGCCCCCATGCGCTGCTCGCGCTTCCTCGAGCTGGGCAAGCGCGGGAGGATCGGCCAGCAGGTGGATTTCCTGTTCGTCCGGCTCTCCGCCTCCTACCTCCGCTGGCTGAAGCCCGCGCTCCACCACCGGGCCTGGGTCATGCTGGCCGCGGTCGGCTTCTTCGTCCTCTCCCTGGGCATCCTGCGGTTCCTGCGCAGCGAGTTCATCCCCTCCCAGGACATGAGCCGGTTCCTGGTCCGCTTCCAGACCCCGGTGGGTACGAGCCTGGACGCCACCGACCGGGTGTTCCGCCAGATCGAGACGTTCCTCGACACGCGGCCCGAGGTTCTGAAGTACTCGGGGGCGGTGGGGGGCTTCGGGGGCGGCGAGGTCAACACGGGGATCGTCTTCATCACCATGAAGGACCCCGGCCAGCGCCCGGTCGACCCCAAGCGGGGCCGTCCCCTCAGCCAAGCGGAGTTCATGGGGGTGGTACGCGACACCGTGAACGCGATCCCCGGGAGCCGGGGGTCGCTCCAGGACATCTCCCAGATGGGCTTCAGCTCGACCCGGGGCTTCCCGATCGAGTTCAACGTCCGGGGCCGCGACTGGGACCTCCTGGCCCGCTCGGCCCGGCAGATCATGGACGAGGTGCGCCAGGCCGGCGACGTGACCGACGTGGACAGCGACTACCAGGTGGGGATGCCCGAGGTGCAGATCATCCCCGACCGCAACAAGGCCGCCGACCTCGGGATCAGCATGGCCACGATCGGGGACACCGTGAACTCGGCCATCGGCGGCCAGCGGGTGGGCAAGTTCAAGGACAAGGGGCGCCGCTTCGACATCCGGGTGCGCCTGCTCGCCCCCCAGCGGCAGCGGCCCGAGGACATCCAGCGCCTCCTCGTCCGCACCGGCCAGGGGGGCCTGGTGCGCCTGGGCGACATCGTGAAGGTCGAGCAGCGGCCCACCCTCCAGACCATCACCCGCCGCGATCGCGAGCGGGCGATCACGATCTTCGGCAACGTGGCCCCCGGGGCCTCCCAGGACGACGCGATCAACCGCTCGCTCGAGATCGCCCGCCGGATCCTTCCCGACGGCTACCGCGCGATCGCCTCCGGCAGCAGTCAGGCTTTCCAGGAGTCGTTCCAGTCGCTGTTCTTCGCCTTCGCGCTCGGGCTGATCGTGGCCTACATGGTCCTGGCCACCCAGTTCAACGCCTTCTCCCACCCGTTCACGGTCCTCCTCGCCCTGCCCTTCAGCATCAGCGGCGCCCTCATGGCGCTCTGGGTCGCCGGGCAGAGCCTGAACGTCTACAGCCTGCTGGGCATGATCCTCCTCATGGGGATCGCCAAGAAGAACTCGATCCTGCTCGTGGACTTCACCAACCAGATCCGGGCCACCGGCGTCGAGCGGCACGACGCCCTGCTCGAGGCCTGCCCGCTGCGCCTCCGGCCCATCCTGATGACCTCGATCGCGACCATCGCCGGGGCCCTGCCCCCCGCCCTCGCCCTCGGCCCCGGGGCCGAGCTGCAGCGGCCCATGGCCCTCGCCCTGGTGGGCGGCATGGCCGTGTCCACCCTGCTCACCCTGTTCGTGGTCCCCGCCGCCTACAGCGTGATCGACGACGTGATCGTCTGGAACGACGACCGGCGGAAGCGCGGAGTGGGCCTGGTGGCGGCGCTCCGCACCCTGCGGTCCCGCGAGGGCTCCCCGGGCGAGGCGGCGCGGCTTGCCGGTCCTTGACGTTCCCGCCGGAGCGGGCGTAGCCTCGGCGCTGTCCTGTTCAGCACCCCGCTGGAGGTGGCTATGGAGATGCTCGATCTGCGCGCGCGGACGGGGCGGGCGGCGATGGTCGCGGGCCTGCTCCTGGGCGCGCACCCGGCGCTCGCCCAGGGACTCTGCCAGCAGAGCAATTGCCTGCCCGACGCCACGCAGCCGAGCGGCGCCGTCTACCGCGTCTGCCTTCCGGAGCCCTCGTGCTGGAACGGAGACCTCGTGGTCTGGGCCCACGGCTACGTGGCCTTCAACCAGCCGGTGGCGATCCCCGAGGACCAGCTCATCCTCCCCGACGGAACCTCGATCCCCGTGATCGTGAACGCTCTCGGCTACGCCTTCGCCACCACCAGCTATCGCACCAATGGCCTGGCCATCAAGGATGGGATCGACGACGTTCGAGAGCTGGTGGACGTCTTCTCGGGCGCCCACGGCGCGCCCGGCCACACCTACCTGGTGGGCGCCTCGGAGGGCGGGATCGTCACCGCCCTCGCCACCGAGCGGCATCCCGACGTCTTCTCGGGGGGGCTCGCCACCTGCGGCCCCATCGGGAGCTTCCGCGGCCAGCTCAACTACTGGGGAGACTTCCGCGCCCTCTTTGACGTCTACTTCCCCAACCTCATCCCGGGGAGCGCGATCGACGTGCCTGCCGGCGTCATCGACCAGTGGGAATCGGTGTACAAGCCGATGGTCCAGCAGGCCTTCCAGGCCCACCCGGCGGCCCTCGACGGGCTGCTCGGGGTCAGCCGCGCGCCCTTCGACACCGCCCGGCCCGCGAGCAAGCAGGAGACGGCCCTCGGCCTCCTCTGGTACAACGTCTTCGCCACCAACGACGGGATCCAGAAGCTGGGTGGGCAGCCCTTCGACAACACTACCCGCTACTACAGCGGGTCGGCCAACGATTTCCTCCTGAACCTCCTGGTCAGGCGCTACCGGGCCGACCCGGCCGCCCTCAGCGAGGTCGCGGCCCACTACGAGACCACCGCGGACCTGGTGTCTCCCCTGGTCACCCTGCACACGACCGGCGATCCCATCATTCCCTTCGGGCACGAGGTGCTGTACTTCTACAAGGCCCTCCGGAGTGGCTCCCTCGCCCGGACCGCCATCCTGCCCGTCTCCCGGTACGGCCATTGCCAGTTCAAGGCGCTGGAGGCGATCGTGGGCTTCGTGGTCCTGATCAGCAAGGTGCAGGCCATGACGCCGGCCGGGGCCGAGCTGCTCCTGCCCGACGAGGCCACCCGCGCGCAGTACCGGGAGGTGACGGGGGCGCTCCTCGCCCCGGCCTCTCCCTGACCTCCGGCCCCGAAGGATCGCCTCGAGGAACCGGCGGCTCAAGCCCTATTCGATGACAACCGTGACCGTCGCCCTTCCGTCGCGCCCGACGGGGTTGTGTTCAGCGTGAAGTTGGAGTGGTATGTTTCGGGATCCGGAGGAGCCCATGCCCGTCCGCCGTCGTGACTTCCTGGCCGGGGCGGCCCTGCCCCTGCTGAGCGCCGCGCGGGCCCGGTCGTCCTCGCGCCCGGTCCCCTTCCACGAGATCCCGTCTCCGCCCGCTCTTCCGCGCCTGCGTCCGGTCTCGTACCGCCAGGTGCGGCTCCGCGACTCGTTCTGGGCGCCGCGGCAGCGCATCAACCGCGAAGCCACGGTCCCGCATCTCTTCCGTGAGCTCGAGCGGGCGGGCCAGGTCTCGAACTTCGAGCGCGCCGCGGCGGGGGCGAAAGAGGGCTACCGGGGCCCGGTCTACATGGACTCGGACCTCTACAAGTCCCTGGAGGCGGCCGCTCTCGTCCTCGGCCTGGAGGCGGACCCCGGGATCGCGAAGCGGGTGGACGAGCTGGCCGCCCTGGTGCGCGCGGCCCAGCAGCCCGACGGCTACGTGAACACCGGCTACCAGATCAAGGGCCGGAAGCCCTTCTCGAACCTGCGGGACGACCACGAGCTCTACTGCGCCGGCCACCTGATCGAGGCCGCGGTGGCCCACCACGAAGCGACCGGCTCTCGGGCCCTCCTTGACCCCGCCCTGCGCTACGCCGACCGGATCGACCGGACCTTCGGGGACGGACCGGAGAAGCGGGTCGGCTACTGCGGCCACCCCGAGATCGAGCTCGCCCTCGTCCGCCTCGCCCGCCTGACCGGGGAGCGGCGCTATTTCGACCTGGCCCGGTTCTTCCTCGAGCACCGCGGCGAGAAGCGCTTCGCGGCCGAGCACGGCGTCCCCCTCGACCGCTACGACGGCACCTACTTCCTCGACCAGTGCCGGATCCGGGAGCACCGCGACATCGCGGGCCACGCGGTCCGAGCCGGCTACCTGTTCTGCGCGGTGGCCGACGTGGCGCGGGAGACGGGCGACCCCGGGATGTTGGCCATGCTGGAGCGCGTCTTCGAGAGCGCCACCGCTCGCCGGTCCTTCGTGACGGGCGGCATGGGCTCCTCGTACCACAACGAGGGCTTCACGAGCGACTACGACCTGCCGACGTACGGGGCCTACCAGGAGAGCTGTGCCTCCATCTCCCTGGCCATGCTGGCCCACCGCCTGGGGCTCCTGCACGGCGACGGGCGGTACGTCGACGTGGCGGAGCGCGCGCTCTACAACGCGGTGCTGGCGGGAGTCTCCCTCGAAGGGACGCGCTTCTTCTACGTGAACCCCCTGGCCAGCGTGGGCACCCACCACCGCGAGCCCTGGTACGACACCGCCTGCTGCCCGCCGAACCTCTCGCGCACCATCGCGGGCCTGGGCGGCTACGCCTACGCGACCACGGACCAGGACCTGTACGTGATCCTGTTCATCCAGGGGACCGCGGACACGGGCCTCGCCCGCCTGGAGGTCGCGACGGACTACCCGTGGGACGGCCGGATCGCGATCACCCTGCGCGAGCCGCGGGCCTCCGGCTTCGCCCTGCGCCTGCGCGTGCCCGGCTGGTGCGCGGGGCCCGTGGTGCCGCGGGTGAACGGCCAAGCGCAGCCGGACGCGGCTCGCGAACGCGGCTACCTCGTCCTGCGGCGCCCCTGGAAGGACGGCGACCGGGTCGAGGTCGATCTCCCCATGCCGGTCCGGCGCCTGGAGGCGCATCCTCTCGTGGCCGAGGCCGCGGGTCGGGTGGCCCTCGCCCGGGGGCCGATCGTCTACTGCCTCGAGCAGTGCGACCAGTCAGCGCCGGTGAGCGCCCTCACGATTCCCGCGGGGGCGGAGCTCCGGCCCGGTCCCGCCGAGCCGCGGCTCCTCGGCGCGCGAGGCCTCGTGGGGACGGCGGCCTTTCTCGAAGCCGCCCCCTCCGGCGAGCTCTACCGCGAGGCTCGCGCGCGTTCTCCGAAGGCGGCGCCGGTCAAGGCCGTCCCTTACGCCTTCTGGGACAACCGCGAGGCGGGGCCCATGCAGGTCTGGGTCCTCGCGGGCTGACCGCACTACAATCGGAGCGAATGGTCCTCCAGCCCGCCCTCGAGCCGGTTCCCGTCGACGCGCCCGCCGCCCCGGCCACCGACGCGCCGTGGCTCTACGGCTTCTGGTACCCGGCCGCGCGCAGCCCCGCGGTCCGCGGGACGCAGTTGGCTTCGGCCATGCTCCTCGGCATCCCGCTCGTGCTCGGCCGCACCGCGCAGGGCGAGGCCTTCGCCCTGCGGGACACCTGCCCCCACCGCGGGATCCCCCTCTCGTACGGGCGCTTCGACGGCCGGGAGGTGGAGTGCTGCTACCACGGCTGGCGGTTCGATCCTCCCTCCGGCCAGTGCCGGGCCATCCCCTCCCTCACCCCGAACTCCCGCCTTCGCGTCGACCGGATCTACGCGACGGCCTTTCCCTGCCGGGAGGCCGACGGCTTCTTCTGGGTCTACGTCCCTCCCGGCGCGGAGCGCGCCGCGGGCGCGGCCGGAGTTCCGAACACCCTGCCCCCGGTCCCGCGCGTCCCGGCCTTCTCGGAGCGCCACGTGTTGACGCACCTGACGGCCGACCTGCCGTGCAGCGTGGACCACGGCATCATCGGCCTCATGGACCCCGCCCACGGGCCCTTCGTCCACCAATCCTGGTGGTGGCGCAGCCGGGGCAGCATCCACGAGAAGCAGAAGCATTTCGAGCCGATCCCCGGCGGCTTCCGCATGAGCGCGCACACCCCGTCCGCCAACAGCGCCCCTTACCGGCTCATGCGCTTCGCGGGGATGAAGCCGGGAGACCGGATCGAGACCACGATCGACTTCGTCCTGCCCAACATGCGCTTCGAGGCCGTGCGCTCCGGCGCGGCCTGGTTCTCCACCCTGACCACCGTCACCCCGGTCACCCCCCGCCTCTGCCGGATCGACGTACGCGCGGCCTGGAACCTGTTCTTGTGGGCGACCCCGATCGTGCTTCCCATCGGGCGCTTCTTCGGCAAGAGGTTCGTCCGGCAGGACCAGCGGACGATGGAGCGGCAGGCCGAAGGCCTCCGGCACAACCCCGGCCTGATGCTGATCGACGACGCGGACCGCCCGGCCAAATGGTACTTCGCGCTCAAGCAGGCCTGCCTGGACGCCCAGCGCACCGGGCAGCCGCTCCAGCACCCGCTCCCCGGCCCCGTCACCCTGCGCTGGCGCAGCTAGAGGGGATTCGTGAAGGCGGAAGGCCTGAGGGACGAGCGCGTGGCGCCCCCGGTATCCCCGTGGACCGCCGGGGCCCTGATCCTACTCGGCCTCCTGGCCGCGCTCGTGACCTACAAGGCGAGTGGCTCGCTCGCCACCATCGCCCGGGTCCAGGGGAGTCACACCCTCGCGCCCCGGGCGGAGTGGCTGGCCACGGCGGGGGCGTCCCCCGCCGTCCGACCGCTCCTGCGCACCGCGAACTACTTCGCGATCGTGTGGCCCGCCCTCGTCTTCGGCGTCCTCATCGGGGGAGCGGTCCGGGCGGTCGTGCCCTCCGCCTGGGTCGCGCGGCTCTTCGGTGACACCTCCCTGCGGTCACAGCTCGTCGGCGGCCTGGCCGGTGCGCCCCTCATGCTGTGCTCGTGCTGTGTCGCGCCGGTGTTCGCGGCGGTGCAGGAGCGCAGCCGCCGGGGCGGCGCCGCGGGCGCCCTCATGCTGGCCTCACCGTC
>WNGM01007990.1_pt1 | contig 11705 bp, 11 predicted proteins | sample 5400571 | NCBI WGS metagenome assembly WNGM01 (sample SAMN13153378, study PRJNA577476) | soil metagenome | isolation source: 100 cm soil or saprolite under Garry oak tree replicate 2 | place: USA:California | collected 2016-06-15 | reverse complement strand
GCGGCCAGCGCTATCGCGTCACGTTCCGCCGCGAGAACACGATCGTGCAGGCCCGCATGATCGAATCCGTCAAGGGCCCCAAGCGCGTCCTCGCCCGGCTCGCCGGGTTCGACGGCGCGTACATGCGCTTCACCGGCCAGGTGACCGTCGAGCGCACCGGCAGCGACCCGGTCCCCGAGACCGTCACCGCGCCGGCGCTGTGGGAACTGATGTACTTCGGCAAGACCACCGGCTAACCCCGCGATGGCGCGCAGCACGAAGTCGGTGATCGACGCGGCGTAGCGGTCGCGTTCGGCGTTGATGGTGGCTCGCCGGGCGCCGGGGGTGAGCACGATGAGGCTGATCACCCGGCCCATGATGGCGTCGATGATCAGGTCCGGAGGCGTTCTCGCGGGGAGTTCCCCGCGGTCGGCGGCGGCCTGGATGACGGTCCGGACGGTGCCGAAGCGGGCCCGGACGATGTTCTGCACCATGTCGTCGAAGCGCGGCGGGTACTGCGATGCCTCGATGAGCACCCGCGGCAGCACCAGCGCCTTGGGGCCGACGAACATGTCGATCACCTGCTCTGTCATGCCGATGAGGCAGCCGCGCAGGTCGGCGGGATCGGCCTCATCGCCGGGCGGCTCGGCGAGGTGCTCCAGGGCGGCCAGCAGCAGGTCTTCCTTGGTGGGCCAGCGGCGGTAGAGGGCCGCCTTGCCGACCGGCGCCCGCCGGGCGACCCGGTCCAGGGTGAATCCGGCCCAGCCGACTTCCCCGTACACGGTCAGGGCGGCGGCGAGGACCCGTCGTTCGATGCCGGGGTCGGCGGGGCGTCCCCGCCCGGCCGGTCCGTTCGCTTCCGTCCGCACGCTCCCGAGTGTGTCATCCCGTCAGGGCGTAGCGGATGGGCAGGTGCTTGAGGCCGCCGACGAACGTGGTGGCCACCCACTCCGGCTGCCCCGCGAGCTCGACGGATTCCAGGCGCGGCAGGAGCTCGGCGAACAGGGCGCGGGTCTCCATCCGGGCCAGGGCGGCGCCGAGGCAGTAGTGCACCCCGAAGCCGAACGCGAGGTGCTTGTTGGGGTCACGGCCGACGTCGAAGCGGAACGGGTCGTCGAATACCTCCTCGTCGCGGTTGGCCGAGGGGTAGGACAGCAGCAGCGACTCGCCTTCCTTGACGGGCACCCCGCGAACCTGGGTGTCGGCGGCAGCGGTGCGCATGAACTCCTTGACCGGGGTGACCCAGCGGACCATCTCGTCGGCGGTGGTCGGCAGCAGGGCCGGGTCGTCGCGCAGCCTGGCCAGCTCGCCGGGGTGCTCGATGAGCGCGTGCAGGCCGCCGGAGATGGTGGAGCTCGTGGTGTCGTGGCCGGCGGTCGCGATGATGACGTAGTAGGAGGCGGTGTCGAAGTCCGACAGGTACTCGCCGTCGACGCGGGCGTTGGCGATCGCCGAGGCCAGATCGCCGGTCGGTTCGGCCCGGCGGGCGGCCGTGAGGTCCTGGAAGTAGGCGAAGAAGTCGAGCAGCGCCGCCATCTGCTCCTCCGGCGCCGCGCCGCGCCGCCGTTCCTCGTCGGCGCCGCCGAACAGCTCCTGGGTGAGCTTGAGCAGGCGCGGGAAGTCCGATTCGGGCAGGCCGAGCAGCGAGAGGATCACGTACAGCGGGTAGTGCGCGGCGATCTGGGTGGCGAAGTCGCATTCCCCGCCGGCCTCGGCCATCCGGTCCACGTAGTGGCGGGCGAGTTCGGTCACCCGCACCTGCAGCGCCCGCATCGCCCTGGGCCGGAACCAGTCGGCGCCGATCGCCCGTACCACGCGGTGCTGCGGGTCGTCCATGTGGATGAGCGTGCGCAGGGCCGTGCCCTCGGCCTCGTGCTGCCTGGCGATGGCGTCCATCTCGACGGTGGCCAGCAGCGGCCTGGGAGCGTTGAGGAACAGGGAATTCTGTCGCTCGATCTCCGTGATGTCGCCGTGCCTGGTGATGGCCAAGAACGGCTCGAACCCGGGCGCCCGGACCCGGTGGACCGGGGCCTTGCGGCGCAGCAGCGTGAGCGCCTCATGCAGCCGGGCTTCGTCGGCGTACACGGCCGGGTCGGCCAGGGCGAGTCCCGCTTCGGTCACGGTGAGGGTCATCAGGGATCTCCTGCCCGTATGTTTCAGACGAAGTTCGTCTGATATTGTCACGCCAGCAGGCCTGCTTTCAAGCAGGTTCTCAGGCCAGTACGGCGGTGAGCTGCACTGCACCCATCGACGACTAGACGATCTATCCGGCTGGGAACCTTATCTCCGATCTTCATTCCGAACGGGCCTGGGTGCCCCGCCCCGGTCTCGCCTTCCTCGCTCCGCAGGGAGGGTGCTTTCAGCGGTCATCCAGCGATCCGCAAGGTTGCCGGCGCACCGTTGAGTCATGAGGTCTACGGCTGGGGACGGTTCGGCTAAAGCGCGGCTGCTCGTCGTCGACGACGAGGAAACGATCCTGGAACTGCTGTCTGGATCGCTCCGGCTGGCCGGATTCGAGGTGATCTCCGCGGCGAGCGGCATGGAAGCCCTGCGCGCCGCGGCGGCGTCGAGGCCCGACCTGATCCTGCTGGACGTGATGATGCCGGACGGTGACGGGTTCGAGGTGGTGCGCAGGTTGCGGTCGTCGGGCCCGGGCGTTCCGGTCATCTTCCTGAGCGCACGCGACGGTGTCCGCGAGCGCGTCGCCGGCCTGGCCCTGGGCGGAGACGACTACGTCACCAAGCCGTTCAGCCTGGACGAGGTGCTGGAACGCATCCGGGCGGTGCTGCGGCGGGCAGGCCCGGTCACCCCGGTCACGCGACTGCGCGTCGCCGGCCTGGAACTCGACCAGGACAGCCATGAGGTCAGGCGGGACGGCACCCTCATCGCGCTGACGCCCACCGAGTTCAGGCTGCTGCGGTTCCTGATGCTGAACGCCGGCCGCGTCCTCGGTAAGGGCCAGATACTCGATCATGTCTGGGGCCACAACCCCGCCGCGGAGGGGAATGTCGTGGAGCCTTGTGTCAGCTACCTGCGGCGGAAGGTCGACCAGGGCGAGCCGCGCCTGATTCATACCATCCGCGGCGTTGGCTATGTCCTGCGGATTCCTCCCCCGTGAGGCTGCGGCGGGGCCGGCTGCCGGACGCGTCGCTGCGCGTCCGGGTCATGGCCGCCGCCGCGCTCCTCGTCGCCCTGACTTCCCTGGTGACAGGATTCCTCGGCACCGCGCTGCTGCGCAGTTACCTGTACAGCCGGGCCGACGCCCAGCTACGCCCGGTCGTTCCTCGCGATCACCGTCGGCGGGGCGGTCATCGCCGCCCTCAGTGCCGCGCTGGGCGTCGCCGCCGCCGGCGGCTGACCCCCCATGGAGGCTGACACGATGTCCCGTCCCGAGACCTGCCGGATCGCCGCGATGCCGGCCGACTACCAGCGCTACGGAATAGCCAAGGGTGAGATCGCCGCCCGGGAGGACGGGTTCCGTACCCGGCCCGGCGGGCCTGGCACGTTCGAGTGGTGGTCCGGCAAGATCCTGGCCGGCGACGGTTCCCTGGTGCGCTTCGAGAAGACCGGCGAGCACCCGGACCCGGCGGCCAGCGCTATCGCGTCACGTTCCGCCGCGAGAACACGATCGTGCAGGCCCGCATGATCGAATCCGTCAAGGGCCCCAAGCGCGTCCTCGCCCGGCTCGCCGGGTTCGACGGCGCGTACATGCGCTTCACCGGCCACGTCACGATCGAGCGCATCGGCAGCGACCCGGTCCCCGAGACCGTCACCGCGCCGGCGGCCACCTCCATAACCGAGGCACGCGCGTGCCTGGTCGCGTTGGTGAACGCTTTGGAGCAGACGTAATACGCCGCCACCTCGACCGGCTCCGGCAGCCGTCCCATCGCGGGAACATCGAGCTCGACCGGGACCGCGGCCCGGCGGGCCAGCGTCCGCAGGGCCGGGCCCAGGCCGCACTCGGACAAGATCGCCGGGTGGATGCCGCGGGCGATCTCCCGCAGGTCCTCCTCCACCTCGTTCAGCTCGCCGACGACCCGGCCGATCTCGGTCTCCAGCCCGGCCAGCCCGGCCGGCACCATGCCCTGTGCCAGGCGCAGCTCCAGGCCGAGCGAGACCAGCCGCTGCTGGGTCTCGTCGTGTAGGTCCCGCTCGATCCGCCGCCGGGTCTCATCGGCGGCGGCGACGATCCGCGCCCGCGAGGCGGCCAGCTCGGCCCGGCTCTGGGCATTCCCTACCGCCGTCGCGACCAGCTCGGTGAAGTCCGCCATCCGGTCGGCGGTGCCTGAGGGAAACGGCCGCCGCCTGGTCCACGCGTTTACCGCTCCCCACAATCGGCCTTCGACGACGATCGGGCTGCCCACCGTCGACCGGATGCCCAGCTCGCGCAGGCCGTCAGCGGCCGGGTCCGCCACGCTGCTCCACGCGTCCTCATTGGCCTGGGCAGGACGGCCGGTCCGCCGGACGACCGCAGTCAGCCCGGTCGGGGGATAGCCCTCGAAGGGTGCTGCTGGCCGCAGCCCTCTTATTCCTGCTGGCGGGTAGCCGGGTTGGGCGCTGGCCGCAAAGACGTGAGCGGACCTGGCCGCGAGGCTGGAAGCATGCGGCGGGAGACCCGGTAAGCCTCGAAGGCGGAACGAAGCGAGGCAAAACGGTAGCGGAGATTCTGGCTCCGCAGCCAGGTCCGCCCGCTGTCGCCCGGCACCTGTTCGCCGGGTCGCCGCGGCCGCCCACCGGACATCAAAGGAGATTCACCTTGCGCTACCGTCGCAACAGGCTACTGGGTGTTATCGCACTTGCTGGTCTCGCCACCGCGCTGGTCGCAGTACCCGCCTCAGCCGTCGCATCCCCGCTGAGCGATGCGCGGGAGGTCGCCCACTTCGACATCAATGCCCAGCAGCAGCCAGAGAACATCACGCTGCTGCCCGGCGGAGCCGCCGACGTCACCTTCAACCGGGCCAGGCAGGTCGCCCGGGTCGGCACGGACGGCTCGGTCTCGATCCTGGCCACCCTTCCCGCGCCGACCACCGGCACCGCAACGGCGTCCGGCATCGTGCGCGCCCCGGACGGCTCCCTCTACGTCAATTACAACGCGGCCAGCCATTCGGGTATCTGGCGCATCGCTCCGGAGGGTGGCACTGCGGTACAGGTCGTCGCCACGCCCGACGTGAAGGTCCTCAACGGCCTGGCTCTCGACCGGGGTCAAGACGCCCTGTACGCGACCGATTCCACCAGCGGTACGGTGTGGAAGGTGTCGCTTCGGAGCGGCACGGCGTCCCTGTGGGCCCAGGGCGCGGACCTCGAGCCGAACACCGTGAATAGCTCCGGGTTCGGGGCGAACGGCATCAAGGTACACGACGGCGCGGTCTGGGTGAGCAACACCGACAAGGGCACCCTGCTCCGCATAGCCATCGGCGCGCACGGCACGGCGGGTGCGGTCACCACCAGGGCGCAGGGCCTTACCGCCATCGACGACTTCGCGTTCACCGGCGACGGCGACACGGTGCTGGCCGCGCAGGACTTCGTGAACCAGGTCAGCCTCGTCCAGCCGGACGGCACCCACGACACCGTGCTCACCGCGGCAGACGGGCTGGAAAACCCTACCTCCATCGCGGTCCGCGGCTTGAGGGTGTACGTGACCAGCGGGGCGTACTTCACCCACGTCGACCCGAACCTGCTGCTCGCCAAGCTCGGCTGAGCCACCGCCCACCGCCGCACGGTCGAGGCGCCGACCCGGACGCCCAGACCCAGCAGCTCACCTTGGATCCTTGTAGCCCCAGCCCGGGTTCTCCCGCGCCATCGGCCCGATCAGCGTCACGATGCGCGGGTCCACGGGCGGTCGGCCGTCTCGGTGGGGATAGGCCCATCGCCAGCGGATCAGCCGCCGGTGCCAACGCAGCAGGGTGTCGAGCGTGACCAGCCGGCTAATCCTCGAGAGCCTGGGGAGCAGCCGGACCAGAGCGGCGAGCACTGCCCGGTCGGCCCAGTCCAGCCTCGGCCTGGGGTTCTGCCGCCGAAGCACGCCACCTCGTGGCGCGGCACCAGCAGATCGGCGTCTTTCGACGCCGAAGAACGTGCCAGCAGCACCATCCACCCGGCCAGGCGGACGAACATCAGGTAGAGCATCCGTATCGTCACGAGTTCGCGATCCTGCCAGGCATGCGACCCTCACCGCTGGCGAACCCGCAGGCCAGCAACCTATGACCCGTTTTGGAACCCACAGGCCATGATCCGGAGCATCCGCGGAACGAACCGGGCCGCAACCCGCTGGCTGCGATGACTTACCGACGAACGCATGCGTATAGCACGGCTGAAACATCGCAGGAGCACACTGGGGCAATGGGCATGCGACGGGTGCGGGTGGGGTGCGAGTTCGTGTACGTGGCTGTCGTTGACACCCCGGCCGTTTTCCAGGTCGAACCCCTGGATGCGGCCCCGGTCAGTCTCGCGCGGCGGGAGTGGTCGACGGAGCCAGAGGTGCGAATCCGCCATTACACCGACCTTTATGGCAACCGGTGTACGCGGGTGATGCTGCCCGCCGGGCGTTCCACGCTGCGTTTCGGCGCCTCGGCGCTGGTGCCCGACGCAACCGAGGACGCCGATGAACAAGTGCCGGAGCTGCCGCCGGAAAGGCTGCCGGACGAGGTGCTCATCTACACGCTGCCTAGCCGCTACTGCCTGCCCGACATGCTCGGCGACGAAGCCTGGTCACTTTTCGGCGCCATGCACGCTGGCTATTCTCGGGTGCAGGCGATCTGCGACTACGTCAACAGTCACCTGACGTTCCAGTACGGCATGAGCGGCCCGTTGACCACGGCGGCCGATGTGAACGCCTCCGGGTTCGGTGTCTGCCGCGACTTCACCCACCTGGCGATCTCGTTCTGCCGGGCACTGAACATCCCGGCTCGGTATGTCTTCGGCTATCTGCCTGACATGGACGTGCCGCCGGATCCGGCGCCGATGGACTTCGCAGCGTGGATGGAGGTCTGGCTGGGCGATCGGTGGTGGACCTTCGATCCGCGCAACAACCGCCGGCGCAAGGGACGGATTCTGATCGGATGCGGACGGGACGCGTCTGACGTGGCTATGGTTACCACCTTCGGGGCACCGCTGCTGGAGTCGATGACCGTGCATGCGCAGGAGGAGCCGGAATAAATATCTCAGCCGCGGCTCGCTCAGCTGAGCCGGGTGACCTCGACGGTGACGGCAAAGTGCTCCGCCGCCGGGCCTGAGTAGATGCCGGACAGCGGACGCACGTCGGCGTAGTCGCGGCCGCGGGCCAGCAGCACGTGCCGGCTGCCCACCTGGGCGAGACTGGTCGGGTCGGCCGCGGCCCAGGCGCCGGCCCAGAATTCCACCCAGGCGTGGCTCTCTCCGGTCGTGGTCTCCCCGATCCCGGCTTCTGCGGCCGGGTGGAGGTAGCCGGAGACGTAGCGCGCAGGCAGCCCTGCGGCGCGCAGCAGAGCCAGCGTGACGTGCGCGAAGTCCTGGCACACGCCGCCGCCTGCGGCGCGGGCCTGGGCCGAGGAGGTGCGGACGTGCGTCGCACCCCGCTCATAGCGCAACGTCTCATGGGTCCACTCGGCAATGCGGAGCCCGGCCTGCGCGGGTGTGGACTCGGCGCGCAGGGACCTGCCGAGCTCGGTGAGCTCCGGCTCGGCCGTGACGTAGGACGAGGCGGTGAGATACTCGGCGAAGCGATCCTGGACCGCGGGCCCGGCCAGCTCGGACCAGCTGACGTCGGACGGTTCCGGCCGCGGCTGGGCGGTCTCAACCGTCGACGTGGCCAGTACGACGAGCTCAGTGTGCGGCACGTGGATGTCGAACGAGTCGACCGCCGTGCCCCAGTAGTCCACGTAGTGAAACGGCCGCACCGCGGGCGTGACCACGAGGGCGGCTTGCAGGAGGCGCTGACCGTCCACGGTGGGCGGGGTCAGCCTCGCTTCGTTGTACGACGCCCGCACCGGCTCGACGTACTTGTAGCCGGTGCGGTGCCTGATTGCGATCCGCCAGCTCATGCCTGCGTCTCCTTCAGGCCCCACTGGGGCGGCGGCGACCCGGCGAAGAGCCGTTCGGTCACTTCCTCGCTGATCATCGACACGGCCCGCTGCAATCCGAGCAGCCGGTCCGGCAGTCCCTCGAGGAGCTTGGCGGCGGAAAGGAACTCCAGGTCGGTGCGCGCCCGGCCGATCGCCCGGCGGGCGGGTTCATCCAGCCCGGAGCGCCCTGACGCCGGGTCGAGCCGGGCCAGCGCCCGCTCCCCGGTCCGGAGCGCGTAGAAGACCGAGCGGGGGAAGAGCCGGTCCACCAGCAGGAATTCCACGACCCGAGGTTCGTCGACGCCCTGCTGGTAGGTACGCAGGTAAGCATCATGGGCGGAGCAGGCCCGAAGGGTCGAGGTCCAGCCCTCGCTCGCGCGCTCGGAGCCGATCCGTGCCGCGAGCAGGCGCGCGGTCATGTCCACCCGTTCCAGATTGCGGCCCAGGACCAGCGCATCATAACTCGTATCCCGGCTCATGCTCGCCTCGACGTAGCCGGCGACGTTCGCCGCGCGCTCGCGGACGTAGGAGAAGAACGGCGCCGGACCGAAGTCGCGGGCGGCGGCCACCCGGGTTTGCAGAGAGTTATGGGTGGAGTTCAGGCATTCCCAGATATCCACGGAGAGAGCCTCCCGGGCGCTGCGGGCGTTCTGCCAGGCGGCGGACAGCGCGCCGACGATCGAGCTTGACGAGCCCTCGGCATAGCCAAGCAGCTCCAGGACGGCTCCGGAGTCGCGGTGCTTGTCGGCAGTGTCACCCGGGACGCCCATCACGGCCAGCAGGACGGCGCAGGCGTGGGCCTCATCCACGCCCGGGTCTTCGAGCACTTCGTGGAAATGCACGTCAAGCAGCCGGGCGGTGTCCTCCGCCCGTTCGACATAACGGCCCACCCAGAAAAGCGCCTCAGCGACCCGACTCAGCATCCGATCTCCTCACTGCTGCTGGTCTTGGTGGGGACCGCGGTCGGGTTCGGCACCGCGTACCGCCTGCGGGGGGAACGCCGACGCCCCATCGGCTTCCGCGTCCCAGCCCGGCGAGGAGGTCAGCACCCAGGTGTCCTTGGAACCGCCGCCCTGGCTGGAGTTGACGATCAGGCTCCCCTCCCGCAGCGCCACCCGGGTCAGTCCGCCGGGCAGCACCCTTACCTGCGCGCCGTCGTTGACCGCGAACGGCCGCAAGTCGACGTGCCTGGGCAGCAGCCGGTCGCCGAGCTGCGCCGGCGAAGTTGACAGCAGCACCAGCTCCTGCGCGATCCACCCCCGGGGCTCGGCCAGCACCTGCTCGCGCACGGCGGCCATTTCGGCATCGGAGGCCTGCGGCCCGACGACAATGCCGTGGCCACCTGACCCCTGCACCGGCTTGACCACCAGCTGGTCAAGCCGGGCCAGGCATTGCGACCGCACGTCCGGATCGTCGAGCCGGTAGGTGCTGACGTTCGGCAGCAGGGGGCGCTCGCCGAGGTAGTACTCGATGAGCGCGGGAAGGTAGGTATACGTCAGCTTGTCGTCGGCTACGCCGTTGCCGACCGCGTTGGCGATCGTGACGTTGCCTGCGCGGGCGACGTTCAAGATCCCCGGGCACCCCACGACGGAGTCGGCCCTGAAATGCACCGGATCGAGAAAGTCGTCGTTAACGCGCCGGTAGACGACGTCCACCCGCCGCTGCCCTCCGACGCTGCGCATGTACAAGATATTGTCGCGGCAGAACAGGTCCCGGCCCTCGACAAGCTCGATGCCCATCTTGCGGGCCAGGAAGGCGTGCTCGAAATAGGCCGCGTTGCCCACACCGGGGGTGAGCAGCACCACGACCGGCTCCTCGGCACCAACCGGCGCGGACCGCCGCAACGCGTCGAGCAGCCACCCCGGATAGGCAGCAACCGGCCGCACATGCTGCTCCAGGAACAGGCCGGGAAAGACGCGGGCCATGGTCCGGCGGTTCTCCACCACGTAGGACATGCCGGACGGCACTTGCAGGTTGTCCTCGAGTACCCGCAGGAGCCCTGCCTGGTCGCGGACGATATCGATCCCTGCGAGGTGGACCCGCACGCCGTTCGGCGGCTCGATACCGTGCGCCGGCCGGCAAAACCCGGCCGAGGTGGTGAGCAGCGACCGCGGCACCACCCCGTCCCGGACCACCTCGCCCGGCCCGTAGACGTCGGCGAGAAACGCCTCCAGCGCGCGTACCCGCTGCACGACGCCCGCTTCGACCAGCTCCCACTCGGTCGCCGGGATCAGCCGCGGGATCAGGTCGAGCGGGAAGACCCACTCTTCGCCGGCATGGGAGAACACGACGCCCTGGTCGCGGAAGCTGCGATCCCGGGCCTCCGCCCGCCGCGCCAGGTCGTCGCCGGTGAGCGTCTGCAGGGCGTCATACAGCGCCCGCGTGTGCGGGTGCGGCAGGCCATCCGCCCCGAACATCTCATCATAGGCAGGGCCGCGCGGGTACCTGTCGAGGAGGCCGCCCATAAACGGATTCGTACCACTGGTCTGTTACCCCGTCATTCCGCCCGTCGTTACAGTTGCGAAACAAAGCTAGTTCACCATGCAGTAATGGCAGCAGTCGCACCGCAGGTCCGGACGGAGTGTGTGTTCCGGTGCGCTGCGGAGGCCTCGACCTTCGCGCTCGCGGTCCGGTGCTGCAGAGACGGCGGTTCCGGACCTGAGGAGATGACATGACGGAGGCGGCCGGTGCGCTCCCGTCCACCCCGCTGCGGCGTGTGCCGCACCGTGAGCTGCCGGACCCAGGCCGGCTGACTTACGTGTTGCGCCAGCGTTTCAGCTACACCTATGACGCGCCGGTACGGGACCTGGACCACCGGCTGGTCGTGGTGCCGCCACGCCGGCACGGCGACCAGCGGCGGCGGCGGCACTCGATTACCGTCTCCGCCGCCGACGCCCGGACCACCCACCGGCGGGACGCCGCCGGCAATATGGTCACCAGGTCTCGCGTGCCACTGGTGCCGGACAGGGTCGAGTTCGTGGTGGACGCCGTCGTCGAGCGTGTCGGGCCGGGAACCGACGTGCTTGTACCGGCCGCCGCTCTCACCGACTCACGGCTGCTGCGCCCGACCCGGCTGACCGCCGCCGACGCGGCCATCCGGCGGCTGGCGGCGACGATGGCCGACCAGGACAGGCTAGCCACCGCCGATCGGTTCTGCGCGTACGTGCATGAGGCGATCCGCTACGCGTACGGGGCGACCTCGGTCGCCACCACTGCGGCCGAGGCGCTCGCCGGCGGACAGGGGGTCTGCCAGGACGCCGCGCATGTCATGATCGCGCTCTGCCGGGCGATCGGGCTGCCGGCGCGCTACGTCTCCGGACACCTGCTCGGCGAGGGCGGCACGCACGCCTGGGTGGAAGTTATCGTCGCCGACGCCGGCGCCGCGCGCGCCGTAGCGCTCGACCCCTGCAACGGCTGCCGCGTCGGCGCTAATTACCTGACCGTCGCCACCGGGCGTGACTACACCGACGTAGCCCCGACCTCCGGCACTTATCTAGGCACCGCCCGCGGCAACCTGACCGCCATCAAGCAGGTTGACATCGCGCTGCCCTGACCTTCCCTGGGCCTATCCGAAGCGGAGGGCCGGATGCGCAAACACCCCCTCCAGCCTCTCCACATCCATGACTCTGTGTCATGCCTCACTTGAATCCTGGTCATTGGACGCATGGCTCAGGGTCAGCCAGACTA
>WNGM01005880.1_pt1 | contig 11708 bp, 13 predicted proteins | sample 5400571 | NCBI WGS metagenome assembly WNGM01 (sample SAMN13153378, study PRJNA577476) | soil metagenome | isolation source: 100 cm soil or saprolite under Garry oak tree replicate 2 | place: USA:California | collected 2016-06-15 | reverse complement strand
AAACCGATTCAAGAACTAGGTTTCAATAAGCGATTCTCTCTCGGTTTCAAAGACCGGATTCCAATAACCGTTTCCAGAAATCGATTTCGAAAAAGGCGGTTTTTCTAATTGCTTGTTTTCATTACGTTAATCGCAGGATGTTGGCGTTTTCGCCTGATCACTTTCGCAAGGGTCCGGGTGAGCCACTCATGCCGCGCGGGATGCCCCAGGGATCCCAATTTTTCTGGGAGGCTGTTTCTGTCCGGGCTGGATTATGGGCTTGTTTCTTGGAGGCAGGCTTGTTATCGGCTTATCTTGTTGTTTTCGATCCTCGTGTAATCCCCTAGGGACAAGCGTGGAAGATCGTGTTCTGGAAATCGCGGGCACGGATTCGGGATCAGAGCTGATTATAGGCGATTTTTCTGCAAGGAGCTCGCCAAGACTATAGAGCTATGTGTTTAGTTCGAACTGATTGCTTCTTTCCAGGTGGACCCGCAATAGCGGCAGTCGTGGTATCTGAAAGCAGCGTTAGACTCGGGACCGGGGTAGATGCAGGGGCTTATGCTCCCGCATATGGGACAAGTATGGCTCATACCCTACTGCCTCACCGTCGGTGTAGCTGTTTCCGAGGGGCTGGTTCCTAGCGCGTGATCGATGCGTTCCCTGTAGGCCGAGGCGGGATAGGCGCCTATGAGACTGTCCTTGACGATTCCGTTCTCAAACAGCATGCTCGTGGGTATGCTCAAGATATCGTACTTCATAGCCAGCTGCTGGTTGTTGTCAACGTTGATCTTGACGAACTTGACCTTGCCCGCATACTCCTCCGACAGGGCTTCGATGGTGGGCGCGATCATGTTGCAGGGTCCGCACCAGTCAGCGTAGAAGTCGACAAACACTGGAACTTGGGATCGGAGCACGGTTGAATCGAAATCGGTTTCGTTTACCGGAACGACTTTTTCGTTGCTAATTGCTTGTTTATTCATAGCATTGTAATCAGGCTGGTCTGGATATAAACGTATTGATGAACATCTATATGAGTTTGTAGACAGGATCATCGAACGAGGCGTCTAACTCGAGCCCATAGATACATATCGACATGTTAATACGCACGCGGACACTAGAGACGGGGTAATGAAGCTCGCCACTGAAGAGTTTGACCGGATCAGCAAAGCCCTAGCAGATCCTCAACGACGTGAGATACTGCAGAAACTTGTCGCAAGACGGATGAACTGCTCGGACGTTCACGCGATGTTCAATGTTTCCCAGCCCACTGTGTCTCACCATCTGAAGGAACTTGCCATCGCCGGGATCTTGGATAAAGAAAAACAGGGCCAATTCTGCTTCTACCAAGTGAGAGTCGTGCAGGAATCAGCCAAGAATTACCGATCATTCCTCAACAAGAAGAAAAACCTAACCGAGAAACGCTCGATAATATCCACGCTGAGAAAACTTTTCGCCGAAGAGCTCGAACCGAACAAACAGCATCCACATTCCGCGGACACTGCAGGATTGAACTAAGATTCCACACTTTATCGAGTGAGACAGCTTGGAACAGGTAGCAATTCAGAAGAGCGACGGCGCTAAACCTAGAGTCTCCGCTCTCGATAAATCTCGCACCCGACTGATTCTCATATTGATCATCGCTGCCGGGTTCCTGGACGTCATCGACTTCTCCATTGTCCAAGTGGCACTGCCAACCATACGGACAGAACTAGTTGTCTCGCTGGCGGAGAGCCAGTGGATCATAGGTGCCTACGGACTCACTTTGGCGGGCTTCCTGTTGCTCAGCGGCAGAGCAGGAGACATCTATGGTCAAAAGAAATTGTTCGTCTTCGGAATTGTCCTGTTTACAGTCGCCTCTTTTACAGGAGGATTGGCCCCATCCCTTCTCTCCCTGATCGTATCTAGAGCAATTCAAGGCGTAGGAGCCGCCATCTCCACCGCTACAGCCTTCGCGATTCTCGTAACAACATTTCCCGAGGGAAGAGAAAGAAACCGCGCTCTAGGCATTTTCGTCGCAGTGCTATCAGCGGGCTTCGCTGCAGGATCCATCTCCGGAGGCGTCCTAACGGCTGCGTTCGGCTGGAGGTCCGTCCTCTTTGTCAACGTCCCGATCGGCATTGTCGCGGCTGTTCTCTCCCAGAAGTTTCTGGTAAAGGCGAGCTCTGGACAAGCACCTGGATCTACCGGGTGCTCTGGCCGTAACGAGTGGACTTGTGCTGCTTGTATACGCATTGACAAACGCTGCAACTGATGGCTTCGTATCGGTTCAGACGATTCTGCCCCTTGGACTTTCTGCTGTCGTCCTGGTTGGATTCGTGGCAATAGAATACCGTTCCAAGTCGCCGCTCATGCCATTAGCTTTCCTACGACGCGGCACGGTCTTTACTGCGAACGTCCTGGCCTTGTTACTAACCGCATCCGCTGGAGGAGTGGTCTTCATACTGACCACCTTCCTTCAGCAAGTATCCGGCTACTCTGCTCTGGTTGCAGGCCTTGAATTTGTCCCGGCCGCAATGATCTTCTTCTTTGTGGGAGGGTTTGGCTCATCACGCCTCGTAAACCGTTTCGGGTTGAAACTCGTCCTCGTAACCTCAATGACCCTCATCACTCTGGGTTCTGCTCTGCTTACCCAGATCACAGTCACTAGTGGCTACGTCGGAGTGCTTCCGGGCATGCTCATTTGGTCACTTGGAGCAAGCATCGGGTTTCCCGCGCTGAATATCGCCGCACTGGCCGGAACGAAGCCGGGAGAAGAAGGCCTTGCTTCAGGAATAATTGGTACTTCTCAGCGAGTTGGCTTCCCACTGGGACTCGCGATACTGCTGACCATAGCAAGTGTAACGGACCCGCCTCCGATTGCAACCGCGGGCCAGTCAGCATCACTAGTAGGGATCGTCACAGGGTTCCAGTACGCATTCCTAGCCTCCACGATTATCAGCGCAATAGGACTATTGATCGCTCTGCGCGTCAAGAACCAGAGAATGATGACTGAACAACCGTTCTTCAGCTGAGCGCTGTTCCCGGTTCATCAGGAAGAGGTTCCGTGCGCAACTAGGAAAAACGAATGAGGCGGAGACGACTCCGCTTCACTTCTCTATTTTTCATAATCGAATTTTAGAATCGAAAGACTCTGAAGTCAATCAGGAAGTACTCAGTCATCGAAGTACGGGTGGCAAGTTGCTGAAATCGGGCAGAGTCTCTTTCTAGGGTTCTATGCAGTTCCCGAGTTATAGCGCCCTTCGAGGATTGAAAGCGGGAGCAATAGGCGGCATTGTAGGTGCTCTAGTTCTCGGCGTCCTAGCGGGACTCAGTGCGTTTGTTCTAGACCAGGAAGTGTTCTACGTGACCATTGCCGGGAAACTAGGATTGCCTTCTCCCTTCCTGTCCGGATGGGCACTACACTTTGCTGTGGGTATAGTCGCCGGGGGAATATTCATCGCAACAACCGCCTTGTTCAAACGGTTTGCGCTTGATACAACCCGGAAGAGTTTCTGGGTTGGCCTACTGGGAGGGATAGCCATCTGGGTTCTTGTATATGTGCCGATTACCGATCTTCTCGCCCCAGCGGACCTTTCGAACCTGATGTTCGACGGAGGCAGCTTCATCTTCCACCTAGTCTACGGGGTTGTAACGGCTCTCGTCTCCCTCTCTCTCATACGCCGGAGCGTCAGGACGAGAACACTGGCCCTCACTCGCTAGACGTGGACTAGATCGTTTTGAGAGTGACCACTTGGAGCGAGTCTTCCTTATTCCCTACAGGGTCGAAAAGCGTGGCGGTATCCCCTTCGTTGTTCCAGACGAAAGCAAGTCTTCCCCAGTGTAGGATCCACTTTGATGGCTTTCCTTCTTCGAACGAATCTGTCCCTGGCCCAGTGTGAATGTAGGCTTTCTCACGTGAGGAAAGGGAGACTATATCCGGAAACGTGTAGACGTGGCGTCTCGCCCCCGTAGCAGTCTCATCTGTCAGGGTCCATCCCGCTAGGGAGATTTTTTCGTTTCCGTCGTTTTCTAGAACAACAAATTCTTCGTTTAGTCTGTCAGAAGCGTCTCTTCCATGTGGAATGTGGTTGATATGTTCAATGATAATTCGGTTAGAGGTCTTCATAGAGTGAATATTGGAGAAATCCGATATAAGAGTTGAAGGGATGATCTTAGTTCTTAAGGACCACAGAGTTACGTTTGACTTATGGCGGGACGAGCTTCGTCGGCTAAGGGCTTGGAGTGGGTCGAGGCCAGGGTCTCGAACTATGAAGAGATGAAGAAATTCTATAGAGGCATTCTGGATCTGTCATTGAACTTCGAGGAGGAGCGCAAAGATTTCATCCAGTTCAAAGTGGGCCCGTCAAAAACCTACCTTGCTCTGCTGGACACTAAAAAGACAGGAATGACACGGTCGAAGGGTTTCGTTCCAACATTCGAAGTACCTGATCTTGACAAATTTATCCGGTCTATGAAGGAGAAAAGGGTGAGAGTTGGCAGAAGAGTAGCGGAGGGCGATCATGTCCGTCTGGTTGATTTCTACGACCCCAACGGCAATCTCCTCCAGGCATTTGAGTGGAAACAAAAAAAGTGAGGCTGCTCTCGGAGGGCATTCGCAGAATTAGCCACGTCAGGGTGAGGCTGAGTCTGCGTTTTCGGAATCACGGTTCTGCCTCGCTTAAGTAGCGCGCACCGGAGAAACAAGGGTCCATACTCTATCGGGGTCTAACTGCGTTTTGTCCAAGGGCTTCAGCAAATGGATCTACCGTCTAACACTGGCAAGATGGTACTACAATTATGCGTGGGGCTGGGTCATAGGATACTTCCTCAGCACCTTCACGATGATTGTGACGATCTACTACCTGATACCCGGTTTACGCGATCTGGTCTCGTTTCCATTATTTCTCGGGAGTTCGGGAATCTTTCTCGTCGGGGGAGGTTGGGTGCTGGGGAAGGTGTTGGTGAAACGGTTCAAAATCCAACCGATAGAGAACTATATTTCGAGTGAGGTTAACCCGTTTACGAATGCTTCGTTGACGGCGAAGGAGAGGGTGTACTGGAATGCGATGGTGGTCTTGCTAAAGAAGGAAATGGCGAGAGCGCCGGACACTGAGGTGCAGAAGTGTGTCGAACAAATGAACATGTACATCCATGGTCAGGTCCCGTTCAACTTCGACGAGCTAGACAACTTCCAACTAGGCGAACAACAGGATCTCGGCGTGCCCCTGTCGAAGAACGTGACGAAATTGTCTCTGGCTACGGAGCTGGACGAAGGCCCAGAGGCAGCAGTGTCAAACTAGGAGCATGCCCATCTTCGCCACCGACTGGTTTTTGCCAATTCCGATAATCCTCAGAAAGACCTAAGTCGTCAATTCCAGATCCAACGCCCTGTCGTCTCATGCTCAAAACAAAGTTCACCGAGTTAACGGGTTGCAGAGTGCCGATACAAATGGCGGCCATCGGATCACTTGCAAGACCGCCGCTGGCTGCCGCCGTTTCTAATGCTGGCGGTCTAGGCATGCTACAACTGTCAGGTTTCACGCCGGAGCAAGCGACAAGGTCGCTGGACGAAGTTCGAAAACGCACCCGAAACGTGTTTGGAGCTAACTTCATCGTCACAGAAGCGTGGTATCCTGATCTGGAAGAGCTTCGGGAAGTTGTAGAGACCGCTTCGAAACATGCCAAGGTTGTCGAGTTTTTCTATCGCCAGCCAGATTCGTCGCTTGTCGAGCTAGTGCACAAGAACGGAGCGTTAGCCTCGTGGCAAGTAGGCTCGAACGATGAGGCAGTGGCCGCAACTAAGGCTGGATGTGATCTGATTGTAGCTCAGGGTATCGAGGCTGGCGGTCATATCCGGGGGAAGATCGGGTTACTCTCTTTGCTCGAGCAAGTATTGGATTCTGTTACTGTGCCGGTGTTGGCGGCGGGTGGTATTGGCAGTGGCAGGGCGATGGCCGCCGCGTTAGCCGCGGGTGCGTCTGGGGTCCGGGTTGGGACGCGTTTCATAGTTGCTGAAGAGGCGGAGGCTCACCCTCAATACCAGAAAGCGTTGATCGGGGCGGAGCCGGAGGATACCGTTGTTACGGAGGTCTTTTCAGAAAACTGGCCCAACGCGCCGCACCGTGTCCTGCGGTCGAGCGTCGAGGCCGCTCAGGCGTTCAAGGGAGAAGTCGTTGGACAGCGAAGGCTCGCGTCAAGTGGTGAGATGGCACCAGCGAAGCGTTTCGAGTCGATCACCATGACCCGGGACACGACCGGGACGCTTGAGGCTATGCCTCACTGGGCCGGAGAATCGGTCGCTAGTGTCGAGAAGATCCAGCCGGCAGCGGTGATCATAGACGAGCTCATGTCGGAAGCAGAGAGACTCCTGCACAACTGGAAGTAGAGACCCTCGCCAGCACTGAACTAACCCGGCGGAAAATGGTCCATCTCGTAAACTCTATTATCGCAAACTAGTTCTCGCGGTCTCTAGTAATGCTGCGAAGGTTTCGCATAGGTGCATTCCGCCCGGCCCTGTCCTTCATCGGTCTATTGTCATTCATTACCAGCTTCTTCGGGTCACGGCTTTTTGCGACACTCAATCCTACGATCGTGATTCAACAACAAGGAATTCACTTCCACCATTTCTGGTATGGGATAGCTTTGATGGGGATTGCAGGATGGCTTGCGATTACCTGGAAGAGTGAGCGGCTTGACAGGGCATACGCGGTGATGTATGGTCTCGGAGCCGGGTTCATCGGCGACGAGGTCGGACTCCTACTTACTCTCAACAACTACCAGTCTGAGCTGACCTATGATTTTTTCATCGGAGCCATCTCGGCTAGTGTCCTTCTTCTCTTAGTCATCCGGTATCGTGTCGTGCTGAAGAGAGAAGTGTCGTATCTGATGACCCGCGAAGGGCTGGCTCTTCTAGGCGTGTTCGTTACAGGATTCTCTTTCATCCTCTTCGCGTTCGGGTCGTTGAGCTTCGGAACGCCCCTCGCTCTCGTTGGAATCATCGTCATACTCAGAGAGGTATTCGTGAAGCATGACACTGTTCTTGAAGGTAGAATGCCTAGAGGCGTCACCGTCATCGCGGCGTTGTCCATTCTCGGTGGGGCAAACCTCATACTTGCCGGAGTTGGAAACATCCTCTTTCCGCCAGTGCTCAATACGTCTGACTTCGCAGGAATAGGCCTCCCGACAGGAACTATTGGACTAATCTCAACAATATTATTGGTTCTAGCGTTCGTCGCACTGGGGCTTGGATCCCTCAAGATTCTGGCGGGACTGGTTCTCCGGACAGGCAAGAGCTGGGCTTGGAGTCTTGGAATCGCAACAAGTATATCTTCGATTTTCTTGGACGCATCCTCGCTGGGCGCAAGTCCTGAGCTGCTTTCTGGATTGCTCACAGGGAACGGTATCGAGTTTCCGACATCCATCATCGCGATTATCTATCTAACAAGACCGTATGTGAAAGCCTTCTACAGAAAGACGCCCGCTGCAGTCTCAGGCATCGACTTGTCACATTCCACCAACTTGAGCGTGGAGGCTAGTTTCGAGGGTTGATTGTTGCCCAGAAGAACGCTTCCAGAACGTGGACTCTGTTCGCGGTTTGAAGAAAAAAGGGGGATTGAGAGCGAGGGTGCCGTTAGGTGAGGCTGATCTTATAGATCCTGCCTGGACTGAACGATTCGCCAAAATAGGCCTGTCCAGCAGCTGTGTCGATGGCTGCGCTTGTCAGGGGACCACCGGGACCATTGATTGGTATGGGGGCCGATCCGACTTGGGTGAAAGTTGACAGTTGGACTTTGGTCACGGAAAGTACACCGCCAAAGTAGGCAAAGCCATTAGGAACATCTATGACGGCTGATCCAAGGAAGTCTGGAGGGCTAAGAGTTAAAGATCCAACTTCGCTGAAGGTCGATAGGCTGATCTTAGTCACAATGCCCTCGAAGGTTCCGAAATAGGCGAAGCCTGATGACGGGTCTATTACAGCTGAAACGGCTTCGTCTTCTCCAGTGTTCAAGGTCAACGATGCCATTTCGGTTAGGTCGGACGTTCTCACCTTGACGATTACTCCGGGGAAGTCTGCTGTTCCGAAGTAGACGAACCCTGAGCTGACGTCTATGATGGTGCTGGTGAGGAAGTCTTCTCCAAGGTTTAGGGTGATTGCTCCGACTCGGGTAAAGTTGGAGAGCCTGATCTTAACCACTGTTCCAGGGAATGTCTGGGTGCCGAAGTAGGCGAAGCCATTCGCGGAGTCAATCGCGCCTGTACAGGGGCCGCTTTCGTCAGGGTTGAGGGTTAGCGCTGCCACGCGCGTAAAGTCGGAGAGCCTTACTTTGATGATGATGCCGGGGGCCGGTCCCTGTTCGTTTGTTCCGGCTCCGAAGTAAGCGAAGCCGTTGGCGGTGTCGATGACCGCGGAGCATAGGTTTCCTTCACCTGGATTGAGGACTAGTGTTCCAACCTTGGTGAAGTCTGAGAGTCTTATCTTCGTAATTGCACCAGTTGCCGATCCGGTTCCAAAACTGGGCGCTCCGGTCCCGAAATAGACGAAGCCTCCTGCTGGATCGATGACTGCTGATGCGAGCCATTCCTCTCCTTGCTGGAGTTTGAGAGTTCCTGCACGACTCATGTTGGAGAGCTTGACCTTTATGACGAAGCTTGGGGACGTGTAGGTGGAGAAGTAGGCGAAGGTTCCACCCGGAGCCTCGGTGTCGATTACGCTGCCTGCGGAGAGGAAGAGGAGCGTTTCGTAGGAGGCAAGTGTTAGTGAGCTATCTCGCTTAAAGTCTGAGAGGTTTATTTTGATGATCTCAGATGGTGAGGTTGTGGTTCCTGTCGCGAAGAGCGCGGTACCCTCTGATGTGTTGATTACTGCCGAGTTGAGGTCGCCTTCCGTCGGGCCCAGGGTCAAGTTTCCGGTTATGGTGAAGTCTGAGAGACGTATTCTGAGGATTGATGCTGGGGCTCCAAGGGTTCCCCAGTAGGAAAGTCCATTGGCTATGTCGATGAGCGGGGTTGGTCCGAGACCGGGTGCGATGCTGAGCGAGCTCGCCAGTGTGAAGTCTGGCAGGCTGATCTTGTAGATTGTTCCTGGAGCAAACTGGGTTGAGAAATAGGCGAAGCCGTTGGTCGTGTCGATAATAGAGCCGAAGGTGCCGAATCCGTTTGGAAGAGCAAGGACGCCGACCTTCGTGAAGTCCAACAGCCTGATCTTCACAACGTAGCCGCCGTAGTCTCCGAAGTATGCAAAGCCGTTCGTTGTGTCGATGACGGCGGTTGTGAAACCAGGAGTAAATCTTGGCGTCGGCCTTGCAGAGATAGAAGCCACCTCGGTAAAGTCCGATAGCCTAACCTTCTCTATTCTATCCGAGAAAAAGCTGCCGAAGTAGGCGAAGCCGCTGTTCGTGTCGATGACAGCTGCAGAGAGGAAGTTGTCACCCTTGAATAGAACAAGGGATCCGACTCGGGTAAAGTCTGAGAGCCGAACTTTCACCACGACTCCGGGTTCTGTGTCAGTGGCGAAATAGGCGAAACCGTGAGCGCTATCGATGAGGGCAGAGAACGAGTTATTGTCGCCCCTAGTGAGGGTTATCGTTCCGACCACAGTCTGGCCAGCAACGGCTGGGATTGCCACGAATTCTGAGACTGAAATGACTCCGACGATGATGATGAGTTTAAGGAGTAGGCGGGTAAGTCCTCTTGTCTCACTCTGTGTCTGGGTTACCTTGTATATCTCAGTCATTTTCCTTATAGCCCCAGAAGGTAGTGGACATAAGCTTATCGCACCAGATCAAGATTCCGGGCCTCCCCCGGTATCTATTGCCAGCTTTAATCCACCAAGCAAGGATTCTTGGAGTGTTTCTGTGAAAAAGTCATCGCTGGTTGGCAAGCTGAATCTGGGAACACTGCAAGTGCCGCTAGGTTCGTTATTGATTCTAGGCTCAACCGTTGAAGAGCGGGATGAGAGGTGTCGCGAGGATGCTGAATAGAAGAATCGCTAGAACCGCTGCCGTCAGATAGACAAACATCCTGTCCCGCTCTGCAGCAAACAGGAACAGGGAAAGCGCAACTCTTGCGACAGGGGTTGCGAGTAGGATGAGGAAGCCTAGCTGTATTATTGACGAGGGGTCGAGCGATATGAGTCCTGAGGCTATGCTGGCTGGGCTGACCGGGAAGTTGCCATGGGGAATTTGGCTTGGATTGTACGTGAGATATGCGGAGGTGTCGTCGAGGGAATGATTTGCGATGAACATTGCTGTTCCGATGGCGATTATGATGCCGGAGAGAACGACGCCGGTCCTCAGTACTATTCCGAGGACTTTGTTCATCGAGTTCGGATCTTTCAGGTTCACTGTCTCACCCTCTGTCTCATCTCTTCCAGCATCTGGAATCAGAATCCTAGTGCTCTGATGATCATTTCTATGGCTGAGGCTGCTAGGACGAGTGCGAATATCTTTCTGACCGCCGTGTTTTTGGCCTTTACTAGGACGCGCGTTCCGACGGATGCTCCGATGAGGATGCCTAGCCCGACCGGCGCAGTTATCAGCGGGTTGACGTCTCCCCGCGCGAAGTAGATTCCAGCGCTTGCAGCCGCGGTGACTCCAATCATGAAGTTCGAGGTTGTCGTGGAGACTTTCATCGGAAGTTTCATCGCGAGGTCCATTGAGAGAACCTTGAAAGTTCCACTTCCTATTCCAAGGAGCCCGGAGATCAAGCCGGCTACGAGCATGCCCGCGAGACCCTTTCCAGGGTTTGTGGCGTCGTACTCGATCTTTCTTCCGTCGCGTTCGGTGTAGTTGCCTCGTAGGTTGAGTTTCTTTGCGAGTCCTTTCAGCTCCTGTTTCGGCGGATATTCTTCGCCAATCTTGCGTACGAGGGGTACGAGGGAGATGACTAGGATGGTTCCGAAGATGGCTTCGAGTATTGTTGCGCCGAGGTACGCGGCGATGGCGGCCCCGATTATAGCGCCTGTGGTTGTGGCTGTTTCGAGGAACATGCCGATTCTCAGGTTTGTAATCCGGTCCTTGACGTAGGTGGCTGCTGCGCCGCTGGAGGTCGCTATTATCGAGACAATGCTCGCTCCGATGGCGTAGTGGATGTCTACGCCTAGGAAGAGTGTGAGGATTGGGATCACGATTAGGCCTCCGCCTATTCCAACGATGGAACCGAGAGCGCCCGCCGCTATTGAGGCGATGAACAGTGTCAGGAAGAACAGGATTAAAATCATTTGGCAAAGGGTCCGGTGTACGGTTTCCTAATTAAGCCACGGCACGGCTGAAACCCGTGATTTCACGAAGAGCAGGTCGCGGGAAAATCGACCACCCCGGGGGGTCGAGAAAAGCATGCTTATTTTTTGAAAGAGGAATTCCACAAGTATTGTTTACCATAGGGGTTTCTGAAGGGCTCTCCTAATCCGACTTATCGTTGTCGATTCCAGCGTGAAGAGCAGGTTCAAGCCTAGCCCGCTCAGCAAGAATCCGATAAGAATGAAAACCGGACCGCGGACTGCGGTTGGGCCAAACTCGTTGAACAAATCGTAGGGAAGCAGAACTCCCAAGATTGCCAATATCACTCCCGCTGGAAACATTATGGAACCCAGAACCTTCCGGCCCTCGAAGCTCTTCGGGAGAACTATCCATGAACGACCTAGGAGGGACAAGGTGGCTCCCGTCAAGCCTAACCAGTAACCGGGACCCAAAGTGAAGTGGCATCCAAAGGCAGGACAGGGGATTACGACGGAAGACCCGTCCCACAAC
>WNGM01033934.1_pt1 | contig 11717 bp, 12 predicted proteins | sample 5400571 | NCBI WGS metagenome assembly WNGM01 (sample SAMN13153378, study PRJNA577476) | soil metagenome | isolation source: 100 cm soil or saprolite under Garry oak tree replicate 2 | place: USA:California | collected 2016-06-15 | reverse complement strand
GTCCCTGCGGTGATCTCGTATCCCGAGGGCGAACGCCGCCGCCCCGTCCGCGTCGAGCCGCGCGTTCACCTCGCAGGTGAGCGTGTGCAACTCATCGCCGGATACCGCGACGATGGTCGCCACCGGCCGGTCCGCCAGGTTCGCGCGCGCCCGGCGGCTGGCCACCACGACAGCCAGCCCGTAACTGGCCGGACGCAGCTCCATCCGGGACAGCAGGCAGGTGTCGACCGCGCCGGACGGGCTGACGGTGAGGAACAGGAACGCCTGGTCGAGATCCCCGACGGACGGCGCTCCGCCGAACAAGGCGTCGACGTCCGCCGTCATTGGGCGTGACCCCACCGGTCGAACAGCTTGTGCGGCACCCCGAACTGATCAAGGATCTTGCCCACGATGTGCGCCACGATGTCGTCGATCGTCCGCGGGCGGTGATAGAAGGCCAGCACAGGCGGGAAGACGGTCGCGCCGGCCAGGGTCACGGTCTCCATGTTCCGGATGTGGATCAGGTTCAGCGGCGTCTCGCGGGTCACCAGGACCAGGCGCCTGCGCTCCTTGAGCGTGACATCCGCGGCCCGGGTCAGCAGGTCGGTAGTGTTGCCGGTCGCGATGGCCGCCAGTGACCGCATCGAGCAGGGCACGACCACCATGCCTTCGGTGAGGAAGGACCCTGACGAGATGGCCGCGGCCAGATCGCGCGCGTCGTAACTCTTGTCGGCCAGTTCCGCTACCTCGTCGGGGTCGGTGTCGGCCTCCAGCTGGATCGACCGGCGGGCACCCTCGCTGATCACCAGGTTTGTCTCGATGTCCTGATGCTGCCGCAGAACCTCAAGCAGGGCGATGCCGATCTGCGGAGCGCTGGATCCGGACATCCCGACGACCAGCCGCTTTGGCCCGTTCACGGGTGCGCCCGGCCGGTGACGGGCGGCATCGCGCAGGTGAGGCCGCTGACCGCGAGCTCCTTTTCGTAGAGCACGCGGATTCTGGGATCCTCGTCGGCGTAGTCGATCTGGCGCCCGCCCTCGGACACGCTCTTGTCCACGCCGAGAAAATGCTGCCGCCGTTCCTCGGTGAACGGGTAGCGCAGCCCGCCGTAGGCGACCGCGAGGTAGCGTGTCGGGTGCGCGGCCGTGTTGAAGTGCTGGTGGAACTGCTGATCCGCGGGCGCGTACACGACGCCGTGACGCCAGTTGATCCGGGTGAATTCCTCGTCTCCTTCGTACCAGAGCAGGCTGTAGCCGTGGCCGGTGACCGTGAAGACGTGGAAGTCAGGGTGGTGCCGGTGGCCCTTCTTGTAGGTGCCCACCGGCATCTCCGACACGTGGGCGTGCATCGTCGCGTCGGCGAGCACGAACTTCAGGTTCCGGCTGCCGGCGCCCCGGGCCGCCCATGCAGGCAGCTCGAAGTCGGCCAGGTCGGGAACGAAGTTCGTCTCCCACATGTGCCGTCCAGGGACCTCCTCGTACAGATGCCGCTGCGGCTCGGTCGCCTTCCCCGCGGACAGCTCCGTGACGACGATGTTGCTCCAGTCGCCGCGGCCGGCGACATGGACCAGGGCCGCCCTGGCCCCCAGCCGGTCCCACGGGGCGGTCTCCACGGCCAGCAGGTCGACGGCGAAGTCCTCGATGATCGGGATCCCCTGCTGTGCCGCCCATCGCGCGTAGGGCTGGACCAGCAGCTTGCCGGCGGCGATAGCCTCGGCTATGGCGTCGTCGGGGGAAGCAGGCTCGCCGGGCTCGGTGGCCGCTGCGGTGTGCGGTCGGGTGGCCGCTTTCGTCATCGGGTCTGCCCTTCGTCAGCTACTAGATCCCTGGCCGGGAGGGGTTCTTGGCCAGAATGAGCACGGACCAGAACGCACGCCACGGCACGTCCAGGTCGATGAAACCCGCCGCGGCCAGCGCATCCAGGTGCTGCGCGGCGGTCGGGAGCAACGGTGAACTGAACGCGGCCGGCCAGGGCACCGAGCCCTGCTCTGGCCAGTTGCTCCATCGCCGGTGAGACGTCGATCGCGGCAGGTCGAGCAGGTCGCGCAGGCTGTCCCCTTCCGCCCAGCCCAGAGCCGTCGCGCCCGCAGCCCAGCTGGTGCTCGATGCAGATGCCATGTGTCGCGATGCGGTCACCGATCTCCTTCTGCAGGAGGTGCGTTCCGGGCCATGGGCCACGGCCGGCCCGGCGCGGCCCCGAGCGGAAACGGCCCGAGCGGAAACAAGTACCGTTCTAGCAGAAACCGTTTCTGGCATCCTGCCTGTGGGTGAACCGCCGTGTCAAGCGGCCGACCCGCTACGGCAGGGTCGCTGACCGATCCGACGCCGACCTCGCTCTCACCCTCGTTGTGCGAGTAGCCGAGCTTACGCACCTCGGCGAGCTCCGTCATGAGCGCGGCGCGGGAGGTGATCGAGTCCGCGGTGAGCGCGGGCAGCTTGGGCGACGGGTACAGCCCGCGGAGGAAGTCGTCGCTCTCGCAGGCCAGCCAGGCCTTGCCCACCGACGTGCAGTGCGCCCACATCAGCGTCCCGACCCTCGACGTCACCCGCAGCGCCATCGGGCTCTCGGCGCAGTCGATGAACATGACCTCGCTGCCCTGCAGGATCGCCGCATGCACGGTCTCCCCGGTCTCGTCGCGCAGTTCCTCGAGGAAGGGGCGGACCAGCGTGCGGATGTCGAGGTTGGCGACAGAGCGCAGGCCGATTCGCAGCAGTACGTGACCGGCCTTGTAAGCCTTGCTGTCCGGGTCCTGGGCCACGAAGCCGTGATGGGCCAGCATCGCCAGCAGCCGGTGGGCGGTGGACACCGCGGTGCCGAGCTCGGCGCTGGCCTCCGACACGCGCACCTGCCCCTGCTGGGCCACCATGAGCAGCAGGCGCAGCACGTTGTCCACCGATTCGATCGGATACTTCGGCGCACCGGCCGTCGGCTCGGCCGCGTCCATGCCCTTGCGGCTCATAGTCCGCACTGTACGTCGTGCGCAGATTCTGGCAAGGCCAACACGCCATAGCCGCTGCCCAGCGCCGGGCCGCGGGTGCGTCGTAGGACAAGGTAGAGCCCCATGTTTCCCCTCATGCTTATTGACACCGGGAGACGGCGATGGCTAAGTTACTGAGCGCCAGGCAGCAGAAACGCTTTCTGGATAATAACTGGATGCCCTAGCCTACACGGCCGGCCACGCTAGGTCCCGGCCGGACGCAAGCCGGGGCACCGGACGCGGAGGCGCGCAACGTGATACCGCATGCCTGACCCGACGCTGTGGATCAGCGAGGCGGACGTGGTGTCCGTGCTCGACCTCCCCGGGGTCATCGCGGTCCTGGCCGCAGGCTTCGCCGCCGAGTCCGCCGGCCACGCGGTCCCCCTTGAGAAGACCATGGCGAGCTTCGCCGGGCACGGCACGCTGCACGCCCTGGGCGCGGTAGCCGGGAACCTCGCTGGCGCCAAGGTCTGGGCGCACACGCCGGGCGGCGCGGACCCGGTTCTGCTGCTCTTCGACGCCTCCACCGGGCGGATCGTCGCCGCCGTGGAGGCGTTCGCGCTGGGCCAGCTGCGCACGGCCGGCACCGCCGGCCTGGCCACCGACCTGCTCACCCGGCCCGACGCGAGGTGCCTCGCGATCATCGGAACCGGCAAGCAGGCGCTGCCTCAGGTCGCCGCGGTCGCCGCGGTACGGCCGATCCGCCAGGTGCGCGCGTTCAGCCCGAGTGCCGAACGCCGTGAGGCGTTCGCGCGACGTGTTCACCAGCAGCTCGGGCTGCCCTGTACGGCCGCAGCGTCGGCCGCGGAAGCCGCCGACGGCGCCGATGTCGTCACCCTGGTGACGCGGGCCACCGAGCCGGTCCTCACGGCGCCGATGGTGCGGCCAGGCATGCACATCAACGCCGTCGGAGCCATCGATCTCGCCCGCCGGGAGTTCGAGTCGGCGATCCTGGGGCGAGCCACGGTCGTCACGGACAGCCCCAGCCAGGCCCGGAATCTGTCCGCTGAACTGCGAGAGTTCTTCGGCGCCGAGGCCGGCCGCTGGCAGCGGCTGCGTGCCCTCGGCGACGTGGTGCGCGACGGCCCAGGACGACGCCTCCCCGAAGATGTCACGGTGTTCAAGGGCATGGGCTCCGGAGTCGCTGACCTCGCCATCGGCCGTGCAGTCCTCGCCAGGGTGAGCGAGGCCGGGGGAGGGACCCCCGTCGAACGACGCGGGCGCGCGGTTCCCGCGCTGACAGCGAAAGGACTACCTTGATCTCTCTCGAGCAGACCACCCTGATCGGGTCCTATACCCCGCTGATCACGCCGTTCGCCGGTGACGACGTCGACCTGGCGACCTTCGAGCGGCTAGTCGACCGGCAGGTGGACGGCGGATCACAAGGAGTGGTGGTCGCCGGGACCACCGGCGAGCCAAGCGTCCTGCGCCCGGAGGAGCGTACCGAGCTGGTGCGGGCGGCGGTCAGCGCAGCCGCGGGCCGGGTACCGGTGGTCGCCGCCACCGGCAGCGCGTCCTACGCCGAGACCCGGTCGCTGTCCGAGGCGGCGGTCGCCGCCGGCGCGGACGCCCTGCTGATCGTCACGCCCTACTATCTCCGCCCGCCGCAACGCGGCCTGGTCGAGTACTTCGCGGACATCGGATCCCGGGTCGACGTGCCCGTGCTGGTCTACCACATTCCGGGCCGCGCGGCGGTCAGCGTCGACATCGCCACCCTCGAGGCGATCGCGCTGCGTACCCCGAACGTGGTGGGCATGAAGCACGCCAGCTGGGAGCTTGGCCTGATCACCGAGGCCAGGGCCGCACTCGGCCCGCAGTTCCGGATCTTCGTGGGCCTGGAGGAACTGAGCCTGCCCATGCTGGCGCTCGGTGCCCACGGGCTCATGAATGCGGTGGGCAACCTCGTGCCCGGCCGGGTCGCGTCTCTCTGGCGAGCGGTCGCGGAGGAACGCCTGACGGACGCCCGTAAGCTGCACGACGACCTGTGGGAGCTGAACCGTGCGGTGTTCCTCGACACCAACCCCATCCCGGTCAAGTACATGATGCGCCGCATGGGAATCCTCGCGAGCAACCACCACCGCCTGCCGATGATGCCCGCGACCCCCGAACTCGCGCAGCGTCTCGACGGCGTGCTCGAGCGCGCTCACCTGATCACGACCACGGGGGCGGTGACCGGATGACGCTCGCGCTGACCATGGCCATGAGCGGATACGACCACGTCCGCGACCTGACCACCGGGGCGACCCAGGTCGAGGGCGTCGAGCTGACCACGCTGACCCTTCCCGTGGAGGAAATCTTCTACCGGTTCCTGCGCTACCGCGAATGGCATGTCTCGGAGCTGTCGTTCGCCAAGTACATCGCCCTTCGCGCCGCGGGAGACGACAGCATCCGCGCGATCCCGGTCTTCCCTTCGCGGGTCTGCAGGCATTCCTCGATTTTCGTCCGCCCGGCCGGGCCACGGGAGCCGGCGCACTTGGCCGGCGCCCGGATCGGCGTGCCCGAGTGGGCGCAGACGGCGGCCGTCTACACCCGGTCGCTCCTTGTCCACGAGTGGGGGATCCCGCTGCGGGACGTGCACTGGGTGCAGGCCGGGGTCAACGAGCCTGGCAGGCACGAGAAGGTGGCGTTGAACCTGCCGGAAGGCGTCGCGCTTAGCCAGGAGCCGGACCGCTCGCTCGATGAGATGTTGCAGGCCGGCGACCTTGACGCCGTGTTCTCCGCGCATCCCCCTGCGAGCTTCGAGCGCGGCGATCCGGGGATCGTCCGGCTGTTCCGCGACTATGAACCGGTCGAGCGCGAGTACGTCGCCCGGACCGGGATCTTCCCGATCATGCACGTCGTGGTCATCCGCGCGGACGTGCTTGACCGCGATCCGTGGGTCGCGCAGAACCTGTTTTCCGCGTTCGCGGCGGCCAAGGAGGCGAGCCTGGGCCGGCTCGCGGAGATGACCGCGAGCCGGGTCCCGCGCGTGGAAGCCAACCGGGTGACGCTGGACGCGTTCGCCCGCTATGCCCACGAGCAGGGCGTGGCTTCCGCGCGCCTGGAACCAGAAGAGCTGTTCGTCCCGCAGGTGCTCGGCGAGTACCGCGTCTGAGCCGCGGCCGGGCCGGGCGCTGGCCGCGCGGCCCGGCCGGGAGAAGGAGGTCCGATGGAGGAGCTTCGCCGGAACCTGGCTGCCGCCTCGAGGATGCTGGTCGATGCCGGGATCCTTGGCTACAGCGGGCACCTGAGCACCCGCGTCGGCGATGGCGGGCGGTTGCTCATCCAGCCGGTCGACGACGTACGCGCCGAGTTGCGCCCCGACCGCCTGCTCGTGGTGACGCTCGAGGGTGACCTCGCCGACGGTGACGGACGGCCGCCATCAGAGCTGGCCATCCATACCGAGATCTACCGGGCGCGGCCCGACGTCGGGGCGGTGGCGCATTTCCACCACGATCCGACGACGGTGTTCACCGTCGCCGGGGACCATCCCATCGTCCCGGTGAAGAACCACGCGAGCCGGTGGTCCTCCGGTGTCCCCGTGCACCCGGATCCCTCGCACATCGCGTCCGCCGAACAGGGCCGTGCGCTGGCCGCCACCCTGGGCCAGTGCCACGCCGCCCTGCTCCGCGCGCACGGCGAGGTGGTGGTGGCCGAGGATATCCAGACGCTGTTCGCCGACGTGGTGCACTTCGTGGAGAACGCCACCCTGCTGGCCAGCGCGCTCGCGCTAGGCCAGGTCAAGCCGCTGTCGGAGACGGAATGCGACCGCTTCGCCGCGACCTTCAGCCGTGGCCGGCACGCCAGGAAGCTCTGGACGTACTACACCACGGTGGCGGCGACCGCCGGGCGGCTGCCCGCCGGCTGGTGGGGCGAACAGGCCGCGGACGCATGACCGGACGGCCATACCTTGACGGCAACAGGCCGCAGTGCTGTAATGCAGAAACACTTTCTTTTACGGCATGTTCATACTCCGCTGGCGATCCAGGCGGAGCAGCACCCGCAGGCGGTCGGCCGCGAAGCAACCAATCGGCCTCGGCCGCGAGACGACCATCCCCTCGCGAAACCGTCATGCCAGCGCGCCCTTCAACCACCGGAAAGGAGAGATCGTGAAGATAAAGATCGCCGGGATCGGATTCCTCGCCGCACTGCTCGCGCTGAGCGCGTGCAGTTCGGCGTCCCAGTCCTCCGGAACGCCCCAGTCCGGCAGCACGGCGGCGAAGCTGACGTTCAACGCCGACGGCACGCCGAACCTGAAGGGGATGACCTTCAGCATCGGTAACGCCGCAGGCAGCGCCCACACCGGGGACACCAACGTGTACGACCTGGTGCAGTTCCTGAAGCTGTGGGGCGCTAACGCCTCGCAGACGAACGCCTCGCAGAACGCGCCGGAGCTCGCGGTGGCGAGCGGGCAGCTCAACGCGACGGCCGGGCCGCTGCCCACGGAGGTCGATTCCGGCCTCGCCGTGTTCGGGCCGAACCAGGCCCGCCTCGACGACGTGGTGCTCGCCAAGAACAGCGTTGCCTCGATCGCCGACATGAAGGGCAAGAACGCCGCGATCTGCTGCGACGCCTCACCCGACGGCGTGCTGCTGGCCGCGGTGCTCAAGAAGGGGGGCCTGAGCGAGTCCCAGCTCAACATCCTGCGCACCGGGGCGAGCAGCGCCTCGCTCAGCGCCCTGATCGCCGGCCGGGTGGACGTCGCGTTCGTGCACTCCAGCGACGTGCCGACGGCCGGGTCCGGCTATCACGTGCTGGCCGTCGGGGCGACCATCCTGCCCCAATATGCCGACAGCTTCATGGCCGCCACCCCGTCGTGGCTGAAGGCCAACCCGGCGATGGCTGAAGCCATCGATCTGGCCTGGCTCGCGTCGGCCAAGCTCTTCAACAGCGACGAGACGAAGTGGGTCACGAACGCCGCGGCGTACACCAGCAACGCCAACAGCACGGCCAAGTACCAGCAGTCCTGGCAGCAGCTGAAGACCATTCAGGGCTGGCCGGCCAGCGGCTCGATCCTGACTCCCGGAATCGTGACCTTCAACCTGAACATCGCGGCCCAGCAAGCCGCGCTCAAGGGCCAGGGCACCCGTCCGGCGGCCCAGGAGATGGACCTCACCCCCTGGCAGCAGGCCTGGTCGGTGTTCAGCGCGCACGAGAGCGCCTATTAGCAAGAACCCGGTCCCGGGGCGCCGAGCCGCCCCGGGACCAGCGCCGCGGCCGCCCAGTCCCAGGAGGTGCCCGAGATAGTGGCCCGAGAACCTGCCCCCACCCGCAGCCTCGTCAACGTGGGCCCCGATCCGGGCGACCCCGGTCCTGGCGGTGACCCTGCAGGCCAGGGGCATTACGCCGGTGCCCACGCATTGCCGGTCGTCCCGCTCGAGGCCACCGGAGCCACGGCCGCACCCGCCCGGCGCCGTCCGGGCCGCGGCGCCGTGGGCTGGCTTGTTGCGCACCGGGACCCGATCGCCAAGGTAGCCGCGGTCGCCGTGTTCCTGGCCGTCTGGCAGGTGTCGGGCGCGTTCCTCAACCCGCTGTTCGTCTCCACCCCGAGCAAGGTCATTTCGGCGCTGGGCTCGCTGATCGGCAACGGCCAGCTGCCCACGGCGTTCCTGCGGAGCCTGGCCGAGATGATCGGCGGGCTCGCCGTCGCGGCCGTGCTTGGCATCGGCACCGGCCTGTCCGGCTGGCCGAAAAGGCCCTCGAGCCGGTCGTCGCCTTCGGCAACGCCACGCCGTCGATCGCCCTGCTGCCGGTGATGGAGGTCTGGTTCGGCATCGGTACGGCGGCGCGGGTCGCCTTCATCACGGTGATCTGCACGTGGCCGCTGCTCGTCAACACGTACGCCGGCGTCAGGGCCGTGCGCGGACGGTACCGGGACGTCGGCACGGCCTTCGGCTTCGGCGCGTGGAAGCAGACCTGGAAGATCTACCTGCCCGGCACCATGCCGTTCATCTTCATCGGGATCCGGATCGCGCTCGCGGTCGGTGCGGTGGGCATGATCCTCGGCGGCCAGGAAATCGGGCAGACCGGCCTCGGCGGCCTGACCGCCGACTTCGGCAGCTACAGCGAGACCGCTGATCTCGTGGCGACCATCGTCACGACTACCGCCCTGGCGATGCTGCTGTTCGCAGCATTCCGTCAGCTCCAGTCCTGGCGTTTCCCGTGGATAGCGGCGACCTCGGCGGGCCGGCGCGGGTCAATCGGAAGGCGTGGCTCGGCGAGCCGCGGCGCAACCGGAAGGCGTGGATCACGATGACCGACGAAATCCCGACCGGGACCGGAACCCTCGAGGCGCCGGGGGATCAGTCCGTGGTGCTTGAGTACGCAGGCATCTGCAAGACGTTCCCCGGCCCCCAGCGCACCGTGGTCGCGCTGAACCAGGTGACCTTCACCGTGCGCCGCGGCGAGTTCGTGAGCCTGGTCGGCCCGAGCGGCTGCGGCAAGACGACCCTGCTGCGGATCACCAACGGGCTGGAGACGGCCGACGTGGGCACCCTGGCGCTGGAGGGCCGCCTGCTGTCCGGGGGGTCGCAGGACATGGCTTACGTGTTCCAGGACATCAACCTGCTGCCGTGGCGCAGCGTCATCAAGAACGTCGAACTCGGCCTGGAGGCCCGCGGCGTGCCCAAGGCCGAACGCCGCGAGCGGGCGATGGACATGCTGGAGATGGTGGGCCTGGCCGACGTCGCCAGCGCCCCGCCCTATACGCTTTCCGGCGGCATGCAGCAGCGCGTCGGCGTGGCCCGGGCGCTGGCGGTGCGGCCGAAGGTCCTGCTCATGGACGAGCCCTTCGGCCAGCTGGACAACTTCACCCGCGAAGCGCTGCAGGTCGAGATCGCCGACCTCTGGGCCAAGCTGGGGACGACGATCGTATTCGTCACGCACGACGTCGACGAGGCGATCTTCCTGTCCGTACGACGTCCGCGGCCATCGCCGCGCCATCGAACTGCGCTCGCACATCGTCAACCACCTCGGCGTGGGCACCGGGGCCGCCCGATGAGCGCCGCCGCCCATCTCGGCGGCCCGGCCACGCCACGCCACCGCACTCCGATAGCCGACCGGCGCGCCACCGCGATCATCGCGCCGCTGGTCACGGCATCGGTCATCCTCGGCGCGTGGGAGATAACCGGCCTGTTCATCAGCAGGGTGCTGATCTCCTCACCGCAGGGCGTGGTCAGCTCCCTGTACGACATGCTGCGTCAGGGCACGATCAACGGCGCCCTGTGGATCTCCGTCCGCGAGCTGTACCTCGGGCTGGCCATCGGCCTCGTGGCGGGCGTCGTCCTGGGCGTCGCGATCGGGCGGTACCCGCTGCTGGACAGCATCTTCTCCCCGTTCATCAACGCCGCCAACGCCACCCCGCTGAACGTGCTCATCCCGCTGCTCATCGTCTGGGTCGGCATCTCCGCGGAGGCGCGGGTGCTGTTCGTGGTCCTGATCAGCTTCTTCCCGGTGCTGCTCAACACCGCCGGCGGGCTGCGCAACGTCAGCCGCGGCTACGTCGAGGTGGGCCAGATGCTGGGCCTGTCCGAGCGGCAGCTGCTGCGCAAGGTGATCCTGCCCGGCGCAGTGCCGTACATCTTCGCCGGGATCCGCCTCGGCTCCGCGCTCGGCGTCATCGGGATGATCGTCGGCGAGATGGAAGTGTCCAACGTCGGCGTGGGCTACCTGCTCAACTTCTACGGGGAGGGTTTCCAGACCGGGAACCTGCTCGCCCTGGTGTTCCTCGCCGCGCTGATCGGCGTGCTCAACGTGATGATCGTCCGCGGCGTGCAGAAGCGGTGGTTCAAGTGGATCGACGCGGCGCGGTGAGAGGCGGACGATCATGACCGCCCGCCGCCCGCCGCCCGCCGGGCTCGATCCCGGCGTGCGGACCGGAAAGCTCAACTCCGATATACCCGTTGACCTGGGCGCGGTCCGGGCCGGCGCCCCGCACGAGGACCTGCGGGACTGGCTCGCGATGATCGACGCCCTGGGCGACCTGCGGGTGCTCGAAGGGGTCAGCCTGGACGGGGACGTGGGCCGCATCACCGAGATGCTGCAGCACACCGACGGCGCCCCGGCCGTCCTGTTCGACGAGTTCGCCGGGTACCCGCGCGGATACCGCATCCTGGTCAACGCGCAGAGCGAGCGCCGCCGGCTGGCCGTCACGCTCGGCCTCCCGGCCGACATCTCGGTGTGGGACCTGATGGACGAGTGGGAACGGCGAATGGACACCGTGACCCCGCTGCCGGTCAGCATGGTCCCCGACGACCCCGCCCGCGCCCCGGTAACCGAGGTGACCGAGTCCGGCGACGAGGTGAACCTGCTCCGGTTTCCCGTGCCGCTGTGGCACGCCGGCGACGGCGGCAGGTACCTCGGCACCGGGGACTGTGTCATCACCAAGGACCCGGACTCCGGGTGGGTCAACGTCGGCACCTACCGGGTCATGATCCACGACGAGAACAGCACCGGGCTGTATATCTCGCCCGGCAAGCACGGCCGCATGCACCAGGACAAGGCCTTCGAGCGGGGCGAGCCGCTGCCAGCGGTCGTGCTGGCCGGGATGGACCCGCTGCTGTTCGTCGCGAGCTGCCTGGAGATGCCGCCCGGAGTCAACGAGCTCGAATGGGCCGGCGGCATGCGCGGCCGCCCCGTCGAGTGCTTCCCCGGCCGGTCCACCGGGCTACCCATCCCGGCGCGCGCCGAAATCGCCCTCGAGGGCGTCCTGCGGCCGGGGCACCAGCGGCTCGAAGGACCGTTCGGTGAGTGGACCGGCTATTACGCCTCGGCCGCCCAGCAG
>WNGM01005153.1_pt1 | contig 11717 bp, 7 predicted proteins | sample 5400571 | NCBI WGS metagenome assembly WNGM01 (sample SAMN13153378, study PRJNA577476) | soil metagenome | isolation source: 100 cm soil or saprolite under Garry oak tree replicate 2 | place: USA:California | collected 2016-06-15 | reverse complement strand
CAAAAACTGGCGCTTCATCCGAAGATAACTCATTCACCACACTCATGTTGTTGCCTCCCGGCGTAGTCTTAGCAGCGTCCTTGTCTTGCATGACTGACATCCTGCTCCGCGATGCTTTGTTTTTAACTCTAGCGATAGCTCCGCCGGTGAGATCTTGAGAGGCCTACCCTCTGAGTGAAGTATACCCAAAGCCGGGTGATAATGCTGTGAATTTGCTTATGATCATTGTGAATTTAGCGTGAAGACGATAATCACAGTTCAGCGGAGTCGGGAGGTGGTACGAAATAACCTACTCCCAATTCATTGTGCAAGAAGCGAGGTTGTGCCGGGTCAGGCTCTAGTTTTCGCCGCAGGTGTCGTACAAAGGTGCGCAAGTACGTGTTTTCACCGCTGTAGTCTGGCCCCCAGACGCGCTGGAGCAGTTCGCGATGCGTCAACACTTTTCCTGCGTTGCGCGTGAGTTCGCAGAGCAGGTCGTACTCAGTGGGAGTCAGGTGAACCTCGTGTCCACCCGAACGCACCAGGCGGTGGGCATAATCGACCAGCAGGCCATTTTCACCGCCGCTACGATAGTGGGGGCGTTGTGTATCGCTGCCGGTGACGGAACTGCGTAGACGGGCTGTTTCATCGGCACGGCGTAGAGCCACACGCACACGGGCCAGCAGTTCATTGAGGCTAAAGGGTTTGGTGAGGTAGTCGTCAGCGCCAACTGCGGTTGAAAGATGGCAGCCATATCGATGGCCTGGGCGCCATCACGTACTGTCTGTACCTGGAAGTTCCTGGCCTTCAATTGGGCCTGGAGGAATGTGCGCATCTGTGCGTCATCCTCCACGCAAAGGATACGCACCTTTTTATCTGTTGTGGTCATGGAGCTCTCCTCTCATCGGCACTATTTGCCACGTTAAGTATAAATGCAAAGGATGCCCCCTCGCCGGGACTGCTCTTCAGGGTGAGTTTGCTGCCATGAGCTTCGATGATGCCCCGGCTGATATACAGGCCTAATCCCGTAGCAGGGCTCCAGCGTGCGCTGCCCCGGCGTCTTTCATCCGTGGGCTGTCCGGGGCGGTCTACGGCTGGGCGATTCATGGCTGCGAAAGTACTGAAGCGCGTGAAGAGCGCGGCCTGTTGCTCAAGCGACATACCCGGTCCCCGGTCGGTCACCCGTAACTCAACGCTTGATGGATACTGGTCGTCTGCCCCATATACAGGTTCAACCTCAAGAAGTACGGTGTCTCCCTCAGGTGCATAGCGAAAGGCATTACTCAGCAAATTCGTGAGTACGCTCATAATAAGTTCATAATCAGCGATCACCGCGGGCAAGCGAGGAGGAATTTTCACCTTGAGATGACGACCTGAGGAAGATATCAGGGCCTCCAGGCGTTCTTCCAGGTCCTCCAGCATCTCTGGTATGAGAATTGGTTCAAGTCCAAGACGCAAAGCCCCGGCTTCAACCCGGGAGGCATCCAGAAAATGATTCCCACCAATCGTTCGACCTGTTCGTCGGCTGTCTCCAGGAAGTTCTGCTGTGCTTCGCTTGACCACTGAAAGTCTTTGGCCTGGAGTGCGCTCAAGTGGGCACGAATATTGGCTAAAGGCGTTTTGAGCTCGTGGGCCATGGTTGTAAAGAAATCTTCACGAGCGCGCTCCAATGTTTTGAGCTTGGTGATCTCATGCAGGACCAGCACCGCACTACTGATGGTTCCGTCACTGGTACGTAAAGGGGCGGCACTGACGAGCAGGAAGAGTTGCCCATCGGATTGTCTTATATGTAATTCTGCTTCACTGGCCTCTCCCTTGTAGAGTGTCAGGTCAAGAGGCTGTTCCTCATATGGAATAGGTGAGCCAGAGGTACTATATACTGTGGGAGTGCGGAGTAGGACTTCCGCATTTCTCCCTACGGCGTTTTTGGTCGCCTGGTCCAGGTCATCGAGCGGTTCAAGTGGTAAGCCAATGTTTTGCAGGATCTGCGTTGCTTGCCGGTTGATGATCGTAATGCGCTTGTCTTCAGCAGAGATAAGCATTACCCCTGAAGGTAAACGTTCCAGCAGAAGCTCAATGCGTGCACTTGCTAAATCCTGTTCGGCTTTTGCCAGTTCCAGGGCTTCATTACGCTGTGCCAGTTCTGCTGTGCGAGAAATTACTTCCGCTTCGATACGTTCGCGTGCTGCAACCTGCTCTGTCACATCATGATAAATGACGACGGAGGCGAAAATATCTCCAAGATTGTCATGAATAGGCGCATATGAGCGACGTATGCTATAGTTTTGACCATCAGCCCCCACCATTTTGAATTCATCAACCCGCCTTTCCAGGACACGGCGATCAAGTTCTTCGATAAGGTTCGGGATGACGCTGAAGTCTTCCGGAAAGATGGCAGTACTGCGAGAGAGTGCCTCGGCAGCATCGAGGCCAATCACATCATTTGACCAGCCCAGGAATTTGCGTATCGCCTGGTTGGCATCAGCTACGCGCCAGCGTGAGTCATAGATGATTACTCCATCGGGAATAGCCTGCATGATGTGTTCGCGCTGGCGTAGATTGCGACTCGCATCGCGTGCCAGCCGATCGATATGCAGAAACAGGCGTGCATTCTGGATGGCGAGCCCAGCTTGCTGGGCGAACTGTTCCAGGAGATCTACCTCCTCGGCAGGAAAGCCGCGTGCTCGCCGGTGGTAGATCTCAATTGTTCCCAATACAGCACCCTCAGGGGAGATATATCCTTTTTTCTCACTGAAAAGGAAGCCTCCTGCACGATTGTCAGCCGTTGGCTCGAAGATGGGTATGCACAGCACAGAACCAGGACGACGGGGTGTACCTCCATCGTCAAGTAAAGGAAAATCCATCTCGGGCAGCATGCTGGTATCGGTAATAACGAGGGTATGACGATCACGTACAATATGGCCAAGTAACAATTGCTCACTCAATTGTGGACGCCAGTCTTGTGAACGCAGATGCATGCCTTTCTGCGCTGCAATAGTCACGGTAGGAGGTCTTTCAGCCTGTCGTTGTTGATCAAAGTAGCGGAACTCGGTGCCTGAGACCGAGTGATCAATCAAGAGTATGGCACAACGTGTTGAACCAACCATTTCCTGGACAGCCTGAAGAATACGGTCGAGCACCTGGGGAAGAGCAAAAGGACCTGCAATAGCAGAAGAGATGGAATCGATAGCATTCACGTAGAGGCGCGAACGAGCTAATTCAGTTACATCCTCGACGGCTACAAGAAGTGTATCATCTGCGTGGCGTATCTCACCGAGTAGTTGTTCTGCAGTATTTGATGTACGTTCGATAGACACGCGCCAATGGGTTCGCCCACGAGCAGCGAGGAAACCCTCAAAAGGTATATCGGACCAGCTCAAATGTTGTCCCGTTGAGCATACTTGTTGGAGTACTGGTACTGCTATCTTCCTCAACTCATCAGGTATGATCTCATCCAGACAATGACCTACAACCTCTTGAGAATGCCCGGACGGCTCAAGCTGCTCAAGTAGTGCTAGAAGAAATGGATTTGCATAATGAAGGCGCAGGTCGGAGCAGTCGAGAATAGCGACTCCTACCGACATATGCCGTAAGATATGTTCAAGTTGCGCAGGTTGACCTGGCTCCATATGATTTATTTTCTAGATACCCGGTGGGTATGTTCTGCTATAGTCAAGATTTTGCGCGTTTGCCACTGTATCCCTTGTGAACTTCTCTTCCTCGCGACTCATCAAAAATATATTTCTCATATTATATCGCTTTTTGGTGCGATATGGAGAGGAGCTAAACCTGATCAATAATGTTTGCTTTGTGTTGAAGAGCATAGTCTGCTATGATGATTGCAGATACTTGAATAAGTAGAGGACAGTACTGTATGGATTTGCGTGGAAAGCGAGTACTGGTGATGGGACTGGGCCTGCAAGGGTCGGGTATGGCAGCGGCACGCTATGCTGCCCAACAAGGGGCTATTGTGCGCGTGACCGATGTGAAATCGCCCGAAATCCTCGCCCCAAGCGTTCAGGCCCTGGCAGGCTTGCCAATAGAATTTGTGCTTGGCGAACACCGCCATGAAGATTTTCTGTGGGCTGAAATGGTCATTCGCAATCCGGGTATACCTCTGACCTCGCCCTACTTGCGCCTTGCTCTTGAACATGGCGCGAGCATCGAAATGGAGATCGCCCTCTTCTTTCTTGCCTGCCCAGGTCGCATTATTGGAGTAACCGGCACACGTGGTAAAACGACAACGGCTAGCCTTATCTACAAAATACTTCAGGATAGCGGCGCTTCCACAGTTTTGGGAGGCAACGTGGCAGGTGTAGAGACCCTGTCGCTGCTGCCACGGATTACACCTGAGACGTTGGTTGTCCTGGAGTTGTCAAGCTGGCAACTTGAGGGGTTGGCTCCTCATGCACTAAGCCCGCCGGTTGCTGTCATGACAAACGTGTATCCCGACCATCTCAATACCTACAACGGTATGGAAGATTACGCTGAGGCTAAGGCCAATATCTTTCGCCATCAACACACTGATGACCTGGCGATCTTTAATTTCGATAATCCCTGGACGCGTCGCTTTGGTGAGGAGGCGCCGGGTCAGGTATGGTTTACCAGTATAGAACGTGGCGGTAGCTTCAAGCGTGGCACGACTACTATTTCGCCCTTTATTTTCAATGAGACGCCGCTTGTAGGTAAACACAATCTTGCGAATGTGCTACTGGCTACGACGGCAGCCCGCTTGCTGGGAGTTCCTGATGAGATCATTGACAGGGCGGCGCGGAGTTTTCATAGTGTAGCCCATCGACTGGAGGAGGTAGCAGTTGTAAACGGTGTGCGTTACATCAATGACAGTGCCAGCACGACTCCGGTGGCCGGGCAAGTGGGCGTGGAGGCATTTGAGGGTTCCATAGTACTGGTTGCAGGCGGCAATACCAAGCACTTGCCATTGGAAAGCTGGCCTGCGACTATTGTACACCGCTGCCGCGACGTGGTTTTGCTCGCAGGAACAGGCACCGATGAATTGTTGTCTATCCTGCATGAAGAAGTAGCGAAACAGGGAGTTAGCAATCCTGTACGTGGAGTCTTCGATAGCCTTAACAGGGCTTTAGATACAGCTGTAGCATTGACGCAGCCGGGCGATGTTCTCCTTTTCTCACCTGGCTTCACGAGCTTTGGTATGTTCCTCAATGAATTTGACCGGGGGGATCAGTTTGTCGCCTACGTGCGCAAACTGAAGGGGGAACAGAAGTAAAGCCCGAATGTTGGCGGAGGGTGCGTTAAGTTAGAAAAGGAGGTATTTCGATGAAAAAAAGAGGATTATCAAGATTTGCTCTTCCTCTAGTCGTACTTGCACTCGCTGCTATCGCAATGATCCCTCTGAGTGCCTCAGCTGTTTCGTCTTCAGCGACGGGGTACCACAGACACAGTTCGCATCATCAACCCCATTTCTTTTTGAAACCTGGCCATCTGACCCCGAATGCCGGTAGTAACCTGCAGTATAATGGGGGTCCAGTTATGACTGGCACTACCAATGTCTATGCCATTTTCTGGGAACCCACAGGCAATGTCTCAAGCACCTACCATAGCCTGATAGAACGCTATTTCACTGATGTGGGTGGCACTGGTCTTTACAAGAACAACACGCAGTATACGGACTCAAGCGGTAACGCCTCATCGAACACGACCCTGGCGGGCAGCTGGGTCGACAGCACGGCCTATCCCGAAAGCCCGCTGGTGGACAGCGACATTCAGAATGAGGTGAGCCGTGCGCAAAGCGCGAATGGCTGGACGTCAAGCGTGGACAACATCTTCTTCGTATTCACTGAAGCCGGTCAGGATCTCTGCGCAGACAGTTCGCAGACCCAGTGCGCTTCCAATACTTTCTGTGCCTATCACAACTTCTTTGGAAGTAACACTATTTACGCGGCCATGCCCTACGCCGCCAGCTTTAGCTGTAACGGGGGACAGGGTCCTAATAGCGACCAGGCGGCTGACGAAACCATCAACGTGACCTCGCACGAACAAATGGAGGCTGCCACCGATCCGCTCTTGAACGCCTGGACGGATAGCAGTGGGCAAGAGATCGGAGATAAGTGTGCATGGACTTTCGGTTCCCTCAATGCCGATGGCTCCAATGTCAACTGGAACAGCCATCCCTACCTTGTCCAGGAGGAATGGGATAATGCACAGAGTGGGTGCGTTCTGAGCGGTCCGTAACCCCTCGTCAGGCCTGCCGTAGTCTCGCTCATTCCGTCATTTAATCAGGAGCCTGCCAGTGTCATGCTAGCAGGCTCCTTTGAAATTTGGCGTGGAGCCCGGCACCCACAAGGGGTGCCACTACATTTCTGTCTCACAACCTATCTGGACTGACTACTAGCAGGCTCCTTTAAATTTTGGCCTCACCATCTTCCTCTAGCCTCTGTAGCGGTAAAACAGGCAATTCGGAAAAACCAAAAAGCCCTGATCTCAAACCTGTTTAGGTTGCGTAACGAGCTGAAGTCTGATAGACTAACGGTAGTTAGTCTATCAGACTTCAGCTATCTAAGGCTTCCCTAAAACGAACCTCAACGAAGGGTCTCAAAGGAGAGATGCAGATGAAAATGATGATGAGTCGGAAAGCCCTGGAAGAGTATGGGCTAGTGAATCTAGGTACTATTAACTGGAATCTTTCGCCTCCTGTTTTAGTGGAGCATGCTTTAGCTCGCAAAGAAGCAATGCTGGCTTCTAATGGCGTGTTAGCCGCTACGACCGGAGCGCGTACAGGCCGTTCTCCTAAAGATAAGTTTATTGTCTCGAATGAAGAGTATGCTGCAAAGATCTGGTGGGGCGAAAACAACCACCCGATATCGCGGGAGAACTTCGATGCTGTACGCAGTAGCCTTTCAGCCTATTTGCAGGGCCGCGATGTCTATGTGCTAGACGCTGCCGCCGGTGCTGACCCCGCCTATCGTATGCCCATTCAAGTGATCACCTCACTGGCATGGCACAACCTCTTTGCTCGCCAGCTCTTCCTGCGTTCTAACGAGAGCGATGTAACCAGTACTCGTCCAGGCTTTACGATCCTCTGCGTGCCGCATTTCCACGCGGACCGGCGTGTGCATAGTACACGCTCGGAGACTGCTATTATTGTCGACTTTGAGGAGCGTCTTGTGTTGATTAGCGGCACAGAGTATGCTGGCGAAATGAAGAAATCTGTTTTCACTGTGCTCAATTTTATTTTGCCTGCTGAGGGTGTTCTACCCATGCACTGTTCCGCCAATGTTGGGCCGAAGGAGGATGTGGCGCTTTTCTTCGGCCTCTCAGGAACGGGTAAGACGAGTCTCTCGGCTGATCCAGGTCGTCGCTTGATTGGTGATGATGAGCACGGCTGGGGAGACAACGGTGTTTTCAACTTTGAAGGTGGCTGCTACGCAAAATGTATTCACCTGTCAGAGAAATATGAGCCGCAAATCTGGAACGCCGCCCGCTTTGGTACAGTTTATGAAAATGTAGTTCTGGAGGAAGGGTCACGGGTACCCGATTATGACGATGACTCGCTCACTGAGAATACCCGCCTGGCTTATCCCATTGATTTTGTCGAAAACGCGGTTGAGTCGGGCATGGCTGGACATCCACAGGCGGTCATCTTCCTGACGGCAGACTCATTTGGTGTTTTGCCTCCGATCTCAAAGCTAACCACCCCCCAGGCCATGTATTACTTCCTGTCGGGCTATACCAGTAAATTGGCAGGTACCGAGGCGGGTGTGACTACACCTCAGGCGACCTTTAGCTCTTGTTTCGGAGCCGCCTTCCTGCCCCTGCGCCCTGGCGAATATGCAAACTTGCTTCGTGAGCGCATAGAGAAGCATGATGTGCGCTGCTACCTGGTTAACACGGGGTGGACTGGTGGCCCTTATGGTGTTGGCGAGCGCATCAACATCAACTACACCCGTGCCATGGTACGAGCGGCTATCGAGGGTGCATTGGATGATGTCGAGTATGTGACTGACCCTATCTTTGGGCTGCATTCACCTACATCCTGCCCTGGTGTACCGGACTCGTTGCTTATCCCGCGTAATACCTGGGAGGAAAAAGAGGCCTATGATCGTCAGGCGGCTGAGCTGTCTGAGCGCTTCAAAAAGAACTTCCAACAGTTTGCGCTTCCCAGCGACGAGGTACGCAATGCTGGTCCAAGATAATTTTTTAGTGATTGGTCAGCTCAACGCTTCAGCTCCCCTATCTATCTAAAGGAGGAAGGACCATGGAAGTACGCATATTGACAGAGGCAGATGGAGAGGCATTCTGGACCATTCGACTCCGTGCATTGCGCGACGATCCCGAGTCATTTGGCTCATCATATGAAGAGATACTTGAACGAGGTATCGCAGGCGCGACGCAGAGTCTGCGCAAGAGAGATACCTCTCCTGATGACGCTACCTTTGGTGCGTTCGAGGGAGGGACGCTTGTCGGCATTGCCGGCTTCCGACGAGAGGAAGAGGTCAAAAAACGCCACAAGGGCGTCATCTGGGGGATGTATGTTCCGCGCGAGATGCGTGGCAAGGGCATAGGCAAAGCATTATTACAGGCCGCGATTGCCTATGCCAAAACGCTGCCCCAGCTCGAGCAGATCAACTTGAGCGTTGTGCTCACCAGCAGGGAGGCCCGCCAACTCTTTATCTCCCTCGGCTTCGAGACCTATGGCCTGGAACGCCACGCCCTCAAGTTGCACGATCGCTATTTTGACCACGAACTAATGACCCTCCATTTGATTTAAGTCTAGTGAATAAAAAGGAAAGTATTGAGAGCCCAGCAGGCTCCTTTAGCTTGCTGGCCCTATTTTCGTCTCCTAAATTCACCTCTCCAGGTACAGTACCTGGGAAGTAATTCAGGCTGACCGCGAGAGGATAAATACACAAAACGCCGCGTTTTGCGTTCTATACTAATGAACATGGTGAAATTGGGGGGCCATACGAAATCCAATATTTCCCTTTACTGTAAAATAGTGTAAAATGACAATATCACGTATGCGAGAATATGCTACTTTAAGGGACGGAGAGGGAATAAGAAGATGAGACAGGGAAACGGCTCGGACCTGCTGAGCGCAAATGATCCCCGCAGCTCAACCATAGGTATTATTTATGTGGCTCCTCATGACGATAGGGAAAGCGTCCTGACTGCCATTTGGACCCAGGAAAAGCTGGGACGCAAACACATCGCTATTGTCCTCCCCAATCAGAATAAAGCCTTCCAGCGACCGGTGGATTTTGACGGCCTGAAAAATATGCGGCGCAAACTCCAGGCCAATCTGGTGATTGTGGCATTGCAAGGCTCGAGCCCCGCTGAATTTGCTCGCCAACGCCGTTTTACCTACTTTACCTCTTTAGAGAATTATGGACAATCGCTGCGAGAGGAAAACGACGTTTCCAGGGCGACAAAAAGGGGCTGGTTCGGTGGACGTACCCGCAGGCCACCGGCTGAGACGAGTGCTGGTCAAAGTATCGAAGACATACCAACAGGAACGCTGCCTGCCAGTCATGAATCTCAGGATCGCTTGCAACCTGCGCCTGATCCTGTTGATAGGAGAGCGGATGAACGGCGTGCCTCTCCCAAGAGAGATGCGGCTGCCATGGGCGTGGGTATAGGAGCAGGAGCTTTCGCCGCTGACGAATTGATGCGTAGGCCGGCCGGTGAAGTTGAGCCAATGCCTCCTTTGGTGCAGCATGAGGATGCTGCCGATGAAGACCTTGCCCTTTCTGCACCACCGCAGGGTGCCGGGAGTTCACCCGCAGGTGGGGAGTCTGCTCAAGATGAGATGCAGCCACTGCCACCGGCCCACGCGCCTGCCGAAGGTGATGCAGAAGATATTATTCGATTCCCTCAATCCTCGCGAAGCAGAGATGCTGAGAATGTCCCCCTTTCTCCTGAGAGGCCAGAACCTGAGGCAGAGCCGGACCCGGGAGGTGTTCCTCCTACCCCCATCGGGCGACGAAGTTCCGGGCAGATGGCTGCAGTTGGTGCAGCAGGTGTGGGGGCAGGCGCGGGCATGGTAGGTCGCACTGTGACTCCAGGAGGTGTTCCCCCCACAGTTGGTACCGCTGGGGGCGGAGGCGCTGCTGGAGGTCCTCGTCGTCGTCGCAGCGGCTGGCAGTTGTTATTGCTGGCCCTGGTAGGCTTGCTGGTGTTCTCCTTGTTGCTCTGTGGGGGTATAGCTGTGGCCGCCCCCGGTACATTGGGCGCTTTTGGTACCTCTGTCTCGCATGTGTTCTCAGGCGGCCCTCCTTCAGCGACGGTGACGATGACGCCGAAAAGTGTGGATGTGCATAACACGTATGTGATCACAGGAGTGACAGGGACGCCCGATAGCACGAAGCGCCAGGTGCAGGCACGAGCGCTCTCTGCTACCTCGCAGCCAGAATCCAAGACGGTCAGTGCGACCGGTATTGTGAATACCCCGGGTACGCGGGCAACGGGCACCTTGACCTTTACGAATGGTTCGTTTTCCGCGTATGGAGTGGCTGCTAATACGGTGTTTACCGATGCCCACGGGGTGCAAGTGGCTAACGATGTCCTGGCGTATATTCCGGCTGCCAATCCTAATGGAGGCTTTGGGAGAGTGACGGTGCCTGCTCATGCCGTCAACGTGGGAGCAAGTGGCAACATGATGGCCTTCGATTTCAACAATGTCCAATGTTGTGGGAGTGCTTCCGTTCTGGTCAGCAACACGATGGCCTTTTCGGGTGGGCAGGATCCCCAGAAATATACGGCGGTGCAGCAGAGTGATGTGGACGGGGCCGCCAATCCCCTGAAGGGTCCACTGACCCAGAGTGCCCTGTCCTCCCTGCAGGGGCAAAAGCACGCCAATGAACAATTCGTCACTCGACCCCAATGTACCACGAGCGTGACTTCGAATCCTCCCGTAGGTGCTAAAGCGACAAGTGTCACGGTGACGGTGACCGCCAAATGTAGCGCTGAGGTCTATGATCAGATTGGGGCGCAGGCGATAGCGGCCAATTTGCTCAAGAGCGAGGCGGCGAAGGTACCAGGTCCAGGCTATGCCCTGGCGGGCAACGTGGTGACGACGGTGACCCAGGCTACCTTGGGGAGGAATAGGACGGTCATGGTGCTGGTCAAGGCGGAGGGGATCTGGGTGTACCAGTTGAGTACGGCGTACAAGATGCAACTGGCGAAGCTGATTGCCGGCACATCTCCGAGTCAGGCCAACGCCTTGCTGCTAGGACAGCCGGGAGTGGAGAAGATTGATGGTATCAATGTATCTGGCGGTGGGAGTACCTTGCCGACAGATGCCACTCAGATTACTATCGTGGTGCTGAATGTGCCGGGATTGCAGGGCAGTCCAACACCGACAGGAAGTCCAGGCTCAGGCACTCCGACTTCGACGACTTCATCACCGGTTCCGCGCCCCTCTCCGAGTTCGGTACCCGGAAAGTAAGGCAGGCAGCTAGGAAAGGATAAACGTAGGCGATGCTGGCTCTGGAAGGCAGACAGCTTGGCAATTACGATGTCGTCCGACGCATTCGTGTGGGTGGCATGGGAGCTGTTTATGAGGGAAAGCAACGCACAGCTTTTGATCGACGCGTAGCTATCAAGGTTATCCTTGGGAACTACGCTACCGATCGTGATATGCGTCGTCGCTTTGTTCGCGAGGCCCGCACGGTAGCACGCCTGCATCATCCCCACATTCTGCCCCTGATCGAGTATGGCGATGAACAGGGCCTGTTGTACCTGGTCATGCCCTTTATTGAGGG
>WNGM01003983.1_pt1 | contig 11717 bp, 12 predicted proteins | sample 5400571 | NCBI WGS metagenome assembly WNGM01 (sample SAMN13153378, study PRJNA577476) | soil metagenome | isolation source: 100 cm soil or saprolite under Garry oak tree replicate 2 | place: USA:California | collected 2016-06-15 | reverse complement strand
GGGGAACCAGAGGCTGGCGGCGCGAGAAGAGGGCAGTCCCGGTGACCGCGGAGATCCACGTCGTGTCGAGGTAGGTGACGCCGCGGCGCTCGAGCACGACGGGCACGAGCCAGCCGGTGACCTCGAGCGTCCTCGCCAGCCGCGTCGCCCGGTTCGGCAGGCCGAGCACCTCCTCGACGCGCGCCCCACCAGGCGCGAAGATCTCGGCGACCGCGAGCGGGTCCGCCACCTGGAACCGCTTCGAACGCTCGAGCACGGTCGCGAGCAGGTAGGGCACGCGACGCAGGTCCGCTTTTGACTGGGTGAGGTCGAGGACGGGCGCGATCGCGATCTTGATGCGCCCCCGCGTGATGCGCACGCCGTCGTCCGCCAGCGGGCGCGGTTTGCCGTCGAGGGGCACGTACAGGGCCTCGGAGAACCGCGGCTGGACGCGCCGGATCTGAGCCCAGCCGACCGTCTCCTCGTAGCGCCCGAGCGGCTTGCCGGTGAGCGGGTGGTAGAACTCCTCTCCCTTGCGGAAGATCAGCAGCTCCTGGCCCGCCTGCGCGCCGCGGCTCTCCCCGAGGTCGAGGTAGAGCGCGTCGCCCTCCACACCCACGATGAGCCCTTCGAGCGGTTGGAACGCGCGCACGAACTCCTCGGCGATCAGCACGAAGGTCGCGCCCACGCGGTCGGCGAGCCCGGCGCGCGCCGGCGCGGCGCTCAGGAGGAGGCCGAGCGCCACGAGCGCGCCGAGGGCCCGGCCGGGACCGCGAATCAAAACGTCACCGACGGCTGGTGGACCCCGAACACCCCGCGGAGTCGGTCGCAGATCTCGCCGAGCGTGACGTGCGCCTCGACCGCCTGCACGATGCGGGCGACGAGGTTCTCATGCCCGCGCGCGGCGGCCTCGAGCGCGTCGAGCGCGCGCAGAGCCCCACCGCGATCGCGTTTCGCCCGAACGCGCGCGACCTTCTCGGCGAGCGCGTCCCCCACGGCGGGGTCGACCTGGAAGAGGTTGGTGGGCGACGGCTCGTCCGTGAGGTACTCGTTGACGCCCACGACGATGCGGGCCCGCTCCTCCACCTCGCGCTGGTACCGGTACGCCGCGTCCTGGATCTCGCGCTGCATGAACGGGATCGCGGCGATCGCACCCCCGAGCTCGTCGATCTTCCGGATGTAGGCGCGCGCCGCCTCCTCGATCTCGTCCGTCAGCCGCTCGAGGGCGAACGCTCCGCCGAGGGGATCGACGACGTCCGCCACGCCCGACTCGTGGGCGAGGATCTGCTGGGTCCGGAGCGCGATGCGCACGGCGCGCTCGGTCGGGAGCGCGAGCGCCTCGTCCATCGAGTTGGTGTGGAGCGACTGGCAGCCGCCCAGCACCGCCGCGAGCGCCTGCACGGCCACCCGGACGATGTTGTTCTCGGGCTGCTGCGCCGTGAGCATGCTGCCCGCGGTCTGGGCGTGGAAGCGCAGGGCCTGCGATCGCGGATCGCGCGCGCCGAACTCGTCCCGCATGATCCGGGCCCAGAGCCGCCGGGCCGCCCGGAACTTCGCGACTTCCTCGATCAGGTTGTTGTGGGCGTTGAAGAAGAACGAGACCTGCGGCGCGAACTCGTCGACCCCGAGGCCCGCGCCGAGCGCCGCGCGCACATAGGCCATGCCGTTGGCGAGCGTGAACGCGACCTCCTGGACCGCGGTGCACCCCGCCTCGCGCATGTGGTAGCCCGAGATCGAGATCGTGTTCCAGCGCGGCACGTGGTCCTTGCAGTAGGCGAAGGTGTCGGTAACCAGTCGCATCGAGGGGCCCGGCGGGAAGATGTAGGTGCCCCGCGCGATGTACTCCTTGAGGATGTCGTTCTGCACGGTTCCCGCGAGCGCCGTGGGGGCGATCCCGCGCCGCTTCGCCGTGGCCACGTAGAGGGCGAGCAGGATCGAGGCCGTGGCGTTGATCGTCATCGACGTCGACACGCGCTCGAGCGGGATTCCCTCGAAGAGATCCTCCATGTCCTCGATCGACGCGATCGAGACGCCGACCTTCCCCACTTCGCCGCGTGCGATCGGCGCGTCCGGGTCGTAGCCCATCTGCGTCGGCAGGTCGAAGGCGACCGACAGCCCCGTCTGGCCTTGCTCGAGCAGGAAGCGGTAGCGCTTGTTCGTCTCGGCGGCCGCGCCGAAACCGGCGTACTGCCGCATGGTCCACAGTCGCGCCCGATACATTTCGGGGTGGACCCCGCGAGTGAACGGAAACTGGCCGGGCGTGCCCAGCCGCTCCGCGATGCGCTCGGCTGGAGCGTCCTCCGGGCCGTCGACGGGCTTGCGCGGCGTGGACCGGGACGTCTCGGGGTCCTTCTCCGGCGTCATAGCGGGATGTTCCCGTGCTTCCGGGGCGGGTTCGAGTCGCGCTTCGTCCGGAGAATCTCCAGGGCCGCGCAGAGGCGCGCGCGCGTGTCCTTGGGCTCGATGACCTCGTCGATGTAGCCGCGCTCGGCGGCCACGTACGGGTTCGCGAACTTCTCGCGGTACTCCCGCGTTTTCTCCTCCTTGAACGCCGCGGCGTCGGTGGCCTGCTCCGTCTCGCGCCGGTAGAGGATGTTCACCGCGCCGTCGGGTCCCATGACCGCGATTTCGGCCGTCGGGTAAGCGAAGTTGGCGTCGCCGCGGACGTGCTTCGAGGACATGACGCAGTAGGCGCCGCCGTACGCCTTCCGCGTGATCACGGTCAGCTTGGGCACCGTCGCCTCGCAGAAGGCATAGAGGAGCTTCGCGCCGTGCTTGATGATGCCGCCGAACTCCTGCGCGGTGCCCGGGAGGAACCCCGGCACGTCCTCGAACGTCACGAGCGGGATGTTGAAGCAGTCACAGAACCGCACGAAGCGCGCCGCCTTCAACGACGCGTTGATGTCGAGGCACCCGGCGAGGTGGGCGGGCTGGTTCGCCACGATCCCGACGGGCCGGCCGCCGAGCCGCCCGAACCCGACGATGATGTTCGGCGCGAACGCCGCTTGGACCTCGAAGAAGTAGCGATCATCCAGCACGGTCCGGATGATCGCGTGCATGTCGTAGGGCTTGTTCGGCTGGTCCGGAACGATCGTCTGCAGCGACTCGTCGCGGCGATCGACGGGATCCTGCGTGGGCCGGAGGGGCGGGTCCTCGAGGTTGTTCTGCGGCAGGAAGGTCGTGAGCTCCCGGATCAGCGCGAGGCACTCCTCCTCGCTGTCGGCGGCGAAATGGGCGACGCCCGACGTGGTGGAGTGCGTGGTGGCGCCGCCGAGCTCCTCGGCGGACACGGCCTCGTGCGTCACCGCTCGGATCACGTCTGGGCCCGTGACGAACATGTAGGACGTGTTCCTCACCATGAAGACGAAGTCCATGATCGCCGGTGAGTACACCGCGCCGCCCGCGCACGGTCCCATGACCGCGGCGATCTGCGGCACGACGCCGGAGGCGAGGGTGTTGCGGAGGAAGATGTCCGCGTACCCCGCGAGCGAGACCACGCCCTCCTGGATCCGGGCCCCCCCGGAGTCGTTGAGCCCGATGATCGGCACGCCCGTCTTCATCGCGAGGTCCATCACCTTGCAGATCTTGCGCGCGTACGCCTCCGAGAGGGAGCCGCCGAAGACGGTGAAATCCTGGGCGTAGACGAAGGCCGCCCGGCCGTGGATGCGCCCGGAGCCGGTGAGGACGCCGTCACCGAGGACTCGCTGCTCGGCCATGCCGAAGTCGTGGCTTTGGTGCACGACGAACTTGTCGATCTCGGTGAAGGAGCCCGGGTCGAGCAAGAGCTCGAGCCGCTCGCGCGCGGTCTTCTTCCCGGCCTTGTGCTGGCGACGGACGCGCTCCTCGCCCCCGGCGAGCTCGGCCTGAGCCTGGCGCCGACGAAGCTCGTCGAACCGTTCCTCGAGCGACATCAAGCCTCTAGTTTCATTGACTTTCGCTCCGTTTTCCACCAATAATTCAGCACCCCATGCCCTTCTGGGCCCAGACGCTCCTGATCCTCGCCGCCGTCGCGCTGATGCTGGCGCTCGTGGCGGCCGTGGCGGCCGCCCTCGCCCTCCGGCGGGTCGCTCAGCGCGCCGAGAGCGTGCTGACGATCGTCGCACAGGAGCTCCGGCCCCTCGTGGGCCAGGCCCACGCGCTGACCGAGGACGTCCGCGGGCTCATCCGCGAGACGAGCCGCGAGCTCGAGCGCATCGGCGCGGTGACCGACAAGGTCGAGAGCGTGGCCGATGGGCTCGCGCGGTTCGTGGGGATGCTGGGCGGCCTGACGCGCGCCGGGCAGCTCGTCGGCATGGCAGTGGGGCTCAAGAAGGGCCTGGGGGTGTTCGTTCAGCGCTTCCGAAAGGAACAAGGAGATGACCATGAGTGACCACAGTGGCGACGGCGGGGCATACATGGGCTGGTTTCTCTTCGGGGCAGCGCTCGGCGCCGCGGCGGCCCTCGTGCTGGCGCCCAAGACCGGCGAGGAGACGCGCCAGCTCCTCACCCAGCGGAGCGGCGAGGTCGCGAAGAAGGCGCAGGGGCTCGCGGCCGAGGCGCAGGGGCGCGCCGGCGAGTGGCTCGACAAGAGCCGCGAGCTCTTCGAGGAGCAGACGCAGCGCCTCCTGAACGCCTTCGAGGCCGGCAAGGACGCGATGCGCGAGGAAATCCGCAAGGGATCAACGCCGCCGCGTGCCTGAGCTCGAGCTGCCGAACCCCGAGGAGCTTGGGGAGCGGCGCGAGAAGCACTTCAGCCGTCGCGTCGCCCTCACGACGGCGATCTACGCCGTGGTCCTGGCGATCGCCGCGCTCGGGGGCAGCAACGCGATGAAGGAGATGCTCCTCGCGCAGCAGCAGTCCTCTGACCAGTGGGCCTTCTACCAGGCGAAGGTGATCCGCGAGCACCAGTACCGTGGCCTGAAGCTCCAGCTCGAGGCGCAGCTCGCCGAGCCCTCGAGCCTCAAGGGCGCCGAGCGCGCCAAGTTCGAGGCGCTCGCGACGCGGTTCGCCGAGGAGGAGAAGCGCTACAACGCGGAGAAGAAGGACATCGAGCAGGACGCGAAGAAGCTCGAGCACCTGCGGGACCGCCACCGGAACCGCGACCCGTACTTCGACTTCGCCGAGGTCTTCCTCCAGATCGCCATCGTGACCTCATCCGTGGCCATCCTGTCGACGTCGCGGCCGATGTTCTGGTTCTCGCTCGTCCTGGCCGTGATCGGCGCGATCCTCACCGCAAACGGCTTCACCCAGCTCTTCGCGCTGCCCTTCCTGCACCACGCCACCGGGCACTAGGGCACCCGAACTGAGACGTTGAGCGCTGATCGCGATTCCCGTATCGTGGCAAGCGCCATGAAGGCGCCGCCTCTTCCGCTGTGGCGAATGCCGCGGGCGCGATATGACCGCCTCGTCGAGGCCGGCGTCTTCGGCCCGGACGACCGGGTCGAGCTGCTCGACGGCTTGCTCGTCGCCCGAGAGCCGCAAGGCGCGCGCCACGCTACGGTCGTCGCGTTGGCGCGTGCCGTGCTCGAGAAGGCGTTCGGCCGCTCCTACCACGTGCGCGAGGAGAAACCGATCGCGCTCGACGAGCAATCGGAGCCCGAGCCCGACATCGTCGTCGTGCCAGGCCGCCCGCGGGACTACCTGGACGCCCATCCCTCTCGGCCCGTGCTGGTCGTCGAGGTCGCCGAGACGTCGCTCACCCTGGATCGACTGCGGAAGGGCGGCCTGTACGCGCGGGCGGGAGTCACCGACTACTGGGTTGTCAACCTGCTCGACGAGGTGCTCGAGGTTTACCGCGAGCCGGTGTGCGGGCCGCCGGGGCACGCCGAATGGAAGTACGACTCGGTCCGTCTGTTGCGGCGCAACGCGGTCGTCACGCCGCTCGCCGCGCCAAGGGCCCGCATCCGCGTCGCCTCTCTCTTGCCCTGAGGTCAGGGCCGAGAGAAACGGTTCGAATCTCAGGCCGGCCCGCCGGCCTGGCGCGGGATCACGCTGATCCCGCCGTTCTCCTCGAGCACGGCCGCACGCACCTGCTCGGCGTCCACGATCCCGCTCCGGCGGAGCGCGGCGTGGAGATCGTCGAGCGTGATCCGCTCCTTCCGGAGGTTCTGGTACAGGATGTGGCCGTTGTGGATCAGCAGCGTCGGCGTCGCCTCGAGGAGTCGGCGTAGCGGCTTCGAGCGGAATGTCAGCTCGACGACCAGGTAGTTGAGGCCGAGGATCACCGCCGCGCCGAGGAGCCCGCCCCCGAGCGAGTTGTCGGGCCCGATGACCGCGTTCTGGACCACGTTCGAGATGACCAGCAGCACGACGAGGTCGAAGGGCGTGAGCTGACCGACCTGGCGCTTGCCCGTGAACCGGAACGCGAGGAGCATGAAGAGGTAGACGACGACCGACCGCAGCACTTTCTCCAAGATCGCGATCTCAGGAACGAACAGGCTCATCATGCTCCCCCCCGTGTGGCGCCCGCCGCGCTACTTCTTTTCGCCCTTCGCCTTCGCGTCCTCGTCCTTCTCGCCGGTGGCCTGCAGGCCCTCGTTGATGCCCTTCTTGAACTCGTTGATGGAGCGTCCGAGCGAGCGCGCCAGCTCGGGCAGCTTGCTCCCGCCGAAGAGCACGAGTCCGATGATGAGAATGACGATGAGTTCCTGACTCCCCAGTCCAAACATGGCCAACCTCCTCCTCGCGAAATTGATTCGTGTGTCCGAGCGCCGAACTCCGGCGGACGTTACGCGAGGGGCGGCGCACGCGGCGGACGCGGCAGCGAGCGCTCGCGCGTGGGAGACGAATCCTGATGGAGCGGCAAAGCCGGCGCCGGGGACGGCAGGGCCAGCGTGACGATGTCGAACGGAAGCGCCGGCGACTGGTCCCAGACGAGCGCGCCGAGCTCGTCGCCGTCCGCGCCGTCGTAGAACCCGCCGATCCATGTCGGATCAGGCACGTCGGCGGCGGCGATCACGGGCGCCAAGACCACGAGCGCCACGAAGACGGTCACGAACCCTGCCCGGCGTCGCGGGACGGCCGCACTCAGCTCAAGAAGCATCGGATATGGTCAGATGTGGATCGCTTGGCCGAGCGCGCCGAGCGTCGCCTCGAGCGCCGCTTCGGACAGGGTCGGGTGAGCGTGGATCGTGTGGATGATCTCCTCCAGCGTCGCCTCGAGCGTGCGTCCCACCGCGAACTCGTGGATGATCTCCGTCGCCTCCGGGCCGACGATGTGCACACCCAGGATCTCTCCCGACGCCTTGTCAGCCACGACCTTCACGAAGCCCTCCGTGTCGCCGAGGGCGACGGCCTTGCCGTTCGCCGTAAACGGAAACTTGCCGATGCTCACCTCTCGCCCGGCCTCGCGCGCCTTCGCTTCGGTCAGGCCGACGGAGGCGATCTGGGGACGGCAGTAGGTGCACGCGGGCACGTTGCCGTAATCGAGCGGGCGGGGACTGCGCCCCGCGATCGCCTCGGCGGCCACCACGCCCTCCGCCATCGCCTTGTGGGCGAGGAGCGGCGGCCCCACCATGTCGCCGATCGCGTAGACGCCCGGGACCGACGTCTCCATGCGCGGAGAGACCCTGACGAATCCCCGGTCGAGCCGAACGCTGAGCGCCTCCAGCCCGAGCCCCGTCACCTTCGCTCCGCGGCCGACGGCCATGAGCGCCTGCTCGGCTTCGACCTTGCCGGCGTCGGTTTCGACGATCACGCCCGGGCCCCCGGGCGTCACAGAGGCCACTTTCACGCCGGTCTTCATCTCGATGGACCGGCGCCGGAACGCCCGCGCGAGCTCCTTCGAGACCTCCTCGTCCTCGATGGGCACCAGGCGGGGCAGCGCCTCGAGGATCGTCACCTGGGCACCGTAGGCGGCGTAGACATCGGCGAACTCGACGCCGACCGCGCCGGCGCCGATCACGACGATGGACTTGGGCGACCGCTCGCTCCGCACGGCGCCGTTGGAAGAGATCACCGTCTTCTCGTCGATCAGGACGCCGGGCAGCGACTTCGGCTCGGAGCCCGTGGCGAGGATCACCGCCTTGGCCTGGATCGTCTCGTTCCCGCCCGTCCCCGCGACCTCCACAGTGTCGCGCGACTTGAGGACGCCGCGACCCGGGACGAGCGTGATCTTGTTCTTCCTGAACAGGAACTCGACGCCCTTCGACATGCGGTCGGCGACGCGGCGGCTCCGCTGGATCGCCTCGGCGTAGTTCGCCTCGAAGCCTGCGAGCCGGATGCCGAACTCCGCGGCGCGCTCGAAGAGGTTCACGACCTCGGCGTTGCGCAAGAGCGCCTTGGTCGGGATGCAGCCCCAGTTCAGGCAGACGCCGCCGGGCCGGTCGTCCTCGACGGCCGCCACCGAAAGACCGAGCTGGGCGCAGCGGATCGCGGCGACGTAGCCCCCCGGTCCCGTGCCGACGACGGCGACGTCGACGTTGCGCGTGGCCATCGGTCTACACCAGGAGCCGCAGCGGCTCCTCCAGCAGGCGCTTGACGTCCTGGAGGAACCGCGCACCCATCGCGCCGTCCATCACCCGGTGGTCGCAGGAGAGCGTCAGCGCCATCCGCCGCCCGACGCCGAGCCCGGCGTCGTCCACCACCGCCACGCGCCGCACGGACCCCACGGCGAGGATCGCGCCCTCGGGCGGGTTGATGATCGCCGAGAACTCGGTGACGTCGTACATCCCGAGGTTCGAGATGGAAAACGTGGCGCCGGAGAGCTCCGTGGCGCGCAGCTTCCGCGCTCTGGCGCGTTCGGCGAGATCACGCGCTTCGACGGCGATCTGGGCGAGCGACTTCGCGTGGGAGTCGCGGAGCACAGGCGTGATGAGCCCGTCCTCGAGCGCGACCGCGATGCCGATGTGCGCGCGGTGCCAGACGCGGATCGACTCGCCCTGGAAGGAGGCGTTCACGCCTGGGTGCTTGAGGAGCGCCAGGGCGCACGCGCGCACGACGAAGTCGTTCACCGAGATCTTCGGCTGGCCCTCGAGCGCATTCAGCTCCTCGCGGAGCTCCCACGCGCGGTCCATCGCGACCTCGCTCGTGACGTAGAAGTGCGGGACGGGTGCCTTCGAGAGCGGCATGCGCCTGGCGATCGCCGCGCGGATCTGGGAGAGCGGCCGGTCCTCGTATTCGACGCCGGGGACGATCGGAGCGGTGACAGGCGCGGCCGCCACGGTGACGGGCGCGGTCGCCACGGTCACCGTGGCCGCCTCGACGTCACGCCGGATGATGCGACCACCGGGACCGGTGCCTCGGATCAGCCGGAGATCGACACCCGTCTGCGCCGCGATCTTCTTCGCGAGGGGCGACGCCTTGACTCGCCCGGTCGCCACCGCCGTCGGGGGAGCGGCCTGGGCAGGGGCGGGGATGCCCACGGCCCCCGCGCTGACGGCGGGCACTGCGGGGGCCGGTGTCGACACCACGGCCGGTCGCAGCGGCTGACCGGGCGCTGGGGCGGTGGGGGGGACCGGGGCGGCTTCCGGGCGAGTGTCTTTCCGAGCAGAGGAAGCCGCCCCGGCCCCCGCCGCCACTGCCGGTGCCGGCGCGGACGCGAGCGCCGCGGCGATGTCTTCGGCCGGCTCCGCGATGACCCCGATCAGCGTGCCGACGGGCGCCTTCTCGCCGGCGGACACAAGGATCTTGCGCAGCACACCCGCGCCGAACGCCTCCATCTCGACGTCCGCCTTGTCGGTCTCGATCTCGGCGAGGATGTCGCCGCCCTGGACCCGGTCACCCTCCTTCTTGAGCCACTTGATGATCTTCCCCGTCTCCATCGCCTCGGAGAGTTTCGGCATGACGACCTTGGTGATGGCCATCGTCAGCTCCCGTTCGCGTTGCAGACGCGGCGGATCGCGGCTGCGATCTTGTCCTTCGAGGGTGTCTTGAGCTTCTCGAGGTTCCTGGCGTACGGCATCGGGGCGTTGGCACCCGTCACGCGCTCGACCGGCGCGTCGAGGTCGTCGAACGCGTGCTCGGTGACGAACGCCGCGATCTCCGAGCCCATGCCGGCGAACCCTGCGCCCGCCTCGACAACGACGGCGCGGTGGGTCTTCCGCACCGACCCGATGATCGTCTCGACGTCCATCGGGCGGAGCGTGCGCGGATCGACCAGCTCGACGGAGATGCCCTCCTTCGCCAGCTCGTCCGCCGCCTCCATCGCCCGGTACATCATCCCCATGTAGGCGATCACGGTGACATCAGTGCCCTCGCGGCGAACGATCGCCTGGCCGAGCGGGATGACGAAGTCGGGGTCCTCCGGCACCTCGCCCTTGACGGGGTAGAGCGTCTCGGCCTCGATGAAGATGACGGGGTTGTCGTCCCGGATCGCGGACTTCAGGAGACCCTTTGCGTCCATCGGCGTCGTGGGGCGGACGACCTTGAGCCCCGGCACGTGGTAGAAGTACACCTCCATCGACTGCGAGTGCTGAGCCGCGAGCTGCGCCGCCGGCCCGCCCGGCCCGCGGATGACGATCGGCACGCTGTACTGCCCGCCGGACATGTAGAACATCTTCGCGGCCGAGTTCACGATCTGGTCGAGGGCGAGCAGCGCGAAGTTGAACGTCATCATCTCGACGACGGGCCGGAGCCCGAGCACCGCGGCCCCGATGCCGATGCCGGTGAACGCCGACTCGGCGATCGGCGTGTCCACGACGCGCTTGGGCCCGAACTCCTTCAGGAGCCCCTGCGTCACCTTGTAGGCGCCCTCGTAGAGCCCGACCTCCTCGCCCATCACGAACACGCTCGGGTCGCGGCGCATCTCCTCGCGCAGCGCCAGGTTCAGGGCCTCGCGATAGGTCATCACCGCCATCTCAGTCCTCCTTGTAGATGTCGGTGAACAGCCACTCGTCCGGCGGCTCCGGCGAGGCGTCGGCGAACGCCACAGCCTCGTCGATCCGGTCGTTGACGTCCTTCTCCAGCGCCCGCACGTCGGCCTCCGTGAGGATCCCGGCCGTGAGCACTCGCTCCCGGAACATCACGATGGGGTCGCGCTCCTTCTCATGCTCGACCTCCTCCTTCGTTCGGTACACCGCGCCCGCCGGGTCGCGCATCGAGTGGCCGCGGAATCGGTAGGTGTCCGCCTCGATCAGGGACGGCGTCTTGTCCTGGCGCGCCCGGGCCACGGCTCGCCCCACGACAGCCCGCACCGCGAGCACGTCCATGCCGTCGACCTTCTCCGACGGAATCCCGTAGGTCTGGCCGAACTTCCAGATCTCCGTCTGCGCAAGGGCGCGGTCGGTGGAGGTGCCCATCGCGTAGCGGTTGTTCTCGCAGAGATAGATCACGGGGAGCTTCCAGAGCGCCGCGATGTTCAGCGATTCGTGGAACTCCCCCTGGGCCACGGCGCCGTCGCCGAAGTAGCAGACGACGACCGCATCGCGCCCCTCGTACTTGATCGCGAAGGCTGCACCCGCGGCGAGCGGCAGGTGCGAGCCCACGATCGCGTGGCCGCCGAGGAAGTTGACGCTCCGGTCGAACAGGTGCATCGATCCGCCCTTGCCCTTCGAGAGGCCGTCGCGACGGCCAAAGAGCTCGGCCATCACGCGCCTCGGGTCGGCGCCCTTGGCGAGGCAGTGGCCGTGCTCGCGGTACGCGGAGATCGCGTAGTCGTCGGCGCGGAGGACCGAGCTGGCCCCGACCGCGACCGCCTCCTGGCCGATGTAGAGATGGAGGAACCCGCCGACCTTGCCCAGGGTGTAGGCCTCCGCCGCCTTCTCCTCGAAGCGGCGGATCAGGAGCATGGTGTACAGGAGCCTCCGGGCCAGCTCGGCGTC
>WNGM01003981.1_pt1 | contig 11719 bp, 10 predicted proteins | sample 5400571 | NCBI WGS metagenome assembly WNGM01 (sample SAMN13153378, study PRJNA577476) | soil metagenome | isolation source: 100 cm soil or saprolite under Garry oak tree replicate 2 | place: USA:California | collected 2016-06-15 | reverse complement strand
GGCCTTCAGCCGGGAGGCGACCTTCGTGGCCCGCTTCCGCGGCGGACTGCGCCACACGCTCCGCGCGCAGGAAAGCTCGGCCCGCTACAACGCCTTCTTCACCCCTGTTACCGGGCTGCTCTCGGCGCTGGCCATCGCCGTCCTGCTGTGGGTGGGCGCCGGCGGCCTGTTCCGCTCGGCCGGTGTCAATCTGGGCACCCTCGTCGCGTTCGTGCTGCTGTTCCAGGGATTCTTCGCTCCCATCGTCGCCCTCGGTGACCAGTGGAACGCTGTCCAGGCAGCGCTCGCGGGCGCCGAGCGCGTGTTCGAGGTGCTCAACCTCGCACCCGAGGCACCGCCATCGGGCGAACCAGCGGCACCGCTCGGTGCGGGGATCGCCGTATCCGGCGTCCGGTTCAGCTACCACGACGGGCACCCGGTCCTGCGGGACGTCAGCCTCGCCGTCCGGCCCGGCGAGCAGGTCGCCGTCGTCGGGCGCACCGGGGCCGGCAAATCGACCCTGCTGGCCCTCCTCGGCGGCCTCTACCAGCCGTCCGCCGGGGAAATCCGGATCGCAGGCCGCCGGCCCCGGGACATCGGGGAGCATGAGCGCCGCCGGACCGTGGGGATCGTCCCGCAGCACGTCCAGCTCTTCTCCGGGTCGCTGCGCGACAACCTCACCCTCGGCGACCCCTGCATCAGCGACGATGCCATCCGCCGGGTGCTGACGCTGACCGGCCTCGAACCGGTGATCGCCGCCATGCCGGACGGCCTGGACACCATCGCGGCCGGGTCAGGCGGCGGAGCCGGCGTGGTCCTGTCCGCCGGGCAGCGGCAGCTCGTCGCGCTCGCCCGGGCGCTGGTGACCGAACCGGAGGTGCTGCTCCTCGACGAGGCCACCGCCGCGGTCGACGCCGAGAGCGACGCCACCTTCCGGTCGGCGCTCGCCCGCACCGCCTGGGCACGAGGCTGCGCCGTGCTGACCGTCGCTCACCGCATCTCCACCGCCAGCGACGCCGACCGCGTCGCCGTCATGGAAGCCGGACGGATCGTCGAGCAGGGCACCCCTGGCGATCTCGTCACCGCAGGCGGACCTTTCGCCGCCCTCGCCGCACTCGACGAGGCCCACTGGGACTGGTCCGGCGCAGGGACCCATCGACCTGTCATGTCCCGGTCACCTGGAGGCTGAATGATCATCATCACCGACACGTACTCCCAGCCCGATGCCCCGACCCGGTGCTGGCCGACGCCCGGGTCCTCGAGCTCGCGCGGCGTCATGCCGGATCGGCGCGCAAGGTCACCTTCATCGACGAGAGCGGCGGCGAGGCCCGCGCCTACATGTGCGACGACGACGTCGTGCTCAAGACCCAGCGGCCGCAGCAGCTCCGGCCGCGCACCAGCCTGGAGAAAGAGGCCTTCATCCTCGGCCAGCTGGCAGCCCAGAACGATCTCCGGGTCCCGCGCGTACTCGGCTACGGCCGCGAAGACGACGCCGAGTACCTCCTGATGATCCGCATCCCCGGCGTCGCCCTGGAATCCACTTCCCTGTCAGTTCCCGCCCGCATCGCCGTCCTGCGAGAGCTCGGCGCGACGCTGCGGCGGATCCACGACACCGACCAGGCCGCGATGGAGACCTCAGCGCTCATCCCCGGTGACGGGTCCGCCGCCGGCCTCCGCGACCGGCTCGCAGCCATGTTCGACCACCTGATCAGCGCCCTGGCCGCCGACCAGCACTGGGCAGCGGCGATTGACCTCCGCGCTGTCGCCGGCCAGGCCCTGGCGGAGCTGCCCGCCAGCACCCCGCCGGCCACGCTGCACTCCAACCCAGGACCTGAGCACTGCTTCATCGACCCCGGCAGCGGCCGGTTCAGCGGGCTGATCGACTTCGGCGACGCCTACCGGTCCCACCCGGCCCTGGACGTGCGGTCCTGGCGATCCCCCGAAGACAGCCGCCACATGCTCGCCGGCTACCAGGCCCCCGGACCGCTCCCGGACGGCTTCGAGCATGTCTGGCGCACCGGCATCATCCTCACCCAGCTCCGGCTCGCCGCCCGCGGCCACGGCGAACCCGACGAGACTGCCCGCACGATCAGGGAACTCCTCAGCTAGGCCGGCCGCCAGGTGAATGTCCGCAAGGGTGGCTGTCCGGAAGCGGCGCCTAATGCAGGAGGAGCCCGGCGACAGCGCCGAGCGCCACGATGAACGGCTCCTTGTTCTTGAAACGCAGCACCACGACAAGGGCGACCGTGGCGATGCCGGCGGTGGCCCAGTCGGTGACGGTCTGGCGTGTCAGCACGTAAACCGCGCCGGCGATCGCGCCAGCCGCGGCGGCCGTGGCGCCCTTGACGAACGCCTTGATCTGCGGGTTGTCCTTATGCCGGACGAACCAGCTGCCGGGCAGCACTACACCCGCGTAGATCGGGGCGAAGATGGCGGCAGTCGCGACGAGCGCGCCGGGCAGGCCGGCAACAAGATAGCCGATGAACGTGGCGGTGATGACGACCGGCCCGGGGGTGATCAGGCCGATCGCGACGGCATCGAGGAACTGCCGGCTCGTCAGCCAGTGATGCTGGACCACGACGCCTTCGCGCAGGAACGGCACGATGGCCAGGCCGCTGCCGAAGATGAACGCGCCTGCCTTGAGGAAGAACAGGCCGAGCGCGACCAGCGTGCCCGTGCCCGCCGCCGTGACGGCCAGCAGCCGCGCCGGCCTGGCCAGCACCGGCAGCAGCAGCGCGGTGCCGCCGCGGCGGGACAGCCACGCTGGCCGTCGCGGCGGGGCATCGAGGAGGATCATGAGCAGGCCCGCCGCGATGAACAGCACGGCTACCTCGGCCCCGGTGATCGCGGTGACCAGGCCGACCACCAGGCTGATCGCCCACAGCCGGGCATCCTTGCGGTTGGTCATCCGGCCGAGCTTGCCGGCCGCGACCGCGATGATCGCCATCACGGCCGGCGCGATCCCGTAGAACAGGGACTGCACCACGGGCAGGCCGGAGTACCGGACGTAGACGATGGCGATGGCCAGCACGCCAGCGAACGACGGCGCGATGAACACTGCCGCGGTGGCCAACGCACCGGACCAGCCCCGTCGCAGGAAGCCGACCCACATGACGACCTGCGCGGCCAGCGGCCCCGGCATGGTCTGGCCCAGCGCCACCCCGTTGAGGAAGTCCTGCTCGGCCATCCAGCCGCGGCGCTCCACCAGGTCACGCTGCATATAGCCGACCGTGGCGATCGGCCCGCCGAACCCCCACGTGCCCAGGCCGAGGAAATACCGCAGAAATGCCCCCAGCCCCGGCGGCGATCCCGCGGCGGCGCTGCCCGGCTTGCCCGCAGCGCCGACCGAGTCCCCTGGCGCGGGCCGGCCCGGACCGGCGCCATTGCTGGCGGTCACGGATTCCTCCGGCAGTTGGTCAGCCGGCTCGGCGCGGACGGCCCGGCCCGTTCGGTGCCAAGGCCCTCGGCGGCGAAGGCCATCCTCGCCAGCCGGATGAGAACCGGTCCCAGCCATCCCGGCATCGTAAACGCCTCCCGTGGGTTGATGCAACCTCGGTTACAGAAACAAGGTCGCTCCGCAGGACGCACGGCTGCCGCAGCGACCTGCTTGCAGGTGCATGCATGCCGCTCTTGTCGAGATGCCGCAGCAAGATTTCGCTGGCATCCTGGGCACTGTGAGCGACCTGCCAGACAGCGACGGACACCATCACCCGCCTGGCCACGACCACGGGCACGGTCACCATCCCGAGACCTGGCCGCGGGGCCGCCTGGGCCATCTGCTGCGCCCCCATTCCCACGAAGCCGCCGATCAGGTCGACGCGGCCATGGAATCGAGCCGGGAAGGCATGCGGACACTGTGGATCTCGCTGGGCGTCCTGGGCGGCACGGCGCTGATCCAGGCCGCGGTCACCGCCGCGTCCGGCTCGGTCGCGCTACTCGGCGACACCCTGCACAACGCGGCCGACGCCCTGACTGCCGTGCCCCTGGGCGTCGCCTTCGTCATCGGACGGCGGCCGCCCACCCGCCGGTACACCTACGGTTACGGGCGCGCCGAGGACCTGGCCGGGATCGCGATCGTGCTTGCCATCGCCGCGTCATCCGCGCTGGCCGCCTACGAGGCCATCACCCGCCTTCTGCACCCCCGCCACGTGACCGACCTGATCGCCGTCGCCGCAGCGGCCCTGATCGGATTCACCGGCAACGAGCTGGTCGCCGGCTACCGCATCCGCACCGGCCGCAAGATCGGCTCGGCCGCACTCGTCGCCGACGGGCTGCACGCCCGCACCGACGGGTTCACCTCGCTGGCCGTGCTGCTGGGCGTGGGCGGGGTGGCGCTGGGCTGGGACTGGGCCGATCCCGTCGTCGGGCTGCTGATCACTATCGCTATCCTCGCCATCCTGCGTCAGGCTGCCAGGGAGATCTACCGCCGGCTGATGGACGCCGTCGACCCGGCCATCGTCGACCAGGCCGGGCGGACCCTGAACGCCGTACCCGGCGTCCTCGACGTCGGCCAGGTCCGCATGCGCTGGATCGGTCACCAGCTCCGCGCCGAGTGCGAGGTCATCGTCGACCCGGCCGTCAGCGCCATCCGCGCCCACCAGGTCACGGTCAGCGCCGAGCACGCCCTGCTGCATGCGATCCCGCGCCTGGCGGCGGCGCTTGTCCACGCCGACCCCGAGCCCCGCGACGGCGCCGATCACCACGACGTCCTGGCGTCCCACCGCCAGACATCCGGCTAATGCAGCGAATCTGGCATGCTCAGCCGGGCTATTCCAGACCGGAGGGCGGATGCATCACGAGCGGGCCGTAGTCCTGGTCCTAGCTATCTTGCTGGCTGCGTGCTCCACCGCCAGCCACCAGCCCGCCGCAGCGGGGATCAGATCAGTCACCTCGGCCACGCCGCGGCCCAGCCCGGATCCAAGCACCGCGGCAGCCCTCGTCCGAATCGCGCAGGCCTTCAACAACGACTATGACCACAACAACGACGGACCGGTCTACGACCGCTGGGACGCCCGCAGCCAGGCCATCATCACCCGCGCCGAATACATCAGGCGGCACGCCGAATGCGCGACCGCCCCGCAATCAGCACACGTCGAGGACGCCACACCGGGACCGAGTGGCGCCTGGCTCGTCCGTTACGAAATCGGCGGCCAGCAACTCACCGACTACTGGTTTTACCGGCACGGTCGCTGGCAGTTCGACCTGCTGCTCAGCAACCCCGACGCGGCTCGGCTCTACCACCTCCCCTTCCCGAAATACGCCGCCCAGATCGGCTGCACCACCCACTAGGACCACGCACGAAAGCCAGGCCTTGACCCGATACTGGGAGCGGATCGGGAGCGGTGATCGGCGGCGCAGCCCGCCAGCGGACGGCTCAGGACGCCAGACCGGCTTAGCTGCCTGGCACCGGACGTGCGATGGAAGCCAGCAGGTCACCCTCGGCCGCGGCCAGGCTGCTCAGACCGAAGGACAGAACGCCAGCTGCCGGTGCCAGGATCTCCCGGACTGTGTCCCCGAAGGCATCTTCGAGACGGCCCAGGCGTGTTCCCCTGGCCACGAGCATTCCGATCGCGACCTCGGGGAACCAGAGGCCGGAACGGTCGCTGAGCACGTCCGCCGCGTCCTCGAAGATGGGCAGGTGCGGCCGGCGGCCTTCCCCGGCGGGCAGTATGCCGGCCATCGCGGCGACCCGGTGCAAGCCGCGGCGCTGAATATCGGCCTCCTCCTGCGACCAGCGCCCTTCGCCGCCGACCTCGACCAGGGCGGCGGGGATCTCGGCCATGGCGGCCTCGCCGACGGCGGATCCCGCCGTGCGGCTCACGATGAGCCTGGCGACGTCGAAGCAGTCCGCCAGCGCACGGGACCGCTCACTGACGAGGCCGTCCGGACCGGGGCTGACACTGGTGAACGGGTCAAGCGTCTCGGGAAGGTCGCCGCAATGACAGTCGACGTAGTAGTCGGCGCGGGCCAGCAGGTTCTCCCACAGCCAGGCGGCCAGTCGCGCCGTCGGGCCGCCTCCAGGATGTCCAGGGAAGGACCGGTTGAGGTTCTGTCCGTCGAGGGGGTTGACCAAGGCCGACCTTTCCTGAAAGGCAGCCGGGCTGGACTGCAGGCACGCGACGATCGTTCCCCGCATCCGAGTGGGGTCGAGATCGCGGATGAACTGGCGGACCGCCACGATGGGGACGTATTCGCCGCCGTGGATTCCGGCCGTGACGGCGAGTACCGGGCCCGGCGCGCTGCCGTGAGTGATGGCGACCGGCAGGGAGACGGTGCTTGTTCCCAGGCTGACGAGGCAGTTACCGCGGACCTGCGATCCCGGCTGGACCAGCAGATCGCCCAGTGCGTAGGGAACGGCGCTGGTCACGTGAGCTCCGGGCCGGATACCGCGCCGATCAGGGGAAGATCCGCGACATTGTGCTGCGGCGGCAGGAACCGCGCGGGGTCCATGAAGCTGACGTCCGTGGTGGTCGTTCCCTCCGAGATCAGGTCGGCGGCGACGGCTCCGAGCGCAGAGGCCATCTTGAACCCGTGACCAGAAAAGCCGACAGCCACGACCAGTCCGTCCATGCCGGGCACGAAGCCGAGCAAACCCGTCTCGTCGACCGTGTACCCGTCTGCGCACACGACCGCCCTGACCGGCCTGGGATCCAGGGCGGGCAGGAAGGTGCGCACCCAGGATCGCACCGTGTCGAGGTGGCGCGGATCCCAGTTGAGCGGGCGCGCCGTCGAGGCGACTTCGTCGAGATAGATGCTGGCCGCCACCTTGACGGTCCATCCGTCCATGCTGGGAAATCCGTAGAACTGAGCAGCACGTGAGCTGCGGATGAAGACCTGCTCCCGCTGGCGTCGCAGCAGCGCATGGTCCGCGACCGGAAACCAGGTGAGCACCTGCGGGAGCACGGCCAGGTGCGTTCCCAGCGCGGCGCAGAGCCGCCCGGCGCCCGTTCCAGTGGCCACCAGCACCCGCGAAGCGCGCACCTCTTCCTGATCCGTGCGCACCGCCCACCGGTCACGATGCCGTTCCAGCGCCATGACCTGCCGGTTGCCCAGGAAACAGGCTCCGTGGCGCCAGGCGAGCCGCAGGGCCGAGAACACGGCGTGCTCGCTGCGCACGTAACCGCCCTCCGGATCGAACAGCGCGACGTCGCCGTCGCGGATGACATGCTGGGGCAGGCGCCGTCGCGCCTCTTCCCCGGTCACGACTTCGAAGCGCAGCCCCCGCTCCCGGCCCGCTCGCAGCAGCGCGGCATGATCAGGGTGATCGTGATCCATGATGGTCACCACGCCGGTGACATGGAGCAGGCTGGTCTCGCAGGATGCCTCCAGCTCACGCCACAAATCGCCGGCACGCTGCAGCAGCGGCGTGTAATGCCCGCCCTCGGCATACACCATCCGGAACACCCGGGACTCACCCCGCATACGCGGAAAACGGTCCCGGAATCGTAAACCGGTCGATGCCAACGACGCGTAACCCGCGTGCGGCCAGCTGCCAGCTCGCCATGCTCCCCACCGAGCCGACCCCGACCACCACGACATCCGTCTCGACGACAGCCATGCGTGCCCTGCAATCCTTCCGGCTCGAACCAGGCCCGAGCGCCGCGACCAGCCCGGGGCAGCCCTGGGCGTCACCAAGCCACGCGAGCCATCGCGAAACACATACGCCACCCCGCCCCGGCTGGCGGTCCGGCATGCTCCCGGCTGCCAGTCGCGCCGCGCCATGCGCGCTGGCCATAGGCCGACCGGCGGACGTAGCCTAACGGCCCGGTTACGCAGCACCAAGGACCGCCGGTAGCACCCGCACGCCGCGCCGGCGCCTAGGAGCCTGCTGAGTTGGACCGCTTCCAGGAGACGCCGATAGCGCATCCTGAAGCCGTGTCGTGGCCCGTATCGAGCTGATGGCGGTGCGGTTTGGCGCAGGAGCTGGCCATCGCGGTGCCGGCATGATGGCCGGGGCGGTTCGGCCAGGCCGGCCTGCCCGTTCCGGGCTCTCGTGCCGCCTGGTCAGGTGGTCAGCAGCCAGGCGCCGTCCCGGCGGGCCAGGCCCTTGCCGGTCAGGTTGCGCAGGTTCAGCGCGGCGGTGCGGCGCTTGAGCCAGGCGTGGTTTCTGGCGACCCCGCGGTAGCGGAGCTTGAGGCGTCGGCCCCGCCAGGTCGCGACCTGGGCGATGGTGCGCTCGATGTTGGGCCGGTATCTCGTGTAGTCCTGGCGCAGCCCGGTGCCAGCGGCCCAGTCCGCGCGGGCGGCGCGGAGCAGGTCGTCGCGCTGGTGCAGGACGAGCTTGCGGCCGGTCTTGCAGGTGGTGCACTGCTGGCGCAGCGGGCAGCCGCGGCACAAGATGCCGAAGGTGGCGACGCGGGTGCGGCTCAGCTGCACGGTGTGCCCGGCGGGGCAGGTGGCCGTGCCGGCCTGCTCACCGACGCTGAAGTCGTCGATAGTGAACCCGCCCTCCACCGGGGCCTGCAGCGGCTTGGGCTTGATCACCGCGTCGCGGCCCGCGTCGTCGATCGCGCCGCGCAGGCCCCCGGTGCCGCAGGCCGAGTCGCCGTACCAGGCGAGGCGGTCATCGTCACGGTCATCGCCGCTGTCCTGGCTGCATGCGGCGCCGCGGTCGGCATGCTCGCCGTCCGTACGGTCACCGTCGTCGCCGGCAGTCTCGGCGGCCAGGAACTCTTCCGCCACCGCGGGGTCGGAGTTCTCGGTCCCGGCGGCCCTGGTCAGCTTCTCATCGGTGATGATCCCGGTCTGCGGGCTGGCGGCGACATGCGCGCGGTAGCCGTCGCGGCGGGCCTCGGGGGACTTGCGGGTGTGCCGGGCATCAGGCTCCACGGTCGAGATGGCGCGGTCCCCGGCGACCTTGCGGGCGATCCGCCGCCGCCCGTCAGACCCGTCGCTGCCCTCCGCGGGTTCGACGTCCTGCCCGGCGACCAGGGCCAGCAGCGCCAGCGCGGAGGCGGCCGGCTCCTCCAGCCCGGCGCCGGCGAATGCCGCCACGACCGCGTTCGCGTCGCTGGCCAGCGCCGACACCAGCTGATCCTTGGCGGCCGGGTCGTCCCCGCCGATCTTCGGCTTGCCCGGCACCGAGTAGTCATGGCCGGTGCACACCTGCGCGATCTGCTCCGCCGCGCCGGGGACCTCCCGCGCCGCCCGCCGCACGGCGGAGACCAGCTGGGTGATGGTGTCCTGGGCGGACACCCCGTCCGCCAGGATCGCGGAGCCCGCCGCGCGGCGCCGCCGGCCCCGCAGCACGCCGGCCTCGGCCACGATCTTCTTGACCGCGTCGTTGACCCGGCGCGGCCGCTCCGACCTGGCGATCCGCTGGCGCCAGTACACCAGCGAGGACGCATCGAAGCCCGCATCGCCGACCGCCAGCCCGCAGGCCACCTTCCACCGCACGTCGAACCGGACCGCCTCGGCGGTCTCCCGGTCCGAATAATCATGCAGCACCTGCAGGGTCAGCACCGCGGCCATCCGGGTGGCCGGCAGCGACGGCCGGCCGAAGCCGGGCGGGGCGAACAGGTCCGCGTAGCCGGCATCGGGGAACACCTCGGCCCGGTGCGCGGCCAGGAACGCGAACATGCTGTTCTGCGGGACCAGGTGACCGGCCAGCATCTCCGCGTCCAGAAGCTGACGGTCTGCCCGCTCGAAACCCTGCATGAGAAGATTATCCCAAAGCTTCGAACGCTACGCCGGCAAACACGCCGTGAGCTGCAGTCTTTTTCAGCAGGCTCCTAGTACGCCATTCCAGACGTCGCTCCTCAGCCCCCAAGCGGGCCAGTGTGGGTCCACGCGAAGGTCCACACATCAGCGAAAAAGCTGCTCTGCTCGACGAAGCTGCGCGCGGCATAGGTGGCGACCGAGCCCGGCAATGCCAGGACCTCTGCCGCGCGCCCCCACGCGCTCCCAGCCAACAGCCGGCGAAGGACATTTGAGCAGGTCAAGGCGATGCAGGCAAGCGGCCTCCGGAGCCGCGTGCCGTATACACGGGAGCCGTCACCGGATCGCACGGCGCACGCTCCGAACTGGACGATCTGCGCGCCTTGGCCCTCAAGATCGGCTAAGTACAAGTAAGCGCGTAATCGGCGTTATACGCCGAGCGCACTGAGCCAGCGCTTCGCAGATACTCACCTTCGGTGACCGCGACCGTCCCCGGTCAATGGGCGGCCACAGGGTAGGTGTACCGGATCGAGTCGTGTGCCGGCCTGTAGCCACAATGCGCGGCCCAGTCGGTGCGGCGTCCGGCGGCCACCGGCCTTGTGGATGGATGCAGCTATCTCGTCCTTGGCCATGTCTTTGTCGCCAGCATGACCGGCAACGTGGTATTCCTGGCATTCGCCCTGGCCGGGGACACGGATTCTAGATCCCCGCCGCCGTCGTGACGCTGGCAGCCTTTGGCCTCGGCGCTCTGGCGGGCGGAGCCCTGGGGTCACGTCTGGGCCGCCACCGTGGCCGGCTTCTGAGCGCCATGGCTTCAAGCCGTTGCCGCACGTCACCCGTCGCCCCGATGGTGCTCTTAGCCCAGGGCCCGGTGGTGGCGTGCGCGCCGGAAGGCTCGCAGACTGGTCATGCCAGGTTTGCCGATCCTCTGGGGGTGCCACCGTGTCTGGCTACGAGGCTCATCCACCTGAGCTGGTCCCGATTTTGTCGCGAGGCAAACACCGCAGCCCGCGCAAGGGCGCGTGCTTCATGGAACTGGCGTCGTGCCTGGCGGGAGAGCGGTGGAGTGATCACCCGGCCTGCACGCACCCGCTGCTAGCCGCCGCCGCGCGCGATGTCAACGACTACACCTCCGACGCCGGCCGGGCACGGCTGGCTGGGCTGATCCCGTCGGTGATCGGGCTGACCGGCGACGATCTGCACCTCGACGCGCGGATCGCGCTGCGGTGCGCGAGGATGGCGCTGCCGGTGGTGGCGGCCGGGCGGCAACGGGTCATGGCAGTCTCGGTCCTGGCGTGTGAGCGCGTGCTGGCGGGCCTGGACGGGCGGCCGGCTGGCTGGCTTCAGGAGCAGAGCCGGCAGGCGCTGGCGCAAGTTCCGCACGCTGCGCAGTGGGCCCGCAGCTTCACCCGCGACATCCCGATCTCCCCGAAGGTCTTTCGCCGGCACTCCGCGCCCGCCACTGTCCGCGCCGCGGTGGAGGGGATCGCGCTGGCGTGCGTCCGGCAGCCGGACCAGATGCTCCGTGACCTGCTCATCGGCGCGATCGGCGAGTGGGCCGGCCGGGACGCCGGCCGCAGCCCGAGGTGCGACACCGCGACGTGGGCGCCTGCGGATTGACGGGCACGGCCGTCGCCCACTAACGCGATGTCTCGGCCCGGTCGCGCTCCAGCCGCCCAGGAACTCGGGCACTAACCCAGCCTTGCCGGACTCGGCCTGCGTCTTCAGGCCGCTGGATGCGGTTGAGACAGCGCAGCATCGCGAGGTTCATCGCGGTCGCTGCGGCGCGAGCCGGCTCGTTCTGCCGCTCATGGGGGCTCGCCCGTCTGCAGGATCGTGCCCACCAGGTCGGCCAGCGGGCCGGTAAGATCCTGCTCGCCTACCAGCACAGCGCGTTCCCCGGCGTGAATCACGTACACCGGCCGGCCCGGAGCCGCGCGGTATGGCGGCGGGGAGGCCAGGACCTGCTCAATCAGGTTCTCCCAGCGGCCAGCATCGGTGAGGCCGGAGGTGTCAAGCGCCCTGCGGCGCATCCTGCCCTCCCACCCGATCTGGGTGACCACGACCCTCACCCAGCCAGTCT
>WNGM01003980.1_pt1 | contig 11721 bp, 11 predicted proteins | sample 5400571 | NCBI WGS metagenome assembly WNGM01 (sample SAMN13153378, study PRJNA577476) | soil metagenome | isolation source: 100 cm soil or saprolite under Garry oak tree replicate 2 | place: USA:California | collected 2016-06-15 | reverse complement strand
ATCCTAACGTGAGGCTGATAGAGGCAGACATCTATTCTGAAGACCTGCCGCAGAGGATAATTTCGGAGCTGAAGGGACCTGCTGATGTGGTTCTGTCAGACTTGGCACCAACCATCATCGGCGCATGGGACGTGGATCACGCTAGACAAGTAGATCTTGCAAGAGCGGCACTTAGAATAGTGCAGGAGGTTCTCAAGCAAGGGGGAAACGCGTTCATCAAACTTTTTCACGGACCGGAGCTCAGGCGGTTTCAGGACGAAGCTGACGAGTTCTTCGAAAAGACTAAGTTACTGAAACCGAAGGCGAGCCGCCCGGAAGCCTCAGAAGTATACTACCTCGGCCTAAACTTCAAAATGAGGTGGATTCCTCCTGAGCCAAAATCCTGAACATCCTCGAATTGTGTTCCTAACGGGCGCGCCGGGAGCTGGAAAGACGACCCTCATCCAGCGAATCCACACGCATTACAAGAACAAGGGGCTCAGAGTCAGTGGCATAATTACTCGCGAGGTAAGAGAAGGCGACCAGCGCGTCGGATTCAAGATAACCGACCTCGCCTCAGGTGCCGAAGGTTGGCTGGCTAGAGTGGGAGACGGCGTTGGCTCAAGAATAGGCAAGTACAGTGTTGTCTCGGAAGAGCTTGAGGAGATCGGTGTCGGTGCATTGAAACAAGCTACAGAAAGCCCTGCCGACCTCGTTCTCGTCGACGAGATTGGACCCATGGAGATGACAAGCAGACCTTTCAGAGACGCCTTAGCCAAACTTCTGTCACGCCGAGGGATTGTGATTGCGACTGTCAAGTACGGTTCGCATTACCCTGAGGTAGAGAGGGCATCCGGGACTGCCGAGGGAGTGAGTCTGGAAGTCTCGAAAGGTAACCGCGATGAGGTCATGCAAAGGATAACTTCCCTCGTCGATGAGTGGACGGATCGGAGCTAGCCCGGTTGAGGGTTTGCGGAGTGGACGATGCGGGACGTGGTCCCGTTATCGGGCCGCTGGTCGTCGCGGGTATAAGAATCGAGGAGGAGAAACTCGACCGGCTGAGGTCGCTTGGAGTCAAGGATTCGAAGAAACTGTCTCCGGAAGCCAGGCTGAAGCTTTCAATCGAGATCCCCGAGATTGTTGATGAGTATCATATTGTCGAGCTGGAAGCGGCTCACCTTGACCGGGTGGTAAACCACTCTCCGAAATTCCAAAGACTCAACCTATTGGAAGCGAGAGCGATGGCTGAAGTGATCGAGAAGCTGAAACCTCATCTCGTGTATGTCGACGCCTCCGATACTCGCCCAGAACGATTCAAGAACAATATTCTCGAAAACCTCAGCTTCAAACCCAAAGTTATCTCCGAGCATCATGCAGACGAAAAATACCCATCAGTCTCTGCTGCAAGCATCCTCGCGAAGGTTCGCAGAGACTCCAGAATCGAGGAGCTGAGGAAAGAATACGGCGAGATTGGATCAGGGTACGCGCACGATCCCATAACTGTCAGGTTTCTTAGCGAGTACTACTTGATGAATCAAGATTTCCCACCGATCGTCAGAAGATCATGGAAGACGCTCCGGAACATTGTCCGAGAAATGTCCCAGTCAAAACTGTGCTGACCAGTAGATCGAGATTCGACGGCTCAGGCAAATGCCTTCTCGCTCATCTATTGGTCCGAGTAACTTTGACCAATCATCGCCGTCTGTGCCTGTTTCCATCAGACTACGAGATAAGGACAGCGGCGGTGACCGTCAACCTAACTCCCAGAACCCGGGTTGTTTCAAGCCCCGACGAGCGAGAGGCGCCCACCAATGCGTAAGGCGGTAGTCGACAACGTTAGGGCCGGAGTTGTTTCTGTGGGCTAATCAGAGTTAGACAATGAAAGAAATGCTGTCAATCGCGGCTCTCTATCGCCGATTAAAGTCCCACGCACGACCTAACCAATGCTACCCCGATGTGAAATCAGAGGTTGCAAAGACGGAATGGAAGTGTTCTGTCGCGGCTATTTGAAACACTACTGCCAGAAGCATTATCTTGAGCATAGAGAGAACTGGCTTGTTCTAACAAGAGTCGAGAGTCACCAATCGTGCTTGGATGGGTTTAGCGAGAGACCCATCAGATAAACAGTATATGTGATTGAGCGGTAGTATCTACCCGCCCATTTGATGAAGCGCGTCAGAAAATACCTGAAAGGAATTCGCCAGCGAGTTTTAGGCAGAAAGAGAGTTGGAGAATTTCAGACTCCTGACTGGAAAGAAGAAGCAATTGAAATTGACATAACCAGACCAGAATCAATTTGGGTGACCGTAGACGACCTAATTGCGTATTCTCCGCTGACGCGGTTCATTTACGCGCTGTTGGCTTGGGAATTGGCATTTGTAGGCTCCTTCTTCATCTGGCTCGGGTTGGTGTTCTGGAATCCTATCTTTGCAGACTGGCAATACACGCTTCTTGCTTTCGAGATTGTTGGAAGTCTTGGGTTTGCCCTGTTAGCTTGGTCGAGAGAAATCTTGGTCAAGAAAGTAGCAACAAGAGGCTTTGCCTTCATCTTCAGATTCCAAAGACTCGTTTTCGAGTCATATTACGGGGCGTTCCTCGTTGCCATCTATCCTCTGCTGACAGTAAAGACCGCCATTCCACTTTCTCCTTTCTTTCCTATTTCACCACTCTCAGTCGTGGCAATTGGAGTATTTTTCTTCTTGATAATTCCGCGATTGGTCATATCTGAGCTACTTAGAGAAACTCGGGTACCGAGGCTTTCGATTCTCCAATTCACGTTGGAGCGAAAAACCGGTAATCCTCGCTACTCTTGGTTGCGAATAGGAATGCGGGGGATAGAATGGACATTAGGTAGATCGGGACTTTCTGTTACACCAGGAGTGTTATATCACGGGTCATGTTATTCGTTGTTCAAAGATAACCTGCCAAATAGCGACCTCGGCCTACTCGCAGAATGGTTGACCTTTCCTGCCAATTTTCGGCAAGTGAACTCGATAATCTTGGGTTTGATGTGGCAATCTGCGCATGCAGAAGATTCTGGATTTGGAAAAGTGCGCGGGATTTGGGGTCGAATCTCTCGATTACCCTTTCCGAAGGGATACAACATTGTCGTTGCAATTGGGGCGATTGCGGGTTCCATCACTGCGATTGTCGAACTTGCCAAGATATTTGGTATGCTCCACGCCTGAGTTATGCAAAATTTTCTGCCATCTTAGATCAGCCCCTTCGAAGTTGTTTCGACCTTTTCAGGCTTTGCGGGTCCTTCTTGGTTTTGCAAGAAGAGAGTCCACAGGTAGAGGATTACAGCAACGATCAAGAAGGCTGGTAGACCGAATACGCCAAGCAACACTAAGATAGCTCCGTAGGGGCCATAGATTGAGTACAGTCCCCCTGCCGGAGCCTGAGCGATTGTTTGAATTTTCGTACAACTCGGACTCGTCACAGTCACATTCGCAGGAATAACGCATGTAGAACTGCTAATCGTCTGCGCTCCGAAGGTAGAGAGATTGACCAAAGCGCTTCCCGCCGCGATTATTGAGAAGAAAAGACCTAGAACAAAGAACCAAGCTTCGGGCCTCCCAAGTGGAATATCCGTCAACTTCTGTCTCTTGCTCCATTTGAGCCATGAAATTTCCCAGATGACTATTGCAACGACGATCCAAGCGATTGCCTCCAAGAAACTGATCACTGCATTGATTACGAGTGCGAAAGGAAGGGCAACTCCGAAGATGGCAAACAGTATGATAAGACCGAATGCCTGGACTATCACCGTTAGAAGTGAACGAGGCATCAATGCTTTCGTCTTAGTGATGTTTCTGCTCCTTATGGATTTGAACCAACGAGTCTTTGTAACATGAGTAGCACAGGGCAAATCCGCAATGGTCACACTCATGACGAGGTTCCTCTATCAAACCATCTTCACGTTTTGCATCCTCTTCCTCATCCTCGTGGAAGAAATCATCTTTACATTCCGCGCAGTTCCACGGCGTTCTTAGTTCGCCTCTTGACTAATCAAACGTAACGAGGCTTTTTGAATCTTCCTCGCTTCCAGAAAAGAGAGGTGGGTTTATTCCCGGCCTAAGTGTAGTCTTTACTCAGTGACTGGTTTGACCTACAGAATAGCCAAACTGTCTTTGACTCATCACGGCCGTCTCTGCCAGTTTCCAACAGTGCGAGATTAAAGGCTGTTCCGAGAAACAACTCCCGTAAGGGGGCGGACGACTAAGGGAGTGGGGTAGACGTTACCTCGTAATCGCTCCCTAGATGAAGTGTTATTCGTTATCATCTTCCCTCGCAGGATTAGAGGTCTGCGACCTTGACAGCTTCATCGTTTCTGCCACGGAAATGCCTTATCGTAGAGTTCTGCGAAAAAAATGTAGTCATTGCTGAACTCCATTCCGAATGTCGGACAGCTTGAGACATGAAATACGTGGTTTATTTTTCGTCTCAATGCTCGGGGATGAGCGCGGGTGGGTGAGTCTTGGTCGAACCGGTTGTGATGGAGTTGTCTCACGAATGACTCCGTCGTCGCGTCCGTCGTTCGAATCATACGGCGACGAGAGCGATGATTTTCTGACGGCGAAGTGGTGATTCTGGTTCTTCGCCATTGCAACTTCACGAATATTTGATACATGCGCGACTTGTGGGAAGCGTCGCCTACGCGAAAGGTCTTGAGCATGTCGGCATATGCTAGGATCGGTGCCTGCGAACGTCTGTCCCTTTCGACAGATTATCAGATAGCCAAAAACGAGTCATTACTCAATCTGCTCGCCGGCTCCTAGTTCTCGCGGGGCCAGGTACCGGAAAGACTGAGGTGTTAACGCATCGAATAATCTACCTGATCAATCACGAGAAGGTACTTCCGCAAGAAATTCTCGCGGTCACATTTAGCAGAAATGCTGCGCAGGGAATGAAAGTCAGAGTCGGGACAGCGATAAGTGGTGCGGCTGAAACCGTACGAATATCAACCTTGCATTCAGAGTCGCTGAAGACCCTTGGCGCTATGAATGCGTCTCCACGCTTTTTTGTGTCAGACGACGAGGCGCGAATGTTGATGCGGGATGCCATAGAGGACTGCGGATTCCAAGGGTCTGTGCGAATCAAGGACTGCCAAATCTGGGTCGGTCTTCGAAAGGGCGAGAACATGTTGCCGTCGGAAATTGTCGCCAATTCCCCCGGGGACTTATCCAACTTCAAGGAGACTTATGCTCGATACGAAGAACTCTTGCGCATCAATCGTGCCTCTGATTTTGGAGGGCTGGTTGTGCAGGTGCTTCGTCGTTTGAGAGATGTCCCCCATGAGGCTGATCCCACTTCTTATGTCAAACATCTTCTAGTTGATGAGTTTCAAGATATTAACGCCGCAGAGGTCGAGCTAATTCATCACATATCACAAAATGCGATCAGCTTGTTTGCCGTGGGAGATGATGACCAAAGCATCTACAGTTTCAGAGGAGCCAGTCCCATGTTTATCAGAAATTTCGCCGCGGATTTCACGGGACAAACTGAGATTCTACAGGAATCCAGGAGGTGCACGGATCATATACTTCAGGGTGCCAAAGGCATAGTGTCCGGAGCGTCAGGCTACATTCTGAAATCACTCCAGTCTGCAAAAGGGTCGGGCGACAAAATCCAAGTGCTAATGTCAGCTAGCGAGAAACGGGTGGCCTTCTGGATATCAGATACTGTCAAGAAAAAAACCTTAGCTGGGGAGTGGAGCATCGACAAAATTGCTATACTCTGCAAATCTCTAGATATAGCGAGACCTGTGCTTGACCGGCTCAACAAAGACGGAATACCCACTTCCATTTGGGCATCGAAAGGATTCGTTAGTGATGAAGCGGTCACAAACATCATGGTCCACCTAAGATTCTTGGTCGACCCGCATGATAGTCTGGCGTTGAGAACACTGATCGAGATGAGACCTCGTTCCGGAATTGGCGGGAAAGGTGTGACAGAGCTGAGACATCTTGCTGAATCAGAAAACCGTTCCCTGTGGGATACCATGGTGAGTTCGGCAGGTCATCCGAAACTCAGTAGATGGAGTTCAAACTTATACAATATCGTGCAAGAACTTTCTCATCTCACGGCGCAAACTGCTGGACTCGATATCGCTCAGACGATCGATATCGTTGCGAGGCACTTGCGAACGGGCCAACGAGAATCCGTTCGAAATCTAATACAAATCGCGTCAAACTTTACGGGTCAACCTACTGTGTCCGATTTTGTGAACGAACTTCTAAGAAACAGGTCGCTCGACCTCGCAGGAGGAGTCTCACAGCCCAATCGAGCCAGCTCTGCAAGCATTTCTGTCATGACGATGCATTCTTCTAAGGGTTTGGGGTATGGGACGATTTTCATCCTCGGACTCGATCGCGGACTTCTTCCGGATTATCGGCAGGATGAAGGAGAGCAACGCCGTTTGCTATACGTTGCAATGACCAGGGCAGAGGACTCTTTGTTCCTTTGCCACTCCAAGAGAAGGGTTAGCCGTCCACCGAGTCGCAAGTGGTGGTATGATCCGTCACCATTCATCGCAGACATTCCGTCCGAGCATATGGAAAGAATCAACAACATGTAATTGGGGCACTTGGGCGAATAGCTGTCTAAACGTGACTCATCGGGACGTTTCTTGTTTCGCTCCGAGAGTTTGAGATCCCTTTCTTGTGGAGTTTGTATGCACAACTCATCCGTTCGCTCTCGCGCCTTCGTTTTTGAGCGGTTGGATTTATTCGGATCAGGTCTTCGCGAATTTCCCACAAATTCCTGGGCACTATGTGACTCGTCGCAAGCACTCACCCCATTGCACGCGACAATGACATGTAAGGGGTCCCGCGGGCAATGCATTTCCAAAAAGCTCGGAATTTACCAACCAACATTCGGAGCTTGCACCTGATTGACGATTCAGGCTTTGTTCTTTTTACTCTCTTTGCCTTCCGCGTCTGATTCCACTGTCTTGAGATAATTGGTAGCCAACACAATTGGTAGGAAGTATGTGGCGATCGCGAGCACACCGAACCACCAAAGATGCAAATCGTGGACTGCACTGCTGAACAGCGCTCCGGCCATAACCGCTATAGACCATCCCGCTACTCTAACCGTAGGCTTGGTAAACTTGCTTGCCACTCGCGCTCCAAGTCTTCCAACTTTTCGAAAGAAGATAATGTATGCCAAGACGGTAAGTGGGACAAGGAATAGGAGACCAAGATATCCCAGACCATTCTCCCCAAGTTGCTTGATTGCCTAACAGGCTATCGAACCAGACTCCTGTCAATGTTGCCAGAAGCAAAGTGAACGTGTCGGATGTGCTTCTCAGCCATCTGGTCCAATTAATCTTCAGTATGAATCACTCGGTGAATTTTGCCATGCTTCGTATGTCTTTGTCAAGATATTCGACTCCCTTCACGGTAAACCTGATCCATTCAGGAACAAGACAACGATGATTCGTCGGAAAGGTCAGTTCTTCACCACAGACGTTGCACGCAGAGCGAATCCGTTTGACCCAATCTGGGTGCAAGTTAATGACCTTCGTAACCAGGTAGTAAGGCAGGGGACAATAGGTTAGGGGTTCGATACCAACGGTCTTTTGCCTTCCCTGATGAACCCATAGAAACTCCGCGTTCTCGCCGTCATCACGGAAGATGATAGGTTCATCGCAATGAATACAATCTACACCAGGAAAATCGACTATTCCTCTGGAACCATGTAACTTTGGAATTTCCTCGATTAGAGTTTCCCAAGTAAGGACGAAAAACTCAACCGCGTCTTGAAAGCGAGAACTTGATTCGAGAAACCCGAAGAGTTCACTAACCTCTCGGATACCTAACTGGTGCTTGTGCGTCTCATAGAACAGCTCCCGTCTCAATTCTTCCGTTGGGACAACCTTCTCAAACAGTCAGGTCTAACTTGCTCTTTAGGGTACAGTTCAATGAAAGTAAATCCGGGAAAAACTGAGGCTATGAACGAGCGACCTTTGGATAGGTGCTCTGGCTAATCGTCAGCTTTTCGACTCTGCTACGCTGAGCCTTTCACCATCTCATGATAGTAGTAATGACGGTTTACCCATAACCACACCCAAAGAGAAACAACGGTGTTCAAAATTGGTGAAAGGCTATGGCTAGCGACACATAAGAGAACAGAAGAATAAACAAATCAGTAACGAGCGGTTCCAATCAGGATCAAGAGAAACATGAGCAATATGCCGTGTCCTTTGAACATGGTCTTCCCTGTCGTTGGACTTTGAAAAATTCCCGACCCTCCTCTTGCGACTCTTGAGATCAAATAATCGAAAATGAGAAAGGCAGGAGTCGGTGACCAGACGAGAATCCAAACCTCTGAAAGACCGGGGACAAGACTTGAGCCATACAATTGAGAGTATTAGCCAGATGACTAAGCCGGCGAAACCCGGCTCTCTTGAGAGGTCCAGGAACCCGTTCCAATAGTCTTTCTTACCAGACATATTCGGCTACTTCGCCGCGCTGACTTTTTTCCTTCTCTATTCTCGGTCGCGACACTCTCCGCAACAGCAATTGCCCTCTCCTCCGTGATGAGCTATTAACGGATTTTACCTCAGCTGACTTCCACTTCCGGGTACGAGGTCGAAACAACCTCCGCTATCCCATTCGGCAGGAGTCCGTCCTCCACTGATCTTGGCAGAGTAATAGTGCGTTCTTGAAATCTTGGGTCTAATGTTCCTCGAATGCGATCAGCCGAGGGACTTATCAACACTATACGGAGTCTGGAATTTACCTGAATAGCATCGAGGAAGGCGTTGTTTATCGCAATGTCTCTAAAAGAATACCCGATTGCGATGCAAAGCGTCTCTTGAGCTAACGCGGTACGGAGCTGTCCCAATGCTTCGTAGAATGGTCGTCGAGTCGCGTATTTTTCTCCCATAGGGTAAATCATCATCTGCTCTCTGACTCTCTCTCCGTAAAGGTCAGTATGCTTGAGACGAGCATTCGATTTCACAATCTTTCCATTCTCCATCAGATAGTAGTTAATCGAGCCATGTAACTTGACAAGCTGAACTTGTTCGTTTGACCACAAGTTTGCAAAACTATTTTCGCCTGAGTCATCAATCCTAAACCCTTCATCAAAGCCTGCATTCTGCGATCTCAGAAACATTTCCACAGAGAGGTCGTAGTTTGTTGTGAAAACCCTCCTGGAAAGCGAACCGGCAGGGAGAATCGTCGTCGATCCTTTCTGGTAGGGGATCGACATTGGAGAGCTTAGGACTTTCCAAAGCCCTGAGTAGAGCTTTGTGGCCATTTGGGGAATGACCTGTGAGCAGATATTGTAAATCGAGTCCTCAATCTCATTCATTACCAACCAAGCCAGGTCCTGCTCGCGAACCTCGCGGAATTCTTTGGGAAACTCTATCAGCTGAGCACCGAGATTCTCCAAATTCTGCCGTGGTTTGACCTTTCCGTCAAGAATCGTGAGAACAGCTTCAATATCTGGCTCGACTCCAAACTTCCTAACCCCAGCTTGTATGATGGAAACGATAGGTTCGAAATTCACCTTTCGCCTCTCCATGTCGTTGAGAACAGCTTGGGTGAAGTCCTTCATTGCGGGTATCCCTAGAGGTTTTGAAGCACCGGCACCGAGAAAGAGCATTTGATCAATCTCTCCCAATCCCTTACTTAAATTGACAAGAGTCGGCAAGAGTTTGAGTTCTCGGAAGAGAGTAGACGATGAGTAAGAGACAACACCAGCGTAGGGACATTCTTGAGGATTTGGAGACTGCAGGGAAACCGCTCGAAGTTGTTCTGCTGGCTTGGGGAATAATCGAGATGCATTCCACAAGTGCCCTTCTCAGAGCCTACGGGCTTTCAACTCAGAATCCGAAGTCAAAATGGGTAATCGACCTAATCGTATCGACCAAGCTGAAACTATTGAATCTGATGGAATTACTCTCGGATACAGAGTTCAATACCATTCAACAATTCAAGAAGAAACGTGATGGTCTCGCTCATCGAGATGGTCTTTTCTTCCCGAACTACAATGAAGCTGAGAAAAACAAACTAACAAACATGGCAATCGCCGCTGCCGATGTTGCACATGATTTGTCTGAGCGAACACTCACGTTGCCAAGTCCTCATGAACGAAACTCGCCGAAAAAATGAGCAGTCGAATCTGACAAGGCCTACTTCGGTGGTGAACCCCAACCGGAAAAGGATGTCACGATGCCAACCATGCTTGGCAGTGTCACGCCCGCGATCCAGAGGAGAGATCCCGAGACTATGGCCTTGTCCCGATAGCTAGGAGGGCTGCGAGCGCGTAGGAGAAGCCTCTTACAGTGATCAGGATAGCTGCCCACAGACGAGTTTGGCGACCCTATCAACAGATGGCCGTAGTTTCATCACTCTCGTGCTTTTCACCTCTTTTCGGTGTTAGCCCGATGGTCTAGGCCTCGAGAAGGTCAAATTCCATTTGGTAAGAGTCTCCTCTTTGCTGAAGAATTACCGAGCTGGGGTTGGGTGATCAGTGTGTTGGTAGGGTTTTGTTTGTGAGGCCGTTTTGTTCTAGTTCTTTTAGCCTTTTTTCCCAGTCTTTGAGTTGTAGGTCTCGTAGTATTGTGTTGAGTACTTGTGCGGTGTAGGTGTGTACTTGTGTCCAGTGATGGCGTTCTGCAAGGGCTAGTTCTGGGTTGTTCATTTTTTCCTGTGAGGCCCGGAGGCTTTCGCGTAGCTGGTAGACTAGTTCGTGCCGCAGCCTCTCCAGGCTCGGCAATCTCCTACGCTTCTTCCTAACTCTCTCGACAAGACCGGCATTCCCACTCTCTTCTTTGTTCCCTACTCCATCGTTCTCCAATCTTTTTCTGATCTCCTAATCTGCTTACGCGTCATCTCCCGTAGGCTTGTGTCAATGCTACATTGGAAGAACGAAGAGACCCCGTTATCGACAAGGCCCCGTCTGGACGCGTTTCTCTACAGGACATTGTCATGGCTCGACTCACTTAAACGATGTCGTCCGAGAGGCTCGTTTGTCAGTAACGACGTTAATCGTCGGACAAGGACGAAAAAATACGTCGACTCAATGGAAACACGATAACGGCGAGTATTGGTTTAGCGGCGAGAATATTTGTTAGTGAGTGAAGAGTATGTGATCTCTTGTTGAAAGGATCTAAGAAGCCGGATATGCACCGGGATGATGTGTATCCATGGGATCGGACTAGAGGCCAGGCGAGCAAGTGCATTTACTGTAGGGCTGATTGTCTCTGGGTTGTGTGTGCAGAGTGTAGAGACCTGATTGCACGGGGGAAGCCTCCTAGGACTCCGGTCTATAGACCGGCAAAGAAGGGTCTGTATCGTCGTCATACGTTCGGTGGCGAAGTTCGATGAGCATGCTCGTTTTCGTTTTTGGCGACAGCGTCGGCGTGGGGTCTTTACGATGATCGTGGAGGATGGGTCGGGAGACTCTGGAACGGTCGTTCACGCCTCATCTACAATCTCGGAGTAGAATTTTCGTCCTCCCTAGAGTCTGAACGGCAAGTAGGGGCAGATCCAGTAATTCCCGGACGCCAAACAGTCTCGATGTTTGTTGCGGGTCCGAGGAAAGATCGCCTTTTATGGCGGAAGTCACATTGTGTACATTGTCTACAATGGCTACAATACGGGTCAGCGAGGACATTTACAGGGAGTTGAACAGGGTTGCAGGCCGGCTTCGGCAGGAGTCGGGGCATCCAGTGTCCATGGATGATGTCCTTGCCCATCTTATCAGGACGCGCGGGCTGAAGCT
>WNGM01003977.1_pt1 | contig 11731 bp, 9 predicted proteins | sample 5400571 | NCBI WGS metagenome assembly WNGM01 (sample SAMN13153378, study PRJNA577476) | soil metagenome | isolation source: 100 cm soil or saprolite under Garry oak tree replicate 2 | place: USA:California | collected 2016-06-15 | reverse complement strand
ACGTCGAGCACCCACAGGCAGCCGTGCGGCCGGCCGCGGCGCCGCTCCACTTCCTTCTCGTCGTGCGCGTGGTCCTCTTCGTCGATCGCGAGCGCGATGCGCCGGCCTTCGATTTCGAACGGCACCGGCATGAAAGTGTGCGAAGGCTCCGGGAAAGGCGGGTGGTAGTTGTATTCGCCGATTGTCTTGGGAGCGCGAATGTCGGAGACGTCGATCACGCGCACGCCCGCGTGCCAGCAGCCGGCCCACAATTTATCCCCGAAGCGCAGCGCGTGGTGCAGCCGGTGGCGCTTCCCCGCCCAGGAAGGTTTTTCTCCGGCGGCAAGGTTCTGTCCCGGCATCCACCAGCGCGACACTTCCTGCGGCTTCTCCGGGTTGCGGATGTCGTAGATGACGAGGATGTTCCCCAGGTAGCCTTCCATCTCGGTCGAGATATAGGCGTAGTTTTCGTCCATGTCGAAGCGGTGCACGCCGATGCCGCCGGTCTTCTGAAAGGCGAGGAGCTTCGGTTTCGTCCGGTCCGCAACGTCGTAGATGCGGAATCCGCCTTGAGCGTAGGGATTGCGCTCGGCCGCCTCGACCATGGGAATGTCGGATTCCTTGATGCCGAGCTTTTCCGCGAGTTCTTTGTGACTGGGTTCCCGCTTCAGCGACCCCCGCAATCTTGCGCGCAGCCGCGGCAACTCCTCGGCGCGGCGCCCGATCGGCGTCATGTTGCGCTCGCTGTTCACGATCATGATGTCGCCCACGACCCGCGCCTTGTGGCTGTGCGAATCCGGGTCTTCGAGGGAAATCTGCGAGACCACCCGCGGATTCTTTGGATCGCGCACGTCGAGAATCGAAGTGCCGAGCCGCTGCTTGTTCGGAATGTGGCCGACGTAGGCGTAATCCCCCGCCACGGTTACCTGTCCCGCGCCGGGTAAGTCCAGATGGGAGAGACGGGTTACGTTGCGGGCGAGAGGTTGAGGGGAGCGGTCCATTGGAACTCGGCGGGGTGAGTGGCGGAATTCTACCAAGGCTCCCTGGTTCTCCCTCGATCCTCCGCAGCATGACAGGCCGCTTGACGTATTACGTGCAGCGTAATACCCTTTCCGGGTGATCAAGTCCTTCCGGTCCCCCGAGGCGGAGGCGCTGTTCAACGACCGGCTGGTCGCCCGCTTCCGGGCGATCGAGCGGCCGGCGCGGCGCAAGCTGCTCTACCTCAGCCAGGCCCGGACCCTTCAGGACCTGCTCGTCCCGCCGGGGAACCGGCTGGAAGCGCTGAAGGGCGACCGCCGGGGCCAGCACAGCATCCGCGTCAACGACCAGTGGCGCATTTGCTTCCGCTGGTCGGAAGGACACGCATACGACGTCGAGATCGTCGACTACCACTCGTAGGAGAGAACATGGCCGCAAAACTGCTCGAACCGATCCACCCCGGCGAAATCCTCTACGAGGAATTCATGAAGCCGATGGAGGTGAGCATCAACGCGCTCGCGCGCGAAATCGCCGTGCCACCCAACCGCGTCAGTGACATCGTCAACGGCAAGCGCTCCATCACCGCCGACACCGCCCTGCGTCTGGGCAAATACTTCGGTGTATCGCCGGAGCTGTGGCTCAACCTCCAGGTGGACTACGACCTGCGCGTCGCCAAGCGCACGACCTGGCTGAAGGCGGAACCGCGGGTGCGGGTCCACGCGGAGTAAAGCCCAACAACACAAACGATCCTCGACGCGAGATAAGATGAAATTGAAGAAAAACTCAATAAAAGAAGGCCGCGCACCCAGTGAACGGTTCACCGTGCTGGACCTCTTTGCTGGGGCAGGTGGCTTTTCTGAAGGTTTCCGATCTGCAGGGTTTGTCATCTCTCATGGTGTCGAAAAATATGGCCCAGCAATCGAGACGTTCAATTCCAACTTCGGCCTCGACATCAAGCCGCGAGACGTCCTTTACTATGAAAAACGGCCCGATCGCATCGAAGAATTACCGGATACAGACGTAATAGTAGGTAGTCCGCCTTGCGTCAGTTTCTCGTTTTCGAATAAGTTTGGAAATGCCGATAAGGCTCACGGTCTACGTCTCATCAAGGTTTTCTTCGCCATTGTCGCAGTCAAAAAGTACAAAGCAAATTCGCGACTTAAGGGATGGTTCATGGAGAACGTTCCCAATGCGCTCAAGTCCTTGAAAGAGTCCTACACATTTCGTGATCTAAGCTTGTCGAGGTGGTGTATAGAGCGCGGTATGAGTCCTCGCGACGTGGCCATATCTCTGGTGGGAAAGTCGGAAATCATCGATGCGGCCGACTACGGAGTTCCCCAAGTAAGAAAGCGGTTGTTCATTCACGAGTACTTGCGCTGTAAAGGAAGGCATATTGCTTGGTTGCCGCAGAAATCCAGACATCGGCTGACACTGCGAGAAAGCGTTCACAAGCTACCAGCGCCGATCTGCAAACCGGCGTCACGCCAGATTCGCGATCCGTTGTACCGGTCGATTCGGATTCCGCTGCGTCAGCTATCGGATCATTTCTACGAAAGTGGGATATTCGAAATTCACTGGCGGGAGAGTTGGTTTCTTAAGACCAATCATCCATATATGGGGCGCATGTCGTTCCCGGAGCGGAATGACAAACCGAGTAGAACCGTAGTCGCCTCGCTGTTCCCCCGCGCAAGGGAAACGTTGATCTACAAGTCACAGTGGGGCAGGAAGGGAAATGGTGAGTATCGTCACCCTACGATTCGAGAAGCCGCAACTCTTATGGGGTTTCCAATTACCTACCAGTTCGCTGGCCCTGAAGCGACCAAGTGGTCATTGGTCGGGAACGCAGTCTGTCCTTTGCTCGCACACAAATTTGCCCGCAAATTCCTTGAAAGACTTGGCCGCAAGCAACGAAATAGTGCTCGCACCACAGTTCCGGAGGCATTGGTTCCGCTACCGAATTTGAATACGTACAAACCGATCTCCTATCGCAACGCCCCAAAGCGCGACAAGCTCTCTCGCTTTCGTCGTCATCCGTTCAAGGCAGCCGGGATGGCTGTAACTCTCTCGAACTACGATTTGAAGAAAAACGGAAATGCTGATGGAAGATGGCGTTGCTCCGTTACCTACGGACAAGGCAAAGGCTATCGCATACAGATAATCAACTCGGCATCTTTGCCGGTGATTCGTGACGCGGTGCGGGCGGTCGGGCCGGAGGGACAGAGGTTCAGCAGGTTTATCACAAACGGGTTCACCGCGAAGGTGGCCCCCTCGCGCGTCATGCAGCAGCTGTATGAGACCAATAAGTCGGTCAACGGATACAACAACCCGGCGGTTATCATTGATAAAACAGGGCCCCTGATAGATCGGTTTATCAAGAAGGACGAGCACGTGATTTTGCCGTCCAAATTCTTGCGGAAACGAAGCATTCCAAAACGCCAGCTATTCGCGCTGCTGGCCGTCTCTCAGATTGCTAGCGCCGCAGAGAGACGCAGAGGAACAGTGCGCCCAAAATCATAGCGTGTAGAACTGCTTAGGGGTAGACGCAATGAATGAAGATCTCAGGGTCCAGCGCTTGGACCAAATCAAAAACAACAAGGCGCATAGCGAGATGGAGATTTTCTATAAAGGTGAGCGACGCAAGCTCTCGGTCTTCCAAATCCCGCTCGACGACGTTCTTATCTACAACAAATACAACGGGAGAATCGCCAGTCACGTCAAATCGTTTGAGCGTCAAGTCCGCGAGTTGGACGCCACTAAACCAGAAGACAAGCTCAAGATTGAAGAATTCTTGTACCGCTCGAATATCGGGCGTAACAAGCAGACGCTGGTCGACCTAAAGAAGCACAAGGGCCAGCTGCGCTACGGCATCGTGACGCGGGACGGCGTCATCATTGATGGAAATCGTCGAGCCATGTTGTTGGACCGGATCGCGAAGGACGCACACCAACAACCGGGATATTTCTTAGCCGTAATCCTAGACGACCGACTCGCTGACAACCCTCGCGAGATTATGCGGTTGGAGACGACCTATCAGCTCGGGGAGGATGAAAAACTCGGCTACAACGCAATAGAAAAGTATCTGAAAGTAAAAGACTTGCGAGAGATGAAGTTCAGTGACAAAGAGATTGCCACAATGATGTCGGAGCCCGATGAGGAGAGCATCGATAAGATCGGGGCAATCATGGAGTTGATGGACAGGTATCTGAAGCTTCTCGACTATGAGGGCATCTATACGCGTTTGGATGACACGGAGGGCATTTTTGTCGACCTCCACCAATACTTGACCAAGTACAAGAAACAGACCAGGTCGGCCGACTGGCAGTATAAAGAGCAAGACCTTGCGGATTTGGAGAATATCTTCTTCGATCTCATTAGGGCGAGATTTAGCGGAGACGGGAAGCTGTATCGAGATTTGGGGCGGCCGAGCAAGAAGGACAGCTTTTTTTGCAATGAGCAAGTGTGGAAGGAATTCCGGGAGAATCATTTCAAAAGCGTAGAGCCGATCACTCAAAAGGAAAAATCGGTCGACCAGTTGCGAAGAGAGAACCCTGGAAAGACGCTGGACGTGTTGCTCCTCGAGCGCGACAAGGATTGGACCGAGCTGGTGTCACCGGACATCAAGAAGAACTTCGGAAAGTCTCAGCGTCTCCTCGACGATATCAACGTACAAAATGCACCGCTGGAGCTACTGCGCCGCGCGTTTCAAACTCTGCGGAACATCGATGTCGAAGCTGAAGCATTTTGGAACGACCCGGAAGTTGAGAAGGCAGTAGCAGAAGTGAACGCACTGACTTACGATTTCAAGAAGACCATAAAAGAAAAGCGTAAGCACTAATGTCGGAAGTCCTGCTCAATATAGGGCCAGACCGCGCGGTTCTGCTATTGCAGGGAGACACTTCCGCTGTAAGACAAAATCGGCGCATATGGGTCTACCTGGAGCACTACCTTCGGGCAGTAATTGTGGGGCCGACCGAAATGGCAATTCCTATCGCTGGTCAGCTTCTTGGGCCGCTAGTAAAGAATGTCGAGGACGCGCTATCCAAGCACGGCATCGAGGCCAAGCGGGCGGCCGGCCTCACGGATCAAATTAGTGCCTTCCTCCATGAGCAGGACCTTTTTGAAGAGTTTTCGAAACGCGCTCGAGAAATTTGGAACAATAAGCTTGATAAGAAAGAGTTTGCTGAATTCACGCGAGTCCTAGATCGGGAACTATCGGGCCGAGTACTCTACCCGTTGCAGTTGTTGGCAGCCTACCACTTGGCGTTTTCTCAAAACGCAGCCAACTTCTCAGTGCCTGGCGCCGGAAAAACATCCGTCGTATACGGCGCCTTTTCCTATCTACGGTCGCTGGCGCCCGAGAATCCCAAGTACGCAAACAAGCTGTTGGTCGTGGGTCCTCTCAGCTCCTTTGGACCGTGGGAGCTTGAGTTCGAGGAATGCTACGGACGTCGCCCTCGCTCTAGGCGTGTTTCAGGTGGTCTGTCGCCGGAAGACAGAAAGAGAATCTACTACTCCGAGCTGTCTGAATACAAGGAACTGGAAATACTCCTTACGACATATCAGTCAGTGCCGCATGACATCGAGCACATAGAGCACTTTCTCACCCGGCCAGCTAACCGTGTGATGGTGGTCCTGGATGAAGCTCACAAGATCAAGAACACCGAGGGGGGCGTATGGGCTGACGCGATCCTGCAGTTGGCGCCAACGGCCGCTGCGCGGGTTGTCCTGACGGGTACGCCAGCGCCAAACGGGTACCACGACCTCTATAACCTCTTTAATTTTATATGGCCCGGCCATAACGTACTCAAATTTGATTTGGGCCACCTTCGGGATATGTCGCAAACGCCGTTTGATCGGCGCGCCGACATTCTCGTAAACAACATTGCACCGTATTTCATCCGCATCAGAAAATCGGACCTTGGATTGCCGGCGCCAATAGAGAACACGCCAATTGAGGTCACGCTGGGTGATCGTCAAGAGCGGATATACCGCTTTATTGAAGATAAATATGTCGCCTACTTCCAAGCAGGGAACCCTCAATCGTGGGTGCGCGATACCTTGACACGGGCGCGAATGATTCGCCTGATGCAGGCCGCGACGAACCCGGCGCTACTAAAGGCGCCGCTCGACGCAGACAATATTTCTGACTCCGATCATGCGCTATTCGTCGATGATGCGGCTATATTGAACCAAATTCTCACTTACGAAGAGCATGAGGCACCTAGCAAATTGGTGAAGGCCGTTGAGTTAACGGAGCGCTTGCTCGCAGCGAGCAAGGAAAGCAAGGTCGTGCTGTGGTGCGTGTTCGTCGACAGCCTATTTAGGCTTCATTCGATGTTCGCGGATAGGGGCATACTCGCGAGGGTGTTGTATGGCGGAACACCCACTGAGACGGATGAAGACAATTTAGACATCGAAACACGTGAATCGATTATCAAGGAGTTCGAAAGTCCAGGGAGCAGCTTTCGGGTTGTTGTAGCCAACCCCTTCGCGGTCGGAGAATCCATCTCCCTCCATAAAGCATGTCGGAATGCTATCTATGTGGAACGCAATTTTAATGCGGCAGCTTTCCTCCAATCAAAGGACCGCATACATCGATACGGATTGCCAAAAGATGCGAGCGTCAACTATTTCTACCTAGTCGCGCACGATACGGTGGATGGCACCATACATCGCCGACTCCTACAGAAAGAAGCCGCGATGATGAAGATACTAGAGAGTCGCGACATACCGCTCCTAAACCTGAATATGGACGCGGAGAGCGAAGAGGAAGACGTGGACGACATCGCTGCTCTGATCAGAGACTATGGAAGCCGACGCGCCCGAATTCAATGAACTAGGAGCGCGGAGGTTATTTGAAGTAATCTTGTTTGAGGTATTCCGAAAGCACCAGCCTGTACTCGCAGAGGATGTAGAGAAATACTGCATATCACGCATTTTTCGATCGGCGCCGCAATTGCGATCTACGTTGCGGTTTCTTGAGTGGTCGCAGGTAGTTCTTCGAGATGGTCCGTATCTAGCCCCAACGCCACAGCTCATTGCACTGTGCGACGCCTCGAGCACAGTGGCGCTCGAGGTGCGGCTAGCTCTGTTGATTCTTGCGCGACTGAGGGAAACCAACTATTTCACCACGGTGTTTTCAGAGGGCGCGCTCAGCCAAGAACCGCGGACTCGTGTCCTGTATTTGGCTACATCCAAGATTCCCCTTAGATATATGCCCCTCATTGTGTTGCTAAGAAACTTGGGGCTCCTCGAAGACAACACGCTCGGGGCCGGAGTACTGACGGTCGATGTGCGTATTACCACGGCGTTCGCCGACGTCGCTCTTTCATCGAGCTATACAAAGAGTCGTACAAAGCGAATGACGTTGGCTGGTCTGAAGGCGTTGCTCGCTGCGCAGGAAGCTCAGGGTGCGGAGGCAGAGGCGTTTGTGGTAGGAATTGAACGCAAGCGCCTACATGGCCATCCGCGGGTGGATGCCATTCGATCCATCGCGGCAGAGGACGTGGCTGCCGGATTTGATATTGTGTCCTTTGAAACGGAGTTTTCGTTGATGTACGACCGGTTTGTCGAGGTTAAGTCGTACAAAGGGCAGGTTTGCTTTTATTGGTCACGGAACGAATTCGAAACTGCCAAAAGATTAGGCAACTCGTATTGCCTCTTCATCGTAGATGCGGGACGGATTGCCGAAACTGGCTACACTCCACTCGTCATAAGAAACCCATCGGAAATCCTAGCCAGCAGTTGGCAGATCGAACCAGACACTTGGTTCGTAACAAGAATAGAAAAGTAACTTGTCGGCTTGCACAAAGCCTAAGCCAAGTTCATCCGGGTCTGTGTTTCCCGGCCGCCCTCGTGATTGAGTCGTGCGCGCTCTCATTTCCAATCAGTGTGCGTAACTTCTCAATCAGTGCGTCTCGACTTCTGAGAATTGAGAGACCGCCTTTCGTCATGCCAAATCGCACGGTGGCTATTTGTTCAAGATGCGTTCGTGGAACTTGCGGATTTGACGCTAATTCTAGGATTTGCTGAAACGTCATTCCAAGAATCTTCTCGTCAGATGGTGGTGGTTCGCTTCCCCTGCCACTCCTCTTGGCGTTAGACGAAGTATTGCCAAGTATTTCGTCAATATTCGCTGGTGGCAGTGTGCGCAAATATCGAAGCAGCTGCTTGAATGACTTGACTAGGCTTGGATCAGCATTAATTCCCTGTACATATTTCAATGTACTAGCCAATAGGCTGAGAAGCCTCTGGTACTCTGAGTGGGAGAAATCGCTACCTTCTGATTTCATACTAGCCGGTCTCTTATTTGTTCGCAGGTATCACGCATCATGGGAATAGACTTCTTGATGTTCTGTGTCCCGTACGCAGTCCACACGGGCCAGCCGGCGTCCATCGCCTCTGCAACGCCGGTGTAGTTCTTGACTACAGCTTTTATCATGTCGCCGCGCCAGAGCCTCCTAAGAGCCACCAGCTGCTCGGTGTGGATGTTGGTCAGACCCGAGACTGCGCGACCAGCGTGCTTTACGAGAAATGGAACAATTGCGGCCATCTTAGTTTCTGAGACATACGCCTTCGGCGTGTCTTTTGCGCTGATTCCTGCGCCTTGCTTAAGAAACGCAAGTTTCTTGTCAATTTTCTCGGTTACTAGTCTTCGGAAGTGAGTCACACCTCTACTGGACATTACGTCCGGTATTACGGGAATGATGAAGTAGTCGCTTGCGGCTAGAGCGTTTTGACTCACCAATTTCGTCGCAGGAGGGCAGTCGAATATCACGTAATCGTATGCTTCGTCCGCACTAATGACATCGAGCCATTCTGCGAGAAGAGTTCTCTTTTGCCACTCCGATATATTCGCGGAACCGATAGTGGTGGAAGCTAGTTCAATTTCTGTGTCGTCTAGTTCAAATTGCGCCGGCACAAGATCGAGAGTGGGATAAAGGTCATACTTTGGACTGCGTTCGTGGAACACGTTCTTAACAATTATTTCGGCGCCAGGCATTGCGACTTTGCGATTGCAAAATGACTCAAAAATTGTGTTGCACGTTTTTCGTTTATCCGCTGCCTTTTCCCACAAGTCGCCACCCAACATGACAATTGACAAGCTCGATTGATGGTCAACATCTACAATCAGCACCCTATTCTTCTTTTCTTGCTGCGCCAAATGTGCTGCCAAATGGAAGGACAAGGTTGTCTTACCAACGCCGCCCTTAAAGTTTATGACTGAGACTTTTATCGCCATCTGTGCTCCCGGAGGATCGAGAATGGGATTGACGCCGTAACGGACTCCTTGTCGCTAGAGATTTTCTCCATTCGTTGTGCCCCCTAAATGGTGCTGAGACCTATTCGCTCGTCCTGCATACACGCCGACAGTGTGCCTACGATATGCATAGGTTACGGCCTTGATGGATTTAATTCTAGTCAACGGTCTAAAAGTCGGAGCACCTTCTATTGCCGGTCGGTAAGCGCTCCCGCCGCCCCCGGCTTAACACGCGTGGAAGCGAGGTTGCTATAGTGCGCCCTCGCAGTTAGACCCACCCAAGCTGGCCGCGGCCAGCTTTTTATTTTCTGGAATTCAAGTGATCGTCGCCTCCGGTATCGCCATGCATTTAGGGCCAAGCCCCTGTTTTCGGACGTCTCCGTGAAGTTCGGCGGTGGTAATCGCTATGGGCTGATCGGGGCGAACGGTTGCGGCAAGTCCACTTTCATGAAGATTCTGGGCGGGGAGTTGGAGCCGAGCGCGGGGTGGGTGGCGATCGAATCCAATTGAAAGAGCCCGGCCAGAATCCGACGCGCGCTATCGTGGTGGCGGTGCAGTTGTCCAGCCTGGGCGACCACGGGTCTCGAACTTTCGCCGGTTCATGAACTGCCGCGCTCGACAAGTATCCCCGGGACGCTTACTTCTTGACGGCCAACACCCCATCGCCATTCAGCTTCGCGGCGAACCCTGCGTGCTGCAGTCGTTTCGCTACTTCGTTGGGAACATTCCGGCCGGTGGTCAGTTTGTTCGGTGTGCCGGTGTAGTGGAATAGTTTGCCGTTGCGCTTGAGGACTCTCGCCAGTTGGTCGTAGAAGGCTTGCGAGTAAAGCTCTCCGGCCGTGCCGAAGCGCGGCGGGTCGTGCAGGATGGCGTCGAAGGAATTGCCGGGGAGCGCGCCGATCTGCGCGGCGATGTCGCCGTGGGTCAGCGTCAGGCTGCCGCCGGTTTCGGGCGACCAGGGATTGAGGCTGCGCAGCCAGATGACGTCGGCGTTCTTCTCGTAGGAATGAACCCGGCTCGCCCGGCCCTGCAGGCACCAGGCGGCGAAGTAGCCGAGGCCGCCGCAGGTGTCGAGGATCGCTTTGCCGCGTGGCTGGATCAGTCCAACTTTGCGTTCGGCGTCCGCGTAGGGCGAGACGCGCGCCGTGGGCAGCATCTTGATGCCGTCGATTTCGAACGTCGGCGGGCCCCATTCGGTCGGCACCAGCTTGATCAGCGACGTGGTGAAGCGCGACACCGGCTGAAAGGCCTCGCCGACCCAGTGGTAGACGGTTCTGTCCTTGCAGGTTTCGAGGTAGGGGAAGCGTTCGCCTTGCCAGGTCCACTCCGCAACGCCCAGTTCGACGGTCGTCCTCGAGCGATCCAGGTCCAGCGAGCACTCGACCGTGGGCGCGCCGGCGCGTGCGGCGGCGCGCAGGATGGCATGCACTTTTTTCGTCAACAATGGACCGATCACTGATAGGCTCCGCCACCATGATGCAGGATATCGATCCGAAGCCGAAGCGCGCCATCGTCGCGGCGGTGCAGCGGCCCGGCGTGGGCGACGTCGAGTTCGAGGCGTCGCTGACCGAGTTGCGCCAGCTCGCGAAGACGCTGGGGTTCGAGGTGGTCGGCAGGTTCACGCAGAAGCGCGCCGGGTTCGACGCGGCGGCGTACTTCGGAAAAGGCAAGCGCGAGGAGTTGCGCGTCATGCGTGAGCAGGATGCCGTGGACGTCGTCCTCATCGACCACGAGATCTCTCCCTCGCAGCAGTTCAACCTGGCGAAGGAGGTCGGCTGCGAGGTGATGGACCGCAGCATGGTCATCCTCGAAATTTTTCACCGGCACGCAGCATCGCGCTACGCGCGCGCGCAGGTCGAGATCGCGCGCCTGGGCTACATGGCGCCGCGCCTGCGCGAAGCCGCGAAGGAGGCCGGGCCGAAGGACCGGGGGCGCAGCGGCACCGGCGGCCGCAGCGGCGGCGAGTCGCACGGCGAGCTCGACCGGCGCAAGATCCGCGACCGCATCGCCGAGCTGCAGGAGGAGCTCGACGGAATGGGCCTCGAGCACAAAACGCAGCGCGCCCGGCGGCGGGAGCGCGAAGGGCTCGCCCGCGTGGCGCTCGTCGGATACACGAATGCGGGCAAGTCCACCCTGATGCGCGCGCTCACGGGAAGCGAGGCGCTGGTGGCGGACAAGCTCTTCGCGACGCTCGATACCACGGTGCGCGCCCTCCATCCCGAGAGCATCCCGCGCGTGCTCGTCAGCGACACGGTCGGCTTCATCAAGAACCTGCCGCACGGGCTGGTCGCGTCGTTCAAGTCGACGCTCGACGAAGCGCTCGAGGCGTCGCTGCTCGTCCACGTGGTCGATGCGAGCGATGCCGGGTTCGAGCGGCAGCTCGCGGTGACCGGGGAAGTGCTGGCCGAGATCGGCGCGGAGGACGTGCCGCGCCTCCTCGTCTTCAACAAGATCGACCGCGGCGGGGACGAGGCCGCGTTGCGCGCGAAGCACCCGGACTGCATCGTGATGAGC
>WNGM01006066.1_pt1 | contig 11742 bp, 10 predicted proteins | sample 5400571 | NCBI WGS metagenome assembly WNGM01 (sample SAMN13153378, study PRJNA577476) | soil metagenome | isolation source: 100 cm soil or saprolite under Garry oak tree replicate 2 | place: USA:California | collected 2016-06-15 | reverse complement strand
TTTCGCCAGCAGTATGCTCCACGAGCCGGCATTGAGGGAACCCTCTCCCAAGGAGTGCGCAGCATGGGATTGCGTCGGGCGCGCTATGATGGTCTGCCCAAGGTCCATTTCCAACAGGTGCTGACCGCCGTGGCGATCAATCTGGTGCGCATTGATGCCGTTCTGACCGGGACTCGCCGTGGGAAAACACGCCGCTCTCCCTTTGCGCGGTTGGTCTCTCCTTCCGACCAGCAGGACGCAGTCGGCGCATGATTCCCTTTCGATTCAGAATGTCATTCGTCAACAGAGTCTTGATAGAGAAGGGTCGGGCCTGGCGGCATCGCCCGCGCCCCTGGCTCGCGAAACTGTTGGGGCAAGAGGTTGACTTCCTCAAGATCATCCTACATAATGGCCGCTATTGATCGCGTGGTACATCACTCGGTCATTCTGGACATGATGAGTGTGGAGAGCTATCGTGCTGAAGTTGCCAACCAGCAGCATCTGCGTCTCCACCATGCTGCTGAGACTCCCTTGATTGTGGCGTCATCGGAAGACCCATCGGCAAAAGTAATCGCCACCATTAGTACTAAATGATTGACGCTGAACACGCACGGTGGCCTCGTGGCGAGATCGTGCGGGGAAGCAGTGTCAACGCGTGCATCAAGGCATCGTCGAGCAAGGAAAGCTCGATTTAGTCCACGTGCAAGCCGACGAGATCCGAGTGAAAGCGCGGGGCATGGTGGCGTGGATGGGATTGGCAATGATGGTCTCGACGCGTCTGTGGCTGGGTGGAGTGGTGAGTCGCACCCGTGATACGAGTCTAGCAGATCGGCTGCTGCGGCAAGTGCGAGCCTGCTCCCAGGCGGCTTGCGCACTGCTCATCTGCACCGATGGATGGGCTGCCTACCCCAACAGTATCAGACGGGCATTTCGCGACAAAGTCAAACGCACAGCGGGGCGGGGTCGAGCCTCATTGCAGGCCTGGTCGGGCTTGCACATTGGAACGGTGATCAAACAGACCGTGAACAAGCATCTCACGGGGGCTCTTCGTCAGATGAGTCAGGGGTCGATGGTGCAAGCGATACGCCTCTTGCAGCGTTCTGGAGGCGGGCAAGTGCTCAACACCTCCTCCATCGAGCGGTTCAATGGGACCGTGAGAGAACGGCTGGCGACCTTAACGCGCAAGTGTCGCCATGCCGCTCAGCGGCTCCAAGCGCTTGAGACGGGCATGTACTTGATTGGGAGTGTCTACAACTTTTGCTGTTTCCATCACGAACTCGGCAAACCAACTGGAGGAGAAGCTCACACACTCCTAAGAAGACAGACGCCAGCCATGGCCAGTGGTCTGACCGATCATCGCTGGAGTGTTTCTGAATTGTTACGGTATAAGCTCAGGCCTGATCCTTGGGTCGAGCCGAAGCGACGAGGCCGTCCACGTACGAGGCCACTGCCTGATCCCAATGTGCCCAAGCGTCCACGTGGACGGCCTCGGAAAATCCCTTTGAGCTCGTTCACCGTTTAATGGGGCTGTACCCTTTCTTAAAGCGTATTGAATGAGCTTTTGTTGACGCAAAAGTTACCAATTATATCCTTAAGTGTACGAACTATTACCATCCTCTGACCAAGTTTGGAAGGGACAGCTGCGAGTGATGATCCGTGGCTGGGGTCGCTGGTACCCCGTGGAGAGTGTCAGAATTGAGCGCACCGGACAAGAGCTGCTCCAGGAGGGTCTGACCTGGTTCCCTCCGGCAGGAGTGCTGGCTCGGGCTCCTACGGGACCTGCTCGTGGAGCTGCCGAGTACTGTGGTCGAGCCAGTCACGCAGATCAATCAGATCGTTCCGATCTGTAAAAGCGATTTGATCGCTCGTCGTTGGTCCATGGCATCATAGGCTTCTTTGATGCCGTTCAGGTCAGTCGTGAAGTCGAAGACGAGTCCAGGATGAATGCGTCCCTCTAAAACATCGTCAAGCAGCTCTGGGATATACCTTCGCACTGGCGAGACGCCGCCGCGAAGTCCAATGTTGCGAAAGATCACGGTGTCCATCGGCACCACAACGTCGTGCGGGGCGCCAATCGCACCAACAACGGAGCCTACTCGCGCGATGCTAAACGCCGTTGCCATCGATTGACCCGTCCCAACACATTCTAGAGCGGCGTCAACGCCTATCCCGTTGGTCAGTTCCAAAATTTTCTGTGTGGCTTCATCGCCTCGTTCGGCGAGGATGTCTGTAGCACCAAATGTCTGGGCAAGCTTTTGGCGAGCCGGGTTACGGCTCAACGCAAGAATGCGCTCTGCCCCTAATCGTTTGGCAGCAATGATGGCACAAAGACCTACTGCACCGTCACCAACTACTGCAACCACATCGCCTTTTTTCACTCCAGCACTCATCGCCGCATGATGACCGGTACACATCACATCTGAAAGCGCAAGCAGTGAGCGCATCATTTCATCTGAATAACCAGAGCCGGGGACTTTCACAAGCGTGGGATCAGCAAAGGGCGAACGCACAGCCTCCCCCTGACCTCCGTCAATGCCATGGTTTCCAAACGAGCCTCCGTGCAGACAGTTGGATGGCCATCCTGCACGGCAGTTGGCACACGTACCGTCGCAATAGGTGAAAGGAGCGATCACAAAGTCACCTTTTTTGATGGTATGAACATCTGACCCGACTTCCTCAACAACACCAATGAACTCGTGTCCGATTGGGCCCAGCGCATGAGGAGACAGACCACGATAATACCAAAGATCAGAACCACAGACGCACCCCAGTACCACACGAACGACAGCATCGGTCGGCTCTTGAATCTTCGGGTCTGGCCGTTCGCCAAGCTCAATCTTCCCTGGTCCGTTAAAAATTGCTGCTTTCATCCTTCTTTCGCCTCCTCTTGAGCTACCTCTTTCGGTAGCTTCAACTCTTGAGCGAGAGCATACGTTCGCTCTCTCGTTGCTTCTATCTGGTGTGTATCACCTGATGCCACAGCCTTCCAATAGGCAATTTTGATGTCAACATAGCGTTGCCGAAGCTCAAGATACTGTGCTTCTTCAGCAAGACGCCGCTTTTGCGTTTCCAGTAATGCCACTTGTTCGTCTGCGGCCTGCGCACCCAGAATTCGGTTCTTGAGGTATCTTCGCATATCCTCAAGAGACATGCCTGTAGCATTGAGGCAAGCAATAGCGATAGCAAAGTTCACATCATGCTCGTTGTAGACCCGGTGCTTACTACTGGCATCGCGAGTAATTGGATGGATTAAACCGATGGCTTCGTAGTAGCGAAGGGTACTTTCTGGAAGCCCACTTAACTTGGCAACCTCTCTAATCGTATAAAGCTGGGCTTTGTCTGTATAATTATTCATAGTGCCAGCTTAACAACTTAAAGTACTTTAAGTCAAGTACTTGGTGGGCTAACCGAGCAATTCTTCTTTTCTCCAAGAGAAGACGAAATGCCATGAAGGAATCATGAGGAGAAAGAGAAAGTAGTTCTATCTCATACTATGAGACGAGCCGCTCTCGCTAGCCAGTCGCGCTCACGTCAGGGATCGGGAGTTGCCGCGCCAGCGCGACGATCTTGCCCCGGTTCCTCCGTGGGGCCGGGTCTGGTCGTCGTAACGCGAGCAGCCACTCCGTGTCGGAGGTCTGCCACAAGTGCAGCTGCGGGCTGCGGAAATGCGTCTCGATGCGCCGAGGATTCTTCACTGCTTCAATGCGCTGGTGATCGGGCGACAGGTGGAGCGCGTACTCGGAGAGCGCGGTGGCTTGATATTCGATCTTGAGCGTTCCTTCGTACATCCAGACGGAGACCTGCTCCCCCGCCAGGCCATCTTCGCCAAAGAACCGCCAGTTTTTGAAGCGGACATAGCCGTGAGAATCGAGCGAGCGGGTAAATTGCGTCGCATACAGCACGCGGGAGAGCACCTCGTCGGGGTAGGTCCGTCCGAGCATTCCACGCAACACTGCCTCTGGGCTGTGCCGTCCATCCTGGCGCTCACGATGCGCGTAATGATGCTCACTGTTGTAGTGTTTCCACCACGTCTGGTGAGCCTGTTGGATCTCCGGCCAGGTGCGCGCGTTGGAGAACGCATGGTCTCCGAGCCTTCTCTGAATCGAGAACAGGGTCTCTACATAGTTTTGCCAGGGTTCCCCAGGATCGATGCGCTCTTTGCGGATGCCCAGCATGTCATAGAGCTGGAGAGCGACGGTTGAGTAGAAGATCCCTCCGCCATCGGTGACAATGGCCTCTGGCGCCCCGTAGCGCCGAATCGCATCAACCAGGACGGAGAGGTAGTCCCATTGGTTCTGTGTGGCAGAAATAGTGGAAGAGAGGATGCTGCGCGAGAAATTCTCAAAGATCGTAATAACATACACAGGGCGAGGGTCGGGGAGCAGGTGTTCTTCGATGTATCTCACATCGGCGCTCCAGAATTCGTGACGCCGCGAGGCCCGGAATGGCATCTCAAGCTTAGCGCGCTCCTGGTGCTTCGGTTTCTCAAGCCCGTAGACCTGCCGGTTTGCCGCCATGATGCGACCGCAAGTCGCAGGGCTGACCTCGATGCCCATGCGCAAGAGCGCGGTATGGACACGATACTCTCCCAGCAAGGGATTCTCCTGAAGTTTGCGGATCTCGTTTCGGACCCGAAGCGTTACCTTGCGTACCCCCTTGTTGGTCTTTGGCTTCGCATCTAAGCCCGCGACTCCCTCTTCCGCCCAGCGCCGGAGGGTGTCATAGATCGTCGGTCGAGTCGTATGCAAATATGCTGCAATGGACGTAATCGACCAGCCCTCGCTATGGAGCCGAATCACAGCTAGTTTGCGCTCCGCCGGGTCAGGAATCTGATGCCAGGGTTGATAGCGCCTGGCCGACAGGGAGGGCGGAGGGCCGGAGGTCGCAATACGTTTGACGTTTTTATGATCTGGGCGTCTCCCGTACCGAATGTAGCAGACCTCGGCAATTTCTCGCCAGGACATGGTGGGCATCTCTGTGTGAAGATCAACAATGAGCTGGCGGATCTCTGGCGGCAGCGTCTTGCCAGTTTCTCTCGCTCCACCTTGCTCCCCGGACGGAAAGAGGCCTTGCATCCCATAGCGTTCAAACGCATCTGCTTTACGGGCCAGCGTGCGCTGGGGGACATCGATTTCTTTGGCTCGCTCCCCTGCAGTCTCGTGGAACAGGACGAGGGGGCGAATTTGCTCATAGAGTTCCTGCTCAGGCCAGAGGGTCCACTGCTTGATACTCGCCCACTCATCCGTCCGTTCTCGGCGATGGCGCTTCGGCCCAGGCATTTCCCCCTGCCTTTCGCTTAAACGACGATTACTTCCAGCGTACCTGACCCTTTGAGCGTTTGCAAGGATTCGAGAGGATTTTAGCCCGTTTGGACGCTCAACGTTTGCCAGTTTGAATGCCCCAACGACGTAAAGTCTTTAATGAGGAGGTCTCTGATGTTTTGATATAAGGAAGGGGGTTGCGAGGAAAGAGAGAAGATGGTAGGGTAGGGGAAAAAGGGGAGGCGCGATGAGCCAAAGAGAAAGCAAAGAAGCAGGTGAGGAGCAGAACGAGCCAAGTGCGGTGATGGAACGACTGAACTGGCAACTGGCCTCGCGAGATGATGAGCGAGTCGCACAAGCGCTCTACGCAGGAGAAGAGATCGAGGAGATGCACGAATTGAGTGAGGCGGGTCTCCTGGACGAGTTTTTTGTGTTTGTGGAGCAGGTGGGGATGATGGCCATCTTGGAGCAGCAGGAACTGCCAGGAGTGAAACGGGTGCTGGTGCCAACGGTGCAGTTTGTGCTGCTGTACCTGCTCAAAGTGCTCTTTGGAGGCCAGTCGATGAATGCATTGCCTCGCTGGCTCTTGAGTAATATGGCGCTGATGGAGTTGGTGGGGTTCAATGCGCACCAGGTGGAAGAAGGCTTGACCAAACGCGGGGATGCGGGGCGCAAGACGAAGAAGAAGCAAGGGCCGATCAGCCCGCAGTGTTTGGCTGACAACATCAGCCAATTGAGTCAAGAGCAGATGGAGATTCTCTTCAACCAGATGGTCGAGTGTCTGGTGGGATGGGGACTCTTGGATGGGGAACGCATCGCGGCATTGGATGGGAGCAAATTGCCCACGCCAGAGACGGATGAAGGCCGTGGGAAGCTCAAACAGACGAGGAGTGTGAAGGTGAAAGGGCAAAAGGAGCCAGCGACGGAGGAATACTATGTGTATGGGTGGAAAGTGTTGGTGCTCATGGATGTGCACACGCGCCTGCCGCTGGCCATGAAGGTGGTCAAGATCCAGGAGTATGAGGGGCGTTGGTTCGTGCCGCTCTTGGAGCAGGCCGAGCGCAATCTGGGCACGCGAGGGCACATCAGCACCATCGTCATTGATCGCGGCTATTTGGATGGAGAGGATTTGTGGCAGGTGCACCTCAAGGGCGTCATCTTTGTGGTGGTGAGCAAAGCCAACATGACGGTGACCCTGGACGCCCAGGCGCTGGCCAAGCGGGAACGAGTGCACGCGCGCGAGCGTGTGGTGCGCCATGGACACGGCAAGACGGCGAGGGAGGAGCGCTTGCGCACCGAACTGGTGGGCATTGAAGGACTGACCACCTATGACCAGTATGGGGAGGCAGAACAGACGCAGTACGCGCATCGGCGCGAGTACGAGGGACAGCCCATCAACGCCGTCGTGGTGCGCCGCTGGAACAATCGGGCCCCCGCCACCGACGGCACCGTCTACTTGACCAATGGTCCGGTCAGCGACCCGTTTGTGGTCTTTGATACCTATGACTGGCGCTCGGTGATGGAGAATGGCATTTTCAAGGAGGGCAAGCATCCCTGGCACCTCGGGCATTTTCCCAAGAGAACCGAGGCCGCTGTGGTGGTGCATTGCCATTTTACCTTGCTGGTGATGGGGTTATGTACCGCCTTCCGCTTGTGGCAAGCAAAGCAAGCACAGGCGTCTGCCCCACCGCAGGAGGAGACGGCTCCGCTTCCCAGCTTGAGTAGTGCGCTCCTCGGTGGAGAGGGCACCGCTCGCTGGCGCTTGCGGCTGAAGGAAGAAAATCGTGATAAGGTCATCGTCTTTTTCGGGGATGCCTATGGCATCTTCCATTTGGCCGAGCTGGCGATCTTGACGGGCATGCGCCTCCATCGCCTCCCATCTTCCCTTGGTTCTCGCCAAACCATCCTTCAGCGCTATGGCATCAGCACCTGATTCGTATGTAGATGGGCTTTTCCTTATATCAAAACATCAGCTCTTTGACGTGTATCCTTGACCGTCCCGGTACGATATGGTACACTCTATATGGACAGATTGTCCACATGTGCCATTGTACCGGACAGATTGTCCACTTGTCAAGAGGGAGCCGAGTGAGGGAAGAATACCACGAGTGTGCCTGGCCTTCTGGCATCCCGGAGTTGTTTCGGGAGCCCAGGCGGCACGAACGGCGCGATGCAGCAGAGCATCGCCAGCGCATTCTGGAGGTGGCGCGGCGTCTCTTCGCCCAGCAGGGCATTGAGGCGGTCAGCATGCATCAGATTGCCCTAGCGGCCGGGATTGGGCAGGGGACGCTGTATCGCCGGTATGCCAATAAGGGCGAACTCTGTCTGGATTTGTTACGCGAGCAGTATGAGCGCTTCGCAGAAGAGATCGCGACCCTGTTGGCGCAAGCCTCAACCTCTCCTGCGCTTGAACGGCTGGAGAGCGTGCTGGCCAAAATGGTCTTGTTCCTCGAAGAGCAAGGAGCCATGACCATGGGAGGACTCGTTGCCGGAACAGAGAGGCGAGATGGACCGTGCAACGAATCTGCCCCCTCCCGGCACACGGTGTTTCAGCAAACGCCGTGGTATCGGTGGTTGCACGAACTGTTGGCAAGGCTCCTCATTGAAGCAGTGGAACGTGGTGAGCTGGACGCTCAAGATATTCCCTACACAGCCGATGCCATGCTTGCTGCCCTTCATCCCGCAGTGTATCACTTCCAAAGGCAAGAGCGCGGCTTTTCTTCAGAACGGATCGTGCAGGGGCTGCGCCACATCTACATCGACGGCGTCAAAGCGTCGTCCGCTCCAGCAGGAAGAGCAGTCGAACACCCCACTGTTTGAGCGTTGCGTCTTTATCGACTCCTCGCAAATCAGCATCGACGCGCTCAACCTAGGCAAGCAAACCGTTGAACTGGTTCATACCTTAGACCAGGGTGTACCGCTGCCAGAAGAACTCAAGCAGCCCCTCCTGCCGCACCTGATCCAGCGTGGATCGACGTAGTACCTGGTGGTCGAGGAGCATTTGACCCAACAACGACGAGAAGCCATTGCCGTCAATTTTGGAGCCGATTGAGCGAGTCCCCTTTGTCTGGATACCCCGCTCTCTTGTCTCTCGAAGCACACCATCCTCGCCTCAGCTCAGGCCGCTTGCAGAGCCACTGGGGTAGCGCTACGTAAGCTGGTGCGCCGATGAGGCCCCATTGTCCAAACTCGAAAGAGTGTCACTATCGCAAGGTGAGTAAAGCAGCGCCTGACTTCTCGCTGAAAGGTGGAGGAGGACAGTAGCATGGCGAAAGGTCGGCCAAACGGGAGAGGCATCTGTACCGTGTTGGTCAGCTAGGCCGCATATGGTAAGGGCTGGATTGCCCGAACCCCAGTTGAGCGATCTTGCGTAGGTTCCAGGTCAATGCCGCAAGGTGGAAGGATGCTATTCGACCTGTTGAGGAGTCCAGTCTGATGGCAGCTTGCAGGCTGGAAGCGGTCTCCTCAAGCTACCTGTAATGAACAGGGAATCCAACGAATGGGGTGCCTACGTGCGGAGGAACTGGACAGTGGGGAGACTTCGGGATCGCCTGTCAGCCAAGAGGCTTATGGCGACGGAGCGGTCATAGTACTCAACCGCTCAGGGCAATGCCTGAGACATGGGGAAGGACCGCAGGACTATGGAGATGTCCGCGACCGTGCGGTGGATGCCGCGAACCGTGAGGGGATAAGCGGTCAAGGCAGACTAAGCTCCAGGCCTGGAGAGCCGTGTGCGCGGAAACGTGCAAGCACAGGTTCGGAGAGGAGCGGTTGGAAACGTGCCGCAAGGTAACGCGCTGGCCGCTTACTCTACTCACCAGGGGCAGAGTAGCGGGCAATACGGACATCGTTTGTACACTCTTTTTTCTTTGGCTTTTCTGGATGTGCCGATGAAGAGAACCAGACCAACACTGTCAGCACCTAAGGGGGTAGTGGTCTGTTGAGTAAGGCAGATGTGCTGGGTGTGCCCGTCTTTCTTATTGGCCAGGGAAAGTGCACGTCGCGCATCGGGGGGACGCCGAAGAGGCTTTTATACTCTCGATTGAAGTGGGAGGCGTCCTGGTAGCCCACGCGATAGGCCGCACTGGCCGCGTCGAGGTCTTCGCCCAGCATCAGACGCCGGGCCTCCTGGAGCCGCAGCCGCTTCTGGTATTGCAAGGGGCTCATCGCCGTGACGGCTTTGAAGTGGTGATGCAACCCCGACACGCTCATGCCCAGTTCTCGTGCGAGCTGCTCGATGGGAACTGGCTGGTCGAAGTCTTGGCGGAGTCGCTTGACGGCTCTGGCGATGGAGGGAGTATAGCCCCCCTGAAGAGCAAGGTGACGGAGCCGGCCACCCTGCTCTCCCATTAGAAGTCGGTAGAGAATTTCCCGCGTGATCAAAGGCCTGAGGACCCCTGCTTCGGCAGGGGAATCCAGGAGCCTGGTGAGCCGCACGCAGGCGTCCAGCAGGTTTCCATTCAACGGGCTGACGTCGATGGCCCTGACATCAGTAGGATCTCGAGACTCGGCGTGACCGGCCTCAAGCATGACCGAACTGACAAGGGTGGGGGCAAGTTCCAGGCGGAGACTGAGGAAGGGCCGCTCCTTCGAGGCTTCCAGGACCTGACCGATGTTGGGCAGATCGACCGTCACCAGCAGATAGTGGAAAGGGTCGTACCGGTAGTGGCTCTCGCCCAGCAGGAACTCCTTGCTCCCCTGGGCAACCACGCACAGGGACGGCTCGACCACGCCATACACCCGCTCCATCGGCACGGAGTTGTGGTACAGGTGCAGCCCTGGGAGCGGCTGGACGGTCCCATCGAAGTTGATGACTCGCCCGATCCGCTCCACTAGTTCCTCGCGGTAGGCTTGCACCAGCACGCTCTCGCGGTCTGCGAGCTTGTGGATCATCCCATTCATTCCAACCTCTTTCCCGGTTTCTGCCTTGCCCATCTGGAAGATGTGCAGAATCAGACAAGCATTTTAGATGATTATTCTACCACCCTGTGCGGAATCTTGTCTATACTAGCACCAGACAGAGAACATGCCCTCCTGCTTTTGCAGGCAAACTTGGACTTTTCTTCAAGGGAAGATTTCGCTGTGAGAAGACATGAGACCTGCCAGACAGACAATAAGAAGACCCATATAAATGCTCTCTTGGGTTTTCAATCAACCCACAATAGGAGGTTCTATGACTCATAAGAACGTTTGGTTTATTACCGGCGCAGGCCGTGGAATGGGCGTACATATCGCCAGGGCCGCTCTGGCCGCCGGGAACGCGGTCGTTGCAACTGGCCGCAACACCGATACTGTCACCAAGGCCGTCGGCGAGGCTGACGACCTGCTGGTTGTCAAGCTCGACGTCACCCGCCCCGAGGATGCCCAGGCAGCGGTGAAGGCAGCCGTCGCCCGCTTTGGCCACATCGACGTGCTCGCCAACAACGCAGGCAATTTCTATGCCGGGTTCTTCGAGGAGATCACCCCGCAGGACTTCCGGGCACAGGTCGAGACCCTCCTGTTCGGCCCGCTGAACGTCACCCGCGCCGTGTTGCCCGTCATGCGCGCCCAGCGCTCGGGGCTCGTCGTGACGATCTCCTCGACTGCTGGCATCCGCGGAGGCGAGTTCCTCACCGCCTATGCGGCGTCGAAGTTCGGCGTCGAAGGCTGGATGGAGTCGCTGACCCCCGAGGTCGCGCCCTTCGGCATCCGTACGATGCTCGTCGAGCCCGGCTTCTTCCGCACCGAACTGCTCACGCCGGAGTCGACGAACTACGCCGAGTCCACGATCGAGGACTACGCCGAGAAGACCAGGCAGACCGTCGCTGCGTGGAGCGGCATGAACGGCTTACAGGGAGGGGATCCCGCCAAGCTCGCCAGGGCGCTGGTTCAGCTGGCGAGCCAGGACGAGCCGCCGCTGCGCTGGGCCGCCGGTGCCGACGCCGTCGAAGATTTGGAGCAAAAGGCCCAGCGTTTGCTCGCCCAGGCCAACGCCTACCGGGAACTGTCTTCGTCGCTCGCGCACGACGACACAAACGCCTGACCCAACACGAGCCCGCCGGTCGGGCCGCCCAACGTCCGTTCCGGCGGCCCGATCCCAGTGGCGCCAGGCCGTGAGCCGGCCGCTGCCTCGCGACTTGGCGTGCGATCGCCTGGAACTACAGAACGAATACAAAGGAGCTATCTCATGAAACACGTCTCTCTGGGTGGACTGAACGTCTCCCGCATCGGCCTGGGTGCCATGACGATGGCCGGCGTCTACACCACCGGGGCGGGCCTCGACGACGCCGAGTCGATTCGCGCCATCCACCGCGCGCTGGACCTGGGCGTCACCCACATCGACACCGCCGAGATCTACGGCCCGTTCCACAGCGAGGAGCTGGTCGGGCGGGCGATGAAGGGCCGCCGCGACCAGGTGGTGGTGGCCACGAAGTTCGGCCTCGTCTCGCACTCCGGTGGCGGCCCCGGAGTCACCGACAGCAGCCCGGAAAACGTCCGCGCCGCAGTCGAGGGCTCCCTCAAG
>WNGM01004587.1_pt1 | contig 11742 bp, 13 predicted proteins | sample 5400571 | NCBI WGS metagenome assembly WNGM01 (sample SAMN13153378, study PRJNA577476) | soil metagenome | isolation source: 100 cm soil or saprolite under Garry oak tree replicate 2 | place: USA:California | collected 2016-06-15 | reverse complement strand
ACGCATGGACGCCTCGCCGCAGCAAACCGATGCGGACTCCTTCGCCGTGCTCGAACCGATCGCGGATGGCTTCCGCAACTACCTCAAGGGCAAGTACCCGGTATCGGCCGAGGAGTTGCTGATCGATCGGGCGCAATTGCTGACGCTGACCGCGCCCGAGATGACGGTTCTCGTTGGCGGCATGCGCGTCTTGAACACCAACGTCGGACAGACGAAACACGGCGTCTTTACCAAGCGGCCGGAAGCGCTGACCAACGACTTCTTCGTGAACCTGCTCGACATGGGCACGGAGTGGAAGGGGGCAGCGCACGGTGAGGACGTGTTCGAAGGGCGCGATCGCAAGACGGGCCAAGTCAAGTGGACCGCCACGCGTGTCGATCTCGTCTTCGGTTCGAACTCCCAGCTCCGGGCCCTGGCGGAGGTCTATGGAAGCTCGGATGCGCAGGCGAAGTTTGTCCAGGACTTCGTCGGGGCCTGGACCAAGGTGATGAACCTCGATCGCTACGACCTCGCATGATCTCGGCAAATAGGCCTTAAGGGTCTGTGCCGAACAGCCTCGACGTGGCCTCGGGTCATCCCGGGCCACGTCGAGGTTGAGCGAACCCTACAGGGCCGAATGCGACGGTTGGTTCACCGCTCGAGTCATGACTTGCGGCGAGCTCGACAGAGCGATTCAAAACGCCGAGGCTTGCGGTAACAAGTACGCTGCCTCGCCGCTCGCGCAGAAGTTGCACGAATCGCCCGTCACGACTCAGGCGTAGCTGAATCCCATCGTCCGGCAGTGGTAGTAGAGCCCACCGTCCTGCACGATCAAGAACAGTGCGAGCTCGTCGCCTTCGTTGTGATGCGAGTGCATCGCGGCCGGCGGCGTGATCATGACGGCGTGCTGCATCCACTCGACGCGCTCGCCGTCGATCATCGAATGGCAGCGGGCGCCCTGCACGACCAGCGTCACCGCGATGGCGTTGTGGCGGTGGGGCCGCTGCGACTCCCCCGGCAGGAGCGAGTTCATGGCCAGCGTGAGCGACGGCAGACACGTGCGCTGGCTGTCCAGCGCGGCGCTCGACAGCGTCACCGCTTTGCCCGTCATCGTCTTGTCGGCGGGCAGGCGATGGATCAGCTCGAGCTGGTGGCGAATCTCCCCACCCGGATAGTGGACGGCTTCCACGGGAGCCTGTCCTGGCCGGGGCGCCTGCGCGCGCTCGAACGCGAGCTCGGGCTCGTTGGTGACGATCCACAGCACGGCGTCGCGCGTACTGGCCCGGTGAGTGGCCGTGACGCCGCCGGGCAGGCAGAAGACGTCGCCCGCGTCCCAGCCGATGGCCTCCGCGCCCCACGTCGTCTCACCGCTCCCGGCGATCACGTAGTAGATCTCACCGGAGGCCTCGAAGCGCGTGGCCAGCGACTCGCCGGCGCGGAGTCGCGCGTAGCGCGCGAGGATCAGCGGCGTCGTGGCGGGGCCGTCGGTGCCGAGCGCCGTACCGAGGTCGAGCGGCAGCAGACCGGTGGGCGTGGCCGGATCGAGCGCGCGGTCACGCTCGCGGGCGAAGACGTGGGCGGGGATCCGAGGGCGCTTGATGTTGAAGCCGTCGGCCGAGGAATAGTAGCGGGCCCGACGCGCGTACGCGGTCTCGACGGTGGTCGCCATGGGTGGTCTCCTCGGAGCGCAGCGTCAGCGGGTGACGGGGGAGCCGGCCTTCAGCCACGCGGTCATGCCACCGGTGACGTTGAACCAGCGCTCGATGCCGTGGCGCTTGAGCGCGCTGATCACGGTGCTCGAGCGGAGGCCGCCGGCACAGAGGACGGCCTTGGGGCGATCGACGGGAACCTCGCCAACACGCCGGAGCGCTTCCAGCATCGGCAGGTGCACGGCCCCCTCGATGTGGCCGTCGCGCCACTCGACCGGCTCACGCACGTCGATCACCGCGACGTCGCGTCCCTCGTCGAGCCACTCGGCGAGATCCCACACGGTGATCTGCGGCACCGTCTCCACGGGCAGGCCCTCACTCTTCCACTCGATCATCCCGCGCTCGATTACGCCGATCACCTGATCGACGCCCACGCGGGAGAGCGCGCGCAGCGCCCGATCGACGTCGGACGGCGTGTGCGTGAGCAGGATCAGCGGCGTGCCGTCGGGGGCGAACCAGCCGACGCGATCGCCGAACTGAGGGCTCTCGATCCAGACGTTGAGCGCGCCCGGCACGTGGCTTTCGCCGTACGTCGCGGGCTCGCGCAGATCGAGGACGCAGGCGCCGCCGGCCCTGACGGCGTCCCACGCCTCGCGCGCGGTGAAGGGCCGTGGCTTGGGCAGCTCGAGGGGGAGCGTGCCGAGGTTCTTGCCGACGATCGTCTGGAACGACGGCGGCTTCGGGGGAAGCCCGGCCATCACGAGATCGACGAACTCGGCCTGGCTCCGGGCGCGCAGCGCGGGATTGAAGCGCCGCTCGAACCCGATGGTCGATGCCGTCTTCGAGGACATCGCCCGGCCGCACAACGAGCCGGCGCCGTGGGCGGGATAGATCTCGACGGTGTCGTCGAGGCGCAGGAGTGACGCGTGCAGACTCTCCCAGAGCTGTCCGGCGGCCGCGGCGCCGCCCAGATCGGGCCGGCCGACGTCGCCGATGAACAGCGTGTCGCCGGTGAGGACGAACCACGGCTCCCTCGCGCGCGAGGCGTCGGTCACCAGCAGGCAGAGACTGTCAGGCGTGTGGCCCGGCGTGTGCAGCGCCTTGAGGACGACGTTGCCGATCACGATCTCGTCGCCGTCCTGCACCGCCGCGTGCTCGAACACGGCCTTCGTCGAGCGATGGAGCACGATCGACGCCTTGGTCACGGCGGCGAGGTCGCGATTGCCCGAGATGTGATCGGCGTGCGTGTGCGTCTCGAGGATCCGGGTGATGCGCAGGCCCTTCTTCCGGGCCAGGCGCACGTACTCGTCGACGCGATCACGGCCCGGGTCGACGACGGCGGCTTCACCGGCCTCGCCGCATCCGATCAGGTAGGACAGGCACCCCGAATCCTCGTTGATGAGCTGATGGAAAATCATCCGCCGTCTCCGGCGCTATTATAAGGCCCTTCGAACGACCGGCTTTTTGCGATATTTTCGCGGCGAGGAGGGGCATCGAACGTGGCGCGAATGAGAGTGGCGGCGGTCGGCGACGTGCCGGCCGGTGAGGGGCGAGTGATGGAAGTCGGCGGTCACACGCTGGCGGTCTTCAACATCGACGGAGCGTTCTACTGCATCGACAACGCGTGCACGCACCGCGGCGGGCCGCTCGGCGAGGGTGATCTCGACGGCCGCGTCGTCATGTGCCCGTGGCACGCGTGGCGATGGGACGTGACGACCGGGCTCAACGTCAACAACCCGGCGGTGAAGGTCGCCTGCTTCGCGGTGACGGTGGACAACGGCGACGTGTTCGTGGATATTCCCGGCTGACGCATCGACGAGGGGGGTGAGGGCATGTCACGGTTCATCATCGCGGTTGTCGTCGCGGCGGTGGTCGCGGTCCTGTTCGCCGGCCCCGCGCTGGCCTTTCAGTGCCCGAAGTTGATCGCTGAGCTCAACACCGAGACCGGGAATCGGATCGACGCGGCCAGCAACAACGCGAAGGACAAGGCGGCCGAAGCACAGAAACTGCATGCGGAGGGTAAGCACGCAGAGTCCGTGAAAGCGGCCAAGGAAGGCCTCGCGATGATCGGCAAGGGGATGTAGGCATCCACCGCCCGGAGCCCGCGCTCCGGGCGGTGGCGTGTTCAGGCCGCGGGCCGTGCGGTCAGGCGACGGCGTCCGGCCCGAAGCGCCTCCTCGGGTGAGCTGTACGCGGTCCACTCGCCGGCCCAGCTACTCTCGAGCACCTCGTTGCGCTGGGCGTCGCGAATCTCCCAGCACCAGAGGCAGGGATCCGGCAGCAGACGAACTTCGACGGTCAGTCGCGGGTTCCGATCGAGCATAGCCGCCCCCCTTCAATCGGACCGTGAGCACCCGCAAGCGACATGCCGCTGAGTGACCACCGGAGTCTCGCCCTTTTCCTCGACAGTTGCAAGACAGATCGTGTCCGGGCCCGTCGGAGAATGGAACTTCGTACCACCACTTTCGTGAAAAAGATTTCTCCTCTGATCACCCGGCCGCGCTGCTAGCATGAGCCTTCGTGGAGTTCCTCCTCGGGCCACCATTCATGGTGGGCATTGCGGTCGTCGTGGGGCTCGGACTGATCTACGCGCGGCGCCTGTACCAGCGCTGTCCACACTGTGGCCGCGTCGTGCGTCGCGTGGTGCAAGGCTGGCTTCGCTGTGGCTTCTGTGGCCGTCAGTACCGCCGCGGATTGCGTCTGCGGTGAAGGGGACCGCGATGCTGACGTTCCTTCCCACCTGGCCGCCATCGCGCGTCACGCTGGGTGTGATCGCGGGCGTGATCGTGCTGGCCGGTGTCGGCATCGGCGCATGGTTCTGGTCCGATGAACAGGATCGTCGCGCGACGGCAGCCTATGTCCAGGCAATCAACCAGCTGAGCCCGTCGTCCGGGCCTCCGCCCACCGCGGAGCCCCGGGCCAACGCGGCGCGAAGCCTCGAGACGGCGCTGGCACGCTATCCGTCCGCCGCGATGGCGCCTCTGGGTGCCTACGAGCTCGGTAACGTGCGCTTCGGAGAGCGGGACTGGGCACGAGCCCGGGCGGCGTACGAGATCACGGCGGCGAGATCGGCGTCGCCGACCCTCAGGGCGCTCGCTCGAGCCGGTGTCGGCTACGCGTGGGAAGCCGAACGGAATCCTGCAAAGGCCGTGGAGAGTTACCAGGCGGCGCTCGCCAGCCTGAAGCCCGGCGATTTCTACTATGAAGACCTCCTGCTCGACCTGGCGCGCGCCCAGGAGCAGGTGGGTAAAAAAGACGCTGCAACCGACACTTACCGCCGACACTTGAAGGAGCTTCCCAAGAGTCCGCGCGCCGAAGAGGTCAAGGCGGGTCTCACCCGCCTGGGCGCATCTCCCTAGCGCGTCGCTCTAGCGCGTCGCTCCTCGTCGAGGCATCACGCTTGCCGCCTTCGTGAGCTCGACCATGGCGACCGAAGCCCTCGTCCACGCGCTCGAAGACGTGGCCACGCGGCTGCGCACCGACTCGATCCGTGCGACGACGGCGGCCCCGAAGTGGTCATTCCACGAGCGCCGCCCCGGCCGCCGACATCGTGGCCGCCCTGTTCTTCTCGGTCATGCGCTTCGATCCCGAGAATCCTCGAGCCGTGACCTGCGAAACGCTTCGTGTTGAGCAGGGGCCACGCGGCCCCGCTGCTCTATGCCGCGTGGGCGGCGGTCGGCGTGATCCCTCGCGAGGCGCTCGTGACCCTCCGTCAGCTCGACAGCGATCTCGAAGGGCATCCTACGCCGCGGCTGCCGTTCGTCGACGTGGCCAGCGGATCGCTCGGTCAGGGCCTCGGCGTCGGGATCGGGCTCGCGCTGGGCGCGCGTCTAGCCGATAGTGACGCCCGCGCCTTCGTGCTCCTCGGTGACGGCGAGACCGCCGAAGGCTCGGTGACCGGCGTCCACGTGCACCGGCTGGCGGTCCGTGAAATCCCGCGCAGCGGCCCACCTCAGAAGCTCCTCGAGCGTTACGGGGTTGGCGGGAGGCGATCGTCGAGGCCGCGCGGCGCATCGTGGCGGGAGCGGCTCCGGATCGCGCCGTGGCAGCGTTAACGCGAGCCGGGCGATTCGCCGATAAGAGGCATTATGTAAACTTCAGCGCAGCGCGCCAGCACCGGCGCCAGATCAGCCCGGAATGTGGGCTTCTTCCGGCAACTCCCCCCACTTCGGCTTCCACTCGGGCACCGTCAGACCGAACTTTTCGCAGAGGTTGGCCACCTCCTGCGCGAAGGCCTGGCGAACGTCATCGTTGTCGCGAAGCTTCAGCCGCAGCTCCCGATAGCGCTGGTTCTTCGGCGAGCCGGGCCGGCCGAAGATGTTCATCGTGCGGATGTACCACTTGTTGAAGGTCGTCTGCGCCTCGTCGTGGGTGGCGCGGTCCTCGCTGAGCTTCTTGACCCAGAACTCGCCGTGGCGGATGTGGAACTTCTCCTCCTTGAAGATGCCCTCGATGGCACGGACCCACGGGCCGTAGGAGCACTGGCGCACGTCCTCGAGCTGATGCCCGGCGCCCCGGTCCATGCAGAAGTTGAAGAACACAAAGTCCGCCCACGTGTCGATCGGGTAATAGAAGATGTTGACGCGCTTGTCGCTCGTGATGCGCTGCGTGCCGATGTCGCGGTCGGCCTCGATCCGCATCGTGAGGATCTCGTCGTGGGCGGCCACGTGGCGGTCGACCTCGACGCCGAGATCGGCCAGCAGGCCGTACATCACGGCGGCGTGGCGGAGCTCGTCCTTCACGATCTGGGCGACGACGTGCTTTTCCTCCACGCCGGGGGCCTTCATGATCCACGGCACGTAGCCGTACCCGCCGGACAGCTCGGAGTCGGCCTGCATGGTCATGAGATGCACGAGGTTGTCCCGATACTCCGCGGTCATCTCGCCGGCGGACTCCAGCCGCTCGCCGCTGGTGATCTTACCCATCATCGTGTGCTCGAGGCTGCTCATGGCTCGTCCTCCGTCACGTTCGTTCCACCACGCGAACGGCCTTGCCCTCCGAGCGCGGGATCGTCCGCGGCGAGAGCAGCGTGACCTCGACGTTCAGTCCCAGCGCGGCCCGCAGCCGCGCCGCCACCTCGCCCCGGAGCTTGCCGACTTCCGGGTGATCGGGCTCGATGCTGCCGCATCGCTCCAGGAACGCCGGCGCCGGCTCCACCTGGACCTCGACGCGGGCCAGGGTGGCGGTCCGGTCGACGACCAACAGGTACTGGGGCACGAGGTCCGCCACCCCCAGCAGGGCACCCTCGACCTCCGACGGGTACACGTTCACACCCTTGATGATAAGCATATCGTCGGTCCGGCCGACGAGGCGGCCCATTCGCGCCGATGTCCGCCCGCAACGGCACGGCGCTGTCGTGAGCGTGGTGACGTCGCCGGTCCGATAGCGGACGACGGGCATCGCACGCTTGGTCAACGTGGTCAGCACGAGCTCGCCCTGCTCACCCGCCCCTAGCGGTTCGCCGGTCGTCGGGTCGACGATCTCCGGCAGGAAGTGGTCGTCGGCGATGTGCAGGCCCTCGCGCGCCTCGCACTCGCCGGAGACCCCGGGGCCGATGATCTCGCTGAGCCCGTAGATGTCGTAGGCCGGGCAGCCGAGGCCCGCCTCGAGCGCGCGGCGAACGCCGTCGGTCCAGGGCTCAGCGCCGAACATCCCGTAGCGGAGTCCGAGTTGCTCCGGCTTGCTCCCCTGCTCGGCCAGCGTCTCGGCGACGTGGAGGGCGAAGGACGGCGTCGCGCACAGTGCCGCCGGCTTGAAGTCACGCAGGAGCAGGCACTGACGCGCGGTGTTGCCGGACGAGGCCGGGACCACGGTCATGCCGATCAGCTCGGCCGCCTGGTGGAAGCCGAGGCCGCCCGTGAAGAGCCCGTACCCGAAGGCGTTCTGCAACAGATCGCCACGGCGGCCGCCAGCGGCCACGATCGTGCGCGCCATGACCTCGCGCCAGACCTCCATGTCGCCGGCCGTGTAGGCGACCACCGTCGGCTTGCCCTTGGTCCCGGACGAGGCGTGGATGCGGACGATCTCCTCGCGCGGCACCGCGAAGAGGCCGAACGGATAGTGCTCGCGCAGATCGCTCTTTCGCGTGAACGGCAGGCGGGCGAGGTCGTCGAGCCGCTCGACGCGCGCGGCCCCCAGACGTTCCCAGTAGAACGGCACGCGGCCGATCGCCCACGCGAGCGTCTCCTTGAGCCGTGCGAGCTGGAGCGCGGCCCGGTCACCCGGCGACTGGGCCTCGGCACGCGGATTCCAGATCATCGATCAGGCCATCACGACCGCCGCGGCGGCTCCGGGAATTGCTGATCGACGACGCGATGCTGGCGCAGCCCGACGGCCTCGCGCTGGATGATGAGGATCAGGCGTTCGTGGGCCGCTCGCTCGCGCACCCGCTCGTACTCGGCCAGACGCTGCCGGCGTTCCTCCGAGCCGTCGGCGACGTCGAGCCGGGCGAGGGCCGCGCGGGCGAGCCGAAGCGCCTCCTCCAGACGTTCACCGGCCCGGCCGAGGGTGGCGGCCTTCTCGGCCACGATTTCGGCCTCGGTGCGCCGCAGGCTCTCGCCGGTTCGGCCGCTCACTCGAAGTCGACGGACTTCACCAGCCACTGCTGGCGCTGGAGGAACTGGGTCATCGTGTCGACGACGCGAGCATCGACCACGCCTTCGAGGCTGATGATGTCGGGCAGGATGTGCCGGACCTCGGGATAACTCACGAGCACGCGCCGCAGCGTGCGCACGCGCGGATCACTCGCGAACAATCCGCGCTCGCCCGCCCACTCGTCGCGCAGGCGGACGAGGATCCGTCGCGGCGGCGCGCCGTCCGGAGTACCGTCGGCGCTCACCGCCGGCGTCCCACGAGGCGCGAGCGCGCTCGTTCGTAGACCGCCAGCGTGCGGTCGATCTGGAGCCGCACGTCGAACTCGCTCTCGGCCACCTCGCGCGCCCGCGCGCCCATCACGCGGCGGCGCTCGACGTCGACGAGGAGACCGATCACCGCCTCGGCCAGGCCGCCGGGATCGCCCTTGGTGAGGACGCCCGTCTCTCCGTCGCGGACGACCTCGTTGCAGCCGGGCGCCGCCACGGCCACGGCGGGCAGGCCGCAGGCCGCCGCTTCGGCCAGCACGAGGCCCTGCGTCTCCGTTTCGGAGGCGAAGACGAAGAGATCGGCCGCCTGGTAGCAGGTCGGCAGAGTGTCGTGAGGACGGACGCCTAGGAACGTCACGCGCTCGCTCACCGCCGATCGCGCGGCGCGCCGCCGAAGCTCCTCACGCTGGGTGCCGTCGCCGACCAGGACCAGCCGCGCCCGCGACACCGTGCCGGCGACGCGCTCGAAGGCGAGCAGGATCAGGTCCACGCTCTTCTCGCGATCGAGGCGGCCCACGTAGAGCACGATCATGTCGCGCGGGTCGAGGCCGAGCTGTCGGCGCGCGGCCCCCACGTCGCCGGGCTGGAAGCGCGCGAGGTCCACGCCCGTCGGCACCACCGCGATCGGCGTGCGCACGCCGCGCGTGATCAGCTCGTCACGGATGACGCAGGATGGGGCGATGACGGCATCGGCCCCCGCGGCGAAGCGCGTGCTGAGTCGCACCGCGAGGCCCTCCACGACGCTGCGCCGGAACGGGACGTAGTGGGCGTACTTGTCGTAGCGCGTGTGATAGGTGAAGACGAGTGGGCGGCGCTGCTGGCGCGCGAGGCGACGCGCCGCCGGGCCGAGCAGGAACGGATGGTGGCTGTGAAAGACGTCCACCTCGAGCCGGCGCACTCGCCGGGTGATGCGCGGGGCGAACGGCACGGCGAGGGCGAACTCGGGATAGGTGGCCGCCGGAATCGACGGATACCGGATGACGCGGGGGCCGTCGGCGGTTTCAGTGCGGAAGCGAGGCGCCAGGACCCACGCCTCGTGGCCACGGACTTCGAGGCCGCGGCGCAGCGTTTCGACCGACGTCGTGACGCCGCCGCAGAACGGCAGGTAGTTGTTGGTGACCAGCGCGACGCGCACCGTCGGCGGCCCGCCCGTCAGGCCTTGTTGAACTTCTCGAAGTCCTCCGGCTTGATGCTGCCCAGCCACTCGCGCACGCGCTCGGGGTCGTCGGCCTTGAGCGTGTCGGCTTCCTTGGGCGTGGCCACGTCGAGGGTCTTGGCCTTGCGCACGACGTCCTCGTCGACGTAGATGGGCGCGCCCACGCGGAGGGCGAGCGCGATCGCGTCGGAGGGCCGTGAGTCCACCTGGTACTCGGCGCCCGCGACCTGAAGGTGGAGCACGGCGAAGAACGTGTTCTCCTTGAGGTCGGTCACGGCCACCTTGACGACGCGGGCCTCGATGGCCTCCAGGATGTTCTTGATGAGGTCGTGCGTCATCGGCCGCGGCGTCGAGATCTTCTCCAGCTCGAGCGCGATGGCGTTGGCCTCGAAGATGCCAACCCAGATCGGCAGCGACCGCTTGTCGTCTTCGTCGCGCAGGATGATGATCGGCATATTGGAGAGCGGATCCAGCGCCAGCCCGCGGACCTTCATCTCGACAAACATACGGCCTCCTCGACACGCGCAGCGAGGGTCCCCCGCAGGCTGTGCGGCAGCACGTCGGTGATGCGAATGGCGACGACGTCGCCGATGGCCACGCCGGCCGCCGCCTCGAAATTGACGACGCGGTTGCAGCGGGTGCGGCCGCAGAGCTCCTCGCCGTTCTTCTTCGCGCGGCCATCGACCAGGACGTCGACCGTCTGCCCAGCGAGCCGTGCGCCACGAGTGGTGGCCGACCGGCCAGTGACGGCCAGCACGCGGCTGTTGCGGTCCGCCTTCACGGCCAACGGCACCTGATCCGGCATGGTGGCGGCCGGCGTGCCGGGGCGCGGCGAGTAGCGGAAGACGAACACGTTGTCGTACCCGACGCGGTCGACCGTCTCCAGCGTGGCCTCGAAGTCGGCGTCGGTCTCACCCGGGAAGCCGACGATGAGATCGGTGGAGAGCGCGACGTCCGGCACAGCCTCACGCAGCTCGGCGATGAGATCGAGATAGCGCTCGCGCGTGTAGCCGCGGTTCATCCGTTCCAGCACCCGGTTGGAGCCCGACTGGAGCGGCAGGTGCACGTACTCGCAGACCTTGGGCAGGTCCCGGATCGCGGCGATGAGTCGCGACGTGAAGTTGAACGGCAGGAGCGTCACCTCACGGCACCCGTCGGCGACCAGCCGCTCGATCTCGTCGAGCACCGAGGCGGGCGTGTGGCTGCGCTGCCGGCCCCGCGTCACGGGAACGACGCAGAACGTGCAGTGTTTCTCGCAACCCTCCATCACGGTCACGAAGGACTTCAGGCGCGCGGCGCCGTCGGGTCGGGCCGTGATCTTCACCAGCGGCGCTTCGCCGGTCTCCAGCACGGGCCGCTCGCGGCGCGCGCGCGCGACCAGTTCGCCGACTCGTGCGATCGCCGGTGAGCCGAACACGAGGTCGACACCCGGGGCACGTCTCAGGATCTCGTTCTTGTGGAGCTGCGCCATGCAGCCCATCACCCCGACCATCACGTGGGGGCGCGCGCGCTTCAGCGCCCGGAGCTCGCCGAGCTTCGAGAACACCTTGTCCTCGGCCTTCTCGCGGATCGCGCAGGTGTTGAGGAGGATGAGGTCGGCGTCGTGCTCGCTGTCGGTCAGCTCGTAGTCGTCCGCCTTGAGCAGACCCGCGACACGCTCGGAGTCGTACTCGTTCATCTGACAGCCGTACGTGATCAGGTGGAGCTTTGCCATGAGTATCAGGGCTCGATGTTGCTTCGACCGTAGCACCCACCCCCTGGCAAGTCAAACCATGACGCGGAGTTTCGGCGCACGGAATGCGTGGAGGACGAGCACGGAGGGGCCTCGCGACCCCTCCGTGTCGTGAACGGTGAATCCGGTTCCGGTCAGGTCAGATCAATCGATCTCGTCCGCTCGACCGGCACCCGGGCCGGCCTTCGCCGCGCGAGCGCCCTGGTGACCGTTGCCGTTTCCGTTGCCGAACATGAGCGGTGGCGAGACCCGGAACTGGCGCTCGAGGCGCGCGCGCCGCTCCTTCCAGCCCTCCTGGTACTCGAGCTCGTCCTCGTGCAGCGTCGCCGGCTGCTTGACGCCGTGAGCGAGCCTGAACTGGATGGC
>WNGM01013318.1_pt1 | contig 11744 bp, 18 predicted proteins | sample 5400571 | NCBI WGS metagenome assembly WNGM01 (sample SAMN13153378, study PRJNA577476) | soil metagenome | isolation source: 100 cm soil or saprolite under Garry oak tree replicate 2 | place: USA:California | collected 2016-06-15 | reverse complement strand
CGGCATCACCCTGCTGCAGGAGATCCGCCAGTCGCAGCCTTCCCTTCCGGTGATCGTTACAACGTCGTACGTGAGCATGGAGCCGCTCATTAACGTCCTCGACCTCGGCCACTCGGGGTACCTCGTCAAGCCGTTCGATCTGGAAGATCTCGCCGCCCGTATCGATGCTCTCGGCTGAGGGACTGCGGCACGCCTTCGGCGAGGGACGCGGACAGGTGGTTGCGCTCGACGGCGTGTCGTTCACCCTCACGTCGGGACAGACGCTCGCGATCTTCGGGCCGAACGGCGCCGGCAAGACCACGCTGCTCAAGGTGCTGGCGGGCCTGATCCGGCCTCGGGCGGGGTCGGTGCGTGTGGCCGGGGGGCGGCGCGCAATCGGCTGGATCGGCCACCAATCCCACCTCTACGAGCACCTTACGGTACGCGAGAACCTGCTCTTCTGGGCGACGCTCTACGGGGTGCCTGCCGCGCGCCGCGCTCCCCGCGCCGCCGAGGTCCTGGGGCGGCTCGGCATGGGCGATCGGGCGGATCAGCCGGTGTGGTCACTCTCCCGGGGTCTGGCGCAGCGCGCGGCGATTGCCAAGGCCCTGATCCACGATCCGTCCGTGCTGCTGCTGGACGAGCCGTTCACAGGGCTCGATCTCGCCGCGGCGGCCGAGCTGCGGGCGCTTCTGGGCGAGCTGCGCGGTGGCGGCGCGCCGGGGAGGGGGGGAGGCCGCGTGCTCGTGCTGGCGACGCACAACGTAGACGAGGGGGTCGAACTCGCGACCGACGTAGCGTTCCAGCGGCGCGGCCGGTTCGTGCACTTCGCGCCGCGGGCAGGGCGAGGGCCCTCGGAGATCGCGGAGGCGTACCGGAGGGCGGTTGTGGGAGGGACCGATGAGTGACCTGCTCACGCAGGCGTGGGCCGTCGCACGCAAGGACCTGGTGCTCGAGTTCCGCACACGCACGGCGCTCGTCTCGGCCTTCGTGTTCACCGCGCTCGTGCTCACACGGCCGTACCCACCATCGATCTCGCCCCGACCATCCTGTGGGTAACCTTCACGTTCGCCGCGATGCTCGCCTTGAACCGCGCCTTCCAGCTCGAGCTCGAAAACCAGGCGCTCGAGGGGCTGCTGGTATCGCCGCTCAGCCGCACCGGCCTCTACTGGGGCAAACTGATCGCGAATCTCGTGTTCGTGGCGGTGGTGGAAGCCGTCGGTCTGCCCTTGTTCGTGCTCTTCTTCGACGTGCCGATCGGTCGGGTGCTGGTCCCGCTCGTCGGCGTCATCGCGCTCGCGACGCTCGGGTTCGTCGCCGTGGGCACGCTGTTCAGCGCGCTGGTGATTCGAACCCGGTTCGCGGAGCTGCTCCTCGTCGTGATTCTGCTGCCGTTCCTGGTCCCCCCGCTCATCGCCGCCGTGCAGGTCACGGCGCGGCTGCTTGGCGGGCGTCCCTTGAGCGAGTCGGTGGGGTACCTTAAGTTGCTCGCCGCGTACGACATCGTGTTCGTATCGCTCGCGAGCTTCCTGTTTCGATTCACGGTGGACGAATGAGCTTGGCGCACAGAGGTCGATGGATTACGCTGGTCGGTCTCGTGTGCCTCGCCGGCGTGTACGTTCGGGCGCTGGCGTTCACGCCGGTGGAGCGATTGCAGGGACCCGCTCAAAAGATCTTCTACCTGCACGTGCCCGCCGCGCTCTGGACGGAAGCGGCGATGATCCTGGTGGGCCTGGCCGGGATCTTCTATCTGTTCCTCAAGGATCCCCGGCTGGACCGGTTCGCCGCGGCGTCGGCGGAGGTGGGTACGGTGTTTGCGACCATCGTGCTCACGACCGGCCCCATTTGGGGAAAGCCGATCTGGGGGACGTGGTGGACGTGGGATGCCCGGCTGACGTCCACGCTGTTCCTGTTCTTCCTGTACGTGGGATACCTGCTGGTACGGGGGGCCGTGCGGGATCCGGGGCTCCGTGCCCGCTACGCCGCCGTGCTCGGTATCTGCGGACTGTGTCTCGTGCCCTTCATCCACCTGAGCGTCTTCCTGTTCCGCACGCTGCATCCCCAGCCCATTATCGTGAAGCCGAGCGCGCCGTCGCTACCGGGCAGCATGCTGGCGACGTGGCTCTTTTCGCTCGCGGCGTTCACGCTGTTGTACGTGGGGTTCGTGACGCAGCGCTACGCATTGTCGCTCGCGCGGGACGCGCAGCAGGGGGAGCACACCGACCATGCCTGACGTCCCCCAGAACGCCGGCTACATGGTGGCGGCGTACATCGTGACGGCGGTCATCCTGCTGGCCTACGCCGTTTCTCTGCACCGCCGCACTGCAAAGCCTTAACCGTCGCGCTTCTGGGGGAACAACTCGGCGCGCGCTTCGGACAGGCGCGTCAGCCCGTCGGGCACCTGCGTGGCCCAGAGATGCAGGGCTTCGTCGGCGGCGCGCTCGTCGCCCGCCTGGAACAGCGCCTGAGCGTTGAGCCACAGGGCTTCGGCACCGCCGCCGGCCGCGTACGCGCGCGCGAACCGCGCCGCCGCTTCGGCGTAGCGACCGGCCCGGCGATATAGATCACCCGCCGCGAGCGCGGCATCGGGACGCTCCTCGAGCGCGAGCACCTGCTCGTACGCCACGAGCGCATCCTGCTGGCGAAACACCATTTGCCAGGCTTCACCCAGCAGCATCCAGGCATCGGGATTCTCGGAGAAGCGTTGCGCGGCTTGCTGGGCCGCGGCCACCGCGCCCCACCGGTCCTCGATGGCGCGCCGCAACCGCACCAGCGCCGGATAGGACTCCGCGAACGTCGGGGCCAGCGCGCAGCCGAGTCGCAGCCACAGCTCGGCGCGTCTGGGCGCTTCGCGTTGAGAGGCCGCCGCCCGCCGCACGGCGAAGCGGGCGAGCGCGGAGCGCAGGGAGCGGAGCATTGTAGATTGCACCAATCTATGTCACACGCGCCGCGCCCGCCGGGTCCCGCGCGACGCCGCCCGCTCGCGGGCCGGCGCGTCGCGGTCACCCGCGCGCGCGAGCAGGCCGTCGAGCTGGTGCGGGAGCTGGAGGCGCTCGGTGCCGAGGTCGTGGCCGCGCCGACGATTCGCATCGCGCGGCTGGTCGATCTCACCGCGCTCCGCGCTGCGCTCACGCGCGACCCACCCTACGACTGGATCGTGTTCACCAGTCAGAACGCCGTGCACGCCGTATGCGATCAGCTGCCGGAGTGGGATCTCGCGCCCCGCGACGTGGCACGCGCCGCGGTCGCGGCGATCGGACCCGCGACCGCAGAGGCGCTGGTGCGTCACGGCGTCGTTCCCGACCTCGTGCCCGACCGGTTCGTCGCCGAGGCGGTCGTGACCTCGCTCGCGGCGCGGGGGGACGTGCGCGGGAAGACCATCCTGTTGCCGCGCGCGCGTGAGGCCCGCGACGCGCTGCCCGACGGGCTGCGCGTGTTGGGTGCGGTGGTCGACGTGATCCCGGTCTACCAGACCATCTGCGAGACGGGGGACGGGAGCGGCCTGGCGGCCGAGCTCCTCGCCGGGAGGATCGACCTCGTCACGTTCACCTCCTCCTCGACCGTTCGGGGTTTCGTGGACCTCGTGGGCCGGCCGGCCGCGGCGTCCGGCCGGTTCGCGGCGGCGGTGATCGGCCCCGTCACAGCCGGGACGGCGCGCGAGCTCGGGATCACGGTCGCCATCGAGGCCCTGGACTACACGGTTCCCGGGCTCGTGGCCGCAATCGTGCGGTACTACGGGGACGAGGGACGAGGGGCAAGGGAACGGTGACTGTTGCGCTGCGGCTGGGCACGCGCGGCAGCAGGCTGGCGCTCTGGCAAGCCGAGTGGGTGAGGACCGCGCTCGCTCGGTCCGGGGTTTCCGCCGAGCTCGTGATCATCAAGACGCGCGGCGATGCGGAGGTCGATCGCCCGTTGCACGAGCTCGAGGGGAAAGGCTTTTTCACGAAGGAGATCGAGGAGGCGCTGCACGACGGTCGCATCGACGTGGCGGTACACTCGCTCAAGGATCTGCCCACGACCCTGCCGGCCGGGCTGGCGCTGGCGGCGGTCCCCGAGCGGGCCGACCCGGCCGAAGTGTTGGTGACGCGCGACGCGGGCGTCACGTCGATCGCCGGCCTGGCCGCCGGCGCCAAGCTCGGCACCTCCAGCCTGCGGCGGGTGGCGCAGATCCGCTACCTCCGGGCCGACCTCGACATCGTGTCGCTGCGCGGCAACGTGCCGACCCGGGTGCAGAAGGTGAAGGAAGGGCGCGACGGCCTCGACGCGGCGCTCCTCGCCGGGGCGGGGCTGGAGCGACTGGATCTCGCGGGTCAGATCGCCGCGCGGCTCGATCCGCTGGACGTCATGCCGGCACCGGGTCAGGGCGCCCTCGGGCTCGAGGTCCGCGCCGACGACCGCAAGGCCCGCGCCGCACTCGTGCCGCTCGAGGATCCGCCGAGTGCGCGCCAGGTGGCGGCCGAGCGGAGCCTCCTCGCCTCGCTCGAGGGCGGATGTCAGGCGCCGGTGGCAGCGTGGGTCGGGATGCGCGATGCGGGAAGCGGGATGCGCCTGTTTGGGCGGGTGACGGCGCAGGATGGCTCGGTTCAGCTCACGGCGTCCGCCGACATCGACGACCGCAATCCGGAGGCGGCGGGCGTCGCCTTGGCGGGCTTGCTCCGGGGCCAGGGCGCGTCGAGATTGCTCGGCCGATGAGCCAGTTCCCGATCCGCCGCATGCGCCGGTTGCGCCGCACTCAGGCGTTGCGCCGCCTGGTGCAGGAGACGCACCTCGTCCCCTCGCAGCTGGTGTGGCCCTTGTTCGCCTGCCACGGGGAGGGCGTCCGGCGGGAGGTCGCCGCGCTGCCCGGTGTCTATCAGACCTCGCTCGACGAGCTGGTGAAGGACGCGGAGCGGGCGCGGCGGCTCGGGCTCGGCGGCATCATTCTCTTCGGTCTTCCCGCGGCGAAGGACGCGACCGGCTCGGAGGCGTACGACGAGCAGGGAATCGTGCAGCAGGCGGCGCGGGCGGCGAAGCGGGCCGTGCCGGAGCTGCTGGTGATCGGAGATGCCTGTCTGTGCGAGTACACCGACCACGGACACTGCGGCGTGGTGCAGGACGGAGAGGTCGAAAACGACGCGTCGGTGTATCTGCTCGGCAAGGTCGCCGTGACGCAGGCGCGCGCGGGCATCGACATCGTCGCGCCCAGCGATATGATGGACGGCCGGGTGGCAGGGATTCGGAAAGCGCTCGACGCCGCCGGATTCTCACGCATCCCGATCATGTCGTACGCCGCGAAGATGGCGTCGACGTTCTACGGACCGTTCCGGGAGGCGGCCGGCTCGACCCCCCAGTTCGGCGACCGTCAGTCCTATCAGATGCAGGGGACCAACGCCGACGAAGCGATGCGCGAGATCGGGCTGGATGTCGAGGAAGGGGCGGACATCGTCCTGGTGAAGCCGGCGCTGCCGTGCTTGGACCTGATCCGGCGGGCCAAGCAGGAGTTCGGCTCGCCGCTCGCGGCGTACCAGGTGAGCGGGGAGTACGCGATGATCAAGGCTGCGGCGGCGCGCGGCATGCTCGACGAGGCGCGCGCCATGTGGGAAACGCTGTACGCGATACGCCGGGCGGGCGCCGACATCATCCTCAGCTATTTCGCGCCGGCGGCGGCCGACGCCCTCTAGCGGCGCGGTAGCAGCACGATCCTCCACAGAAGTGCAGCCACGCCCGCGCCGATCACGGGGCCGATCCAGTAGACCGCGTGGGCGTTCCATTGCCACGCGACCAGGGCAGGTCCGATCGCGCGTGCGGGATTCATCATGGCTCCGGTGAAGCTGCCGCCCACCAGCGCGTCCACGAAGATCGCGAGGCCGATGCCGAAGCCCGCGATCTTCGGGGCCTCCGACGAAACGGCCGTCCCGAACACGGCGCTCACCAGAAAGAAGGTGAGCAGTGCCTCGATCCAGACGCCTTGCATGAAGCCCACTTCGGTCGCGAGCCGCGGCGTGCCCACGAGCGCCAGACCCACCGCCATGGGCGGGAACACGGCCTTCACGAGCGCCGCGCCGGCTACCGCGCCCAGGATCTGAGCCAGGATATACGGCCCCACACGCCGACCCTCGAACCTCTCCCCGAGCCACAAGCCCAGCGTGACGGCGGGATTTATGTGACCACCGGAAATACTCATCGTCATGGACACGATGACCGCCATCCCGACGCCGTGTGCGAGGGCCACCCCGAGCGGGCCGATGCTGCCGGTCGTGGGGCCGTTGGCGATGAACGCGACGACGCTTCCCGCGCCCAAGAATACGAACAGCAGCGTTCCGACGAACTCGGCCGTGAGGGACCGCAGCAGCTTGGGCATGACGGGGTCCTCGAGTTTGTGAGCCGCGGCAATCTACCCGAATCCGGCCCAATCTGCGCGGCGCACTAGGCGCGGCGCAACACCAACGCGGCGTTGATCCCGCCGAACCCGAACGAGTTGGTGAGCACCACCTCCGGCGCCGCCGTGCGGCCCTCACCGCGCAGGCAGTCCAGGTCGCACGCGGGATCGGGGTGCTCGAGATTGATCGTGGGAGGAAGCCAGCGCCGCTCCATCGCGAGCGCGCAGATCGCCGCCTCGATCGCGCCGCTCGCGCCGAGCGCGTGGCCGTAGTAGCCCTTCGTGCCGCTGACGCTGAGCCGGTAGGCGTGGTCGCCGAAGACCTGTTTGATCGCCTGAGTCTCGGTGGAGTCGTTGAGCGGCGTAGACGACCCGTGGGCGTTGATGTAGCCGACCTCGGCGGGCGCGACGCGGGCGTCGGCGAGGGCGAGCTGCATCGCCCGGGCCGCTTGGCGGCCGTCGGGACGCGGGGCGGTCATATGGTAGGCGTCGTTGGTGAAGGCGTAGCCCGCGAGCTCGGCGTAGATCTTGGCGCCCCGCACGACCGCCCGCTCCCGCTCCTCGAGCACCAGCACCGCCGCCCCCTCGCCCATTACGAATCCGTCGCGGTCCTCATCGAATGGGCGCGAGGCGTGGGCGGGATCGTTGTTGCGCGTGCTCATCGCGCGGATCACGCTGAAGGGCGAGGGGCGCCTCGGCGCCGCCCGCGAGCATCACGTCGGCGCGTCCCTCGCGGATCGTGTGGAACGCCTCTCCCACGGCGATGGTGCCGGAGGCGCAGCTCATGGCGTTGGTCGAGTTCGGGCCCGTGAACCCGAACTCGATCGCGATATTGCAGCTCGCCGCGCCCGGGAACACGGCGAGCGCGAGCGCGGGGTCGAGCCCACGCGGGCCCCCCGCGCGAAACTGCTCCACCTGCGACTCGGCGAACGCCACGCCCCCGAGCGCCGATCCCATCATCGCCCCGACCCGGTCACGGTCCTCGCGCCCCGGGTCGAGTTCGGCGTCGGTGAGCGCGAACCGCGCGCTCGTCACCGCCAGCTGGGAGAAGCGGTCCAGTCGTTTGGCCCGCTTGGCGTCGAGATGGTCCTGAGGGCGGAAATCGGGGATCTCCGCGGCGATCCGGCTCCTGAACGGCGCAGGATCGAAGCGCGTGAGCTCCCGCACGGCCGAGGTCCGGGCCGCGAGCCCGGCCCACAGGCCGTCGGCCCCCGTGCCGATCGGCGTGACCGCCCCCACCCCAGTGATCACGACTCGGCGCTGTCCGTTCCTCACCTATGCCCCCCTCCCTCCGCGAACCGTTTGATGCCCGCCAGGGTGCGGGACGCGATCCCATGGATGAACACCGGCCCGATCACCAGCCGGGCCGCCACCGGGCCGACGAGTGGCCACGCCGGGCCCGTCCACTCGTGCAGGATCGTTACCGCCACACCGTCCGACTCTCCCACCAGTCGCCAGACCACGTCCATCCCGGTCGTTGTACCCCGGACGTGCCGGTAGCGGATTTCTCGCGCCGCCCGGTCCAGGGTCATCTCCGAGACCCACCAGGTGGGGTAGCGGAACAGACCGAAGGGGCGCCAAGCCGCCATTTCCACGGTGCCACCGCGCTGGTGGCGGTCAATAAACCTGACCCACCGATAGTGAGACAGGATTTCAGGCCAACGTTCGACATCCGAAGCGACTTGAAACGCGCGCTCCATCGGCGCTCGGATCACCGTTTGATCGAGAGTGCGCATCACAGGCGATCAGTCGACAGGGCGGTCTGGCAACTTCACTGCGAGCTGGCCCCTGGGGACCACGCGGCTACTATCCTAGCCCCCGGTCGGTACCGCGCCGCCGCTCGCACCCCCGCGTCCCGGAGCATCTCGTCGAACTCCCGCTTCGTGTAGCCCCGCTTGAGCGACACCACCGCGTCGTGGCGGGTCACACCGCTCATCCCAAGGCCGACCGACGCCGCCCACACGCCCGCCATGGCCACACGGGACCGGCGCAGGTCCGCGAGCACCACGGCGCGCCGGGCTACGCGGTCGAACCCGGCGATCCAGCGCACGGCGACCGGCCGCGGCACGTGGTGCAGCACCTGGCTCGCGACGACCACGTCCACCGAGCGCGGCCCGAGTGGCAGGGCCGCGCCGTCGGCGAGCGCGACCGCGAGTGGCGCGCCGCGCCCGCCGTCGGCTCCCTGCGCCAGCCGGGCTGCGGTGCGATTCAGCTCGATCCCGACGAGTCGCAGCGTGATCCCGTGACGCCGGGCCGCGGCGGCTGCCGCGCGGGGGATATCGCCGAGCCCCGTTCCGACGTCGAGCAGGGTCCACTGTTCGTCGCACGTTACACGTTGGACGTTGCACGAGCGCCGGAAGAAGGGCTCGAGGGCTTCCACCACCGCGCGCGTGCCTCCGAAGAGGGCGTTCAGGCGCGCGATGTCGCGGAGCTCTCTCCCGACGAGCTCGGGATCGGCCCGCGGGTCATCCAGCAGCTCGATCCCGATCATGGGCTTCCGCCGCCGAGCCCGGCGTATCCTCCGCGGTAATAGAGCAGGGGCCGGCGGTCGGAGACGGTGCCGCCGGTGACCAAGCCGAAAAACACCGTGTGATCCCCGCCCGGGGCTTCCGCCTGTTTTTCGCACTCGATGCTCGCGAGGACGCCTTCGAGCACCGGCATGCCGTGCCTGGTCTCCTGGTAGCCGATGCCGTGGAAGCGGTTCGGATGGTCCTCCGCGAACCGCCGTGAGACGGCCTCCTGGTCCGCTGCGAGCACGTTCAACACGAAGCGTTGAGCGGCTCTCAGCGCGGGATACATGTCGTTGTTCCGATCCACGGACACGAGAACCAGTGGCGGCTCGAGCGACACCGAGGCGACCGAGCTCGCCGTCATACCGATCGGGCGGCCGGCCGGGTCGCGCGTGGTCAGGACGGTCACGCCCGTCGCGAAGCGACCGAGCAGCTGGCGGAACTGTGCGGGATCGACGCCGGACATATCGGTCACCACAGGAATTGGGCCAGGACGCTCGCTTTAAGGACTCGACGCGCCGGGACGATATTCCCGGTCGCGCTCACCAGAAGATCCGCGAGGTCTGGCCGGCCCGCCAGGCGGCGTACGACGCGGTCGGTGAGCGCGGGCCAGCCCACGCCCACGCCGATGAGCCGCTCGAGCACCCACTTGCCGGCGAATTCGCGACGGCGCGCGCGGCGGTAGGGCTCGAGCGCTGCGGCTGGAAGAGGCCCACTGCTGTCCCGCACCCCGGGCTTGCGCCCGGGGTCAGAGCGACGACTGACCCCGCGCGCAAGCGCGGGGATCACGCACTGGGCCGCTAGCTCGGCGCCCCGCAGCGCGGCATAGATCCCCTGGCCGGTGAACGGGTCGAAGAAGTCCGCCGCATCGCCCACGAGAAGGGCCCCCCCGGCCGGCGCGACGGCCGTGCGCGACCACTGCGCGAACGGACCCGTGGCCAGCACGTCGCGGACCATGCGCTGCGGGTTGAAACGCCCTGCGAGTCCGGGGAATCGCTCGAGCTCGGCGAAAAAACTTTGGCGGAAATCCCGGCCCTCGCTCCTGGCGGTGCGTACCGTCTCGAGCGGGACCACCAGCGCGACCGTGGTCACGCCGCCGCCGATCGGGCCAAGGCCCACGTAGCCATGCTTGCCGACGTGCAGCTCACCGACGCCGTCGATCCCCGCCACATCCGCCACATGCGCGCTGAACGCGACCCGCCGCGGCGGCGAGGAGCGGACCAGACCGAGACGGCGCGCAACCACCGAGCGCAATCCGTCGGCGCCGACGACGATGCGTGCGGTGCACGTTACACGGTGCCCGTTGCACGAGCGTGCGACTACGCCCGCGACGGCCCCTCTCTCCCACACCAGGTTCTCGACCGCTGTGGCCTCGCTCACGTGCGCCCCCGCACGCGCGGCCGCGGCCACGAGGATGGTGTCGAACGCGGTCCGGGGCAGGGCGAAGCTGTAGGGGCGGGGACCGCCCTGAAACCGTCCGCACATCACTGCGCCGCCGGGCGCGACCACCTTCATCCCGTACAGCTTGGCGTGCGCCGAACCCTCAACCGCGTCGACGACGCCCCCGCCCAGCCGCTCGAGGATTTCCGTGGTCGCGGGGCTCAAGTACTCGGAGCACGCTTTGTCTCGCGGGAACCGGGCGCGGTCGATGAGCAGTACGGAGGCCCCCGCGCGGGCCAGCAGCAACGCCGTCGTCGCTCCTGCCGGACCGGCTCCGACGACGACGACATCCCAGCGGTCGGTCACGAGGGCGTCGCGCTCAGGGCGGCGAACCATGCGATCCGAGCACGGCGACGGCCGCACCCACCAGCGTCGCCGCGAGGTTCACACCGTCGTTGTCGAGCCATCGCCAACCACTGGCAAGCCGCACGGGCTCGTGGCACACTGTCTGGCCGCGCTCGAAGCGCGCATCGCATGCGGGACATTCGTACTTCCCTTGGAGCGTCGCGCCGAGGACGGAGTCTGCGAGCATGCCGGCGACGCCGGCGGCGGTGAGTATGACAAACCCCGGGGCCATGCCGCGGGGTGCAAGCGCAGCCGTCAATCCCGCAATGCCCGCTGCCCCGGCCACGCCGCCCAGTGTTCCCAGCGCAGTGATCCCCCCCGACGAGCCGCGCGTCACCCGCCTCCAGGAGGTGGTGAGGCGCGGCGGGAACGGTGAGAACGCTCCGATTTCGGTGGCCCATGTGTCGGCGGCCGCCGCCGCGATGGCGCCGGCGGCCGCCGCCCACGAGCCGAGCAGGGCGGCGACCAGGGCGACGCCACCGTTGGCCAACACTTGCCGCGCGCTGCGACTCGGGCCGCGGCGCTCGGCGATCTGGGTGAGGATGCTACCGGTGAGAAAGAAAGCGGCGAGCAGTGCGAGCCCGGGCCAGCCGAAGCCCCACGTCACGCTCGCCCCGACGGCGCAGGCGGCGCCGAGCCCGCCGGGGGTGAGCCACTTCACTCGTCGAGGAGCTCGTCCAGGATCCGGCGCTTCAGGTCGGCGGGTGCACCCTGGGCCCGGCAGCGGGCCTTGAGGAAACCGAGGAACAGCTTTTCGAAGTCGAATTCCTCGCCGCACGGCGGGCAGTCGGCGATGTGCTGACGGATCTCCTGCTCCACGGCGGGCGTGAGCTCGCGGTCGAGGTACTCATAGAGGTGTTCTTTACATTCCCGACAATTCATTTGGCGGACCCCTTGATGTACCCCATCCCGACGGCGTAGTCGTACAGTTTCTGCTGGAGCAGGCGCCGGGCCCGGAACAGCCGCGACTTCACCGTGCCCACCGGCACTTCCAGGATCCGGGCGATCTCCTCGTACGACATGCCCTCCACGTCGCTCAACACCACGGTCTCCCGGAATTGTTCCGGGAGCAGGTCAATGGCCCGGAGGACCTCGTCGTCCACGATGCGGTC
>WNGM01013579.1_pt1 | contig 11749 bp, 15 predicted proteins | sample 5400571 | NCBI WGS metagenome assembly WNGM01 (sample SAMN13153378, study PRJNA577476) | soil metagenome | isolation source: 100 cm soil or saprolite under Garry oak tree replicate 2 | place: USA:California | collected 2016-06-15 | reverse complement strand
CCGCAGTCTCGTGCCCAAGTGCTCGTGGCACGCTCGCCAGGGCGAGGCGTGATGATAATCCTCATCCGGCCGGTGTTCCTCCGCCTCGTCTGGTTGGCGAGACGATCCCTCGGGGCAAGCGCCGGACTTCGCATGTTCCGTGAAAGGTCCTTGCGCCGGGCGCGAAGACGCGGAAGCCCGGGCCGATTCGTAGCAACGGTGCGGCGTCCTTCCTCGCCACGATTCCCCGCCTGTTCAGGAGCGGGCAGGCGCAAAATATCCGTATCGCCATCGGGCCAGCCCGAGAAGCCTGCTGATGGACAAGCAATTCGCCTCCGCCGCCGACCTCGAAGAGAAGAAGGTCAGCTTCGAGCACCTATCCGGGATCGCCGATTCCTACACCGCCGCGGGCGATCCGAATACCAGATGGAATCGCGTTCGGGATTTAGGGGTCATGGCGTCGATGGGCGAACAGTTTCGGGTATTTCCAGACCCGCGAACCTTTGATCTGGGTCGCGCATTGGCGACGGAGCGACGCACAGAGAGGAAATTTCCTGTTTGATGGACTGTACCAATATTGATACACTTATCCTGTGGAACGGCAAGCTATCCTTGATGTTCGATTCTTCATGACCGAGGCCGGTACAGAGCCTGTTCGCGATTGGCTACGAACGCTCTCGGCAACCGATCGGAAACTGATCGGCGGGAACATCAAGACGGTGCAATTCGGCTGGCCCCTCGGAATGCCGCTGGTCGATCACCTTGGTGGTGACATTTGGGAAGTGCGGTCAAGGCTGGACACGCGAATTGCGCGAACGCTGTTCGCAACCGAAGGCAACACGATGATTTTGTTGCACGCTTTCATCAAGAAGCAACAGAAGACACCCAAGCCCGACTTGGATTTGGCAATAGATCGATTGAAGCAGTTGAGGAGGCGGAAATGACCAACCCTTATATCGGAAGCAGCTTCGACGATTTCCTGGCCGAAGAGGCCCTACTCGAAGAAGCCACGGCAGTCGCCGTGAAGCGCGTCATTGCCTGGCAGATTGAGCAGGAGATGGCCAACCAGAAGCTCACGAAGACGGCGATGGCCAAAAAAATGCATACCAGCCGTGCTGCGCTGAACCGGCTGCTCGATGAGACGGACACTAGCCTGACTCTGACTACTCTTGCCAGCGCAGCGGCGGCCCTGGGAAGGCAGGTCAGATTTGAGTTGTGCGCTACCTGATCTGCATAACCGTCTGCCTTGTCAAAAACGGTGCGAATTTCTCGACCGTCCGGGTACTGGCTGTGACCACCCTACAGAGCTTGAATTTTTCGATTCCCTGATCGTCCGCTTTTGGCAGGTCTCAGGAGGTCGGACGATTCCAGCGAAACGATAAGTGGTCGCTGCTGCACGGCGCAATCACAAATAAATCATGGAAATCGGATCCCCAAAAAGGCCGGTCGCACTTCGCCACGATTCCCGCCTGTTCGGCAGCGGGCGGGTGCAAAATATCCATATCGCCGTCGGTCCAACCCGAGGAACCCGCTGATGGATCGACGCCACCGCCACGCCGGTGATGGCCCGGGACGTAATCCGCCGGGTACGCACGATTACCGACAAGCCGATCAAGTACCTGACGCTGACCCACTACCATGCGGTGCGCGTGCTCGGCGCCTCCGCCTACAAGGGCGAGGGCCTGCAGCAGATCATCGCCTCGCAGCCGACCTATGAGCTGATCGCCGAGCGCGGCCGGCAGGACATGGATTCGGAAATCGGCCGTTTCCCGCGCCTGTTCCAGGCCGTCGACAGCGTGCCCGGCCTGACCTGGCCAACGCTCGCGTTCGAGAGCCGGATGACGCTGTGGATGGGCGCGCTGGAAGTCAGGATCATGCATCCCGGCCGCGGCCACACCAAGGGCGACACCGTCGTCTGGCTGCCGCAGCAGCGGATCCTGTTCTCCGGCGACCTGGTCGAATACCAGGCCGCCTGCTACACCGGCGACGCTTACCTCGCCGACTGGCCGGCAACGCTCGATGCCCTGGCCGCCCTCGCGCCGCAGCAACTGTTGCCCGGCCGCGGCCCGGCGCTGATGAACGCAGCCGACGCCGCCGCCGGCCTGGCCTACACCCGCGACTTCGTCACCACCCTCTACCGAAGCGCCCGCGAGGCGGTGGCCCGGGGCATGGACCTCAAGGCGGCGATGGCCCACACGCGGCGCGCCATGGACCCCAAGTTCGGCGAGGTCTTCATCTACGAACACTGCCTGCCCTTCGACGTCACCCGCGCCTACGACGAGGCCTCGGGCATCCGCGATCCGCGCATCTGGACGGCCGAGCGGGATCGGGAGATGTGGCACGCGCTGCAGGAGGCGGCATGACCGGGCCGGAATTGGCGCCCGGCGCACGCCGCGAAGCGCAGCCATCCGGAGCGGATGTCAGCGACATCCGAATAGGATAATCGCCCCGACACCGGTACAGAGGACCCTGTGCTTAGGACATACGCCTATCCAAAATATTCCTACGAGAAGCCGCGGGAACTGGCTTCCGCCGCCGTCGTGCGCCATCCGGTGGTGGTCGTCGGCGCCGGCCCGGTCGGCCTGGCGGCGGCCATCGAATGCCGCTTGAAGGGCATCCCGGTGCTGCTGCTCGACGACGACGACACGGTATCGATCGGCTCGCGCGGCGTCTGCTACGCCAAGCGCGCCCTGGAGATCCTCGACCGGATCGGCTGCGGCGACGCGGTCGTCGCCAAGGGCGTCAGCTGGAATGTCGGCCGCACCTTCTTCCACGACCGCGAGGTGTTCAACTTCAATCTCGTGGCCGAACCCGACCACAAGCGGCCCGGCATGGTGAACCTGCAGCAGTATTACCTCGAGCAGTACGAGGTCGAGCGTGCCCGCCAACTTGGCGTCGAAGAGGCGGAGTGGCTGATCGCCGCCGACGGCGCGCGCAGCCCGATCCGCCACATGCTGGGACTGGAAGCGGAAGGGAGGATATTCATGGATCGCTTCCTCATCGCCGACGTGGTCATGAAGGCCGATTTCCCCGCCGAGCGCTGGTTCTGGTTCGATCCGCCGTTCCATCCGAACCAGTCCGTGCTGCTGCACAAGCAGGCTGACAATGTCTGGCGCATCGACTTCCAGCTCGGCTGGGAGGCCGACCCGGAGGAAGAGAAGAAGCCGGAAAAGGTCATCCCAAGGATCAAGGCCATGCTCGGCGAGGCGCGCGAATTCGAACTGGAATGGGTCAGCGTGTACACCTTCCAGTGCCGGCGCATGGAGAAGTTCCGCCATGGCCGCGTCCTGTTCGTCGGCGACGCCGCCCACCAGGTCTCGCCGTTCGGCGCCCGCGGCGCCAACTCCGGCTTCCAGGACACCGACAACCTCGCCTGGAAGCTGGCGCTGGTCGTCGCCGGCACGGCGCCCGAGGCTCTGCTCGACAGCTACAGCGAGGAGCGCACCTGTGCCGCCGACGAGAACCTGATGAACTCGACCCGCTCCACCGACTTCATCACGCCCAAGAGCACGATGAGCCGCAACTTCCGCAACGCCGTCCTGGACCTGGCCCAAGACCATGCTTTCGCGCGCAAGCTGATCAATTCGGGGCGGCTGTCGGTGCCCGCCATCCTGGCCGATTCGCGGCTCAACACCGCGGACGAAGACGCCTTCGCCGGCAACATGGTGCCCGGCGCCCCGGCCGACGACGCCCCGGTCGCCGTCGACGGCCGGGACGGCTGGCTGCTCGACCATCTTGGCAACCGCTTCCAGTTGTTGGTGTTCGTCGACGATCCGGCCGCGGTCGATGCCGCGGCGTTGCGCTCGCTCGACAACGGCGCCATTCCCGTCGACGCCATCGTCGTCTCGGCCGAGCCCGGAAGAGCCGCCGGCCTAAGCAGCGTGCACGACGCGCGCGGCCGCTACGCCCAGCGCTACGATGCCCGGCCCGGCACCGCCTCCCTGATGCGCCCGGACCAGCACGTCGCGGCGCGCTGGCGCCGCGTCGATCCGGCCGCCGTCCGCCATGCCGTCGCCACGGCCACCTGCAATCCTTAGCCCGAGGGATGCCGCCATGCCCCTGAACCTCGATCCCAATTTCCACGAACCCGGCAAGCGCTATTTCCGCGATTTCTCGCCCGGCGACGACTTCTACGAAATGCTCATCGACGCCCATCGCCAGCTCGACGACGGGCGCAGCGCCAGGCTCAACGCCCGGCTGATCCTGCTCCTCGCCAACCATATCGGCGACATCTCGGTGCTGCGCCAGGCGCTGGCCGTCGCCGGCGCCGGCGTTTGAGCGGCGCTACGCCAACTGCATAACGACTTCCGGAGACGAGCATGCAGATCCGCAAGATTCACCATGTCGCCTATCGCTGCGCCGACGCCAAGGAAACGGTCGAGTGGTACGGCCGGCATCTCGGCATGAAATTCGTCCTGGCCATCGCCGAGGACAAGGTGCCGTCGACCGGCGCGCCCGACCCCTACATGCACGTCTTCCTCGATGCCGGCAACGGCAACGTCCTGGCCTTCTTCGAACTGCCGACCCGGCCGCCGATGGGCCGCGATCCGAACACGCCGAACTGGGTGCAGCACCTGGCCCTGGAGGTCGGTTCGGTCGACGAACTGCTGGCGATCAAGCAGGGCCTCGAAGCGGCTGGCATCGCGGTGCTCGGACCGACCGACCACACCATCTTCAAGTCGATCTACTTCTTCGATCCCAATGGTCACCGCCTCGAACTGGCGGCCAACATCGGCACCGCCGAAATGATGCGCGAACTCGACGCAGTCAAGTGGGACATGCTGGAGGAATGGTCGAAGACGAAGCAGGCACCGGCGCACACCCGCTGGATGCATGACGGCAGCAAGGCGGCGACGGGAAGCGGCACGTGAAGCTCGCCACCCTGAAGGAGGGCGGCCGCGACGGCACGCTGGTCGTCGTCAGCCGCGACCTCGCCTGGTGCCAGTCCGTCTCGGGCATCGCCGCCACGCTGCAGGCCGCGCTCGACGACTGGGATCGCACCGCACCGCAACTGGCCGCCGTCTTCGCGGCCCTCAACGCCGGCCAGGCGCGCCATGCCCGGCCCTTCGACGCGCGAGCCTGCCACTCGCCGCTGCCGCGGGCCTTCCAATGGGCCGACGGATCGGCCTACCTCAACCACGTCGAACTGGTGCGCAAGGCGCGCGGCGCCGAAGTTCCGCCGGAGCTGTATACCGACCCGCTGCTCTACCAGGGCGGCTCCGACAGTTTCGTCGGCCCGACCGACCCGATCCTCGCCGCCTCGGAAGACTGGGGCATCGACTTCGAAGCCGAGGTCGCCGTCATCACCGGCGACGTGCCGATGGGCGCGACGCCGGCCCTGGCGGCGCAGGCCATCCGCCTGATCATGCTGGTCAATGACGTGTCGCTGCGCAACCTGATCCCCGCGGAACTGGGCAAGGGCTTCGGCTTCTTCCAGTCTAAGCCGGCCTCGGCCTTCTCGCCGGTGGCCGTGACGGTCGACGAACTGGGCGAGTCCTGGCACGATGCCCGCCTGCACCTGCCGCTGCAAGTCAGCATTAACGGCCTTCCCTTCGGCCGGCCTAATGCCGGCGTCGACATGACATTCGATTTCGGCCGGCTGATCGCCCACGCGGCGAAGACGCGCGAACTCGAAGCCGGCTCGATCGTCGGCTCGGGCACCGTGTCGAATCGCCAGGGCGGGCTGTCCGGCTCCTCGATCGCCGACGGCGGCGTCGGCTACTGCTGCCTGGCCGAGCTGCGCATGGTCGAGACGCTGGCGACGGGTAAGCCGCAAACACCCTACCTCAAGTTCGGCGACGCCGTTAGGATCGAAATGTGCGATCGCAATGGCAACAGCATATTCGGTGCCATCGACCAGCGCATCGCCGCCGCCCCGCCCGACCGCTGAGCGGCTGAGGGCGCGGCGGCCAGCTCCCTATTCCTTGTGGGCTTCGAGGGGAATGGTGATCGTCACCTCGTCGCCGACATTGGGCGCGTATTTCCCGGCGTTGAAGTCGGAGCGCTTGATCTTGGTGACGGCGTTGGCGCCGATGGCGTCCTTCTTGACGATGGGATTGGTGCCGTGGAGGAAGGAGGTCACCGTCAGGGTGACCGGTTTGGTCACGCCCTTGATGGTCAAATTGCCGTCGATCGAAACCGGCTTGTCGCCGTCGAACTTCACCGCCGTCGACTTGAAGGTGATGGTCGGATACTTGGCGGTGTCGAAGAAGTCCTCGCCCTGAATGTGACCGTTGAACAGCGCAAATCCGGTATCGACCGACTTGGCGTCGATGACGATGTCAACCGAACCGGTCTTCGCCTCGGGATCGTAGACGATCTTTCCCGAGGTGCTGTCGAAACGGCTGACCTGGTTCGAGAAGCCGAAGTGGCTGTACTCGAAGCGCGGCTTGGTGTGGTTGGTGTCGACGAGGAAGGTCGCCGGTGTGGCAAACGCCGGCAGCGCGAAGGCCGCGGCAAGGGCGAAGAGGGGGCGGTATGTCATCGAAAATCTCCTTATGGGTTGGGGTGCAGCTTACTTCCGCGTCGCCGCCGCGGCGGCGACGACATGAAATCGTATCTTGACTTCGTTGGCAACGGTGCCGGTGTCGGCCCACGGCCCTTCGCCGATGGCGTAGTCCAGGCGCATCAGGCTGAACACGCCGTCGAAGACGCCGGTGGCACCGTCCTGCCTGAAGGTGAAGGGCGCGACGACATCGCGGCTGCGGCCCTTGATGCTGAGCTTGCCGGCGACTTCGTAGCGGTCGCCGCCGAGCGGCTTGACGCCGGTCGCGGCGAAGCTGGCCTGGGGAAAATCCTTGGCGTTGAACCACTGCCGGCCGGCGACTTCCTCGTCGGCGGGCGCGGAACCGGTGTCGATGCTGGCCAGGTCGATGTCGATGCGCACATTGGCGGCGCCGGGCCGGGCGGGATCGAAGCCGATGCGCGTGCTGAAGGAGCGGAACCCGCCTTCGACCGGCACGCCCATCTGCTTCGAGACGAAGCTGACGGTGCTCTTGTCGCGCAGCATCTGGCTGAACTCCGTCGCGCCGGCGCTGCCGCCGGCAGCCGCGAGGGCGATGGCCACGAGGGTAATGCCCGCCACGCGCAAGCCGGCCTTGTTTGACGATGTCATCCTGTTTGGCAAATCCGCCGTGTTGGTCATAGTGGTCATCCCTTGGCAAAAAGTTCCTGCGCCAGGCAATCGAGCGGCCGCGGCGGATGCCCGACCAGGCTGGCGAAGTCGTTGCCGACCCGGGCGAACTTGCCGGCGGCGACCGCCGAATACATGTTGGCCATGGCCCGGCAGAGCCAGGCCGGCAGGCCGAAGCCCTCCAGGGCCGCGGCGTAGTCGTCCTCGCTGACCGGCTGGTAGCGCAGCGGCCGGCCGCTTGCCCGGGCCACCGCCGCCGCGACATCGTGATAGTCGCAGGCGGTCTGGCCGGTCAGCTCATAGACATCCTTGGCCAGCCGCGGCGCCGCCGCCGCCGCGGCGATGGCCTGGGCCAGTTCGTCGCGGCTGACGAAGCTGACCCGGCCTGCGCCGGCGCAGACGTGGAAGACGCCGCTGTCGAGGGCGCCGCCGACGGTCATTGGCAGGAAGTCGGCATAGAGCGTGTTGCGCAGCAGCGTGACCTCGAGGCCGCTGGCGGCGAGATCGGCTTCCGTGGCGCGATGCACCTGGGCGAACTCGGCCGGCGAATCGGCGGCGACATCGAGAAAGCTGGTGTAGAGGATGTGCTTCACCCCGGCGGCGCGGGCCGCCGCGACGGCGTCGCGATGCTGGCGGATGCGCACGTCCCTGGGTCCGTCGGTGGACACCAGCACCAGTTTGTCGACGCCGGCGAAGGCCGCTTCGAGCTGTTCGGGCCGGTCGAAGTCGCCCTGGCGCACGGCGATGCCGCGGCGGGCCAGATCGTCGGCCTTGGCCGGGTCGCGGACACCGGCGGCGAGTCGTTCGCTGCCGCCGAGGCGGGTGGCGAGGTGGGCGAGGATGCCGCGGCCGAGCTGGCCGTTGCCGCCGGTGACGAGGATCATGATGTGGTCCTTAGGCTGGGTTGGTTTCGCGGTACCGGTTCGGTGCCGCACTGTCGATGAGGGAACTTTAGGCGCCCCGGGCCGAAAGAAATAGGCGACAATCTGCAACTGTTTGTTGTCGTTGGAGCAACAATGGACCGACTCGAAACCATGCGGGCTTTCGTGCGGGTGGCGGAATCCGGCAGCTTCACCGCCGTCGCCAACGAGATGGACGTGGCGCGGTCGGTGGTGACCCGCCAGGTCGCCGACCTGGAGGCTCACTTGGGCGTCAAGCTGATCGCGCGCAGCACCCGCCGCCTCAGCCTGACCTCGGCCGGCGCCGGCTATCTCGACACCTGCCGCAACATCCTAAGTCTCGTCGAGGCCGCCGAGACCGGTCTGGCCGACGAGCGCCAGGTGCCGCGCGGCCACCTGAGGATCAGCGTGCCGCTGAGTTTCGGCCTGCGCCACCTGTCGCCGCTGCTGATCGATTTCGCCACCACTTACCCCGATGTCACGGTGGAGCTCGATTTCACCGACCGCAAGGTCAACCTGATCGAGGAAGGCATCGACGTCGCCATCCGCGTCGCCGGGCGGCTCGAGCCCCACGACGTGGCGCGGCGCATCAGCGTCTGCCGCTCGGTGGTGCTGGCCTCGCCCGACTACCTGCGCCGCCACGGCGAACCGGCGCACCCGGCCGATCTGGCGCAGCACGAATGTCTCGGCTACGTGCCGGTGCTGCGCTCGGCCTGGCCCTTCCTGGTCGATGGGCAGACGCGTTCCTTCCCGGTGCGCGGCCGGCTGCTCGCCAACAACGGCGACGCCCTGCTCGACGCGGCGATCCGCGGCCTGGGCATCACCTGCCAGCCGACTTTCATCGCCGCCCCGGCCATCGAAGCCGGACAGGTGAAACCGATACTGGCCCGCTACGCGCGCGTCTTCGTTGACTACCTGGTCGCCCGCATCGGGCCGGAACCTTATTGGGATGACGCCTTCATGGCGGCGGGGCGGCCTAAGGCCGAAGGCGGGTCACGCGCGAAGCGGCCGCGGAAGTCGTAGTGAATGCCGATGCAGGTCCGCGGCGTCGCCGGCCACGGGTGAAGCTGCGCATTGGACCCCGATTGGTCCTAAGCAGCTCAACGGAGAGTCTCAAGACCGCTCACGCTGCCGGCATCAGCCGAGCGACGATCTCGCTCATGTGCCGCCAGTGCGAGCCTTCCCAGAAGACGCGCCGGCAGCGCAGGCAGATGGTGAAGCGCTCGTGGCGCTCGCGGACCGCCGGCGGCAGGTGCGGCGCGGCGCTGGCCTTGCCGATCGCGCGCAGCGGCGCATTGCAGTGCAGGCAGAGCGTGAAGGGCCGGGCGCTGCGCGCCAGGTCGAGACGGTCGAAGATTTCGTGCAGTTGCGCCTCGGGCTTGGTCGCCCGCATGTAGCAGCCGTGGCTGATGCCGCGGCGCTTGAGCAGGTCGCGGTCGCGGGTCAGGACGATGCGGCCCTCGGCCGCGGCGATGGCGGCGATTTCGCCGTCGTCGTAGTGGTTGTCATACAGGGTGTCGAAGCCGGTCATCCGCAGCAGCCGGGCCAGCCCGCCGAGGTGGGCATCGGCGACGAAGCGGCTCACGCGCAGCGGTTGCGCGCGCACCCTGAGCAGGGGCGTGATGTCGAGCGACTCGAACTTGGGATAGACGGCGACCCGGTCGCCATCCCGGATCAGCCTCCCGAAGCCGGCCGATTCGCCATTGACGAGGACCAGTTCGACCTCGGTGTGGGGCACGCCGAGGGCCTCGATCATGTGCTTGGTGGTCGCGGCGCGGGCGCAGGGCGCGGCGAACTCGCGCCGGCGCCGTTGCGGGGCCAGGAAGTCGTTCAACTCCTCGTAGAAGCGGAAGGTCGCCGTGACCATGGCGCCATGATGAGCCGGCGCGGCGGCGGCATCAAGACGGCGCTCCGGTCTCGAGGACGCGCTGCAAGCGCCGCGTCGCCTCCTGCGACTCGGCCTCGACCTGGCGGCGCAGGCTCAGCCGGTTGACCAAGGCGAACAGCAGAGCAGCGCCGCGGCGGCCAGGGCTACGACCCCCAACGCCAGGCCGATCCGCTGCATCGACAGTCTAAGCATGAGCGATGCGCGCCTCCCAAGTCGTTGAGTTTCCGGTCCCGCGCGAAAGCGATCGGCCGCCAGGAATGGCCGGCGCATGGTTCGGTTTAGCTGGTTTCGCCGGCGACCGGCGGGGAATTTGGCGCCGTCGCGGCGCTGGCGGGACGGCGGTCGCTCAGCCGCTTAGCAAATAGCTCCAACACGTCATTCCGGGGCCGCGATCCAGCCTAAGCCCCGGACCCGATCCGGGGGGAACCCGGCATCCAGAGAACACTTCCGAACTCTCTCCTGGATTCCGGGTTCTGCCCTGGTGGGCAGCCCCGGAATGACGACGTCCCCCAGCGACCGCTTGCTGGCTGACGATCATTGCTAATCAGGTCGCTTAGTGGCTGGTGCCGCTGGAACGGGTCAGCTTGTTGAACAGGTTGTACTTGCCGACCGGCTTGTCCATGGGAATCCGCTTGACCTCCTTGAAGGTCCGGGCGTCGAAGACGACGATCGCGCCGCCCTCCTCCAGCCTTTCCCAGATGCTCGCCAGCACGTAGCGGCCGTCGCGGGTGAACTCGACGTGGGCCAGGGTCTTGCCCGGCGCCGGGCGGACCTCGGCGACCTTGGCCAGGGTCGCCTTGTCGATGATCTCGAGGGTGTCCTTCTTCGCCCCCATCATCGAATCGACCCAGGCATAGGGCGTCGCCTCGTGACTGCGGATGAAGAAGCCGGGACCGTTGGTGGCGATCTGCGCCACGCTGTGCCAGTCCTTCATGTCGATGACGCTGACGATCCCCTGGCGCAGATTCGGGCTGGCCATGACCTGGCGGCCCTGCCGTTCCCAGGTGATGCCCGNCGAGATTGACCACCTGGCCGTGGCCGTCGCGCGACGCGCCCATCACATTGGCATAGGAGGCGTCGAAGAAGAAATCGTCGAGCACGCCGTCCAGCGGAATGCGGCGCGGATTCAGGTAGCCGAGCCGGGCGATGGCCTCGCCCATCGCGTAGTCGTGCACATAGCCCTCGTAGATCGGCGCCGCCGCGGGATCGTAGCTGATCTCCCAGATTTCCGGAATGTCCTTCAAGGCGGCGACGAAGCTCTTGCGCGGCGCGGCGTCATAGACGGCCGAGACGCGCGAACTGACCCCGCCCTGCAGGCCCTTGGTCTCGATCAGCTTGACCAGGTTCAGCTCGGCGTCGAGCAGCACCAGGCCCTGCGGCAGGGTGTTGGCCACCATTACCCACTTGCCGTCGGACGAGACGGCCAGGTTGCGGGTGTTGATGCCGGCGCGGATCTCCGTCACCACCTGCAGGTTCCACAGGTCGAATTTCGAAATCCAGCCGTCGCGGGAGGCGAGGAAGATGTAGCGCCCGTCCGGCGAATACTTGGGCCCGCCGTGCAGGGCGAAGCGCGTAGCAAAGCGGTGGATCGGTTCGAGGCGGCCGCCGTCGAGGATGGTGGCATGGTGGTCGCCGGCCTCGACGACGATGAAGAGGTTCTCCATGTCGACGCCGCGGAAGCGCTCCGACGGCTTGTCCGGCAGGGTCCCCGGCGCCGCCTGGACCAGCCGCGAGGCGCGGATCTCGGCCTCGCCCCAGGCCGGCCGCGCCGCCGCCGGCGTGTAGATCCAGTCGGCCAGCGCGGTGATGCCGGCGTCATCGATGCGGCCGGCGAAGCCGGCCATCTGCGTC
>WNGM01005719.1_pt1 | contig 11749 bp, 8 predicted proteins | sample 5400571 | NCBI WGS metagenome assembly WNGM01 (sample SAMN13153378, study PRJNA577476) | soil metagenome | isolation source: 100 cm soil or saprolite under Garry oak tree replicate 2 | place: USA:California | collected 2016-06-15 | reverse complement strand
GGGGACTTCTGCGATCCGGCTGCCCGCCGTCGGCGAACGCCTGGAAGGCCCTGGGATACCGGGAGTCGCTCCGGCACCTGAGCGGGGAGCTCGCCCTGGAGGAGGCGATCGCGCTGACGCAACGGAACACACGGCGTTACGCGAAGAGGCAGTGGACCTGGTTCCGCAAGGAGGAGGGCGTGGTGTGGTTCGACGTCGACCCCTCCCGCGCGGACCGCTTCGGAGAGCCGCTGGCGCACGTCGCGCGGGCTCTCGGGCACGGGTGAGGACGCGATGGACAAAGACAACGGCCCGATGAACATCCAGGACGGCTATCTGGGCCGCGCGCGCAAGGAACGGGCCTGGCTGACGGTCTTTCTCAACAGCGGCAAGAAGGTCGTCGGACGGATCCGCTCCTTCGACCGCTACACCCTGATCCTGGAGGATCGTGGCGGCGAGCAGATGATCTTCAAGCACGCCATCGCGACGTCCCGGGATCGATCCCGGCGCGGGCGGCTGAGGCGCCATGCTGCGGCTGGCGAACCAGCTCACCATCGCCCGGATGGTGATGATCCCGCTGCTCATCACCCTGCTCCTCTCGAACCACCACGGCTGGGCGCTCCTGGTCTTCATCCTCGCCGGGCTCACCGACGCCCTGGACGGAGTGATCGCCCGGCGCTACCAGCAGAGCTCCAGCCTCGGAGCGTTCCTCGATCCCATGGCCGACAAGCTCCTGATGACGGCCTGCTTCATCATCCTGTCGCTGCCCGATCACCCGCGCTCGGTCCCGGACTTTCAGATCACGAACCACATCCCGCTCTACCTAACCGTCGTCACCATCAGCCGCGATGTCTTCATCGTGATGATCGCGCTCGTGATCCATCTGACCTCGGGCCTCACGCGTTTCGTCCCCACCATGCTCGGCAAGCTGACCACCGTGACGCAGGTGGCGTCGATCGGCACCGTTCTCCTGTTCAACTACTGGCAGAGGGAGGCGCCGGTGGTGATCGGCGGCCTGGTCTGGCTGACGCTGGCGATGACCCTGTCGTCGGGGCTCCACTACATCTACCATGCGACCCGGATCGCCGGCACCGAGGAGGGAGAGCGGGCCGGTTTCAGGTCGGGGTCCTGACGTCGCGCCTGCTGTCGCCGCGCCGCACGCTTCCGCCCGGCTCTCGCAAAAGAGGTTGCCGAGACCGAATAATCGTTGCAGAATGGACACAATTCTGGGTGGCGGGCGGGGCCCGCCTCCGGAGTCGATCGAGGGAGAGAGGAGGCTGGATGAGGATCAGGATCATGAGGGCCGGCGCCGCGGTGCTCTTCGCCGCCGGAATGGCGGCGGGGCCCCGGCGGGCGGCCGCCACGGGAGGCGAAACCACGGGAGATCTGGCGCTGCAGATGGCGGGCGTCGCCGGGATGGCGCTCCCGGAGAGCGGCGCCGAGCAGGCGGCGCTCCAGGCCTTGCGGCGGAGCGGCATCGATCTCGGGAGCGACCCGAAGGCGCGGGTGACCCAGGGAACCCTGGTGCGGATCGGCCGGTCGGTCGGGGTGGCGGTGGCCTCCTCCCGTCCGGACGCCGGCATCACGCCGGGCTAGAGGTCAGGCCGCGCGCTGCCGGCGGCGCCAGGCGTAGTAGGCGGGGATCCCGGCGACGACGATCAGCAGGCCGGGCCAGGTGTAGAGCGGCTTCTTGATCAGAAGGTCGATCATGATCACCGAAGCGGCCAGGACGTAGAAGGCCGGGACGACGGGGTAGCCGATCGCCTTGTAGGGGCGCGGGATCTCGGGGCGCGCCCGGCGCAGGGCGAAGATCGCGGCGATCGTCAGGGCGTAGAAGAGCAGCGCCGCGAAGATGATGTAGTCCAGCAGGTTCCCGTAGGTCCCGGACAGCGTCAGGAGCGCCGCCCAGATCCCCTGCAGCACGAGCCCCCGGGCGGGGACGGCGCTGCGGTTCAGGAGGCCCGCGCCCCGGAAGAAGAGGCCGTCGCGCGCCATCGCATAGTAGAGCCTGGGCCCGGCGAGGATCAGCCCGTTCTCGCACCCGAAGGTCGAGATCATCACGAAGAGGGCCATGATGATCGCCCCGCTCGATCCGAAGATCACCTGCACCGCCGCCGTCCCGACCCGGTCCTCGGCCGCCGCCTGGATCCCCCTCCCCAGGACATCGGCCGCCTCGGGCGACCCGTGCAGCGGCAGCAGCATCAAGTAGGCCAGGTTGGCCAGGCAGTAGAGGAGGATGACGATGCCGGTGCCGAGCGCCAGGCTGAGCGGCAGCGTCCGTCTCGGATCCTTCACCTCCTCGCCGGCGAAGGTGATGTTGTTCCAGGCATCGGCGGAGAAGAGCGATCCGACCATCGCCGCCCCGAAGATCATCAGGAACCCCAGATCGAGCGGCGCCTGCCCGAAGAAGCGCCCGGAGGAGAAGTTCGCCTCCAGGGCCCTGGGGTTGGCGCGTCCGAGGAAGGGGATGACGACGAGCAGGGCCAGGGCGCCGATCTTGGTGACGGTGAAGAGGTTCTGGACCCATTTCGCCGTCTTGATGCCGCGAGTGTTCACGAAGGTCAGGAAGGCGATGACCAGGATCGCCACCAGCCTCTGCGTGCTCAGGGAGAGATCGAGGCCGCCCGTGACCGAGCCGTCGGGCCGGAGCGACCCGCCCAGGACGACGGGGACCAGCCGGTGAGCGGCCGAGATCCAGGGAACGACGGCGCCCAGGAACTTGGCGAAGGCGACGGCGACGGCGGCGATGGTGCCGGTCTGGATCGCGAAGAAGAGGGTCCAGCCGTAGAGGAACCCCGGCAGCGGGCCGAACGCCTCGCGCAGGAAGACGTACTGCCCGCCGGCGTCCGGATACATCGCCGCGAGCTCGCCGTACGACAGCGCGGCGACGATCGTCAGCACGCCGGTGGCGATCCAGACGGCCAGCAGCCAGAAGGGGGAGCCGACCTGGCGGGCGATGTCGGCGGAGACAATGAAGATCCCCGAGCCGATCATCGATCCGGCCACGACCATCGTGGCGTCGAAGACCCCCAGCTCGCGGACGAACCGCGGCGCGCCTGCCTCCTTGACGATCGTCGCTTCGCTCATCGTCTTCGGCCCTCCGTCTCGAGAGGTGGGCCGCAATCCTCGCGGAGTCGGGCCCGGGTGTCAAGACGATCGGTCATTCCACCCAGACCAGCTCGGCCTTGATGGTGCCGACGGGGCCGGAGTAGCTCAGCGGCAGCTCGAAGCTCGCCGAGCCCCCGGCCGGGATCGCCGAGGGGACGAGCGGCGTCTCGCCCTGGGAGACGATCGTGCCGTTCTCGAGGAGGACGCGGATCCGGACACGGGCCTGCGAGGCGGCGGAGCCGCCGGTGTTCTGGACCCGGCCCATCACCTTGAGCCGCCCGTCCGGGAGGATCTCGTGGTCGTTGCTGATGAAGATCAGGCTGGCGCGGGTGCGCTGCCGGAAGCGCTCGCGGAGCCGCTCTTCGATCGTCTGCCCCGGGGGCCCGCCGGGCCGCTGCGAAGGGTCGGCGGGCCGGCCGGTGAACGTCCCCTCCGCTTCCATCGGGCTGGCGATCTGAGTCGTGACCGGGCGCGATTCCTGGGTGCGCGACTCCGGCCCGCCCTCCGCCGCCTCCTCGCGCGCGGCGCGCCGGTGCTGCAGGACGCCTAAGACGACCATCACGCCGAGGAGCCCCGCCAGGATCGCCGGCAGCGGGGAGCCGGCGCGCGCCTCGGGAGCCTCGGACTCCGCGACGGGCGGGCGCACGCCCGACGCCATGCGAGCCGTCGTCCCGGCGGCGCGGCCCAACGGCTGCGTGCGCGGCACGGGGCCGGCCGCCACGCCCGCGGTCGCCTGGACGGCCATCGCACCGACTCCCGACGCGGCGCCCGTGCCGGCGGGGACCGCGCTCATGCCCCGCTCCAGCTCGCGGATCAGAGCGTCGTAGTCCTGGAACCTCTCGCCGGCCCTCTTCGCCATCATCTTCTGGACGATCGAGGCGATGGGATACGGGATGTTCGGGTTGACGGCGCGCGGCGAGCGCAGCGGCTCGTTCATGTGCTTGATGATCATCGCCACGGGCGTGGGGGCCTCGAACGGCAGCCTCCCCGTGACCAGATGGTAGAAGGTCGCGCCCAGGGAGTAGATGTCGGAGCGCGCGTCGAGGGCGAGACCCTGGGCCTGCTCCGGCGAGATGTAGCCGGGAGACCCCAGGACCTCGCCGGTCGCGGTCAGGCGCGTCTCCGACTTGGCCGCCTTGGCCAGCCCGAAGTCGGTGATCTTGACGATCCCGTCGTCCGTGAGCATTAGGTTACTTGGCTTGACGTCGCGGTGGATCAGCTCGCGCCGGGCGGCGTGCTGCAGCCCCTGCGCCGCCTGGAGGATGTACCCCGCCGCCTGCAGCGGATCGAGCGGCCCCCCGTCCCGGACGAGGGTCTCGAGCGAGCGGCCGTGGATCAGCTCCATGGCGAAGAAGGGGATCGTCCCCTCCTGGCCGATAGCGTAGATCTGGGTGATGTTCGGATGATTGAGGGCGGCGGCCGACTGCGCCTCGCGCTTGAACCGGGCGACGAACTCCGGGTCGGCGGCCAGCGCCGGCACGAGGGTCTTGAGGGCCACCTGGCGTTGCAGCGCCTCGTCGAGGGCGCGGTAGACGACGCCCATGCCGCCCGCGCCGATCACCTCCTCGACGCGGTACGCCCCGAACCGCTCGGGGTGGTCGCGAGGCCTGCCGTCGCCCGACGTTCCCGGCCCTTCGGTCATGCCGCTCCTGGCGGACCGCCCGGCGTCATCGATCGCGACGCGATCACCAAAACGTCATCCGGACGGGCGCCCACCGTGCAAATCTATGGGCCGATGGGGCAAAGTCAACGCCGGGCGAGACGGGGGGAGGGGGGGCGTCTACTTCTTGCCGAAGATCCCGAGGAGCCCCTTCCTGCCTCCCTCTGCGGCCTGGAGCCCCTCCTGTGCCTCGGCGTTGGCGGGATCCCACTCGAGCGCCTTCCTGAACATCTCGCGCGCCTTCGAGTGGAGACCGCCCTTGGCGTACAGCGATCCGAGCTGCGCGTAGCATGCCGCGCCGGTCGGGTCGATTTCGATCGCCTTGAGGAAGTTCGCCTCGGCGTCCTTCTTCCAGCGCGGGTTCTTCGACTGCGTCATCGCCAGGTAGTGGAAGTACTCCGCCCTGGTAGGGTCCTGATCGCAGGCGTTCTGGAAGAATGACAGGGCCTCCCCGTACTTCCCCTTGTCGAGGTTCTCCTTCCCCGCCCTGAAGTTGGAGCGGGCCAGATCGTGGGTGTCGGCCGTCTTCTCCTGGTGCTTGGAGCTCGTTCGCTGCGCCCGGTCCTCGTCATACTTCTTGCGGGTCTCGGTGTGGGTGAGCGTGGAGTACGCCTCGGTCACGTGTCCGAAGACCTTCTCGGCCTTGGCCTTGATCTCCTCGCGGATGAATTTGTCCGGGTGGAGCCGGCGGGCCAGCGCATAGTAGGCGCGCCGGATCTCGTCGGTCGACGCAGTGGTCGGCACCCCCAGGACCTGTTAGAGGTTCTGTTCGTGCATCCTGGTGAAGCGATCCGTCACCTCACCCTCGAGGTCGGGGCCGGCGGGGGGACGCACCCTCTCTCTCATCGGAGTGACCTTGCGCGGCGCCGCGGCCTGCTTCGGAGCTCCGCCGTTGCCCGGTGTCCGGCCGGCCAGGACCCCGCCTCGTCCCGGAGCGACGGCCGGCCGGGACGCGGGCGCGGCGCCCGTGGGGGGGTTGGCGACCCGCGGGGCGGCCGCGGGCGGCGCCCCCGACAGCGGGAGATCGATCGCGCCCTCGGGAATCTCGAGGATCCCCGACAGCGCCAGGCCGAGCAGCGCGCGCAGCGCCACCTCCTCCCCCATCGGACTGACGATGCAGATCTCGCGCACCGTCGCGCTGCCGTCGACGCGCGACATCGTGAACCCCTCGGCCGGGTTGAGCGGAACCTTCTGATACCCCTCGGGAGGGCGGCGCGCGATCTGGACGCGGCCGTCCTCCGGGCCGAGACGACGGCGGATCCAGCCGATGTCGGGCACGTCCCGCGCCCACTCGAGGAGGATCTCCGCCGTGCTCAACCCAAAGTCGAGCTGCTCGCGGAACGGAAGGGCTCCTTGCTGGACCTCGAAGTCGCCGTCGCGCATCAGGAGGGCGCCGTGCACCACCCGGCGGATGTGCTCCACCGTCAGGGCCGTCAGCGCCGGGCGGCCCAGGAGGCCGAGCCGGGCGAGGGTCGTGCCGAGCAGCTCCTGGTCGTGCTTGGCCGCCGTCGCCCGGCGAAGCCCCTCATCGGTGACGCCCCCCTTCTCCTTGAAGAGAGCCGTCATGCTCTCGTTCGGGAATGTGCTGGCGGCGAAGCGGATCATCGCTCCGGCATCGACGAAGATCTGCCTGACCGCGGGACCCTTCTGGAATCGAAGGATCCCCGAGGCCTGCCGGCGCTGCATCTCGCTCAGGACGTCGGCGGCGGATCGCGCGGAAAGGGTTCCCTTCATCCGGAGGGCTCCTCCTGCCCGGAAGGCGGATCGGGGTCTCCGCGGACAAGCGGATCCCATCGGCCCGGCCTATAACTTGTGGTTTCGGAAAGGTTATTGCAAGTATTTCGAGACCAGGGCATCGCCCCACGCCTGCCGAAGCTCCTGGAGCGAGTAGTGCGTCACGCGCTGTAAGGCGGCGTCGACGCCCACCCCCTCGCCCAGCGCATCGAGGACGTCCACGAGGTGGTGGAACCCCTCCCGTTCGATCAGGAACTCGACGAAGGAGAGGGCGCTCGGGTAGGAGAAGGTGGTCCCCCAGGAACCCTTGTCGGCCAACGCCTGGTACTCCTTGGCGAGCGGGATCCCGAAGGAGGGGGTCGTCGTCTTCCCCTCGATCTGCTGGGCGAGGCCCTCGTGCAGCCAGCGCGGCGCCGTGCCGTGGCTCTTGCCGGCGATGAACGCGTGGGCCAGCTCGTGCACGAGCACCTTGCGGGCCTCGCCGCTCAGGCTCTTGAGGCCGCCGATCGGCACGCGGATCTTTCCGTCGAACAGGCCGGCGACGTTCGACTCGGCCAGGGTCGCCTCGTAGAACTGTCGCTGCGGGTAGACGATCACGACGATCGCCTGGCGCGGCACGTAGTCGAAGCGGGTCACGAGGTCGGGGAAGGACGCCTCCAGACCGTCGAGGATCTGCGACCCGAGGTCGGAGCCCCCCCGATCACCGTCGTACTTCAGGGTGAAGTGGGCCGCCTCGGAGCGGCGGTACGAGCCGTCGATCGCATGCTCCCTTTGCAGCTTGTCGATGCGCCGCTTCAGCGCGTCGTCGGGCTTCTTGGCGTAGGCCCTCTGCCAGGCGTCGAGGGCGTCCTCGGCGCGCTCCTCGCTGTTGTAGACGTCGCCCAGGAGGGTCAGCAGATCCGGATCGTCCGGATGATCGACGAGCGCCTGGTCGAGCGTCGAGCGCGCGTAGGTGTCCTGTCCCTGGGACAGGTAGGTCGCCGCCAGCCCCAGGGCGGCGCGCGCGTCGTGAGCGTCGTACCCGATCGCCTCCCGGAAGCGCTGCAGCGCGACATCGAAGTCGCGCTTCCCGTAGGCGTCGGCTCCCAGCCGGCAGAGGAGCCCGACCAGCTGATGGATGTTCTCCGTCCGGGCCATCGGGTAGTCGCGGATCCGGCGCTTGAGGTCGCCGATCATGCTCAGAATCCGCTCGGTCGACGGTGCGTCGCCTGTGCCCGGACTCCCGAGCGCGACGACCGGCTCCCTGGCCCCCGTCTCCGGCACGGGCCTGGACGGCCCCTTCGATGGCGCGGCGGCGCCGTCGCCCGTCGGCGGCATCTTCTCGATCCGCTCGATCTCGGCCCGGGGGACGACCATCGAGCCGCGCCCCTGGTGGATGATCACCTTGTCACCGCGCTCCTCCCAGGAGTCGGCCTGGATCGTCCCGCCGTTCTTCAAATGGATCACGTCCGCCCGGATCGGAGAGGCGCCCGGCAGGAACGACAGGAGCGCGCCGGCAAGGAACGGCAGGAGGGGGCCGGGTCGGCGGGCGGATCGGGCAGGCATCGGTGCGACCTCTCTCAGGAGGAAGGCGGCCGGAGCCGGCCGAGCGACACGATGACCGGCCTGATCCCGGCGGCCAGGAGACCGCGGGGGAGGCCATCGCCCGCCGCGCGCGCCTCGTCCTTCGTCGCGTAGCTTCCCCAGCAGGCGCGGTAGCAGTCGCGTCCCTTGAGGCTGAAGGGCAGGAAGTAGAGAGAGCCGCCCTCGCCGGAGCGCGCACGGGCCGTCTTCAGGGTCTCCACCTCGCAGGCGATCATCAGCTGCAGCGTGTAGCGATTCGGCTCCTCGGCCGCGGCGAGCTCCTGGAAGATCCGGGCCGCGCCGCCCGCATCGCCCGTGTCGAAGCGGTGCAGGGCCGCGGCGTAGCGTGCCGATTCCCTGAACGGGGAGACGGATCCGCGTGGCGGCGCAAGCGAGGCGGGTGGCGCCGGCGGCGGCTCCTCGATCGGCGGAGTCGCGACCGGCGGCCGGGCCGCCGGAGGCGGCGGAGCGGTCCTCGGCGTCGACCTGACCTGCGGCTCCACCGGACTCTCTTCCTTCCGTCCGGCTCCCGTGGCCGGCGCCGCCTCGGGCGGCGAAGGCGGCGTCTCCGCCGCATTCAGCTTCTCCGCCGCAGGCGCCTTCTCTGCCGATGTCGCGCCGCGGCCGGTCTCCGGAGCCGGCGGGCGCGGCACGGCGGTCGGCGTGCCGCTGCCGTCGCCGGGGGTCCCACCGGCTGCCGTGGCGAGCGGCCGTGCGGCCGCCCGCGGGGAGCCGTCCACCGAGGTCGGGGCGCGTCGCCCGAGAAAGACGGCGACTCCGGCGACGACGATCGTCACCGCGCCAGCCGCGACCAGCACGAGGCGCAGGGTGCGCCGATCGCCACGGGCCGTCCCCACCCTCCCGTCGAAGGTCATTTCGATCGGCCCCAGGTGCACCCTCTCGCCGGTCCTCGGATCGATCTGCCATTGCGGCTCCTCGCCAGGCGGGGCGGCGAAGGCCGGGAGCTCCTCGCGAGGGATCGGAGGGGGCTCGGCCTCGCCGGCGACCGGAAGCGGACTGGACTCCTCGTCGCTCTCGGTCGTCTCCGCGCCGGGCCGCGCCCGCGCCGGGTCCGGCCCGGCCTCCTCGGACGCCGCAGACTCGTCCAGGAGCACTTCGATCGCCGACGCGTCGTCGTCGATGTCGCCGAGGTCGATCCCCTCCGCCTCGGGCGGTGCCGGCTCCCCCTCGGAGGCGATCGGGATCGTCCGCCGGATCCCGGCCCCGACCGCCGCCTCCACCGGCATCCCGATCAGCTCCGCCATCCCCAAGATCTCCAGGGCCAGAACTGCCTTGCTCACGGTGAAGTCGTCGAGCGAGGTGCGGGCGCTCAAGTCACGCAGGGTCTGCGTGCCGTCGAGCATCCGCGCCACCTGGTCGATCTCGATGTCGAGCTTCAGGACGTTGAGACCCGGCGTCAGGTCGTCGGTCGGGCGGTAAACCGACTCCATGGATCCCATCTCGCGGACGATCCACTGCCGGTCCCGCGCCTGCATGACGGTGTCGAAGATCAGCCGCCCCGTCGGCACACCCAGGACGGTGACCTCCGGCGGCAGCGGCCCCGGCTCGACCTGGTACGTGCCGCTCGACAGCGCGCAGCAGGAGTCGACGATCTGTCGCACCTGGCGCCGGGCACCCTGAAGCAGCTCGGAGGGGCTCAGGAAGCCCATGTCGATGAGGGTCTTGCCCAGGGAGCCGCCCGGGGCGGGGCGCGACTTCGCCATGTCGAGCTGCGGCGACGTCAGGCGTCCCTCCAGGATCAGGATGCTGGCGAGCCGGTCGGCGTCCGCGTTGCTCGCGGCGGAGGCGATCTCGCCGCGCTTGAAGTAGACGATCTTCGTGGTCTCGCCGAGGGCGACGCGCACCGCCCCTTCGAACCCGTCGCGGTGAAGCCGCGCGACGAGCCGGGGAAAGAAGATGTCGGTGATCGATCCCTGCGGCGGGATGTCCTGCATGTCGGGTCCGGGCGCGTCCTTCCTCAATCTCCTCGGCGGTCCCATCATAGGGACCGCTCCCAGGGGTGTCATCGTCGGCAGCGGCATCGCCGGCCTGCGCGCCGCCATCGAGATCACCGGAGGCGGTGGCCGGGTGGCGATCCTGACCAAGGACGGCCCGACCGACTCGTCCTCCGACAAGGCGCAGGGAGGGCTGGCGGCGGTCCTGTCGGACGACGACGAGGTGGCGCTCCACTACCAGGACACCCTCGAGGCGGGGGACGGGCTGTGCAACGAGGGCGCGGTCCAGGTGCTGGTGGAGGAGGGACCGGCGCGGGCGCTCGAGCTGATCGAGTGGGGAGCGCGCTTCGACCGCGAGGGGGCCCGGCTTGCGCTCGCCCGCGAGGGGGCGCACAGCAAGCGCCGGATCCTGCACGCACACGGGGACTCGACCGGGCGCGAGATCGTGCGGGCGATGGTCGAGAGGGCGCGCGCCACGCGCGGCATCGTTCTCCTCCCGCGGATGTTCACGGTCGACCTGGTGCTGGCCGGAGGACGCTGCGCGGGGCTTCTGGCGATCGACGAGCGGACCGACGAGATCGCAGCGCTCGCGGCGCCCGCCGTGGTCCTGGCCACGGGGGGCGCGGGGCAGGTCTACGGGGAGACGACCAACCCGCCCCAGGCGACCGGCGACGGGATGGCGATGGCCTACCGGGCCGGCGCCGAGATCATGGATCTGGAGTTCGTGCAGTTCCATCCGACGGCCCTCGTTCTCCCGGGGGTGCCGCGCTTCCTGCTCTCGGAGGCGATGCGGGGCGAAGGAGGCCGGCTCGTGAACGCCCGGGACGAGCGCTTCATGACGCGGTACGACCCGCGCGCCGAGCTGGCCCCGCGGGACATCGTGGCGCGCGGCATCGTCGCCGAGATCCGGCGACTCGGCTCCCCCTGCGTCTATCTCGACATGACCGATCTCGAGCCGACCTTCGTGCGCGAGCGGTTCCCGACCATCGCCGCGACCTGCGCGCGCCATGGCCTGGACATCGCGCGGGATCGGATCCCGGTCGCCCCCTGCGCCCACTATTTCATGGGCGGGGTGAAGACCGGCCTCTGGGGGCGCACCTCGATCCCCGGCCTCTACGCCGCCGGCGAGGTCGCCTGCACCGGCGTGCACGGCGCCAACCGCCTCGCCAGCAACTCGCTCCTCGAGGGGCTGGTCTTCGGCGCGCGGTCGGGGCGGGCGGTCCTCGCCGATCATCTGGCGCCGCCGCCGGCGATCGATCCAGAGCCGGCCGCCTCGAGGATCCGCTCCATCGACCCGGCGGCGGTCCCGAGGACGCTCGAGACCCTGAGGCGGGTGACCTGGCAAGAGGTCGGGATCGTGCGCGACGGCGGAGGCCTCGACCATGCCGTGCGCGCCATTCTCGAGCTCGAGGGCGGCCTCGAGGAGCGGCCTGTCTCGCGCGCCGGGCTGGAGGCCCGAAACCTGCTGTTCATCGGGCGGCTGATCGCCGAGTCGGCCCTGCGTCGTCAGGAGAGCCGCGGCAGCCACTACCGAACCGACTTCCCCCGGAAGGAGCCGGGCCGGGGGAGGCACTCGATCATCGCTCCCGGCGCGCCGGCTCCCGATCTTCCGAGAATCGTGGTCGCCGGGTAGCCGCGGCGGTCCCGCCGTCCTCCCGCGCGCCGCGTTCGCGCCACGCCGTCCGCCCGCGTACGGCGCGCCCCCGCCTCGGCCGCCCCGCCGGCCCGAAGACCCTCACGGCGTCCAGCA